>Ga0101944_10003825_pt1 | contig 20010 bp, 20 predicted proteins | sample DewCreD2012metaG_FD_75245 | JGI IMG/M metagenome (GOLD analysis project Ga0101944, IMG submission 75245) | Hot spring sediment bacterial and archeal communities from British Columbia, Canada, to study Microbial Dark Matter (Phase II) - Dewar... ... | reverse complement strand
CATGGTGTTTTTTATGGGCAAAGCCGAATTATTCCAGGTACGACCCATTCACTGGTTGTTTCGCCAGCTGGGAGGGTTTCCCGTTTATCGCGGTGAGCGCGATACCTGGGCCATTGAACATGCCCGCAAAGTGCTGGCCGCCGGTGAGATTGTCGCCATGTTCCCCGAAGGGACGCGCTCACGCGGGGTTGGGTTGGCGTTGGCTAAGCCCGGCGCGGCCCGCTTGGCAATCGAGATGAATTGCCCGGTGGTGGTGATTTCCATCGACGGTATCCAGAACTTGTTCAAGACCTTCCCACGCCGCACAGTGGTCAACGTCATCCTGGCTCCGCCAATTTATCCTGGCGAAGACGATACACCCCTCTCGCTAACCGATAAAATCATGTTTACGATGGCCGCCAACCTGCCCGAACGCTTGCGCGGCGTCTATGCCGAAGTGCCGGAGGGCTTTGGCTAAGCCTGTTACGGTTTCCACCCCACAAAAACCTGTAAAACCCTTAAATTCATCTCAAAATCAGTGTCTTGGTGATTGGTCAATTCGATGTCAATCGAGGGGATGTTACGTGTATTGGCCGCCCAATCGGTCAGGTTGCCGGTGTAATCGCAGCCGGTGTCTATGGGCGGCCAGGGGTAAGTGGTCACTTCGGCTACCGCCTCGGCCAGGCGGATGGAGGGGGGAAAATCGGGCCGCCCCCCGGCGAAGATGCCGAGCGCCGCGCTGTGATAGCTGATGATTGCCGCCGGTTTGACCTGGTCGATGAAGGCAATCAGGGCCTGCACTTCTGGCTCTGACCCGGCATACTCGCCGCCGGTGATGGGACGCCAAATCCAGCAGCCGTCGCGCGGCCAGTCGGCCTTCCAGTTGTAAGGCCAGTTGCGGTTCAGGTCGACGTTGTTGGCGTTGACGCGTCCGTCCACGCCAATTTTGCGGGCATAGCCATCGGGGTTCAGGTTGGGCAGGATGTAGAGGGTCGTATCCGCCGGGATGCGCTCCGGGTGGTCGCCGAGGTGGGCAATCAACTCGTAGGCCAGCGCGATGGTATTGTGTTCGTAGCCGCCGTGAATGCCGGCCACAATCAATTTCACTGACGGCCCACTGCCAAAACGGTGGACTTCCAGCGGGCGGCCTTCCACCGATTTGCCAATCTCGCGCACGTTGGGGGGGCGCACAGCCCAGGGGGTCAGGCTTGGCGCGGGCGAGGGGGTCGGCCAGGGGGTGATGGTGGCCCTTCGCGTGGGAGCCGGCCAGGGGGTGACGGTCGGTTTGGGGGTGCGGGTTGGGTTCTTTAGCGGTACAAGGGCTTGTGCGGAGTCTGCTTCGGCCTGGGCTTGGGGCAGGTTGTTGAACCAGAACCAGCCTCCGGCCAGCAACAGGCACAAGAGCAGGTTTCCCACCCATAAAATTGCCGCCAGGCCGTTCAGGCGTTCCTTGCTCATCCCTTCACCTGTTTGCGCAGCCAGTCCAGCGCGGAGTTTGCGCCCCAGGCTGCGACATTTTTGGGATGCCCGCCGTAGCCGCGTTTTTCGGTGAAGTGGGAGTGGGGCGTGACGAGGACGAACTCCGCTTCCGACGCGCCGGTGGCCTTTGTGACCGTTAAACCGAGCGCGAACTCGGCCCCGGTTGCCTGCTGCTGGGCGGATACCGCTTCGGTCAGCGACTGGCCTTCCCCCAGCGAAGGCAGGATTTGCCCGCCGAGGAAGGTTCCGTTGTTCGCGCCGGAGAGCCGCCGCAAGAGTTCGCCGTCCGTTCCGATTTCTACCACCGTGAGCGTGTAGCCACAAGAAGAGAGCGCCGCCAGGACGACTGATTCGAGCGTTTCGCCGTCCGCGCCGTAGATGGCCTCTCCCAGTTTTTGGCGGATGTCCGTTTCGACGCTGGCAATCAGCGCGTCGGCTTCTTGCTCGCTGGCGGCTTTGGCGGTGATGCGGACATCGACCACGCCGTAGTGCGCCGCCAGCCCAACGGTGGGGTTGGTGAGCGTCTCGAATTCGCCGATGTGTTCGTCTATGACGCTTTCGCCCATCCCGGCAGTGTGCAGGATGCGGGCTTTGATGAGGCCGGTCAGGTGGTAGCGCGCCCGCAGGTAGGGGAAGACTTCGTGTTCGGCCAGGTATTCCATTTCGCGCGGCACGCCGGGCAGCGAGATGACGCATTTCGACCCGCTTTCCACGATGAAAGACGGGGCGGTGCCGACCGGGTTCTTGATAGGGATGGCGCCTTTGGGGACGTAGGCCTGGCGCTTCTGGTTTTCGGTCGGCACGCGCCCGAAACGCTGCATTCGCTCGATGATTTGTTCCCACAGTTTGGGCAGGTAGACCGTTTCGACGCCGAACGCCAGGGCGACGGCTTCGCGGGTCGGGTCGTCTACTGTGGGGCCGAGCCCGCCGGTGGTGATGATGATATCGGCGCGCTGGAGCGTCTCGCGGAGCACTTCCGCGATGCGGGCGGTGTTATCGCCTACGGTGCTGGTTCGGAAGACATCCACGTTCAGATTGCGCAGTTCGCGCGCCAGCCAGGCCGAATTGGTGTCGACGATTTCGCCGAGCAGGATTTCTGTTCCAATGGTGATGATTTCTGCGGAGGGCATAGGGATTTTAGATTTTGGATTGACGATTTTGTGATTTGTTGATTGGGTGATTGGTGATGAGTGATGAGTGATGAGTGATTTGCTTCCCTGCTCGCTTGTTTCCTTATTTATTTGTCTACTTGTCTATCTGTCTACTTGTCTACCTGCCTACCTTTCCCTGTTATTTTACCGTATCCAGTCCGATTTCCACCTTGCGCAATGGTTAACGGCGGAATCGTGAAACTCGATACGCTTTTTTTATGACAAGATACGCTTGCCGGGGGCGGGGATTTGGTCTACACTTGTTGTAGTGAATGGAGAATCGCTGATGCGCGTGCGCGTGAAATTAATCGCCAATTACATGAAGTTATTGCCTCCTGGAACGCAGGGCAACGTCATCGAACTGGAAGTCCAACCCGGCGCGGCGATTGGCGATGTGCTGGGGCCGCTGGGCGTCCCGCTCGATGATTCGACCGTGTTGCTCCTGAACGGCTACCAGGCCGAAGCGGATGCGCTGCTTTCGGAGGGCGATACCATCACGGCTTTTTCTGCCATCGCGGGGGGCTGACAGCGGATATGGCAACGGATTTTGAAGCGGAGGAAGCGGAGAGACAACGGATAAACACGGAGAAACGGATAGGACTGAACAACCGGAAAACCGGAAAACTGAATAACCGAAAAACACACGAATGAAGGAGATGAATATGCACGGCTGGCACGGACGACTTTTGCGCCTGGATTTGACCAACCAGAAAGTTTCCATCGAGAACATCGCCCCCAAAGTTCTCAAAGACTACATCGGCGGGCGCGGGCTGGCGATTCGCTACCTGTATGATGAGGTTGACCCGCAGGTGGACCCCTTCGCCCCGGAAAATAAACTCATCTTTACCACCGGCCCGTTGACGGCCACCACCGCTCCCACCGGCAACCGCTACATGGTCGTCACCAAGTCGCCGTTGACGGGCGCGCTGGCGCATTCCAACTCTGGCGGCGATTTCCCAACCTGGATGAAGCGCACCGGCTTCGATATGTTCATTTTCGAGGGCAAGGCCGCCAGCCCGGTCTACGTCTGGGTTAACGAGGACCAGGTCGAAATTCGCCCGGCGGCACACCTGTGGGGCAAGGAAGTCCCTGAAACGACCGATACCTTGCTGGCCGAGACCATGCCCGAAGCCAAAGTGGCTTGCATTGGCCCGGCGGGCGAAAAACGGGTTTTGATGGCTGGTATCATGAACGATTATCATCGCGCCGCGGCCCGCTCTGGGGTGGGGGCGGTGATGGGCAGCAAAAATCTTAAGGGCGTGGTGGTGATGGGCAAGAAAAACCCGGCTTTCTATGATGATGCTGGGATGCGCGCTTTGAGCGTCGAACTCTCCAAAGAAGTCGGCGCGGATGTCAAGAAAGGCTCGAACCTGCGTATCTACGGTACAGCCTACGTCCCACAAGTGACCAACGCGCTCGGAATCCTGCCGACCCGCAACTTCCAGACTGGGGTTTTTGAAGGCACCGACAAAATCGACGGCGTTGCCCTCAAGAATTCTTATCTCATCACTCATAAGCCGTGTTATCGCTGTCCCATTTCGTGCGGACGCCTGACCGAAGTCCCCGAAGGCAAATATGCAGGCAAGGGCGAGGGGCCGGAATACGAGACGATTGCTTCGCTGGGTTCGGCCTGTGGCATAGATGACCTGGCCGGGCTGCTCAAGGCCAACTACCGCTGCAACGAACTCGGCCTGGATACGATTTCGACCGGCCTGACCATTTCCGCCGCGATGGAGATGTACGAGAAGGGTATCATCACCGACGAGCAGACCGGCATGCCGTTGCGTTTTGGCGATGCCGACGCGGTCATCGAGATGGTCAATCGGATTGGCTACCGCCAGGGCTTTGGGGATGTGCTGGCCGAGGGCAGTTACCGCCTCGCTGAACGATACGACCACCCTGAAATGTCCGTCACCGCCCGCAAACAGGAATTCCCCGGCTACGACCCGCGCGGCGCGCAGGGCATGGGTTTGCTCTATGCCACCTCGAACAAGGGCGCGTCGCACATGGAAGGCGATGTGGCTTATGAAGAAGTCTTCGGCGTGCCGGTCAAGGCCGACCCGCTCTCGACCGATGGCAAGGCCGAACTGGTGGCCCGCTTCCAGGATGCGTTCGCGTTGATTGATTCGGGCGGGGTGTGCGTTTTCTTTGCCATCCGCTATGCCTTCACCAAAGAGATGATGGTCTGGCCCAACCGGTTGGCGCAACTGCTCAACCTGACCACCGGCGCGAACTATACGCCCGATGAAGCCTTGCAGGCTGCCGAGCGGGTTTACACGCTGGAGCGGATGTTCCTGCTGAAAGCCGGTTCCGGGCCGGAGCAGGATACCCTTTCGCCGCGCCTGCTCAACGAGCCGCTGCCCGAAGGCCCCGCCAAAGGCCGCGTGGTCGATTTGGACAAGATGCTGCCCGAATACTACGCCTACCGTAACTGGCCGGGTGGAATTCCGGCCCCAGAAAAACTGGCCGCGTTGGGGCTGTAAAAGTCAACGTCCCGAAGGTTACAAACCTTCGGGACGTTTCTTAACCTATGTGCTGAACACTGATAACTGGCTATTCCACGCCCAAATAGGCATGTTGCACGGTGGGGTTGGCCTTCAGGTTGGCGGCGGTATCCGCGATGACGATTTGCCCGGTTTGGAGAACATAGCCGCGATGGGCAATTGAGAGCGCCATCAGCGCGTTTTGTTCCACCAACAGGATGGTGGTGCCTTTTTCGTTCATCTGCTTGATGATGTCGAAAATCAACTCCACCAGCACCGGGGCCAGGCCCATCGAAGGCTCGTCGAGCATCAGAATCTTCGGGTTGAGCATCAGGCCGCGCGCAGTAGCGAGCATCTGCTGTTCGCCGCCGGAGAGCGTTCCGCCCTTTTGGCCGATGCGCTCCTTCAGGCGCGGGAACAACTCGAAGGCGTATTCCATGCGGCGTTCCACCTCCAGCGGGTCATCGATGGTGAAGGCGCCCATCTCCATGTTTTCTTTGACGGTCAGTTTTGGGAAAATCCCGCGTCCTTCGGGGACGTGTCCTACCCCGGCCTGCACGATTTTGTGCGGGTCCATGTGCGAAATGTCCTTTCCGCCGAGCAGGATTTTGCCCTGTTTGGGATGCAGCAACCCCGAAATGGTGCGCAGGGTGGTGCTTTTCCCGGCCCCGTTGGCGCCAATCAAGGTGACGATTTCGCCTTCGTTCACTTCGAGCGAGATGCCTTTGAGCGCGTGGATGCGCCCATAGTAACTGTGGACGTTTTCCAGGGTGAGCAGGCTCATTGGACTTTCTCCTCGTGCTGGCTGGCGACCGTGCCGCGTCCGAGATAGGCTTCGATGACGCGCTGGTTCGAGCGGATTTCGGCAGGCGTGCCTTCGGCAATCTTTTCGCCGTAGTCCATCACGCTAATGCGTTCGGAGATGTTCATCACGACGCGCATATCATGTTCGATGAGCAGCACCGTGACGCCTTTCTCGTCGCGGATGCGGCGGAACAGGCGGATGGCGTCTTCCGTTTCCTGGGGGTTCATGCCGGCGGTGGGTTCGTCGAGCAGCAGCAGGAGCGGGTCGGCGGCCAGGGCGCGGGCAATTTCGACGCGGCGCTGTCCGCCATAAGGCAGGTTTTTCGCCAGTTCATTGCCCACGCCTTTGAGTCCCACATAGCGCAAGAGTTCTTCGGCTTTTTTCTCGGCAGCGCGTTCTTCATTCTTGAACGCTGGCAGGTGAGCCAGGATTTGGAAGGGGTTTTGCTTCAACTGGGTGTGCATGCCGACCAGCACGTTTTCGATGACCGACATCTCGCCGAACAAGCGGATGTTCTGAAAGGTGCGCGAGATGCCGCGCGCGGCAATCTGGTCGGTGCGCAGGCCAAGCAGCGATTTCCCATTGAATTCGATTTTTCCTTCCTCGGGCCGGTAGATGCCGGTCAGGGTGTTAAAGAAGGTCGTTTTCCCGGCCCCGTTCGGGCCGATGATGCTGACGATTTCACCCTTTTCCAGGTGAAAAGACATTTTGTTGACGGCGGTCAGTCCGCCAAAGCGTTTGATGACATCGGTCGTGCGGAGCAGTGTCATGGTGTCCTCGTTTTATCCTTCCTGCTTTGGTTCTGTTTCATCGAGGGACAGTTCCCGCTGTCGCCGCCGAGCCGGGATAATGCCGCCTGGCCGGAATATCATCATGACAATCAGGATGATGCCAAAGAGCAGCCGCTGGTACTTGGCCGGGTCCAGTTGGGTGGACAAGTCCCTCCAGGCGAAGTTGATGATGGGGATAACCGCATCGCTCTGGCGCAACTGGCTCAAGTAGAGTGAAAACCCTTGCAGGATTTGCAGGTTGAGGATAGTGACGGTGGCTGCGCCCAGGATGACGCCGGGAATGCTGCCCAGGCCTCCCAGGATGACCATCGAAAGCACGCCGATGGATTGCATGAACGAGAATGATTCGGGGCTGACGAAGGTGCGGCTGGCGGCCATCAACGCGCCCATTACCCCGGCGAACGAGGCTCCCGCGGCGAATGCGCCCAGTTTCAGGCTGACGAGCGGCACGCCCATCGCAACGGCTGCGGTTTCGTCTTCGCGGATAGCCGTCCAGGCGCGTCCGATTTTCGAGTCTTCCAGGCGCAGTGTCACCACGATAATCACGAGGATGACGACCAACGCCAGCAGGTAGAACATGACATTGTAGAGCGTGGCGGTTTCGACCTGGCGGCCAACAATCGGCTGGAATATCGCGTTGAAACTGTCTACCACGAACTGTGGCAGGGTGGGGCGCTGGATGGGGGTAATGCCCTGCGGGCCATTGGTGAAGTTCAACGGTTTATCTAGGTTGTTTGCCAACTGGCGGATGACTTCGCCAAATCCAAGCGTAACGATGGCGAGGTAGTCCCCGCGCAGGCGCAGGACCGGCGAACCGAGCAGAATGCCAGTCAGGGCCGCGACAATGATGGCAAGGAACATGAACAGGTAGAACGCATCGCCGGGCAACAGGAAGGGCAGGTTAGGCGGCTGGGTCCCTGGTGCGAAAGGCAGAACGTAATATTGCTGCGAGCCAAAGAATGCCCACAGGTAAGCGCCAACTGCGTAAAACGCGACGTAACCCAGGTTGAGCAGCCCGGCAAACCCGACCACGATGTTCAGGCCAAGCGCCAGTGCCACGAAAACGCTAATCTGGAAAATGATTTCCAGGTAGAAGATGTTCCGCACCCCAATGATGGGAATGACAACCAATGCCATGAATATACCCAAGCCGAGTTTGAAGCGGTTATCGGTTTTCAGAGCATATAGGGTGCCGAAGGAAGTAAGCAGCAAAAGAAAAGCCAGGTTCGAGCGCGGGCTGAGATAGACCAGGACAGTTCCCAGGATGATATGCGCCAGGGTAAGAATATAAGGCAATGTGCCCTGTTGGGCTTTGTTTCGGAGGTCGTCAAGCGAGAAGCGATTCATTGCTTTCCTCCTAGGCTTTCTGGGCGACGTTTTCGCCCATCAGGCCTTGCGGGCGGAAAATCAGGACGAGGATGAGGATGCCAAAGGCGAAAATATCTTTATATTCCGCTCCTGCCGCGCCCATGGTGAAGGCCGAAAGATAAGAGCCTGCGAAGGTTTCCAACATCCCAAGCACGATACCGCCTAGCAGCGCGCCCGTCAGGTTTCCGATGCCGCCCATGACGGCTGCGGTGAAGGCTTTAATGCCAGGAAAGAACCCGACAAAGGGGTCGATGCGGGTAAATTTGGCAGCATACAAAACCCCGGCGGCTCCGCCCAGCGAACCACCGATGAGGAAGGTCAGCGCAATGATGCGGTTGACATCCACCCCCATCAGACTGGCAGTCGGTCGGTCCTGGGCAACGGCGCGGATGGCTTTACCGATTTTGGTGGCGTTGACCAGGTAGTTCAGGATGACGAGCATAATCATCGCCGCCAGGATGACGATGAGCGATTTAATAGAGATGCCCAGGGTGATGACTGTTCCGCTCATGTCCATCTGGCCAAAGACCAATCGCTCATCGAAATTGCCAAAGGTGGGGAAAATTCGGTTGAATTGACCGGTCGTCAGACTTTCAACCAGGCGAATCATGTCCTGAAGAAAGAAAGAAACGCCAATAGCTGAAATGAGTGGCACCAGGCGCGCTGCGCCGCGCAATGGGCGGTAGGCGATGCGTTCGACGGCCATTGCAAGACTTCCGGCGGCGACCATCCCGGCCAGGATAGCCAGAATCAGCCACAAGTAGGCCATGCCAAGCGGGGCGGTTCCCAGGATGCCCGCCGCATCTAGCCCGATCAAGATTTCTACGCCGACGAATGCGCCGACGGCAAAGATTTCACTATGGGCGAAGTTGATGAACTCCAGCACGCCATAGACCATTGTGTACCCCAGGGCGATGGCAGCATAGACGAAGCCGATGGTCAAGCCGTCGATCAAGACTTGGGGCAGGTTTACCAGGACATAGGTAAACAGGGAAACGTTGAAGCGCGCCAAAATGCTTTGCCCTGCGGCAGATTTATCCAGGAACAGCGCCAGGAGCAAGGTGATGACGGACAAGACCACGGCGCTGCCAGCCGAAAAGACCAGCATTTGCCCCAAGGGGCGCAACAACTCTCGGATGTTGATGGTGCCGAAGAATCGTTTCATAGACCATCCCGAATAAGAAAGTTCTCCCGGCCTCGCAAAGAGACCGGGAGCGTGTTGCTAGCAAATTGGTTTATGGAGCGGGAGGCGCAATGTCGAGGGTTTCGACAATGGTGTTCTCGGCCCACTTGGCAGGGTCAGGAGAGACCACCTGGATGATGAAGTATTGGGCAGAAACCGGGTCGCCAATTTTATTGAAGGTGAAAGTGCCAGTGATGCCGCTATAACTCTGCAAGGCACGGATAGCCTGGGTCACTTCGGCGCGGGTTGGCATTTCACCATTCTTGGCTTTGGCGGCTGTTTCGATGGCTTTCAAGCAGATACCCATTGCATCAAAACCCTGGGCAGCAAACGGTTGTGGGTCAGAGCCGAATTTGGCCTTGAAATCAGCGATGAACTTGGCTGTGCCGGGATAAACAGAAGCCGGACCAGAAACGGTGGAGTAGAATGTGCCACCGCCCTGCACCAGAGCATCCCCGGCGATTTTGGCAGCGTCGGGACTATCGAAGCCGTCGTCGCTCAGAAACATGCCCATATAGCCTTTCTCGCGGGCCTGCTTGAACAGAACGGCAGCCTGGAAGGCCATGCCACCGAAATACAACACATCAGGGTTGGCAGCCAAGATGGGGGAAAGAATAGCGTCGAAATTGGCTTTTTCTTCGGTGCCTTCGAAACCAAGCACCTGCATGCCGAGCCGTTCCGCTTCCTGTTTGAAGAACTCGGCGATGCCCTGACCGTAGGCCGTCTTGTCATGGACAACGAAGACCGATTTCATGCCCTTGTTGAAGGCAAAGTTCGCGCCCACCACGCCCTGCACGTCGTCACGTCCCACGATGCGGTTGACTTCGGCATAGCCGCGGGTGGTGACTTTCGGGTTGGTGTTGGCCGGGGAGACGTTGGCCAGACCAGCGTTGTGGTATTCTTCAGACGAGGGAATCTGCACGCCGGAATTGTAGTGACCGACCACGCACAGAATCGCCGGGTCGGACACAATTTGCTTGGCGTTGGCAACGCCGGTGTCGGGATTGGCCATGTCATCGAAGGGGGCCAGCTCGACCTTGAAGCCCATTTCGGTTAAGGCTGCGCTCATCTGCTCGAGGCCGAGTTCGGCTCCGCGTTTGATGTCCACGCCGACGACGGACTGGTCGCCAGAGAGGGGAGATTGCGTGGCAATTTTGATGGTTTTGGCCGCGCTCCCTCCGCCGCAGGCGGTCAACACCATGCTGGCAATCACCAGCAACGAAACGAGAAACAACATGCGTTTTGACATTCTTCTTCCTCCTTTTGAAAATGAATGTGAGACTAATCTGTGTGCCCCAGCGGGCGCACAGGAAAATACTACAGTTTTTTTAAGCAAAGGTCAAGTGAATTAAGTAACAATTTTTTAGTTGTCTGACAATTGTTGCAATGTGCCGTTGCCTGGCTCAAGTTCGCAGCTGGGCGCGAATATCTGGCTGGTCGAGCCGGAAAATCAGATAGAACGAAAGTGCCATGCTCACCAAGGCAGTGATGCCAAACAGCCAGTCTGAATTGCCGTTGGCGCTGACAGTAGTGGAATAGAACAACATTATTTTTACGATGAAGTTCAATCCTTGCAAGAAAATGATGAAGGTCAGCGCGAGTGAATTGCCGCGGTGCAACATGTATCCCGTAAAAATGAGCAGCGCTGTTGCGACCAGGACTGCGCCGATGCCGCCGACCAGGATTTTGGGCGGCAAAATCAGAGGCGCAAGGGTAGGCAGGACAAAGAACAGCAAGATGCGGTTATTGATTCTCATTCCCAATCTCCTGATTAATGCCCGCCAAGATAGGCTTCGATAACGCTGGGGTTGTGCAACACTTCTTGGGCGCTGCCTTCCAGGGTGATTTGACCGGTTTCCAGCACATAAGCGCGGTCGGCAATCGAGAGAGCCATCTGCGCATTTTGTTCCACCAACAAGACGCTGGTTCCCTGTTTGTTGATGTTCTGGATGATTTCGAAGATTTGTTCGACCAGGATGGGCGAGAGACCCATAGACGGTTCATCCAAGAGCAACATGGATGGGTGCGACATTAGGGCGCGGGCGATGGCGAGCATTTGCTGTTCGCCGCCTGAAAATGTTCCGCCCAGCTGGTTCTGCCGTTCGCGCAGGCGTGGGAAAAGCGTAAAGACGTTCTCGAGGTCTTGTTTGAACAATTTTTTGTCGTGCTGAGTATAAGCACCCATTTCCAGGTTTTCCATGACAGTCAGCGTCGCAAAGATTTTACGACCCTCTGGGACTTGCACAACGCCTTTATGGACAGTTTGTTCTGCCGGAATCATGGTGATGTCTTCGCCGCGAAAGATGACGCTGCCTTCGCGCGGCTGCAAGAGCCCGGAGATGGTGGAGAGGGTGGTGCTTTTGCCCGCACCGTTGGCCCCAATCAGGGCAACGATTTCGCCTTCATCCACATGGAAGTTGATGCCCTTCAGGGCGTGGATGGCCCCGTAATAGACATGGAGGTTTTTCACTACGAGCATCATTGCGCTTTACTCCGTTGCAATTTTTCTGCGAGTTCGGCGGCGCCGCGTCCCAGGTAAGCCTCGACCACGCGCGGATTAGACTGGATTTCCTGCGGCTCTCCATAGGCAATCACCTCGCCAAAATCCATGACGGTGATTTTTTCGCAGACGCCCATCACCACGCGCATCTGGTGTTCGATGAGCAGGATGGTTAGTTTGAATCGGTCGCGAATGAAGTGTATCAGGTCCATCAGCGCTACCGATTCTGCCGGGTTCATGCCTGCAGCCGGTTCGTCAAGGAAAAGCAAGGTTGGTTCGGCGGCCAGAGCGCGGGCAATTTCGAGGCGGCGCTGTTCGCCGTAAGGCAGGTTGCGTGCAATTTCTGCCTGGCGGTCTTCGAGCCGGAAGATGCTCAGAAAATCCTGCGCTTTTTCGAATAGTTCTTTTTCTTTGGCTTCGAATTTACCGTTGCGCAGGATGGCGTCCTGCATACTGTACCCGGCATGGGAATGGTAAGCGATGCAGACGTTTTCTAATACAGTCAGGCTGGGGAACAAGCGAATGTTTTGGAACGTGCGGGCGATGCCCATCTGATTGATCGTGTGAGGAGGCAACCCGCCAATTTCCTGGCCTTTGAAGGAGATTTTCCCGCTGGTGGGCAGGTACACGCCTGTAATCAGGTTGAATACAGTGGTTTTTCCGGCTCCGTTGGGGCCAATCAACCCGGCTAGGTCACCCGGCTGGAGTTCGAGATTAAAATTGTTCACAGCGCGCAGGCCGCCAAAATTCTTGCTTAAGTTTTCCACTTTGAGCAGGGGGCCGCTTGTCGTGTTTGGGGCTATCGATGTCATGGACGTACCTCCGCGACTGGTTCGGCTTCGCTAGGTTGGTTCTTTCGTAACTTTGGCAGCACCTGGCGCAGGAAAGGAATTTCGTAATTGCCGAAAATGCCCGCTGGTCTGAGCAGCATGGTGACGAGCAAGAGCAGCGGATAAACGACAAACCGCCAGGTTTCGAAGCCTTGTGGCAGCCACAACCGCAATACGCCTTCCAAAATCAATGCCCAGGCGAAGGACGCAAAGACAGTTCCGGTGATGCTGCCTAATCCACCAAATACAATGATAATCATGGGGTCGAAGGACTTGATAAAGTTGAACGTATCAGGATGCAGGAAGCCGTTGATATGGGCGTACAGACCTCCGGCCAGCCCGGCCAGGAAACTTCCTATTACAAAGGCCATAATTTTGTATTCAGCAATGTCAATCCCCATGGCTTTTGCGGCAATTTCATCTTCGCGCACGGAAATAATGGCACGGCCATAACTGGAGCGTAAAAGATTGCGCACGAGGGCGACAACCAGCACAAGGAAAATGAAGACCCAAAAGAGGGAAGTCACTTTGGGAATGCCGACCATGCCGCGCGCGCCCTTCATTTCAACAAACCCCAGGAGCGTATCGGAATTATCGAGCAAAATTTTGACGATGATAGTGAAGCCCAGGGTGGCAATGCCGAAGTAATCGGAGCCAAGCGAGAGGATAGGCAGACCGAACAGATAACTGATCTCGGCAGCCAGAATGGCGCTGAACAAGACGGCCAGGATGAAGACAATTTGCATGGCAGCCGCAGCGGGAAGCAGATTCAGGGCTCCAGTGACTACCGGGGTGACGGCAATGCCGATTTGAACGGCCAGCGCCGAAAGCAGGATGGTGCTGGTCAGATAGAGTGTGAAAGCGGAGAGCGGGTCCAGTCCTCGCACTTTAGAGAGGCGCGCGTGCAGCCAGAGAATTGCAATCCCAGAGAGCGAGGTTGCCAGCGCCAGCACAACCAGGCCGTCGGCGCTTTTGTTCACGTCCCAGCGGTAGGTGACATCTGCTGCGGCGTACGCGCCAATCGCATAAAAGCCCCACTGCCCTAGTGAAAATTGGCCGTTGAAGCCATAGATGAGATTCAGGCCAATGCTGACAATCGCCATCACGGCACCCAGGCGGATGATGGTATTCCAAAATTGGCTCAGTATTCCCGCACTGACCAGGATTTGAAGAACCAGGTAAACAGCAAATGCGCTGCCTAAAAACCAAAGCGTAGATTTCGAGAATTTGTTCAACATGGTTATTATGCCTTTTCTCGCTCTGGTTCGCCGAAAATTCCGGTGGGGCGCACCAACAGCACAATAATCAGGATGCTGAAAGCGATCGCGTCGCGCAGAGGGGTGGAGATATACGCTGCGGAAAGCACTTCCGCCTGTCCCATGATGAGTGCGCCGACGAATGCTCCTGGAATGCTGCCAATGCCTCCCAACACGGCTGCAACAAACGATTTCAAGCCTGGCAAGATGCCCATCCAGAAAAAGATTTGGGAGAAGGCAATGGCATATAACATGCCGCCTGCTCCGGCCAGGGCTGCGCCAATGGCAAACGTCGTAGAAATAATTCCATCGGCATTGATGCCCATCAGCCGCGCGGTTTGTTTGTCATAGGCAACCGCGCGCATGGCTTTGCCAATGCGGGTTTGTCGTACAATGAATTGCAGACCCAACAACAGGGCAATCGAAGTCAAAATAATAATCAGCGCGATGTTGGAAAACAGGATGCTGCCTTCGGGAGGCGCATTGCCCCGGAGGGGAACAATCCCGTTGGCGCTGATTGCCCAGGTGACAACTTCAATGGGGCGTTTGTATGTGATGAAGTTGGGGGTAAATACGAACTGCAGCGCGGCGAAGTATTCCAGAAAGAATGAAACGCCGATGGCAGTGATTAACGCCGAGATGCGTGGCGCATTGCGTAATGGTTTGTAGGCGATTCGTTCAATGATAATTGCCAAAAGCGCGCAAGAAATCATCGAGATAACAATAACAATAATTGCGCCGATGGCGATGGCAACCCCATCGGGTAAACCCGGAAGGAGGGCTTTCGGCCACAGATGCGCTTGAAACCGCGTAACAGAGTAGAAGCTGACAAAGGCTCCGATCATGAATACGTCACCGTGTGCGAAGTTAATCAGCCGCACGATACCATAGACCATTGTGTAGCCAAGTGCAATGAGAGCGTACACGAAGCCTAATTGCAGCCCGTTGACAATCTGTTGTAAAAACAGGAGTGGGTTGGTTTGTAAAGCGCTCACAAGCTGCCAGGCAGCTAGCAAGGTGACCAGGAGAAGAAAGACTTTTCCTAGCCAGCGTCTTTCAATAATTTTTTGGAGAAACGATGAAGCGGGGGATGTGTTCATGTTCACCCTAGAAATGATGAAAAAGAAGGGGCAGTCTTCAGGTGACCGCCCCTTCGTTTAACTGCTTGCAAATTACGGAGCAACGCTCTCAGCAAAGACAACCTTACCGTCTTTGACCTGCATCACAACCGCGCTCTTGATGGGGTTGTGAGAAGCATCGAACGTGATTTTGCCCGAAACTGCATCGTATTGCAGGGCAGCCAATGCGTCTTTGACCTTGGCGGGATCATCGGCGCCTGCCTTTTCGATAGCTGCCAGCAACAGGTTGGTCGCATCGTAAGCCAGAGTCGCCAGCGCATCGGGTTTGGAACCGTATTTGGCTTCATATCGCTTCACGAAATCCTGCACGATGGGGCGGGTATCTTCGGCGGAGTAGTGATTGGAGAAGAAACCGCCATCGGCAGCCGTCAGGTCCAGGTCGCTGGAGTCCCAGCCGTCACCACCCATCATCACAGCCGTCACGCCGCGCTCTTTGGCCTGCGCGCCAACCAGGTTGACAATGTTGTAGTAATCGGGCAGGAACAGGACATCGGCTTTGCTGTCTGCCACTTTGGTCAGGATGGCCGAGAAGTCGGTATCCTGGCTGGTATAGGCTTCCTTGCCAACAATGGTGCCGCCACCTTCGGTGAATGACTTCTCAAAGGCTTCGGCAAGGCCTAACACATAGTCATTCCCTTTATCGTACATAATGAAGGCGGTCTTCTTGCCCTGACCAAGGGCGAACTTCGCCATCACCAGGCCCTGGAATGGGTCGATGAAGCAGGCGCGGAAGATATATTGCTTGGTTTTGCCAGTATTCGGGTCAACCGTCACAGCCGGGTTGGTGGAAGTCGGGCTGATTTGGACGACGCCTTTGGCCTCAGCGATTTCAGAAACAGGGATAGAAGCCTTGGAGCAAACTTCGCCCACGATGTATTTCACGCCATCCTGGTCGATGACTTTGTTGGCTGCGTTGACAGCCGGATCGGCCGTGCATTGGCTGTCGGCAACAACCGCTTCGATTTGTTTGCCCAAGACGCCGCCTTTCGCATTCCACTCTTCAATGGCCAGCAGCGCGCCGTCACGGGTAGAAACGCCAAAGGTCGGCACCGGACCGCTCAACGGGGCCAGGATGGCGACTTTGATTTTGTCGCCGCCGGCTGCGCCGCCGCAGGCGGTCAGTACCAGGCTGGCAACAACCAGCAGGGAAAAAACAACGAACAGACGTTTAGACATACTTCTTCCTCCTCAAAAATTGATTGGTGGTTTCGCTTTCTGCGAATATGGTCAAGCGGAATTTGCCGAAAATCCGCCTTTCGCACATCTGAATAAAAATGATACAGTTATTTTTCTAAAAAAGCAAGAACCTGTCTGACATTGTGGATAAAATTGCCCAATTGGGTAATTTTATGATTGCCCATACAGCACTTTCTCGCGCACGCGCAAATCGGTGTTACGGATTTTCATCGCCAAGTCGGCGGCCAGGTTATACATCAGGCGATAGCCGAGTTGAGGGTAAGTTTCACACAGCATAATCAGTTTATCGCGCGGGATGACCAGCAGGCGGGTATCCTTGTTTTTTGCCTGGGCAGTGGCAGAACGCAGACCTTCATCGACTAGGGCTACCTCGCCGAAGGATTGTCCCCGCCGAAGGGTGGTCAGGACGATTTTTTCGGTCTTTCCTTTCACGCCAACAATGCCCGGATCGACGATGATATTCACTTCACCCTGCGCAATGACATACAGTTCTTTGCTGGTACTGTTTTCCTCAAAGATGGTTTCGCCAGCGTTGAAGGATTTCTGTTGACACAGGTTGGCAACCAGTTCCAGTTGGGTTTGCGTGAATTGGTAGAAGATGTCGCTTTGTTTAAGAAAGATGATGAGTTCGCTCATGCGGGCCTCGGGCTGTTTTGTAAAATACGAGACTAGTGTAGCATAAACCAAATCCTGAAACAACGGGCAATTGTCTGACAGATTCTACGGAAATGCTTTTTCCAGCCATTCCATCGGATTGACCTGGATGCCGTTAGCCCACACTTCCCAGTGTAAGTGAGCGCCAGTGACACGGCCCGTGCCGCCCACCAGCCCGATGACTTCGCCTTTCCTAACCATTTGTCCTGCTGTCACCTTGAGCTCAGACTGATGCCAAAAGCCGCTATATACGCCCCAGCCGTGGTCAATAATGGTGGCGTTGCCGCGCACGGTCAGGAAATCGGCAAAGACGATAACCCCGTCTGCTGGGGCGGTGATGGGCAGGCCGGCTCCGCCACAGAAATCGACTCCGCTATGGAACGAATAATATTCCTGACCCGTCCCAGAGCCGATATAAGTACGTCGATTGCCATAACGGGATGTGAAACAATCGGGAAAGTAGGCCGGTGATTGGAAAATGCCTTGCCAGTAGCGGGTTGGGTTGGCCGGGCGGGTTAGTTCGATGATTTGTTGCGTTTCCGGTTCGGTAATAGCCGGGTCGATGGTTTCTGGTTCGACCAGCAGCAACGGGTCGTTGGGGTAGAACCCCGATTGGACAACCACCATTTGTTCATAACTCTGGCGGGAGCCATCGGGTAGGGTGGCTTCTAATCGCAGAGGATATGGCCCTGGCGTGAGCATGGCATGAATCCCTTGCAGGGTCACATAACTCCCGTCGTCTTGCTGAAAGAAGTTGAGCGGCATATCTACCAGCATTCCGCCCAGCGAGATGCCCGGCTTGGTCTGGATGACAATTTTGCTCGTGCCGCCCTGGGTCATGGGCAGGGGGGTAACTTGCACGCTGGCAAATGCGGACGGCATCCCATTTGGTTCACTGCTTTCTGGAACCCCGGTAGGCGAATACAGGACATCGCCAGGCAGGGCCGCCCAGGTGCCGGATAGTTCGTTGATGGTTTTTAATGTCCAGGGGGTGCTGCCAGCGCGAATGGCGACTTCTAGCAAGGTTTCACCCTGCGCCAGACTAACGCGATTTTGCAGCGGAGTGATGTTTTCCTGCTGGGGTAAGATAACACCCATGCCTGCGTACAGTTCCGACGGGCTAGTGATGTGATTGAGTTTGCGAAGGAAAGATTCAGGGACGCGGTTGCGGCGGCTCAGGCTGTGCAACGTATCACCATAGTTCAGAACTTCGGTCGTCAGCACCCCGCTGATGCCCTCCAGCCCGGGAATGACGATTTTTGCCCCAGCGGCGATGTTGTTGGAGTCGCTGATGTTGTTGACAGCCATCAGCTCGGCGAGCGTCACGCCAAAGCGGCTGGCTATCAGCGACATGCTGTCACCAGGTTGGATGATGTAAACCGGGCCGGGGGGTGGGGTGGTATCCTGGGCCTGGGCCGTCAGGATGGGCAGGGAAAGGGTCAAAATCAGGACGGCAAAAAAGAGTCGTCTAATCATGGTCGAACGCAATGTGGTCGCCTGGTTGCAGGTCGCCGTGCCGGGCGGGATGGTATTCGATGACGTAGCGGGCGGGTTTGCGCGGCCCATAAAAAGGACGCCAGGATTTCGCCAGCGTAATATCCACAACCTCGCCCTCGCCGTTGACCCAGGCCACTGCCAGATCGGTCCAGACGAAGAGCATGTGGATAGATGTTTCGATACGGCTGTCGCGCGTCTCTACCAGCACCAGACCTTCGTTGCGCTCCAGGCAGGAGCGGAAGGTGAACCCTCTCAAGCGTGATAGGAACGATTGACACCACATTCCTCGAATGGGGGTCATCTGCGGGTTGCTCTGGTTGCGAATGGTAACGGGATGGTCTTTCATGCGTTCCCAAAAAGAGAGGGCGGCCTGTGTCGGTGAAGGCCGCCCTGGTCTGATTTAATCTGTTTTCTTGCGCTTCAGCACTCTCTCTACGCTGGCAAGAAGGTCTTCAGGGCTGAATGGCTTGGAGATGTAATCGTCTACCTTGGCGATTTGCAACCCCAGCACCTTGTCGATGTTCTGGGCCTTGGCGGTGACGACAATTACGGGAATATCCCTGGTTGTTTCGTCTGCTTTCATTTGCTGGTATACTTCCCAACCATCTATGTCCGGCATCATCAGGTCGAGCAGAACCAAATCGGGTTTCCTTTCGTGAATTTTTTTCAGCCCCTCTTCCCCGCCTGTCGCTCCTTCGACCTCGAATCCTTTTCGCCCCAGGATGATACGAATCAGGTCAATCATTTCGGTTTCATCCTCAATACAAAGGATATGGCGGTTGGGTGTACTCATGAAAAATGATCCTATGAAAATAAGTGTATTAAGTTTACCATAAGCAGGCACGGGGTAGAATATGAAAATTATCACATGGAATGTCAATGGAATTCGAGCGGCGTTGGGGAAAAACCTCAAGCCTTGGATGTTGGAGCAATCGCCGGATGTGTTCTGCTTGCAAGAGATTAAGGCCACTCCTCAGCAGTTGACCGACGAACAGCGAGATTTTCCCGGCTATAACGTGGCCTGGAACCCGGCACAGCGTCCTGGCTACAGCGGAGTAGCAACTTTCTCGAAGCGGGAGCTGGATGAAGTCCGGTTGGGATTGGATGAAGAGCGGTTCGATGTCGAGGGGCGGGTCATCCGTACCCGGCATGATGACTTCCTTCTCTACAACATTTATTTCCCCAATGGACAGCGCGGCTATGACCGAGTGGAGTACAAACTCGATTTTTACGCCCGCCTGTTGGAGATTTGCGACGCCCTGCACGCTGCGGACGAGAATATCATTATCACCGGCGATTTCAACACCGCTCATCAGCCTATCGACTTGGCCCGCCCCGACGAAAACGAAACGACCTCCGGCTTTTTGCCAGAGGAGCGCGCCTGGGTACAGAAATATCTCGAACACGGTTTCGTAGATGTGTATCGCCGCCTGTACCCTGAACGGGTGCAATATACCTGGTGGACCTACCGCATGGCGGCGCGCCAGCGCAATATCGGCTGGCGTATCGATTATTTCCTGGTCTCTGAACGTCTGGCCGGGCGCGTTCGGGATGTCATTATCCACGAGGGGGTCACCGGCTCTGACCACTGTCCGGTGGAATTGGTGATTGATTGAATTTGGATGGTTTTTGGCAGGAATATATTAGAAAATCATATAACGCAATCCATTTGAAAACCAATTGTGACAGTGTATGGTA
>Ga0101944_10003823_pt1 | contig 20016 bp, 26 predicted proteins | sample DewCreD2012metaG_FD_75245 | JGI IMG/M metagenome (GOLD analysis project Ga0101944, IMG submission 75245) | Hot spring sediment bacterial and archeal communities from British Columbia, Canada, to study Microbial Dark Matter (Phase II) - Dewar... ... | reverse complement strand
GCTGCTTCAGCAATTAGTACTAATATTTATGATGCAGATGATTTGCCATTAACACCATCAAGTAATAATTTAGGTGATGGGGTGATTGATACTGCAACAATAAATGGAGTTGATACTATCACGCCTACCATAAGTCGTATTACAACAAAAACACAAGATGGAAATTATCCAAATTCAGATTCCAATCTTTGGTATAATTATTCGGGCGATACATTCGAGGCTTATGTTGAAGCCAGTGAAAATCTAGATGAAGTTAGAGTTTGTACTATGTCCTTAACTGGCTCAGACCCAACAAAAACTTGTGGAGTTTTAGATTTTGTAAACCCGGTAAATTATCTTACTAGTGGTTCTGGTGTTTCTGCAACATCATATACTTTTACTGGTGGCTCTGATTTTGAGGCTATCGCCGGACAGTCTCTGACTGATATGGCTGGATATTCTATGAATGTTTGGATAAGAGATGAAGCGGGTAATGTAAATATACCATCCAACCCAGCTCAGGCACTTGTTATGGTTTATAATCTAAATCCAATGAATCTACCGGGATCAATATTGGGTGGTACAACTACGGACTGGTCAACTATAACTGATTTCACTAATGTTACTGGCCTAACCTTCCAAGCTGTTTCGGGTGCGCAACTTTTAGGGGAATTATCTTTTCCGGGGTCTGTTAATTTAACAAGCTCTTCAACCTTTACTGCTCTGCAAAGCTTTGCATCAAATGTAAAAGTTGGCGGTGGCGATGTTGCTGATGGTACGGCTGATATTGGTATAAACGCTACTGCTTTAGCGGCTCTTAATGTAGCAGCTGACTTAACTATTTATGTTCCAGGCGCAACTAGCCAACCTGGGTTAGTTGTTTATGATGATTCGGGAGTAAAGTGCGGTGCAATAGCAAATGACGCTGCGAGTGCTACTGTTTGTGGTGATAATATTTCTTCTATTACTTGGAACGCCGGCTCAGAAACATTAACTTTTAGTACGGATGGCTTCTCGAGTTTTGGTGCGGATAATACTGCTCCAACAGTTTCTACATATAGCCCTACCGATGGTAATACTAGTGCTTCGGTTTCTGCAAATCTCTCTTTGACTTTTAATGAGAATGTTCAAGTTGGCACAGGGAATGTAGTTATCAAAAAAGCTTCCGATAATTCTACAGTTGAAACTATAGATATAACTAGTGGCCAAGTAACTTTCAATGGAACAACTGGTGTTAGTATAAACCCGACTGCTGATTTATTAAACAGTACAGCCTATTATGTACAAATTGATGCAACTGCTATAAAAGATTTAGTAGGAAATGCTTATGCGGGGATAGCTGACACAACTACCTGGAACTTTACTACAGTTGCTGCGGGTGGTGGCGGCGGTTCTGCAGGGAGCTACACTCCAACACCTACTCCTACACCAGAACCTACCCCAACTCCTACAACTCCTCCTGCAACTCCGTCTCCAGATTCAAATAACAATGGGAATGGAAACCAAAATCAGAATCAAATGCAATTCAGAAACCAAGAGATGCCTCAGCTTTCAAATGAAGAAAAAAATCGTAGAATGGAATTGATGAAAGGTACTTACCAATGGCAGTACATTACTCAGTCTCCATATCCATCAAGCCTAACTCCAGGCCAAGAAGTAGATGTATGGGTAGAAGTAAAAAACATTGGTACAGCAACTTGGTTTAATAATGGTGAAAATGTAGTTCGTCTTGGTTCAGGTTCTCAGTATGGCAACCAAAGTCAGCAAAGAGATTATAATAGTGAATTTGCAAATAGTAATTGGTATAGCGCAAACCGCCCAGCAAATGTTTTGCATCCAGAAATCCAACCAGGATGGCATACCAGATTTGAGTTTAAGATAAAAGCTCCTGCAACAGCTGGTATTTATAAGGCATACTTTACACCAGTAATAGACGGAATGCAGTGGATGAATGATATTGGTCTTTATTGGGAGATAAGAGTAGGTGAGGTAACACAAGAACAAAACCAAGTACAAAACGAAGAAAATCAAATTCAAGAACAAAACCAAGTAAGAAATTATAATGTTCAAGCAGGGGATTCATTGAGTGCTATTGCTACAAAATTGGGAGTGACTGTACAGGATATAATTACAAAGAATAAAGTAAAATATCCAACCCTAGAAACAAACCCTTCTTTGATAGTAGTGGGTTGGGTTTTGAAATATTAAAATATTATTCAATTAAATATTTTTTAGAGGCACGATTAATCGCGCCTCTATTTTTGTAATAAAAAACCGCCCGGCTTTTGCCGGGCGGTGGGATTTTTTTCAATAATAACACTTGTTGTACAGAAGTCTTTTTATGGTTTTTCTCCTTTTTAGTTTTACTATTTTCACAAAACAATAATGGGTGTTTCAGGCGGGAGCGCTAAAATATAAGCAATAGCTGCTTTGGTATTATTAGGTTCTGCGCGCCTTAAATCAACCTTGAACTTTGAAAAATATTTTGCATAAGTATAAATCAAGGGTGTATCACTTTTTTTATCATCAATATAGTAGATACCACCATCTCCATAAAGTTCTAATTTTTTACCTTTGGGTAAATTAAAAACCGGTATAATTAGTTTTTCGCAACAGGGAAAATACTCTTCTTTTCCATCTATTTGACTTATTTCTTCGTAAATACGATTGAGTTTTATGCACGAACAGATAATAAGAGGAATAACCTTTTCATCAGAATCAATCCATTTTTGCCTTATTGGATAAAGATCTACATCGGCTGACATTTTTCTTCCCCCAATCTTTTTTACAAAATATAAATGTACATAAATAAATATTAACATATTGAATAATTAAAGTCAACAATTGCTTTAAAATTATTAGTATTTTATAATATTATTTAATTAAATACCTTTACAAAGGAGAAATAAAAATGAAAAGAGCTCTAGTGATTTTTTTGGTAGTAGTTTCTTTTTTTATCACTTCTTGTGAATTTAAATGTAAAGAAAGGATTAATTCTTGCGGATTAATATATCTTACGGAGAAAAAGAAGCCAAATAGGGACTCAAATAAGCCCCAGATCTTTTTGGCTTTTGAAAGATTCAACCTGGATATGACTGAAAAATTCAATAAGTTTGAAAAGCAAAAGGAAGATGAAAGTAAAATAACCCTTTCTGATGGGAAAGAAATTGAGCTTGAAATCCCGACTTTCCTGGGAAACGAAAAAAGAAGTCTCAATGGTATTGGACCAGTTCCCAAGAAGCTCAACATTGCATGGAAAGTTCAACTCGGTTGTGGACACACCAACGCCAAGGGTGGTACCTGGTGCGGATCTGGTTGGACAGGTCAAACAGCGGTGGTGTTGGAAGATGGGTATCCGTATCTTATTCAAAGTGGCTATGATTGGCATTTGCGTAAAATTGATGGGGAAACGGGAGAGGTTATTTGGAAATATCAATTTGATGATGTGATCAAATCTTCTCCGTCGATTATTATTAATCGCAAAGCTAAGACTGACGAGGAAAAAGTTTTAATCGTTTCCGGTAGTCGCGCTGGTTACCGCGGATCATCAGGTGGGGGGCCAAACCCCAGTCTGCGTGGTATTTCATACTTGACCGGACGCGAAATCTGGAGATTTTCCATGGATCGCACTGATAGTTATAGTCGCGATTGTGATAGCTCGGCTCTAATGATTGATGGTCTGATTTACATAGCTCTTGAAAATGGCTATATGGTTATTTTGGACCCGAATGATTTGGAAGAAAAGTTCAAGGGCTTTAAATCACCTCGTGTAGTTAAAAGCCAGATACTTTATTATCCGGAAGATCGAGCAAAACATGGCGGGAATCTGGTAACTGAAGCCTCAGTGGCTCGATACAAAGACAGTCTTTTTATTGCTTCTGGCTCTGGTCATGTTTGGCAATTGGATCAAAAGACCCTTGAACCTATTTGGGATTTTTATATCGGTTCTGACCTCGATGGCACAACAGTAGTTTCGGATGATGGGTTTGTTTATGTCGCCGTTGAAAAACAGTATATCGCAGGCCACGGTGGAGTTTTCAAACTTAATCCTGAAACAAAGTCTGTCGAATGGTTTTTCCCAACCGGCAATAGAAATTTTGCGAGTTGGCAGGGTGGTGTGATTGGCAGTGTTTCACTTCATCAAGAAAAAAAATTAGCTGCCTTTACTGCTATTGATGGTAATCTTTACATTGTTCACACTGATATATTGGACACCGAAAAAGTCCCAGGCCCAGACGGAAAAACCTATTATTCAAAACCGAGAGTGTTTTGGAGTAAAAATGTTGGAGGGGCGATTGCTACCCCGATTTTCGTTGGTGACCATCTGATATCTGCCGGATACGGTGGAGTTTACCTTTTCTCTCTAGATGACGATCCGCAAAAAATCAAACAATTGGATCACAAGCCGGGGATCGGTTGTGAGTCAACCCCAATCGTTTACAAAGGTAAGATTTTTGTCGGTTCGCGCGATGGCAATTTCTATTGCTTTAAGGATTAAATTTTTTTCAAAATAAACCCCGCTTTTTGCGGGGATTTTTTATGCACAAAAAAAAGAATCTCGATTGCTCGAGATTCTTTTTTAATTTGTTTAACAAATATTAGTATCCGCCGCCGTTATTGAAATCTCTTCTTGGTCTTTCTTCCATTGGACGAGCTTCGTTTACTTTCAAGTTTCTACCTTCGAATTCTTTACCGTCAAACATTTCGATAGCTTTTTTGCCATCTTCTTCATTAGCATATTCTATAAATCCAAATCCTTTTGATCTATTAGTCATTTTGTCGATGATAACAGATACAGATACTACTTCTCCTGCTCCTGAGAAATATTCTCTTAGAGCATCTTCGGTAGTGTTATAGTTGATTCCGCCTACATATAATTTCATTTTTTTGACTTTCTTGTTTTTAGTTTTATTATTTCGACCTAACTTTCGGACTAACACACTTACTTCGCCTTACTAAAAACTAAAACTCAAGAAAGGGAAATCCTAAAAAGCTTACAAAAGAAAGTTTACCACAAAAAATATAAAAAATCAATAAAATATTTTTATTAAAATAAAAAAGCTCTCCCAGGTGGGGGAGAGACTGGAGTGGTGGTAACTTTATTGGCTTGATAGTTACTCTCTTGTGTTGATAATTGTTTTGTGGATTTGGCGAACAATCTTTGTTGCTGTTGAGAGTTTTAGAAATGGGAACTTAATCATGCTTAGTTGAGTAAGCGCTTCTTCAATAGCCTTAGTGATAATTGAACATTCAATCTTGTTGATGTTGTTCTTGGCGTCACAAAGATTTTTGTAAATTTCATCATTTCCTTTTCTTAAATACTCGATCCTTTGAATGAATGCACCTTGATTTTCCAGTGCAACTGTTATCTCTTTTTCCTTTTTTTGGATTTTCTCTAGTGCAGATTTTAGCTCATCTTTTAATTCTAGTTTTTCTTCTTGGACTCTTTTTAATTCAGATTCCAAGTTGTTCAAACTGGCTTTAGCTTGACCAAGAAGTTCTTCCATTTTGTAAATATCAACTGATTTTTCTTGGCCGTCTTTTAGGGGCAAAAACTTTCTATCGTAAATATCTTGAACAAATGCAGAGATACCATGTGCTTTACTACCTTCGGCTAAGAGTAAGAAAGTCCCATTGTCGTCTTCGATAATTTCGCAATGGTTATCTTTATCTTCAGGGTCGAGATATGTTCCTGATTGTGCAGAGCAACATTTAATCGGTTTTTGAACCAATATTTTTTTAGTATGCTTGCGAATAATCTCGGGGGTAGAGGATAGCTCATAGTTCTTGATCGAATAGTATAGATTGCCTGTTTTTACATCTCTTTTTACAACGACATAATCAATACAAGTGGTTTCATTTTTGAGATAAAAATTAAAATCTAGTTCAGAAGATTGGGTTAAATGTACACCTTCCTTTTCCAGATCCTTTATGGTTCCCAATACAAACCTTAGTGTGAATATCATAGCCCTTCTCCGTTCTTTGCTGCGAAGTTTTTGTCCTTGCGTTTTTGCGCTAAGGTGCCTCGTCAGCTTTTGAGATTTTTAAATGTACTTCATATCCCTTGCTAGTAGCACTGGGATACATTATTATTATACAAATTATTTTTATATCGGTCAATGATATTATTATAATTTATATCTTTATTTATTAATTCATAGCATCTCTTAAAATATTTAATAGTAAAATATGATATTTTTGATTAAAAATTAATAATATTATATAATCTTAAAAAATATTAAAAAGAAAAAATGAAACAAAAAGAAATAACAGTGGTTTTTCATAGTGGAGTTTTTCATGCGGATGATGTTTTTGCTGCAGCTATTTTGAAAAAAGTCTATCCAAACCTAAAGACAATACGCAGTAGAGACGATAGTATTATAAAAAAAGCTGATTTAAGAGTTGATGTGGGTAGAAAATATGATCCCAAAACAGGGGATTTTGATCATCATCAAGAAAACGCTCCGGTAAGAGATAGTGGTATTCCTTATTCTTCTTGTGGGCTTATTTGGAAGCATTTTGGAAAAAAAATAGTAAAAGATAAAGAAGCTTTTGATTATATTAATAAAAAAATTATAGAATTTATAGATTCTTATGATAATGGCATTGAAATTACAGGAAATAAAACAGTGGTTTATTCTATAGGTGAATTAATAGACTCTTTTAATCCTTCGTGGAATGAAAAAAACCTAGAAGATTTATATTTCAAAAAAGCTGTTTTGATTGCTTCAAAAATATTAAATAGAGAAATAAAAAAAGCCAATTCAATTTCAGAAGGTAATAATATAGTAAAAGAAGCTTTAAAAAAAGCAAAAGATGGCTTTGTGATTTTACCAATAGCTGGTTTGCCAAAAGATCTAATTACAAAAGATAAAAAAATTTTATTTTATATTGCCCCTGGTAAAAATAAAGATTGGGTTGGGGTTGGTGCTAGTGCAAAAGAAAGTGGTTTTGAAAGAAAAGCATATTTTCCAAAAAAATGGGCTGGTTTGGAAAATAAAGAATTAGAAAAAGCTTCTGGGGTGGTGGGAGCAAGGTTTTGCCATAAAGCTAGATTTATGGTAGCTGGGACAAAAGAAGCAGTGATAGAGATGGTAAAAAAATCCACCTAGGTCCGACCTAGTCGGATAATTTTTTTACGATAGTGCCAGAATTTGAGTTTGAATAAATGATTTCTCCATTCAAATCATTAAATATATTAGCGTTTTCTTCTGTTATTTTTTTATAATCTTCCGGATTGATTTTTTTCCAGTCTCCTTCGGCGCCACCTGATATTCGCATTTCACGAGTTTTTAATAACTCTTCATTTTTTGGGTTTAAAAATACTATTAAATCGGCGTTATTTGATAAATCTTGTCTTAAAATATCTGCGTGGTTAATTACAAATGGGGGAGTGTTTTTTTCTAAAGCAAAATCTAATATTTCTTTTTGACTTTCAGCGCGTCTCCCTGTCTCTTGACGAAAAATTTCTGAATATTGGTCTAGGTCGATATTTTTATATTTTATTTTTGAAGTTAAGCTATCGGAAAAAGTTGATTTTCCAGAACCAATAAATCCAGACACATAAATTCTTTGAAAATTGTTTTTTATTATGTATTCGGCAATTTTATTCACATCTTCTAGTGTAAACATTTCCCTAGTTTCTTTTTGTTGTATTTTTTCTGGGTTCATAATTGATTTTTTGGCTAGGTTCGACCTAGCCGTATGGTTATTATATGTAAAGAGAGATGAGAATGCAATATTAGCTAATTCTTTGGCTAGGTTCGACCTAGCCGGATTTTTATTTATCAATAAAATAATATATGTTATAATAAAAAAAATCATCGAAACTTAAAAAAGGAAACGAGATTATAATTCCTTCAATCATTTTCTTTTGTATTTTGTCTTTATTTTGGATTATTAGTTTAGGAAAAGATTCTATTTATTTCTTTTTGGTCTGGGGTGTTTTGTGTTTAGCTGGCTTTAAATTTTTGAAGTTAGATACAAACGCGAATAGTAAATATGAAGATTTTATTATAAAAATGAGCTTTATTCCGTTTATTGTAATATTAATGGCATTTGTTATAGTTATCTTTCTTATTGTTGACGCAATTATGATACCCATTTCTAGCATTTTTAAATTCAAATATGATAAAAAAGTAAAGTGGGTAAAAAAATCCAAGAAAGAGGTGCAATTAGGATAAATTGGGCAAAAAGACAGAAGAACTTAGAAGAAGGTTTTACAAAGCAGTTGCTGATGCAATAGATTCTCAAGATCCAAAGAAAGCTAGAATAGAAGAATTATATAATATATCAGAAATTCCTAAAGAAGAGTCTTTAAATGAAAGCGATATTCTGGAGTTACATGTTGAGCGGTATAATTGAATTCTTATTTCAATCTCAAATAAAAGCGCCTTTTGGCGCTTTATTATTTTAGCTAGGTCCGAACTAGCCAAAATGCGATGATTAATAAAAAAACAGCATACGCCCAATCAAAGTAATATTTTCTCAGGTAATTTGCTGTTTTAATAATAAAAACAAATGGGTAAAGTAGTGCAGCTAGAGGATTGAATCTTTTGAAAACATGATAGTTTGTTTCGGACAAAAGCACCTTAGCATCTCCGGTAGATGGAAAACAATGAATAGCGATAGCGAGACCAAACCAGAAAGAAAAAATACTTAATATTAAATATTGAATATTAAGTATTTTGGGTTCGGCTAATATACTTACTATTTCATGAGCAGTAAACAAAAAAAGTAATAGAGAAATAATTGTGCCGAAAAAAAATGGTCCCATGGAAATAAAAAAAGCTTGAATAAAATTGCGCGGTTGAGCATGTTCTACATAACCAGGAGGATTTTTCATTTGAAAATATTTGACTTTATAAACACGAACCCCTGAGAGTTGGCAAAAAAGTTGATGAGAAAATTCATGAATAATTATTCCCATAAAAGAGAAGATAATATATATGTAAAATTTTGTTTTATTTTTCATAATTTAAAATTTGCGATAATTCAAATTTAATATGTAATATGTAAAATGTTAAAACTACATATTAAATTTAAAATCTTTCAAAAGTTTTGACATAAAAGGATACAGATATTACATTTAACATTTGAGTTATTACATAAAAATATTAAATAAATTTTAGATATTTCTATAGTACTATATTTTCAAAATAAAAAAACCACTTTATTCAAAGTGGTTATAATTTTTTTTCTAATTCAAAAACGGTATTAAGGAGGGCTTCTTCTTTTGCCTTGCCTTTACCTACGGCTAAATGAGTATCACCTGATGGATTTTTGATAGTTATACTCATCAGATAATATTCTGCCCCATTTTCGTTTATAATAGATAAGTGTAGACCAAAGGAAGATATTTGAATGTTGGACTTTTTCAATCTTGATGTCAAAAAATCTATGGTTTCGTTGTCTATTTCTAGTTTTTGTTGGTGGGGTATTTCTTTGTCTACAGCCATTGCTTCTTTTGCAAAAAATATATTTTTTTGACTGTTTCTGGTAGCGATATTTTTGGTATTTTTTTGTGGATAAATAAGTGGAAGACCCACTAAAACAAAAATTACAATAAGAAAAAAACCAAAAGTCATTCTGCTAGCATCATAGGCGAATTTTTTTATTTCTAAAAAAAATACTTTCTTTATTTTTTCCATCAATTCAACCCTTTTGATATTCTTTTTTCTGACTTGAAAAGTAAACCCGGTAAATCTTTGTGTTTTTTTCTTATTCATTTCACCCTCCCTTTTGATTTTAAAGTTCACGATTATAAGGCTAATATTAGCTCTTTTTTATAAAAAAGTCAAGATAGAGAGTAAAAAACTAATAATTTATATTTTGTATGTGTTTTGTAAATATTTTAAATTTTAAATATTAAATCTAATATTTAAGATTTAAAATCCATTGTAATCCTACGCTCGTGCCTTCCTTCGTCAGGCGATACTCGCTCAGGATGAAATTCGCTCTTATATTTTGGGATTAATGAGCGAATTTCAAAAAAGTACTTGCATGGTTTTTAAATCTGTTATAAAATGACTTCTAGCTGCGTAAAGGCAGTGTTGTTAATTTGTAATTGTTCAAATATTAATTATAAAAATAAAATAAAACTAACAAAATCGGATTAAATCAAACTATAAATTTAATTCGTAAAATTAGCGAAGGAGAAAAAAATGGCAGCAGACAAATTTGATAGAAGTAAACCACACTTAAATGTAGGAACTATTGGTCATGTAGACCATGGTAAAACTACATTAACAGCAGCTATTACCAAATGTTTAGCTGGTTCTGGTCAGCAAGTAGAAGTAAAAGACTATGACCAAATCGACGCAGCTCCAGAGGAAAAAGCTCGTGGTATTACTATTAATACAGCACATGTAGAATACGAAACACCAAACAGACACTATGCTCATGTTGATTGTCCAGGTCATGCTGACTACATCAAAAACATGATTACTGGTGCGGCTCAAATGGATGGTGCTATTTTGGTAGTAGCAGCTTCTGATGGTCCTATGCCTCAAACTCGTGAGCATATCTTGCTTGCAGGTCAAGTAGGTGTTCCATATATAGTAGTATTTTTGAACAAAACTGATCAAGTTTCTGATCCTGAATTAGTTGATCTAGTAGAAGAAGAAGTTAGAGATCTTTTGACAAAATACGAATTTCCAGGAAAAGATACCCCAATTGTTAGAGGTTCAGCTTTGAAAGCTCTGGAATGTGGTTGTGGTAAGGCTGATTGTCCTGCTTGTGGACCAATTATCCAATTAACAACAGCTCTAGACACATTTATTCCAGAACCTACTCGTGATATAGATAAACCATTCTTGATGCCTGTAGAAGATGTATTCTCTATTAAAGGTAGAGGTACTGTAGCAACTGGTCGTATTGAAAGAGGTATTGTAAATGTAAATGATGAAATTGAAATAGTAGGTCTAAAAGCTACCAAGAAAACAGTTGTTACTGGTGTAGAAATGTTTAGAAAATTACTTGATAAAGGTATGGCTGGTGATAATGTAGGTGTGCTTTTGAGAGGCGTAGAGAGAACCGATATTGAAAGAGGTCAAGTATTAGCAAAACCAGGTTCAATTACACCACATACAGAATTTGAAACTGAAGTATATATCCTAACTAAAGAAGAAGGTGGAAGACATACTCCATTTTTCAAAGGTTACAAGCCACAATTCTACATTAGAACTACTGATGTAACTGGTGATGTTATTTTGTCAGAAGGAGTAGAGATGGTAATGCCTGGAGATACAGCAAAGCTAACTGTTAAATTAATAGTACCCGTAGCTATTGAAGAAGGAATGAAATTCGCTATTCGTGAAGGTGGCAAAACTGTTGGTGCCGGTGTAGTAACCAAGATTATTAAATAAATTAATTTTTAAAATGCGGGGGATTCCCTCCCGCGTTTTAATTTAAATAAAACAAAGGAAAACCAAATAATAATGCCAAAGACAGAAGATAAAAAATTAAAAAAAGACGAGAAGCAAAAAATAAGATTAAAATTAAAATCTTATGATCATAAGGTTTTGGATCAATCAGCTGCTCAGATTTTGGATACAGTCAAAAGAATGGGCGCAAAAATATCAGGTCCCATACCTTTGCCTACAGAAAGAAGTCTTTTTTCAGTTTTGAGATCTACCTTTGTGCATAAAAATTCGCAAGAACAGTTTGCAATGAGAATTCATAAGAGATTAATTGATATATTTGAACCAGATTCAAAAACAATAGATTCTTTGATGAACCTCAACTTACCAGCGGGAGTTGATATAGAAATTAAAATGTAATTATATTAGCGATTGGCATTTAGCATTTGGCGATTAGTAAATTACTAGTAGCCATTAGCTAGATGCTAAAAGCTAAATTAAATTTATTTAAGCCTGTCAATACGCTTGGCAGAAACAAATAAATTCATAAAATAACCGGCAAAACTGGTTGAAATGGATTTATAGCCGGTTATTATATTTAATTAATTAATAAAAATGAGCAAGTATTTATTGGGCAAAAAAATAGGAATGACTTCGGTTATAAACGAAAACGGGATTTTAACCCCAGTTACTGTATTGGAAATAAAGCCTATTTTTGTTACTCAGGTAAAAAAATCAGATGGCAAAGACGGATATAATGCTATCCAAGTTGGTACAAAAGAAGCAAAGAAATTAAATAAATCTGAAACTGGGCATCTAAAATCTACCGGAAAACTTTTGAAAATAATCAAAGAATTTAGAGTTAAGGAAGAAGATATTGGAGATAAAAAACCGGGGGATATAGTAGACCTTTCATCTTTTGAAAAAGGAGAAAAAGTCAAAGTTTCAGGTAGTATTAAAGCAAAAGGTTTTTCCGGAGCAGTAAAAAGATGGGGTTTTCACGGTGGTCCAGGAGGTCATGGTCATCCTCAAGAAAGAAGAGTTGGTTCAATTGGCGCTGGCTATCCACAACATGTTTTCAAAGGTAAAAAAATGCCAGGTAGAAAAGGACCTGAGAGAAAAACTATCTTAAATCTTGAAATAATAGACATTGATAATAGTAATAACCTTTTGTTATTAAAAGGATCAGTACCGGGACCAAGAGGGAGATTATTGGAAATAAGAGGGTAAGTAAAATTACTAAATTATAATTTCTAATATCTAAAATTGATTAGAAATTAGGAATTAGAACTTAGAAAATTTATGGAAAAAGATAATACAAACACAATTGAGACGGTAAATAAAAGTAAGGTGACTCTAAAAAGTAAAAAGTCTCCTTCTCCTATTTTAGTTTCCAGTGTTATTTTGGCTAATTTGGCAAATAAAAGACAGATTTCAGCTAGCACCAAGACAAAAGGAGAGGTATCGGGAGGTGGTAAAAAACCTTGGAGACAAAAAGGTACAGGTAGGGCTAGAGCGGGTTCAAATAGAAGTCCAATCTGGGTTGGTGGTGGAATTACTTTTGGCCCAAGACTTGAAAGAAATTTTAGCAAAAGAATAAATAAAAAACAAAAATCTATTGTTTTAAATCATCTGTTAGAAGAAAAAAATAAAGAAGGTAATTTAAAAATAATTGAAAAAGTAGATTTGAAATCTGCTAAAACAAAAGAATTATTAAATTATTTAGCGAGTCTTGGTATCGATAATTCTACTATTTTAATACTTGATGATGATTTTTCTTCCAGTGAAAACAGCGAAAAAATTTATTTTGCTGGTAGAAATATTAGTTTTTTAAAAATAATTTCAGCTTCAAAACTAAATGCTTATATGATTTTGAAGTATAAATGGGCTGTTATTACCAAAAAAGCTTTAGAAGATTTAAATAAAAGAACGGAACCAAAAAAATAAAATAAGAAAAATAAATGACTCATGATAAATTAATCATAAAACCTATTGTTACTGAAAAAACCACTCTTTTGGAAAATAGTGGTAAATATGTATTTAAGGTTTTGTCTGGTACCAATAAAATTGAAATAGCTAAGGCGATAAAGAAGATGTTCAATGCCAAGGTTGAAGATGTAAATATAATCAATACAGCTGACAAAACAAAAAGAAGAGGCAGAACAAAAGGTAGGGTTATGGGTTACAAAAAAGCTATAGTTACCTTGAAAAAGGGAGAAAAAATCAAAATAAGAGAGGAAGTAAAGGAGGAAAAAATAGTAAAGAAGGCTGATAAAAAAGAAAAAGTAGTTGAGAAAAAAACTGGAGAGAAGAAAGAGAATTAGTAGTAGGTATTATGTAGCATGTAGCAATGAGACAAAATACTATAATACTATAATACATAATACTTAATACAAAGGTTTTCAAAATGAAAAGTATTTTGGAAAATTAAATAATTAGAAAAAATCAACATGGCAGTAAAAAAACTAAAACCTACTACACCAGGAAGAAGACAGATGACTGTTGCTGATTTTTCTATTTTGACAAAAAAGAAACCAGAAAAATCCCTTTTATCAAAGAAAAAACAAATGGCGGGTAGGTCTGGTAGTGGTAAGATTTCTATAAGACATAGAGGTGGTGGTGCCAAGAAAAAATACAGAATAATTGATTTTAAACAAACTAAGCTAAATATACCAGGTAAAGTTGTTTCTTTGGAATACGATCCAAACAGAAGTTCATATATAATGTTAGTCAATTATAAGGATGGAGACAAAAAATATTTAATAGCGCCAGATAAAATAGAAATAGGAGATGAGGTAATAACCGCTAGTAAAGCTCCAATAAAAAATGGAAATAGAATAAAATTAGCTAATATACCTACCGGAATTTCAATTTATAATATAGAATTAAATATGGGTAGAGGTGGGCAAATAGTTAAAAGTGCTGGTTCAAGAGCTGTTATCATGGCAAAAGAAGGAGATTGGGTAACATTAAGGCTTCCTTCTTCAGAAATCAGAAAAGTACATAAAAATTGTTTTGCTTCGATTGGATCAGTTAGTAATCCAGAAAATAATCTTATTTCAATTGGTAAAGCTGGAAGAAAAAGATGGAAGGGTATTAGACCTACTGTCAGAGGTTCAGTAATGAATCCAGTTGACCATCCTCATGGAGGTGGTGAAGGTAAGGCGCCAGTTGGTATCAAGAAAGGTCCAAAAACGCCTTGGGGCAAAAAAGCCTTTGGTGTTAAGACTAGAAAAAAGAGAAGATATAGTGACAAATTCATTATAAAAAGAAGAGTAAAGAAAAGGTAGAAAATAAGAGATTAATAAATTAAATAATTAAAGAAAAAATCTATACCATAATAAATATATAATAGGATTTTTTCTTAAAGGAGAAACTTGCGAAGTGTTTGTAGAGAGATTTTCGAAAGAAAAGCTCGCGGAAAACACTGAGAAAGTTTGGACATATGTCGCGAAGTAGTAAAAAAGGACCATATGTTGACCCAAGAGTTTTGAAGAAAATAGAAGGGTTGAGCGTAGGTGATAAAAAAGTAATTAAAACTTGGTCAAGGGCTTGTGTTATTTCACCTGAAATGATAGGTTTTAATTTTGGAGTACATAATGGCAAGGAATTTATTAATGTTTTTATCAATGAAAATATGGTAGGCCACAAATTAGGTGAATTTGCTCCTTCCAAAAAATTCCGCAGTCATGGTGGTAAAATGGCAAAAGAACAAGCTAAATTGGCTGGAAAATAATTAAATATTTTTAAATAAATGAAAAAAGCAACAGCAAAAATTAAATATATCAGAATAAGCCCTCGAAAGATGGTGGGTATTTGTAAATTGGTTCGAGGAAAAGACTTGGTTGTTGCTAGATCAATTTTGATGCAAAGCGCAAAAAAGGGCGCAAGAATAGTTGAGAAAAATCTAAAAAGCGCTGTAGCCAACGCAAGAGTTAAAAATATGGATGAAAAAAAATTATATATTAGTCAGATTGTAGCCGATATGGGACCATCACTTAAAAGACATATACCATGGTCAAGAGGATCGGCTAGACCAATAAAAAAGAGAATGACTCATTTGGTTATAACTTTAGAAGAAAGAATAGTAGATAGCAAAGCAAAAAAGCAAGAAGACAAACCAAAGGATACTTCAATAATCTCACCACAAGAAAAAACAAAAGAAATTATTGAAGAAGTAAAGGAAGCAAAAACTGAAGAAAAGAAAAGCATTATTAAAAAAGAACCAAAAAAGACAGAAAAGGCAAAAATAACAGTTAAGACGAAAAAATAAGATTGAATCATGAATAATGAATCAAGAATATTGAATAATTAATGAAGAAAAAATCTATATCAAAAATATATAATAGGATTTTTTCTTAAAGGAGAAGCTTGCGATGTGATTGTAGAGAGATTTCTGTCAAGAAAGCTCGCGAAAATCACTGAGAAAGTTTGGACGCATGGGACAAAAAGTACACCCAAAAATTATCAGAGTAGGAATTAATCGAGACTGGTCTTCAAAGTGGTTTGCCACCAAAGACTATGCTAAGTTTTTGTTGGAAGATCACAAGATCCGTCAAATAATTAATAAAAAACATCAAAATGCCGGTATTGCAGATATAGAAATTTTGCGTAGTGCTAATGATGCAAAAGTAATTATTTATACTAGTAAACCAGGTGTTCTTATTGGTAGAGGTGGTGCTGGTATAGAAATAATAAAAAAAGAAATTCAAAAAGTTACCAAAGATAAAATAGGTGTAGCTATTGAAGAGGTAGATTTAGCGGATAACCACGCAAAATTGATTGGAAGAAACATAGCTGATCAAATAGAAAAAAGAATACCATACAGAAGGGCTATAAAGCAGGCCTTGGAGAATGCTATGAAGTCGGGAGTAAGAGGAGTTAGAGTAAGGGTTAGTGGAAGATTGAACGGAGCTGAAATTGCCAGATCAGAACCCTTTATCAAGGGTAAAATACCACTTTCAAGTCTTAGAGAAGATATAGATTACGCTCATGTTCCAGCCAATACCACTTATGGAGTAATTGGCGTAAAAGTATGGGTATATAGAAAAATAAATAGTAACAAATAGTAATTTAACTACCATTGAACAGTAAATAGTAATTTTAGCCAAAAGCTAAATGCTAAAAGCAAATTTATGTTAACACCAAAAAAAATAAAATATAGAAGACAGTTTAACCCAAAGATAAAGAGCGTAGCTCATAGGGGTACTAGTTTATCTTTTGGTAAATACGGCCTTAAAGCTATGGGTTCAGCTTATGTAACAGCTAGACAAATAGAAGCAGGAAGACGCGCGATTACTCGTTTTATAGCTCGTGGTGGTCAAATTTGGATTCGTATTTTCCCGGATAGGCCAAAAACAAAGCATGCTCAGGAAGCACCTATGGGTAGTGGAAAGGGAGCTTTAGACCATTTTGTTGCAAATGTTGAGGCTGGCAGAATTATTTATGAATTGGATGGTGTTACCGAAGCAACAGCAAAAGAAGCATTAAGGTTGGCTGCTCAAAAAATGCCAATAAAAACTAAATTTATTATTAGAAGATAACTAATTAACCAATATAAAAAGCAATGAAAAATAAAGAATACTTAAAAGATATTAGAGAGAAAAAACTAGAACAGCTTTATAAAGATGTTGCTTTGATGTATAAAGAATTAAGAGAAACACGTTTTAAAATAGCTAACTTAGAGTTAAAAGATTTTACTCAGAAAAGAAAATTAAGAAAAATGATAGCTCAAGTTTGGACTATTATTCAAGAAAAAGAATATGAGAATATAATTAATGAATCCAAATCTTAAACCGAATTTAGCATCAAAATAACTATAAATATTAAAAAGATGAATTTGTAGAGATTTGATAAAAATTCGTAGCGATAAGGATAAAAACCATTATGAGAATTACAAAACAAGGAACAGTTAAAAAGAGAATTGATCAACGCACAGTAGCAGTTGAAACCTTTTTGATGAAAACTCATCCTATTTATAAAAAGAGATTTAAAGTAGTAAAAAAATACCTAGCTGATGATAGAGATATTATATCAAAAGAAGGTGATATAGTTGTTATAGAAGAATGTCGTCCAATTAGTAAAACCAAATATTTTAAAGTTATAAAAAAATTAGGCTCAACTATTATTGGAGAGGATAAAATAGTAGGAGAAGAAGTTTTAGGAGCAGAAGAAAAAGAAAAAGAGGAAAGCGAGAAAAACAAAGAAGAAAATAACGATTAATAAAAATATTTAAATAATCCCATGATTCAGAATCAAACAAGATTAAAAGTAGCTGATAACACCGGTGCAAAAGAACTTTATTGCATAAAGGTTTTAGGTGGTTCAAGAGCCCGTTATGCAAGAGTGGGTGATATTTGTACTTGCTCAGTCAAGGACGCTAGACCAGGAGGTTTGGTAAAAAAGAAAGATGTTGTAAAAGTAGTAGTGGTAAGACAGAAAAGAGATATAAAAAGAAAAGATGGTACAGTAATCAGGTTTGACGAAAATGCAGGTGTAATAATTGATAAAGATGGTAATCCAAGGGGAACGCGTATATTTGGTCCAGTTGCCAGAGAACTTCGTGATAGAGGGTATATGAAAATAGTTTCATTAGCTCCAGAAGTGCTTTAGGTAAAAAATTAAGAAACTAAAAAAATAAAATATAATTAGCATAAATTCGTAATTAATTAGTATAACAATGAATATCAAAAAAGGTGACAATGTATTTGTTCTTACAGGTAAGGACAAAAATAAAAAAGGAAAAGTAGAAAAGGTTTTCCCTATTTCTGGTAAAGCTTTGGTTTCGGGAATAAATATTGTTACCAAACACCAAAAAGCAAGACATGGGATAAAGCAAGTTGGAAGAATTACAAAAATGATGCCCATTGATATTTCAAATTTATCTTTATTTTGTGAAAAATGTGGTAAACATGTAAAATCAGGTAATAAAATATTAGATAATGGAGAAAAAATAAGAGTTTGTAGAAAATGTGGTGACATTGTTTAATAATAAAATAATAAATTAAGAGATGTCAAAAGAAACGAATCAACCTAGAATGAAAGAAAAATACGAAAAAGAAATAATACCAGCTATGCTGAAAGAGTTTGATTTGAAAAACAAAATGAGCATACCAGCTATTAGTAAGATAGCAGTTAATGTTGGTATTGGTAGAATAGCTGCTAAAGATTCAAATGCCATCAATCAGGTTGTTCAAAATATAGCTAAAATTACTGGTCAAAAACCAGTCGTAGTAAAATCAAAAAAATCAGTAGCAGGTTTTAAATTAAGAGAAGGTATGCCAGTGGGGGTTTCAGTTACCTTGAGAGGTAGAAGAATGTACGAATTTTTGGATAAATTAATTAGTATAGCATTGCCTCGCGTTCGCGATTTTAGAGGGCTTAATATAAAATCATTTGATAATCAAGGAAATTATTCTGTTGGGATAAAAGAACACACTATATTTCCTGAAATTGAAATAGAAAGTCTTGAGCAAGTTCATGGAATGCAAGTAAATATCAGTTTGAATAAAAAAGATAAAAAAATGGGAATAGCGTTATTGAAAAACTTTGGGTTTCCATTTAAGGAATAATAAAACAAGAAAATAATAAATTAAAAAAATAAGAGGAGAAATTTGCGAAGTGTTTGAAGAAAAATCTGAAAAGATTTTGCGAAAAACACACAGTGAATTACGATGAGATGGCTAAAACATCATTAATTGTAAAAACAAATCGGTTAAAGAAAAAATCTAAATTCAAAACTAGGGTTTATAATCGTTGTAGTATTTGTGGTAGAAACCATGGTTATATGAGATTTTTTGGTATTTGCCGAATTTGTTTTAGAGAAAAAGCCAATAGAGGTGAAATACCGGGAGTCAAAAAAGATTCTTGGTAGAATTTAATAAAAATAACTAAAAATAAGTTATAAAAATATTTAGAAATAAACTGATAATATGACCGATCCAATAGCAGATATGCTAACACAAATAAGAAATGCTTTACTAGTAGGACACAAAACCTGCTTGGTTAGATATTCAAAAATTAAGCAAGAAATATTAAATATTCTTAAAGAGAAAAACTATATTAATGATTTTAAAATTGAAGAGAAAAATGGCCATAAAAATATTAGAGTACAACTTGCTTATGATGGTGAAAATAAACCAGCTATCAGGAATATTAAAAGAATCAGTAAATGTGGTAGAAGAATTTATTTCAAAAATAAAAGAAGAAATAAATAACAAAATTAATAACTAATTAGAGAGGTATTTTATCACTCAAATTAATAATCGTGTTAATCAAGATATAAAAGCAAGCGAAGTAAGATTGATTGGCACTAACGGAGAACAAATTGGAATTGTTTCTATAAAAGAAGCATTAAAAAAAGCTGAAGAAGCTGGTCTCGATTTAGTAGAGATTGCACCGCAAGCAAATCCACCAGTTTGTAAAATAATTGATTTCGGAAAATTCACATACGAAATTCAGAAAAAAGAAAAATTACAAAAGAAAAATCAGGTTGTAAGTGTATTAAAAGAAATCAGGCTTCATCCAAATACAGATACACACGATTTTGATTTTAAAGCAAGACATGCAGTTAATTTTATTCAACAAGGTGATAAGGTTAAGGTCTCCGTTATTTTTAAAGGAAGAGAATTAGCATTTACAGAATTGGGTGAAAATCTCTTAAAAAAATTTATTGAAA
>Ga0101944_10003822_pt1 | contig 20032 bp, 13 predicted proteins | sample DewCreD2012metaG_FD_75245 | JGI IMG/M metagenome (GOLD analysis project Ga0101944, IMG submission 75245) | Hot spring sediment bacterial and archeal communities from British Columbia, Canada, to study Microbial Dark Matter (Phase II) - Dewar... ... | reverse complement strand
TGCCCCGAGCGACATCTCGCTGGGGAAGCGCGAAACCACCGAGGACATTGCGCTGGTGCTCTCGCGCTACTGCGATGTGCTCATGGCCCGCGTCTTCGGGCACGAAATCGTGGAAGAGCTGGCGCGCCATGCCACCGTCCCGGTCATCAACGGGCTCAGCGACTACGAGCATCCGTGCCAGATCCTGGCCGATCTTCAGACCATCCGCGAACGGAAAGGGCGGCTCGCCGGCCTGAACCTCGCGCTCGTCTGGGTGCCACGGTCCGCACGGGCGCAGCCGCGCTGTCTGCGGCTGGGAGCGGGCCGTGCAGACCTTCGCACGAGTTCCAACTGGAATGCGTATGAGCAGTGACAGTTCGTTCCTTGGCTGGACCCTCCTCCCGTTGACATTTCCCGCCCGTTGCCTCATCCTGCGTACACCCGGCCGCAATCTGTCGTGCAGCCGGTACCAGGTACTGGATGGCACTACCGAACCGACCGTTCGGTTCTCTCGCCACGGAGGCCAGCATGAACGTACTGTTCATCCTCTCGGACCAGCACAACGCCGCCTTTACGGGCTGCTACGGCCACCCGATGGCCTGCACGCCCAACATCGATTCTCTCGCACGGCGAGGTACACGTTTCGAATCGGCCTACACCGTCAGCCCGTTCTGCGTGCCGGGCCGGGCGGCAATGTTCTCCGGGCGATACGCCCACGAGATCAGCGTCTGGGACAACACCCGTGCATACCGCGGCACACCCGCCAGTTGGGCGAGGTATTTCCACAACAACCGTGTGAAAGTTACGACAGTGGGCAAACTCGACTTCGCACCGGGCGCCGATTGCGGCATCGAGCAGGAACTCCTGGCGCACCACCGCAACAGTATGGACATCTGCGCGCTGTTCCGCGACCAACTCGTCCCGCGCAAAGCGATGCACCTGGCCCTGAAGAACATCAAGCCTCGCACGCTCGACGAAAAACCGACGTTCGACATGCAGGTACGTGATCGTGCAATTGACTGGCTGCGCAACGAACGCCCTGCCGACCGCCCCTGGGTTCTCAACGTCAACTTCGTCGAACCCCACCCCGGCTGGCGGCCGCGCGAGGACATCTGGGCTCGTTACGAGGGGACCATTAAGAGTCTTTCCGAGAAGTACTTCCAGCCTATGGCGGACCTGCACCCGGCCAACCAGGCCTTCTCCATCCACTCCTGCGGCCAGAGCTTCACGCCCGAGGAGGTCTACCGCTGCCACGAAGCCTATCTCGCCGTGATCGAGGAGCTCGACGAGCACGTGGGCAAGCTGCTGTCTACGCTGGAATCCGAGGGCATCCTCGACGACACCCTGGTGATCTACTGCTCCGACCACGGCGAACTCATGCGGGCCCACGCCGCTTGGAGCAAGTGCTCGATGTATGAGGATTCGATCCGCGTTCCCTGGGTGATGGCGGGGCCGGGCGTGCCGGCCGGCCATGTCGATACCGCCTGCGTCTCGCACCTGGACATGTTCCCAACGATCTGCGAAGCCCTCGGCTTGCCGCAACCCTGGGACAAGCGCGGCATCTCGCTGCTGTCGGGCGAGCGCCCGCCGTTCGTCCTGAGCGAGTTCCACGGCAACGGCTTCCCGGACGGCGTGTTCGCCATCCGCTGCGGGAAGTGGAAGCTCGTGGAGACCGCCAACCAGCGGCCGCAACTCTACAACCTCGAAACCGACCCCGACGAGATGCACGACCTGCTGGAAGAGCCCGAGGTGGCCCCGGCCGTGCTCGCCAAACTCCGCGAACTGCGCGGTATGCTGGGGAGCATCTGTTCCCCCGAGGCCGTCGATCTGCGGGCCAAACGGGACCAGGCGATGCTCAAGGCCGAACTGGAAGGTTCCGGCCGACTGTTGGACGAACTTGCCAAGCGGGGTTTCGAACGCCGCACCGACTGCCTGGTGAACGTCGAACAGACCACAGCCGCTTCCACGCAAGGCCCCTGACCTGGCTCAACCCGGACCGAAATACGCGAACGCCGCGAGCCATACGACTCGCGGCGCTCATTGCTTCATGAGGGCGCTAGGATTCGAACCTAGGACCAACGGCTTAAAAGGCCGCTGCTCTACCGCTGAGCTACGCCCCCTTGCTATCGATCTGCCAAGATCATACGCTTGGGCCTGCTGCCTGGAAGCCGGATAGACGCCCGCTTCGGCACCGGCTCTTCAGGGACCGGAGATTTTACAGCAACTTACCTTCGATGCAAATCCGGCACCCGGCCGAAGGAGCCATCGCCGCCACGCCGTGGCGATCAGCAAGGTGCCCGTGCCGCCTAACGTGTGATCGCCCTGGGACAGGCTGTTACGCCGCGTGGTGCACGCAGAACGGCAAGTCACCGCGTTGGACAGGATGTACAGGATCAGCCGGAAGGGACGCCCAAGACAGCCGACTGTCTTCCGTCCAGTCCATCCTGCGTATCCCTGGGAATTGCCCTGCTCGCCCAGACAGACACCCATGGCGGGGATTGTGACCACCGCCGGAATCCGCTACCATTGGGGACAAATGTCCTGCACCAGGGTATGGTTGACCCTACAACGGCCTGCCGCACAGAGAGAGGGACCGGACCGTGTCCGAATCTTACCCCCAGCAGCCGTCAGAGACGGGCCTTGGTCTTGGCGACGTGTCCGTCGCCGAGGCACAGCGCCTCCTTGCCCGGCTCAAGCAGGAACAAGCGCAACTGGTCGCTGATCAACGCCAACTCAAGCAGCAATGCCAAGCCCAGGAACGCCTTAGGGCCGAACTCGACGCTCGCCAGCAGGAACTCGAACAGGCCCTGCAGACGTTCCAACGCCAGCGGCAGGCGTTCCTCGACCAGAACGACACGACCCTCCGATCGCTCGAGGCGCAGCGCAGTGAACTGCTCGCCCGCACGACCGACCTGCAACACCGCGAAGAGGCCCTTCGCGCGCGCGAACAGCAACTGCTTGGCGAGGCGCAGCGGCTGGACGCCCGCTCTAAGAACATCGACGCCCAACAGGCGGACCTCCAGGCCCAGCAGCAGGCGCTCGCCGCACGGAAGGCCTCGCTCGATCAACTCGATGCCGATCTGCAAGCCAGAGCCTCAGGCCTCGCCGAACTGATCAGCCGGAGGGAACTGGCCGCCTGTGACATCACTGGCACCCAGGAGCAACTCCGTCAACGCGAACAGCACCTGCAGGCGCAGGCAGCCGAACTGGCCCTCGCTCAGCAAGAGCTTGCCCAACGGGAGGCCGCCCTGCAGGATCGTGGCATCGCGCTGGATGCCCAGCAGGAGGACCTCCGCCGCCAGAGCGAGCATCTGCAAACCCAGAAGAAGGATCTGCAGGAACAGGCCAGGCAGCTGGCCCGCCAGCAGCAGTCCCTCGGCGAACAGATGCGCAAGATTGAGGCGCAGCACCATTCCCTCGTCCGGCAGCAGGAGGCCCTGAACCGGTTGCAGATGGATCTTGCTGCTCGCGAGGCTTCTGTCCGGCAGAAAGAGACGCAACTGGCAGACCTCGAGCAAAGGGCAGACGAGGTTGCCCTTCGTCAGCGGGATCTGCTCGCACAGCAGGAAGCGCTCCAGCAGAACCGGCAGCAGGTGGCTGCCCTCGAAGCAGCCTTGGCCGACAGGCAGCGCTGTCTCGAGCAGCTCGAGGCAGACTTGCAGCGCCGGCAGCACCCTTACGCGGCGGGTCAGGGGGACGCGCACCCGCCCTCATCCGCCCTCGCCGGCCAGCTGCTGTCCGTCCAGAAACAGCTGGCCGAGCGCGATGCCCAGTTGCTCGCGGCCTCGCAGCAGGTGGCTTCCCTCAACAAACGACTCGAAGGCCTGCAGGCCGAACTGGCTGTGCTCCGCGAGCAGAAGCAACGCCTGCCTGGCCAGTGCGATACCCTCCACCAGCAGTACTTGTCACTGGAGCACCATTGCCAGTCGTTGCAGGCTGCCGTGCAGGGCTTCCCGGAAACGCAGGAAGCGAAGCGCGATGATACGGCCGTTTGGCCACTGGAACAGAGTCCCACGGATGCGCTCTCCGCTATCGCCATCCAGGTTGCGAGCACCCGTCGGTCGGGCATGCCCGTTGCGGGACAGGCCGGTCGGTCTGGCAGTTGGGCGGTCGCCGCGGCGGTGGCCGTCTTCGTCGGCTTTCTGGCAGCGGGCGGAGCATTCCTCCTCAGTCCGCCGCGCTACCGGCTCAGTGCGCAGATCGTCCTGCCGGCCGGTTCTCCTCTGGCGGAGCGCCCCCAACTGGCAGAAGGCAAACACCGGCTGGCCGGCCGGCTCCTTGAGGCCGACCTCCTGGATGCCTCGGTGGCCGGCAACGCCCTTACCGTCACGGCCAATCCGGCGGAACGTTACTTGGCGGTTGAGTTGCTTACTGCTTCACCTGCCAGGACGTCGGAGGACCTCAAGGCCGTCCTGGAAAAGTATTGCAAGGACTTGCAGGGTGAAACCCTCGTGGCGGCGCGGACGCAGTTGGAGGCGGACCTGGCCCGGCAGGTGGCCGATTGCCAACGGCAACTCGAGCAGCTGGCTGCGAAGAAGGCCGATCTGCAAGCCCAGGCCAAGGCCCTTGAGGTCCAGGACAAACCGTATGCCGACGCCCAGGTCGCGGCTCAGCAGGCCTACAAACAGCTGGAGGAACTCCTTAGCCGGTCGGAGAAGCCGAAGGCGACCCTGCGGGCCCTGCTAAGCATGCCGCCCGCCAGCCGAATCGAGATCACGCCCGACCGACTGATGCAGGAATCGGCCAAGGACCCGCAACTCGTCGCGGTCCGCGGCCAGGTGGCCGTACGCGGTGCGGAACTGCGGGAGATGCTTGCCCAACTGGTCGGCAAGGCCGCTGACAGGTGCAGCCAGATGGATGCCAATCTAGGCACCTTCATCGAGTTCCTGGCTTCACAGCACAAGCAGATTTCCGATGAGGCCCTGCAGGCAGAGGTCAAGGGCATCGCCGAGCCGTCCGACAGGCTCCGGCAGATCGTGCTCGATTCGCGGCAACAGATCGAGGAACTCTCTTCGGCCATCGGCAAGGCCCAAGACATCAGCCAGGCCCGCTCCCTCGTGACTCTGCATGGCGAATCCGAGAAGGCCCTCGAGTCGCTGATCAACCAGGCCGCCGAGGCGATCCGCAAGATCGACGAACTGCTCGAGAAGATTCCCGCCGGTGGGCAAGACGTCACCCGCCGAACGGTGCTGCAGCAGCGGTTGCGTTCGGCCTTCGCCCACGTGCAAAACACGCACCACGAGGTGACCGAGACGCTCAACGGCCTGCGCCCGGCGGTCAACTTCCGGCTCGATGCGGCGCTAAGCAGCGTGGAGGGCCTGGCCCGCCAACTCGACGAGCGGCAGAAGGCTCTGGCCGAGCAGCTTCAGCAGCAGGAAGTGAGGCAGCTGCGGCAAAAGTACGACAAGCAGGTCCAGGACACCCAGGCCGAACTCGACAACTACAACATTCAGCGGGATCGACTCTTCGCCGACCTGGCCGCCGCCGGCGATCGGATGCGTCAGGCGGAAGCCGTACACGGCCGGTTGCTCGAGATCCGCTGGCAGATCGCCAACCTGGAGGCCCAGGCGGCGGATGTCGCCAAGACCCTCGCCGATACCCAGCAGCGGGCCGACAAGGTCAAGGCGAGCGTAACGCAACCGGTCCCCATCCGCCTGCACGGTCCGGTCGTCCAGCAACCAGCCGTCAATACCCGTAACCGCCTGATCTCAGCCATTGCGGCTGGCGCGATGACTTTCGCAGTCGGCTTGGCTGTCTGTATGCTGGTACTCCAAAAACAGGCCGTGCGCCGCCCGTTCGTCCGCCCGTTGGAATATGCCGCCGGCAGCAACTGAGGCTTTGGTGCGATCTCGTGTCAGTCTCGGACGAAAGAGAACAGCCCAGGACGTGAGTGCTGGGCAGACGGCTGTCCTCTTGTGGACGGCTGCAAGCCTGACGGGTTCTCACCCGGCGCGATAGTCCCTGTCTCTCTGGCCCATCCCCCGCGAGCAGCCGCCTCAGTACGGCCGAGGGAACTGCCCCTGCGCATGCTGCTGCGCCAGTTCGATGTACTTGGCTGCCGCAGACTCGATGTTGCGCATGTCTTCCCTAGTAACGTCCCGCACGATTTGTCCAGGTACTCCCATGACGACCTTGCCGTCGGGGACCTCCATGCCGGGCGGGATGAGCGAGCCGGCCGCGACAATGCAGTTCCGCCCGATGCGCGCCCCGTCAAGCAGGATGGCCCCGATCCCGATCAGGCTGCCCTTGCCGATCCGCTGGCAGTGGATGACCGCCTTGTGCCCGACAACCACGTCGCCTTCGATCTCGAGCGGCTGGTCCATCTGGCAGTGCAGGATGCACGCGTCCTGAATGACGGTCCGTGGGCCCAGCCGAATGGGGGCCACATCACCGCGGACCACGGCGAAGTGCCAGATGCTGCATTCTGGTGCGATCTGCACGTCACCCAGAACAACCGCCGAGCGCGATACCCAAAAGTCGCCATGCCGCCTCATCTGGGCCAGGTCGTACATATGCAGCTCCTGTACAGGGTACCCTTGGCGAACGTGCCGTCTGTCATTACTTTACCCCAGATCCAAATGCAGTGTAAACTGGTGGGTCGTATGCTTTGTCGACAGGCAGCAGCACATTGGCCGGCAGGATCCGACCAGCCATCGGCCCGGGCGCCGGCCGCAAGACCGCAAGGAGTGGATCATGGCTGAATCGTCATCGCAAGGTTCGCCGCTCTCGCCGGAACAGAAAGCGGCGATGAAGGCGTTCAAGAAACGGCTCAAGCTGGCCCGCCTCGACGACGAGTCACGGCTGGGTGGCCGGTACACCAGCAAGGGCGGCAACAGCGGCATCATCGGCATCATGCCCCCGACCCAATACCCGGCCTCCGTGTGGGAGGAGCTCGTCCAACTGGGCAAGCTCCGCCGGTCGGGACACGGGCTGTACGAGCTGGTCGAGCAGTAACGGCCCTCAGTTCTGGCCGTTACTGCTTGTTCCAGTTCCCCGCCAGCACCTGCAGGTCGAACACGTTGACCCTATTGTCGCCCGTCAGATCGCACGCCGGATCGTACCCGGCCTGGCCCTGCTGCTTGTTCCAGCCCAAACCGAGGCGCTGCAGGTCGAACACGTTAACCTTGCCGTCCCGGGTGATGTCGCCGGCGAACAGGAACTCGTACGCGCCGATATCGAGATTGGCATTGTTGGACCGGCCGGACGTCCGGGCGTGCTTGTTGTACTCCAGGCTCGGTACCCGCCCCTCCCAGACGCCCGACGAGTTCAGCCATTGCGGGCTGTTCATTCCGGCGTTGCGCAGCGGACTGGTCTCCACGAGCCGATAGTCCTTGCCCGCCAGGTCCACCACGCCCGGGTTCGTGCCAAACAGGCTGTCGGTCGGGCCAGCCGGTACGGTCGTGCCGGTCCAAAACCAGTTGTTGCTTCCGCTGAAAGTCCCGCTGCCGGACCAATAGGTCGGGTCAAACGCCAGGGTCGACGACCCGACGAAGGCGTTGTTGTAGAGCACCACGTTGGTGGTCGCTACCGATGTACTGAAGAAACACCGAACGCTGGGATTCGTAAGAACGATGGTGTTGTTGATCATCGTCAGAACCCCGGACGTGGCGTCGGTGGCGGTTCCGTCGCTCAGGCCGATGATTCGCCTGTTGCCGGAGTTGGGGTTCTTGATGATCACGTTGCCGATCATGACCGAGTTGCCGGCGTTGCCGCTGGCCAGTTCCCACTCGTAGCTGGCGGCGTTCTCCACCCAGTTGTACTCGAAGATCACGCTGCGGCACCGGCTCTTGAAGTTCTGGCCTTCCGTGCTGTCGTGGATGTAGCAGCCGCGCACGGTCAGCAGTTGCGAGGCCATGTAGTGGTTGTGTGTCATGTCGCCCGATGCGCCGGGCAGCTTGCCGTTGTACGCCGTCTCGCAGAACTCCAGGACCGTATTGCTGGCCGAACTCGCGGCAAACCAGCCGTTGTCGTTGTGATGCGAGTAGCAGTTGCGGAACGTGATGTTGCTGCCGAGGATATAGGCGGCCGCCGCATTGTTCGAGTAATAGTTCCGGCCGCGGCAGTTACGGATCTCCAGGTTCTCAAACACGTAGTTGTTGTTATAGGTCCATAGGTAGAATAGGCCACGTTCGACCGCATAGTCGCTGGCCAGACCGCCGACAGGAACGTCCGCGTCGAAGACAGGCCGCTCCCCGTTCGGGCCGAACTGGCCGATGATCCGGATGGGCTGTGCGACCGTCCCGGACGTCTTGAACCAGTGCTTGGCATCATCGGTCCGGCGGACCGAATAGACTCCGTAGGTGATGCGGATCTCGTCGCCAGGCTGGACGCTGATAAGCGCACTCTTGAACTGGCTGATCGACGAGACATCCCAAACCGTGGCCAGACTTGCCCGGGCCAGGCAAACCGACACCGCCGCCGCCAGTGCGAGCTTATAGCGCACGCTTCTCTCCTCCTGCCGAACCTCTCGAAACCAGCCGGCTGCCTGCGTCCCGACTGCTCGACAGCTTTCTCCATGCGGCTCAGCCCTCAAGAATGTCCAGTATACCTGGTCGGGGCGGCAGGCTCTACCGAAAAGCGCGCCAAGAGAACGAGATCTGACGGCCCCGAGGTCCGAACCTGACAAGAAAGAAGCCCCTGACACACCGACCGTTGCCGGCATGCAAGGGCTGAGAGTCCGACTGCGCTGCCGCGGCCGGTTGCTAGTGCCGCGGGTTCTCCGCTAGGTAGGCGTTCAGGAAGTCATCCGCCATCGTTGCCACCACCTCGCGGAGTTCCGGCATGTCGCCCTTCTTGATCATGCCCAGTCGGGTGCGGCTCCACGTGGTTGCGTCCACGCTGATGCTGTTGTCGCGACTGAGCGTCGCGGGCTGATCGAAATTCAGGACAATGCAGTACGCATAGTACGGTGAATTGTGCTGCTTGGACGCCAGGATCCGCACGTGCAGGCGGGGCACGCCCGGCGTGGCCATGCCGTCTTCAGGCATCAGCACTACCGCACCGGCTTTGCGCATCCGCAGCTCGACCTCCCGCTGCAACTCGCTCTTATACAGGCCCCGCTGCTCCACATCGAACGGCAGCCTGTCCACCTGCACATAGAAGCCCTTCAGGCTCCGCAGACCGAACCGGCTGGATGGCGTGAAGACATCGCTGCTTGGCTCCGCCAGGCCCGGTTTGGACCCGGCCAGTACCACCGACAGCAGCAGGAGTGACCCGAGAAGAACGAAACCGCGTGTTCTGGTCATCATGACTCAACCTCTCGTTTGCGTCCGAACGACCTCATCCGTGAGGCACGATATACTTTTCGGCAAACAGCAAAGGTTTTGTGCATACCCAGCTGCCGCCCCGGTCTCGGGCCAGGCCAAGCGCATGTCTCGGTGTTGGGATCGGACGGTCGGCCCCCTTACAGCGGCTCTCGCTGACTCGATCGACCCTCCCTGGTGACAGCGATGGAATCGCTGCCGACGCCGGGGGGGGGGGGGCGAGACCCCCTTTGTCTCTGCCTGGCTTCACATGCGATGGCCTTGGGTTTCGGCCCTATCTGACACCCCGACACTGGATTATCAGTTGGCCAATGGGTAATCTGGTAGTGGAGGTTGAGCGTGCAACCACCGAAACGTGCTGCCAACCAATGGGTCCTTATCGCCGTGCTTGTGGCCGGTATCATTGGCGGCGGGACCGGTATGTTCCTGTTGATACGTTTCCGGCCGGCTCCAGCGCCGCCGCAACCGCAGTTCACCGCCGAACATGCAACCGAACTCCACGCCTTGCTCGACGCCAGCCGGTATGACCAGCTCATCTCCCGTGCCGGCCAGGTTGCCGGTACCGTCGCCCCACACCCCACGCCTCATCGCTATAGGGCCCTCGGCTTGCTGCTGAGCAACCAGCCAGCCGAGGCGGCCAAGGCTGCGGATCTGGCCCTGAAGCTCGGTGCCGCTGGTCCGGAAGGCGCCATCGTCAATGCCGTCAACGCCCTGGCTCTTCTTCAGGACCCGAATCCGTCGCCCGGCCTGGCGAAGGACCCCGCTCAGCACGCCCTAATCCAGGCCGGCAAAGACCCGCAGGCCGGCCTGCTTGCCAGTGTTGCCTTCGCCGCCGCCGTGCGGAGCGAACTCGATCTGAATGATGGCAAGTCCGGCCTCAAGGAACACGTCAGCCGGGTCCGCCAGTCGCTCGAACCGATCTACGCCTCTAACCCCGCTGAGCCAGCCCAGGCTTGGCTGGCGCGTTTCTGGCGACACGGCCTGGCGATTCTGGCCGAGACCGGCGCCTTCGCCGCCGAGGCCGGCGATGCCATGGCCGAGACGCAGGCCCTGACCATCCTGCGGCGCTGCTGCCCAGCAGAGGTGTGGGCGTGCCGGTTCAAGATTCCCGCTCGGGCCCTTGGCGCCGCCCGGCAGGGGCCGCTTGTCTCCCGTAAGCTGGACAGCCACGCCCGCGCCGCCATGTACACTGTCACGGCTGTGCTCTATGAGTCCGCTGGCGATACGCTCCATGCCGACGCCGTCTATGGTCGCGCCATGCGCACTTGGCAGCAGGCCATGGACGCAACGAGGGATTGGCAGGGCCAGCCGACCGAGGCCCGTACTGCCGGCCGGGTCCGAACGGTTGGCGCAGAGTACTTCGCGTACCGCCACTGCCTCGACCGGATCGCCGTGCACCGCGCAAACCAGTGGAGTGCCCGCATCGTGGCAGGCCGGGCGAAGCTCGACAAGGCCCTGGCCGCAAGCGACTACCCGCTCTACCGCGCCCTGGTCCGTCTGCGGGGCGACAGGGGAATCGACCCCGCGAGGATCCTCGGGCTCGAGGGGATCAGTGAGCGATACGCGGAACTCCTGGCCGACATACTCGAGAACGACCCTTCCCCCGCCCAGGCCGAGTGGGAGCAGGGCCGGGCCAAAGCGATTCGCCTGGCGATCCGGGAACTGCGTGAAAAGCCGGCCCCGCGGGCCAGGCCGCCTGCAGGCCCCAGCAGCCAGCCGGCAGTGCTCTCGGCCGTCGGTCCTTTGCCGGCATCGCCACCGGCCGCAGGAGCCCCGGCGCCGTCGCCTGCTTACGAGGGGCTGGCTGATATCGCCGCCGGCGTGGCGGGGGGCCGGTCTGCAGGTGTGCCGACTGTCCCGGAGCCGGCTGACCCGCCGGTCGCTGTCGCCCCCGAGCCGCTTCCCGATTTCGATTGGACGCCCCGCCCGTCCCGGCCGCAGGCCCGCCGCCGCGGCACGGCACAGCAAGCCCCAGTCACACAGCCTGCGCAGCAGCCTGTGCCCGAGCCCGGCACGGCTGAGGCGCGGATGAACGCACTCTGCTGGCAGATGCTGTCCCAACTCGATGCTGGCCAAGCGGACAAGGCCATCGACACCTATGAGCAGATGCAGGCCTTGGCAGGGCCGCATCCGGACATGTCCGACTCCACGCGCCAGTTGATGCAGACGTTCGAGCAGGCGTTAGGCGGTTTGCGGGACCTCCAGGACCTCATCAGCGAACTCGAGGGCAACAGGCCAAAGCAGCCCATTCGCCGCGACAACCGGCTGAACGCGCCCCGGTAACCTTCCCTTCAACTCTTCATCCCCGAAAGCGCAATCCCGCCGATCAGGTACCGCTGCGCAAACAGGAACAGCACGATCAGCGGCGCTGAGCCCATCACGCTGGCCGCGAAGATCCGAGGCCAGTCCGCCAGCGACTCCTCCCGAAACAGCGACAGGCCTACCGTCAGCGGGTACAGGTTCCAGTCGCTGAGGATCACCAGCGGCCAGACGAACGAGTTCCACGTGCCCAGGAAGATGAACAGCCCCAGCGTGATCAGCGCCGGCTTGGCCAGCGGCACGATGATCCGCACCAGGATGCCCAACTCGCTGCACCCGTCGATCCGCGCCGCGTTCTCCAGGTCCACCGGGATATTCAGGAAGAACTGCCGCAGCATGAAGATGCCGAATGCCCCGGCCGCACTCGGGGCGATCACGCCGATGAACGTGTCCACCAGGTTCAGGTGCTTGGCGACCAGGAACTGCGGCACCAGCAGCACGGCCGGTGGCAGCATCATCGTCGAAAGCACCACCGCGAACAGCACGTCGCGCCCCTTGAAAGTCATCCGTGCGAACGCATACGCCGCCAGCACGTCGAACACCAACTGAACGATCGTTCCCACCAGCGCATAGAAAAAGCTGTTGCGAAGGTAGATGCCCACCCGGCCGAACGTCAGGGCATCGCTGTAGTTCTTCCAGAGTGGCCATTCCGGCCGGTTCGCCTTCGCCTCGTCTGCTGGCTGACTGCCGGCCGTCTGTCGGCCTGCCGCCGAGATGCTTACCCCAGCCTTTGCCCAAACCCTCTCCGGCCAGACCGACGCCTTGTCAGCCGCAAACTCAAACCGCGTCTTCAGGCTGTTGCCAAACATGTAAAGGTAGGGGTAGCCCATGAAGACGGCCCCCGCCAGCAGCCCCAGCCAGAGAATCGTCTTGTGCCTGTTCCTACGCATCATGCACCATCCGCCAAACGCTCTGCTGCTGACCTGGATGAGCTTGCCCATATGGTGCATGGGCCCAGCATTCGCCGTGTGCCGCACTCAAGTCCGGCGGGAACGGGCCGCGGTACCGGCACAGCGCGCTAACGCCGGACTCGAGTGTGTGCTGTTCGGGTCTCACGTGGGAGACACGGCATCCATCAGTCATACACCCTCCCCGACCTCGTCAGCCGCATCTGGATCGCCACGAACACCGCCACGCACAGGAACATCAGCCACGCCATCGCGCAGGCGTATCCCGTCCGACCGGTTCCCTCGAATGCCTCCTTGAACACCGCCATCGCCAGCACGTCGGTCGAGCCGGCCGGCCCGCCGTTCGTCATCACGTAGATCTGCACGAAAACCTGGAACGCGCCGATCACCAGCATCACCAGCACGAACGCCGTCGTGTTGCGCAGCAAGGGAAGAGTCACGTGACGGAATTGCTGCCAGGCATTCGCCCCGTCGATGCTGGCGGCGTCATAGAAATCCTGCGGGATGTCCGACAGGGCCGCCAGGAAGATCACCATGAAGTAGCCGCACGCCTGCCATACGCCCAGCAACCCCAGTGCCGGCATCGCCCAGTGCACGTTGCCCAGCGGATTGCCGTACACCCCGAACAACTGGAACCACACCAGCGACACGATCACCATTGGCGTGATCGTCGGCAGGAAGTAGATCGTCTTGAAGACCGCCTGCCCGCGTCGCACCTGGTGCGCCATCAGCGCCAGCAGCAGTGACACCACCAGCGTCGCCGGCACCGAAAGAACCGTGTAGTAGAACGTGTTCAGGAATGCCGTCCGGAAGAACGAGTCCTGCCCCGACAGGGCTTCACGGTAGTTCTCCAGTCCCACGAAACCGCGCGACCCCGCCACCAGGTCGAACCGCGTGAACGACACCCAAAGCGAGATCCCCATCGAAAGCAGCCCAAAGACGCAAATCACGATCAGCGCCGGCAGGATGTACACGTAAGGTCGCATCCTCGCCCGAAGCATGCCTACCTCCCCCTCTTGCCGCAATCACCCCCCAGCGCCAGCGGGGGTTCCTCCGAATGCGAGGGCGCTACGGCGCGAGTGAGGCACTGCTCATGAATGGAATGATCCTCCGTTGTAGCAGGGCCATGCGACTGCAGCTCGGGCGTCTGACTGCCGTTCCGGTAGAACTCCCTGGCCCTGCGATAGATCCTTCCCACGTGCTCCGCCGCATCGTTCAATCGGCCCGGCACATCTTCCGTCTTGCCATAGATCAGCAACCCCTCAAAGTACGGCCCGAACGTGCTCTCTACCGCCTTGCTCTCCACCGACGGCCTCTTGCTCCCGCTCGTGCAAATCTCCCTTACCATCGCCAGGTACGGTTTTCGCTTTACCGTTTCGAGCCACTCGGGCCGATCGTAGAAATCCTTCCGCGGCGAGTTCTGCCCCAGGTGCTTCAGCCGCAGCAGCGAGCCCTCGATCCCCGCCACGAACCGCACGAATTCCCACGCCGCCTCCGGATGCCGGCACGCCTTGCTGATCATCAGCATGTTCGCCCACGTGACCGTCGTCCGATCATGCCCGCTCGGCCCGGGCGGGAAGTTGGTCATCCCGAACCGCGCCCGTCCTTCGCTGTTGCGTTCGATGTACTTCCCCGACCACGTGCCGTCAACGTACATCGCGATCTTGCCCGCGATGAACTGCTCCTGAATGTCCAGTTGCGGACTGAACGCCGGAACCACCTTCTCGTCACGCAGCCGAAGCAGGAACTGTAGCGCCTCGATGCCTTCCGGCCCGTGGAACTTCACCTCGCCCGTCGCCTCGTCATAGAACGTCCCGCCGTTGGCGTAGAGCCACGGGTGAAAAATCACCGCCGACAGGCCGTAGCTGTTCAACCCGTACCCCGCCCGAACAATCTGCCCGGCTTCGTCGCGAACCGTCAGCCTCCGGCAGAACTCCAGGAACGTCTCCCACGAATCGATCGCGTACGGGTCCGTCGGCAGGCCCGTCTGCTCAAACAGGTCGAGGTTGTAGATCAGGCAGTTGGCGTCCAGAATGATCGGAATGCCGTAGATCCGCCCGTTCTTCTGGTTGTGCCGTACCGCTGAGGGCAGAAACTGGTCCATCGCCAGGTCCGGCGTGCGAGCAACCAAGTCGTTGAGTTCCAGGATCACCCCGCGGTCGTACAACCCCTCGGCCCAGGCGACCGAACACTGGAACACGTCCGGCGGCCTGCTGCCGGCAAACCCCGTCGTCAGTTTCTGCGGATAGTTGCTGAACGGGATGAATTGGAATCGCAGCCGGACGCCCGGATGCCGCTCCTGGAACTGCCGCGTCAGGTCATTAAAATAGTCGCGGTAACCCTCGGTCAGCGACGGCGACCACCAGTCCCAGATCACCAGTTCCACCGGGCTGGACGCCTGTCTTGGTCGTGCCAAGGCTGCTACCAGCACGAACGTCAGGCCTGCCAGCAGAATGGCCGTCAACGTGGCACGCATGCCTCTTGTCTACCGCTGGTTCCACAGAATGATGTCCTGCAATGTCAGGAACGCGAATGCCCCCAGAATCATCGCCAGGCCGATCACCTGCGTCACCATCTGCACTCGCACTGACAGCGGCTTGCCCTTGATCTTCTCGATTAGCAGGAACATGAAGTGCCCGCCATCGACGATCGGGAACGGCAGGAAGTTCACCACCGCGAAGTTCGCCGACAAAAACGCCAGGAAGTAGATCAGCTGCGGCAAGCCGCTCTCGGCCACCTGCGTCCCGATCTTGACGATCCCCACCGGCCCCGACAAATGCTCCACGCCGATCTGCTGCGTGAAGAGCATCTGCTTGATCGTGATGTACGTGTTGATCAGGAAGTACCACGTCCGCTTGACGCCCCAGACCATCGCGGTGATGGGGTTGTTCGTCTGCATCAGGGCCTTCTCGTGGAACGTCAGGAACGTCTCCACGAACTGCACCTGCATGAACCATGCGTCGGTCAGGTCAGGGGTTACCTCGACCATTGTCTTCTTGAGTTCGCCGCCGATCTGGTATTCGATCGGTACCTTCTTGCCGACGCTCTGCTCCAACGCGATCTGAGCGCCCTGCGGAATGCTGACGCTGTACTCCTGGATCGAGCCGTCCGGCTGCGTCGCCCGCACCGTCTTCTGGCCATTGATGCTGATCAGCACGCTGTCCGGCCACGGTGTCAGGCCCAGCTCTGCATATAGGCTGCGAGGGATCGCCAGTTCACCCGTCTTCTGCTGTCCGGCCTGTGTCTCATATGCGATCGCGACCGTCCTGCCGTGGTGCTGCTTGAGCTGGCGAATCAACTCGTACCAATCGCCCACCGGCTCGCCCGCTACCGCCGTGATGCGATCGCCGGCGCTCAGCCCCGCCCGGCCCATGGGGCTGTCCGCCTCCACGCGCGCCAGGATGAGATGCTTCTCATCGATCTCGCCGCGCGGCGGGTCGATTCCCACTCGGGCGACCTTCCGCCCCGTCATGCTGAACGGTGCTTCCGGCCGCACCAGGAACGTCTGGGGCTCTGCCTCGCCGTCCCGTAGCACAACCACCCGCTGGTCCGCGTTGGGGTACTTCCTGATGTTTTCGAGGATCTGGCTCCAGGTGGGGTTGGCGATGCCGTCCCATTCCAGAAGTATGTCTCCCGACCGCAGCCCCGCGCGGTAGGCCGGCCCCTGCGGATCGACGTCGGCAATCCGAATCCGCGGCGATGCGCCCAGCAGGTTGGGGTTCTCCACTGGCAGCAGCACCAGCCGGGCCGAACGCTCCACGTTCACCTGCTTCGTCTTGCCATCGGGCAACTCGCGCTCCACGGTGATCGGTACGGGCCTTCCTTCGCCACCGGCGATCGCTGTGAGCACCTGGGTCACATCCGTCACTTCCTTGCCGCGCACCGCGATGATCTTGTCGCCGACGCGCAACTGGTTCTCGTTCTCAGCATCCGGCTTATTGCCCCAACCTGTGTCCGCGACGATCAGGCTCTGCGGTGCGCTCACGCCGATCCGCCGGAGCCGTTCGCTCGTGTTGTACTCCGGCTCCACCTCGACCGTACGCTCGACCCCGTTGTTGCGCACCCGCATTACGAGCGTCTCGCCCGGGTCCGACAGCGTGATCTGCATCATCACGTCCTGCCACTCATTCACATTGTGGCCGTCGATCGAGACGATCTGGTCGCCCGGCCGCAGACCCGCCCGGTACCCAGGCTTGTCCGGCAGGACCAGACCCACCTTCGCCGGAATCACTTCCATGCCGATCATGAACGCCACCATGAAGAAGATGGCCGCGAAGATGACATTCATGACCACGCCGGCCGAGACGATCATCATCCGCTGGCCGACCGTCTTGCTGGCGTACGATCGAGGATCGTGCTTGACCTGCAGCTCGCCGGTCTTGTCGACCGCAAAGTCTTCCTGGCCGAGCATCTTGACGTAGCCGCCCAGCGGGAACACGCGGAAGGAGTACCGCGTCTCGCCGCGCGTAAAGCCAAAGATCTCCGGCCCGAAGCCGATCGCGAAGTTCGACACCCGGACATCGCACCACTTGGCGATCAGAAAGTGCCCCAATTCGTGCACGAACACAACCAGCGACAGGCCTAGGAAGAACAGGAGGGCCGGACCGATCGTGCTGAACAACCCGAAGGAAAATAGCCATACGGCCATGGGTGCGAGCATATCTGCTGACAAAGCGTGTCTCCTGCCTCGTACCTTGTTCTGATGAGCGATCTTCCGCGCAAACTTGGTCTGTGGCGCCGGGTGCCATACTCCTGCGCCGTTGCAGAACCATGCCTTCTGCAAGGCCGGCGAGTGCCTGTCACACCCTAACTTATGGCGCCGACTGGGGCAACCGCATCCATCCTACGTCATGCCGACCCCGCAGTTCGGGTGTCGTTGGGTTACGGCAACACAATGCCGCCCAACGGGCAGGCATTCGGCCGGGAGCCGTCCGCGTCCAATTCCAGCAGCCTGCTGGCCTCGCTACGGGCCCAGCGATCCGCCTCGTACAATACTTTCAGGTTGTCTGCGCACCCGATCTTATGGCGCGACATTGTCTGTCGCACCGTCCGCACGATCTTTCCGAACGGAATCCGGCCGGCCAGAAACGCCTCCACCGCCACCTCGTTTGCTCCGTTCAGCACCGCTCCGGACGTGCCTCCCGTGCGGACTACCTCGTACCCCAAGTCTATGGCCGGAAACCGTTGCCAGTCCGGCGGTTCAAAATTCAGCTGCCTGAGCGCGTATACATCCAGCACCGTCGCAGGCCCTTCCAGCCGATCGGGACACGTCAACGCATAGGATATCGGCACTCGCATGTCCGGGGACGACATTTGCGCCAGGAACGATCCATCGCGGAACTGCACGATCGAGTGAATGATCGACTCCGGGTGAATCAATACCTGCACTTGGTCCGGTGCCAAGTGAAACAGACGACACGCCTCCACAATCTCCAGAGCCTTGTTCATCATCGTCGCCGAGTCGATGGTAATCTTGGAGCCCATCTGCCACGTAGGGTGCGCAAGTGCTTGCTGGACCGTGGCATACTCCATCTGCTCGCGGCTCCACTGCCGGAACGGGCCCCCGCTTGCCGTCAAGTATACCCGCGCGATCTCGTCCTTCCGCCCAGCCAGCATTGCCTGCCACAACGCCGAATGCTCGCTGTCGATCGGCGTCAGCTCCGTACCGTGCTTCTCCGCCTCCGCCAGGATCAGCGGCCCCGCTACGACCAGTGGCTCCTTGTTAGCGATCGCAACCCGCCTGGTCTTGCGCACCGCGATCAGTGTGGCCGACAACCCCGCCACCCCGACGATCGCGTTGACCACGATGTCCGCCTCGACCGATTCGACCAGCTCATCCGTGCCCGTCGGCCCTGCTATCACCCGGCAGCCTGCTGGCAGCTCCCGGCGCAGGCGGTCCATGGCATCCGCTTCCAGGGTCGATACGGCCTCCGGTCGGAACTGCTGCGCCTGCTTGACGAGCATCTGATGGTTCCGCCCAGCCGCCAGGCCCACCACGCGGAACCGTTCCGGCATCGCAGCGATAACGTCGAGCGTGGACCGGCCGATCGAGCCGGTCGAGCCAAGGATCACAACACGTTGGACTTTCATTCTCGTCTCTTGCGTTGGGTTGTCCGGAAAAACTGCAACCCGGCACTATATGTCCAGCCCCAACGCCTTTCAAGCAGGACGCTTACCTTGGCCGACACCGCCAGGCATTCTATAATCGCACGTGGTGACATTCTTCGGCCAGAAAAACCTATGACCACTCAGCTCCTGCGGACGAAAGTCTTTGGCATCGTTACGGACTCGCGTACTCTGCCCGGCGGCCCGAAGATAGACGTTCAGGATGCCAAGACCATCGCGACGCTGTGCGCATGGTCATGCAGACAGGACATGAGATGACTTGGCGTGACAGGCCATATGCCCAAGGGGACGAGGGCGGCTTCGGCGGTGCGGGGTTCGGTCTGCCCCGGCCGACACGGGTGGTAGGCATACTGCTCATTACAAACCTCGCGCTGTTCGTGCTCACCGCGCTTTCAGGAGGCCGAGGCTCTCCCTTCATCGAGTGGGGCAGCCTGGCCTTGCCGCCGCGAGCCCCCATCTTCGAGGTCTGGCGGTGGGTGACCTACCAGTATCTGCACGGCGATGTCTGGCACATCTTTTTCAACATGATCGGCCTTTTCTTCCTCGGACCGCCGCTCGAGCGGCTCTGGGGCGGTCTGAAATTCTTCTATTTCTACTCGTTTTGCGGCGCGGTGGCGGGGCTAGGCTTCGCTATCATCCAGTTGCTGTACTACGGAACGACCCTGGCGCCGCTCATCGGTGCCAGCGGCAGTGTGCTCGGCTGCATCGCCGCCTGCGCGATCCTGTTTCCTCACATGATGCTGATCCTGCTGTTCTTCCCCGTGCCGATCCGCGTGGCAGCCGTCCTGTTCGCGGTGCTCTACGGCCTCATGATCCTGTCCGAAGGCAACCTCTCTCACGCCGCGCACCTGGCCGGCATGGCAGGCGGCGTCATATGGGTCTACGGCCAGCGGCGGCTGCTTGCCATCCAGTTCCGCCAGCCGCGCGAAGGTGCCTGGCAGCGCAAGATGCGCGAGATGCAGGCCGACGATGAAAAGGTCGACCGCATCCTCGACAAGATTCGCAAGCAAGGCATGGGCAGCCTCACCTGGTGGGAGAAGCGCTTCCTGAAAAGAGCCTCCGAACGTCGCCGCGAGTTCGACGCCCAGCAAAGCCGGCGATACTAGAGCCCCCCTTGCTCCCAAAGCCCCTTTCCGGGAATATGACGGGTCTGGAATCGTCACAGGAGGATGTTTTGTGTCTTCGAAACCAGTGCAGCCGGTCGCGTACCAGACGTGCATCAACCCCGATTGCGGGGCGACTTACGATGCCCGCGAAGTCGTCTTCGCCTGCAGGCAATGCAACAGCCTGCTGGACATCCAGTACGACTGGTCGAAAACATACGTCCCGACGCAACTGTCCTGGTTTGAGAAACGCTGGTCCAACCGCCTGAATCCCCTCGACTACTCCGGCGTCTGGCGGTTTCGCGAACTCATGCCTTTCGCCGCCGAAAGCGCA
>Ga0101944_10003821_pt1 | contig 20035 bp, 14 predicted proteins | sample DewCreD2012metaG_FD_75245 | JGI IMG/M metagenome (GOLD analysis project Ga0101944, IMG submission 75245) | Hot spring sediment bacterial and archeal communities from British Columbia, Canada, to study Microbial Dark Matter (Phase II) - Dewar... ... | reverse complement strand
CTTTCACTACTCACATTTTCGGCCGTTCTCGCGTCACGCCATTCTTTTTCGGTGAATAATCCGGGGTAAGGTGACCGAAGAACTGAAGCGGACGACAGATCTGGCCACGGCCAAGGCCCGCGAGATGGAGTCCGAGGCCTACCGCTTTGCTCTTGGCAAAGCGAACGGTTTCCTAGCGGAGGGCAAGGCGGACAAGGTACTGGCGGAGTTGGGGCAGACTGCGCGCGAGTCTCGCGGCTGGGAGTATGGCTACTTGCTGCGAGCGGCGGCGAGCAAGACGCCCCAGGAGATCTGCACCATGAGCCGCCATGAGGAGGTCAACCAGGTTCTATACACGCCAGACGGTCGCCGCGTGATGACTGCGGGAAAGGAAGGCAAGATCGTGTTCTGGGCCGCCGATGGTCGCGAGGCCCTGGCGGAGTGGGTGTGCCCCAAGGGGGTCAACGCTGCTGCATTCAGTCCAGACGGCAAGCGTCTCTTCGCCGCCGGGAAGGACAAGCCGGTACGCATATTTGACGTTGAGAGTGGCAAAGAGGTGGGGGCCCTCACGGGTTTGGGGGATTGGGTCTGCAGTTTGGCGGTTAGCCCCGACGGAGCCCTGGTCGCTGCGGGGGGTGGTGACGGCTGCATCGCTGTTTGGACGACAGGCGACGGTCAGTTGGTCAAGACGTGGCCCGGGCGGCCGCTCGAGAACTACAGAGCGTACAGCATCGCGTTCAGCACCAACGGAGAGATCATGGCACTCTCCCATGGTCCGACCCTGGAATTTTACGATACGCGCACTTGGGACTGTAAGCGCAGAACGCAGAAGCAGACCAAGGCGGTCAGCAAGATTCTCTTCACTCCGGACGGAAAGCTGATGGCCACCGCGAGCGGCGATACCACAATCATGCTTTGGCCAACCGACGGCGAGGAGCCCATCGCAACGCTTGAAGGCCACACCGCCGGGATAGAGGACATGGCCATTTCACATGATGGCAGAAGGCTTTTTTCGTGCGGCTACGACGGAACAATAAGAGTGTGGGATGTCGGTTCACGCATACTGACTTCCACGATGAAGGCTCATGCGCGGCCCATTAGAAGGCTGGACGTCAGCCCCGACGGCTTGCGATTGGTCTCTGGAGATGACAGCGGAAACACTAAGCTTTGGAGGGTCCCATCTGGAGAGGCGACCGCCGTCCTCAAAGTATCCCGAATCCCGATCATGTCCGCGGCCTTTCACCCCAGCGGCACGCACTTGGTGAGCGTTAGTCATCAAAAGCCGACGCTGTCCGTATGGAACGCGATAGACGGCAAGCAACTCCCATCTCCGCAAGTGGAAGAACCGATGGCCATGTCTGTGGCCTTCGCGCCCAAAGGGGATGAGTTCGTGATGGCTTTGAATTCGGGAAGGATCAAGGGACTCACCTGTGGCGCGGGGTTCTTCAAGTGGCCAGAATGCAGCAGGATCGCGACGTGCCCGCTGGACGTCGAGCAGCTTCAGGCTATCGCGTGGAGCCCCGATGGCAGACTGGTCGCCGCCACGGATCTGCACGCGCAGCTCTTCGTGATAGATTCTGGCTCGCACGCTCTGTTGCGGAAGATAGGGAATCCCAAAGGGGGCGTCTTCGGTTGTCTCGCCTTCAGCCCCGATGGAAAGACGGTCGCGGTGGGGGCTGAAGGGCCCAAGGAGATCGTCTTTTGGAACGTTGAGACCGGCCAGAAGACTCGGTCCCTGGCGGCGCCTGAGGTGGTCAAGTCACTGGCTATCAGCCAAGACGGTCGCTGGCTTGCCGCTGGTACCGGACGCCCGAGCAACCAGATCCTGGTCTGGAATCTTGAGGTGGGAGGCGAACCCAGGAAGATGGAGGGATACGAGGACCAGGTAAGTGGCGTCTGCTTTCACCCCAGCAGTCAGCGCCTGGCCTCGGCGGGATGGGACAAGACAGCGAGGATATGGGACGTCGCCACCGGCCGGGAACTCCTCGTTCTGCGTGGCCATAGCGAACGGCTCAGAAGCATCACGTTCAGCCGAGACGGGAGGACGTTGGCGACGACTGGCAGCGACGGGACTGCAATTCTGTGGTATTCCGAACCATGGGGCCTTGATGGCCAATCGGGACCACAAGACCAGGACCGGTTCTGATACCCAACCCCGCCAAGCCGCCGACGGGCCCTCGATCCCGCTGCGACGTCGATGGACGGAGCGGGGAGGATCACTTGGGCCTGCGTTTGGAGTACTTCCCTTCGGACCTGAATTGCTTCAGGTGAACGCATTCGGGCTTCTTCCTGATCTTGAGCCAGTACTCCTCCCTTACGTCCTCGTCGACTTCGATGCTGCCAGGATACAGCGTATCGTCGCCGTCCTTCTTGCAGCCTGAAATCCAATAGTTATCGCCCGTCTCGACATCGTAGTAGTTGGCCTTGTATCCGCCCTTGAGGGACTGGAATCGCTGGTCTCGGTAATAGAGCATCTTTCCGGTCTTGGACAAATGGACGCGCCCGATCCAGGCGGTTCCCGCGAGACCATCGCCCTTGTACTCAATGTACATCACGCGGGATTTCCCAGTGCGCCGCTTGGGATCCAATGAAGCATCGTACAAAGGGATCGCTTCGACAGCTTTTCCTATAGATGCTTCCTCCGACGTCGGATCGCTTGCCGTCGCGATTTCTGGAAGCACCTCTACCGTCACTCCCCGCAACACCAGCTCAGTTTCGACCTTTGAGGCCCGTTTGAGCGCATCTTTTCGCAGCCAGTACGTCCTCTCTTCGAGAAGTTCATCGACGCTCATGCGCTTGATGCTGCGAAACCAATCTCGCAGTCGCGGAGTGCGATTCATCGTCCTGTGCCCTCTGACAAAATTACCTTAACTACGCTGCCGTATCGCCCGAACAGTATCGAGCGTAGCGACGACGGGAGGAGGGGCAAGCGGAAGGTTTGGGCCGCTACAGTGCCCTCGCAAGCGTTTTCTGGATGTGTTCCTTTGTCACAATCATCGGCGACTCCGCGACGTTGAACCGCTCGAATACCTGCTGGCATATCTCCAACGCATGATCCAGAAGCCCTGCTCTCCAATCGACCAGCTTCCTGGTCTTGGCGTACGCCACCGTCTCAATCCTACAGGTGGAGCCGAAGCACCTGCCGTACCGATCACGCCTGCTGGAACCCAAGGGCAAGCCCTTCACGCCCTCCAAAGCATACCTGAACGTCACATCGTCACCGTCGTCGAGTCTGTCTTCGTAAAGCTTGGACAGACAGAAGACGGCTTCGGCTATCTCGACGGTGAAACTGTCAAAATCCAGGAAAGGCGGCTGGGACTGCGCTTTCGCGTGGACAACAGAGCGGAGCGGCTCACGCAGGAGGAGCAGGCCGCTTTGGCGAAGGAATAAGGAGAATGGCCAATTCACGTTCTGGTTCGGCTCGCGCACTCTGCACGTGACAACGTACCGGGTGGAAGGTGGGCGCGATCAGGACGAATTGCTGGCCTCCCTGATGAAAAACGTGAAGCAAGGCGCCGCCCAGGAAACGTTCCGGCAGGAGCATTTGGTCGGTGCTGCCTGTCTACGACTTCACCAAGAGGAGAACGAGCGTTACTGGATACTCCAGGGCAACATGGTTGCGCCGGACGGCTTCGCATTCTTCACGGTCTGCTTCGACGACTAGAGCGACAGGGAATGGGCGAGCCGGGTCTGGCGCGGCCTCCACAAACCAGCCCCCAAAAACGGGCAGGAACCCCAATATAGCCCGCCAAACGTTACCAAGGCGAGAGGGTCATGCCGCCCGCCGCCTTGAAGGACCCGCGTTTCGTGGAGAGGCTGTGCCTCTGGATCGCGAAGGGGGGCTGCATCGCGCCATCGACATGGGGCCGTCGTCGCCAAAAACGTTCCGGCACACTGGAAACGCCGCCAGGCATGGGGATAATGCGGCGACTTCATCCCTTGTGGAACCCTCGCGAGGAGGCTGGCCGATGCGTCGTGTCGCGGCGTTGACCGCTGTCTGCCTGGTCCTGATGGCAGGTCCGATCGACCGGGCGTCGGCCGGCGAGACCGCGCGTTATCCCTATGCGATCCTGGGCCTGCGCGGCGCGACGGTGCCTCCGCCGGGGTTCTATTACACGACCGACGAGATCTGGTACCATGCGGACAAGACCGCCGATGCGCACGGCGATCCGCTCAATTGGGATTTCAAGATCGACGCGGTCACCAGCCTCCAGCGGTTCCTTTACGTGAGCGACTTCCCCGAGAAGGCGATCGGGGCGCACTACGGCGCGTATCTGGTGACGCCGCTGTATTTCAATTCGGTCCGGATGGGGAAACTGGGCATCGACGACGAGCGGTTTCGCGTCGGCGATCTGATGTTCTGCCCGTTGCTGTTGGAATGGCACAAGGACCGCTTCGACATCGGTTTTTCGTACGATTTGTTCATCCCCACGGGCGACTGCGATCGCAACGAACCGGCCACCTGCGGGGCCGAGTACTGGACGCACATGTTCAGCGTCGGCGGCACCGGGCATCTCGACAAGGCGAAGACCTGGACCTTCAGCCTGATCGGGCGATACGAGACCAGCCACGAACGCCAGGGAGCGAACTATACGGCGGGGGATCAGTTCCACATCGAATGGGGGGCGGCGAAATTCATCCCCAGGCACAAGCTCGACGTGGGCCTTTCCGGCTATGCAAGCTGGCAGGTCACCGACGACCGGGGCCGGGGGGTATGGTGGGATCGCAAGGTTCACGACCGCGTCTTCGCCGCCGGTCCGGAAGTGAAATGGCACATCGATCCGGGCCGCTTCGGCGTCACGTTGCGCGTTCACGGGGAATTCGGCGCGCGCGATCACCTTGAAGGTTACATCACGACGATCAACATCAGCAGGAAGTTCTGAACGATGGGTGGCGCAAGCCTCCGGCTTGTGGTTCGCGCGCCGAAGGAGCGATGTCGCTCCGGTCTTGCGGTGTAGTTCAAGCAAGCTGGCGTCGAACGACGCGCGCCGATTCGCGGGAAATCATGCAAGGAGGATCCATGCAACGCAGAGACTTCATCGCCCGTCTGGGCCTGATGGCCGGCGGGGCGGTTGTCGCTTCGCGAACAACCTCGGGTGCCGAGGCGCCCGGCGGCGCGCCGGCCAAGGACGGCGACGCGAAAGCCGCGGCCGGGAAGATCCTGGAGCCCGCGCGCGAGATTCCCGTCGTCGCGCAGGCCGACGTGGTCGTGGTGGGTGCGGGGCCAGCCGGCGTCGCGGCGGCGATCGGCGCCGCACGCGCGGGTGCCAGCACGATCCTGGTCGAACGCTACAACTGCCTGGGCGGTTTGTGGACCGGCGGGCTGGTGTTGCCGCTGCTGGCCACGCACGGAACCGGTCCGGACGGCAAACGGAAACAGGTGATCGCGGGCATCGGCGGCGAGATGGCCGCGAAACTGGCGAAGATGAAGATGGCCATTCACGAGATCGATCCGGTCGTCGATCCCGAAGCGGCGAAGTACGCGATGGAAGTCATGGTTCAGGAGGCCGGCATCCAGGTCCTCTATCATTGCTGGGCGGGCAACGCGGTGGTGAAGGACGGCGTGATCGAAGCGTTGCTGCTGGAATCGAAGAGCGGTCGCGTGGCCGTGGCGCCGAAGGTCGTCGTCGATTGCACCGGCGACGGCGACGTGCTGGCCTGGTCCGGCGAGGCTTTCGAGAACATGCGCTACCACATCGGCCTCGTGCATCGTCTCGGCAACGTGGACCGGATCGACAAGAACAAGCCCGGCTACAAGAAGATGCCCATCGGCAATGCGACGCCGCTCAAGAGCGTCAATTGGGTCAACATGAACGGCGAGAAGAACCAGGACGGCCTGGATCTCTTCGCGCTCGCCAAGCTCCAACAGAAGTACCGCATCGCGATCTGGGAACAGGTCGAGAAGATCCGCGCCACGCCGGGGCACGAGGAGGTTTTCCTGCTCGAAGTCGCCCCGCAGCTCGGCGTGCGGATGTCGCGCATCCTGGACGGTCAGTATCGGTTGACGTTCGAGGACTCGATGTCCCACAAGGCCTTCGACGACGCGATCGGCGTCAGCGGCGCGTGGACGTCCGTCGAGCATGGCGGCAGGAAGGTGGGTGCGGGCGAGCGGCCCGCGTGGCAGATTCCCTACCGGTCGCTGGTCCCGAAGAAGACCCGGAACCTGCTCGTGGCCGGACGGTGTTTCTGCTTCGACAAGGCGCTGGTCGAGGACGCCCGCGTGATCGGCACCTGCATGGTCACCGGACACGGCGCCGGCGTGGCCGCTGCCGTTGCGGTGAAGGCGGGTTCCAGCGTGCAGGATGCCGACGTGGCGAAGATCCGTGCGACGCTGCTCCAACAGAAGGCGTATCTGGGTTGAGCCGGCTGACCGATTCTTCGCGTCCCGTCCGCTGGGCTTCGCTGGCGGTGGCCTGTCTGCTGGCGGCACCGCTGCCGCTGGGTGTCTGGGCCGGGATGCATCTCCACTTCAGCCCGTTTCTGGCGTTGCAGACGTTCCTGTCGCGCGCGCCGCTTTCGTGGTTCGCGCTGCCGGCGGTGCTCGTGCTGCTGCCGGTCATCCGGCGCGAGCGGTGGTTTTGCCAGAATCTCTGCCCTACCGGCGCGCTGTGCGACGCGGTTTCGGCGTGTCGAAAACGGCCGCGATCGTGGGAACGTTTTCCTCCGATCCACAAGACCCTGCTCGTCGCGGCGCTGGCCTTCGCGGCCTGCGGCGCGCCGATCCTGGCCATGCTCGATCCCATGGCGCTCTTCCACGCGGCATGGAGTCCAGCCCATCTGGGATGGACGGTTGCGGCGGTCCTGAGCGCGACGGGGCTGTTGCTGGTGCTCTCGATCAGCCTGCTCTGGCCCCGTCTTTGGTGCCTGCGCCTGTGTCCCCTCGGCGGTTTGCAGGCGCTCGCAGCCGAATTGAACCGCGCGCTGCAGCGGCGGAGTGCAGCGGTTGCCGCCGAAGCGGCGAAACCGGGTCTGGAAATTAATGCGATACCCGCTCCGGGCCGGCCGGCAGATTGCGTTGCGGGGAAGGCGTTCCTGGGCCGGCGGAGTCTTCTGGTCGTCATCGCGGGAGTGACCGGCGGACTGATTCTGCGGCGGGCCGCGGAACGCAGGGCGCCCGCGGTCCTGCGTCCGCCAGGCGCGTTATCGGAGGACCGATTCGCGACGACCTGTTGCCGTTGCGGGAACTGCATGCGGGCCTGCCCGACCCGGATCCTCAAACCCGCTGTCGATTTCGAGGACCCTTTTGGGTTGCTGGCGCCGGGAGTCCGGTTCTCGCCGGGACACTGCCTGCCGTCCTGCAACGCATGCGGGCACGCCTGCCCGACCGGCGCCATCGTCGCGTTCGAGGTCGAGGAGAAGGGTCGCCTTTTCATCGGCACGGCGGAGATCCGTCTGGACGAATGCCTGCTGGTCCAGGGGCGCGAGTGCAACCGCTGCGTGGCTTCGTGCGGCTACCGGGCCGTCGATGTTTCCGGCGGGCTTTTCGAGTCCAGACCGGAGATCGACGCATCGCGGTGCGTGGGGTGCGGCGCCTGTGAAGTCGCATGTCCGACCGGAGCGATCCGGATACGGCCGTTCGGGCCGATGGTACCCGAGGCCGGCGGCAAAGGCCATCGCCCGCCGGTCGCTGGGCGACAAGGATGACGCAGGGTTCAGCACCTTCGAATCGTCATTGGGCCCTCTGGTCCACGGACTGAGGAGCGGGCTGCTCGCTGGGCGGCAGCGGTGGCGTCACCGGCACGGGAAACGGCCCCGGTTGTCTGGTCGCGGGGCCTTCGATGCGCCGTTGAACGGGAGCCTGCTCGCCGGTTCGCGGCGCTTCGGTTTGCGCTTTCTGGCGTGCCGCTTCCATTTGGGCCCTGCGAGCCGCTTCCATCTGCGCTTGCTGCACCCTGATTGCCTCCTCCGCCGCCTTTCGCTTCGCGGCTTCCTGTTCGGTCCGCTGGAACGCTTCGCGTTGCGCTTGTTCGACGGCGTCGCGTCGCGCTTTGATCGCGTCGGCGTCGGCTTTCGCCTTTTGTCTGGCGGCTTCCAGGACAGCCTCGCGTTGCGCTTTCAACGTTTCGGCGTCCATCTGCGCTTTGCGTTTTGCGGCTTCCAGCGCGGCGTCCCGCTGCGCCTTGGCCTCTGCCTCGGCCTGCAGTCTGGCGGCCTCGAGGTTCTGTTGAAGTTTTCGCGCCGCTTCCAAGTGCGCCTTGCGTGCAGCCTCGGCCTCTGCGGCCTTGATGCGGGACTCTTCTTCAGCCTTGAGTCGCTCGTCCGTTTTCTGTTCTCCTCCCGGCGGCTTGCGGCCGGGCCGGTCGCTAGGACTCGGTTCCGGCGAGGTGCCGGGCACGAGCGTGGCCGGGGGCTTTGCCGGATCGGGGAGCGCGGGAGTCGTCACGGCGGGCGGCTTGCGGCCGGGCCGATCGCCGGGACTCGGTTCCGGCGAGGTGCCGGGCACGAGCGTGGCCGGGGGTGTTGCCGAGGCGGGGATTTCCGGCAGGGTCGAAGGGATCAGCCCTTTCTTGCCGATATCCTTGGGAGGTGCAAGGACGATGCGCTTTGTGGGAGGAATGCTGGCCAAACGCCGCTGCTGGACTTCCGGAGGCAGCTCGGTCACCTGGTCTTTGATCTCCGGGCGGAAGGCGACGATCCGGTCGCCGTCGCGCCGGTTGCCTTGGATGCGATCGCCCGGTTTGAGCCGCGCATCCTCGATCTTGACCGGCTGAATCGGCTGCTTGACGACTTCGGCCAACGAGCTGACGGGAACGCCGTTGTTGATGATTCGGTTGTCGTTGTAGACGTAGGTGTTGTTGATGACGGTCGTGCGGTTGAAGATGTTCGTCACTTGATGCTGGGGCAAGACATGGGTGTACAGGCGACGATCGAGGAACCGGTGGCGAGGGACGAAGACGTAATCGCTGTCGCGGAGATTGAAGCCGAAGGAGAAATCGACATTCTTGCCGTGGAAGGTGAAGCCCAGGCGGATATCGAAATCGGACCCTGGGGGAAGAGGTGCCCAGCCATACCCCTCATCGTACGAGCGCCAGTAGACCCATGCGGGTGCCCAGCGGTGACCTGGGATCCAGCACCAGCGATGGCGGATAAAAACCCAGCGTCCGTAGTGGAAAGGCGCCCATCCCCACGAGTAATCCGATTGCCAATACCAGCCGCAGTCCGTCCAGACCCAGTAGCCGCCGTCGCAATACGGGCGCCAGCGCGGGTTGAGACGAATGGCCGCCGGTTCCCAAACCCAACCGTAGGCGGGATCGGAAACCCAAGTCCCGTAAGGCGAAAGAGCATCGTAGAAGAAGGTGGTGGTATACCGGTCCGGCGGCGGTGCGACTACAGGAGCCGTGTCCAGAATCACCGTGGAGGCGGTCGGGGTCGAGTAGACCGGCGGCTGATAGGTGTAGACGGGTTGCATGCCGGTGGCGATCGGTTGAGCGGCCGGTTGCGCGAGCGAGGACTGGATGGCCGGATCGGAGGCAGGCGCCGGAGACGGGGTGGTCGGCGCCGTTTGTTCCGGTGCGACAGATCGGGCGGCAATCTCGCCTTCCGACTCCGGTAATGGCGCCGGCGTGGCGATGGCCGGGTTTGCATCGGGGGCGTTCTTCCGCAGTTCGCTGCCGCGTGTCAACATGGCCGCGATGACGGTCTGCGGAAGGCCCAGGTCTTTCAACTGGATGATCTCGTCGGCCGAAAGACGATAAGCCACGGGCGAGGTTTCGACAAAGGCCAGGAGGATCTCCTCGCCTACTCCGGCCGCCGCGAGTTTGAGAATCTCGTCGACGCCTTCGGACGGGCGGGCCACGCCGAACCCGCTCAGCATCAGCAGCCCTGCCATGAGGATCTTGCGCATGTTCTCGCTCTCCTGCCCGGCTCCACCCAAGTCTGCAGCAGCCGGATCGCCTCTTTGTACGACGTTTGTTCCGTCTTCCCATTCAATTTTCGCGGCCTGCTTCGTCTGGGGAATGGGGTGCGCTCGTTCCAACGACGAAAGGGTTCCCGACAATCGGGAACCCTTCGGTTCGAAGCGGGGCGCTCTTTCGCTTCAGAACCTGAAACCCAACCCGATGCCCACGCTAGGGCCGCCTCCCGGAACCCAGACCTGTCGGGTGACCGTGGCGTAGCGTGCAGGGATGACGCGTGAGGCCATGTAGCCATCGCGAACCTTGATCTGCTGCGTGGTTCCATCCGAGTTGGTTACGGTCGTGAATTCGGCGGGAACCCAGTACTGTTCGACGCGCTCGGGTTCGACCAGAACCGTCTCGGTGACCGTCGTGTAATAGCCGGCTGGACGCGGCGCGATCGAGAAGCCCAAGCCGAAGCCATGGTGGTGGTGGTGGTGATGATGCCAACCGGGAGGGGGAGGTGGCGGCATGCACATGCCGAACGCATCGCTCGAGAATCCGAAGACCATCAGCAGGGCGAAAACGGCTCCCGCACCCAACAGCCCATTCGTGCTTCTCATTTCCTCATCTCCTTTGGGCTTGATAGCCCTCTTTTTTTGCACCCTTGGCGGTCTCCACATCCGCCGTCTGGATTGCTTCAAACGCGAGTCTCAGGCCAAACAGAAAATCCAGGCGATTAAACTCAAAATGTTTTCATTATTGATTTTATGGCAATAGAAAAAGGTCTACACGACTGTTTTTTTAAACAACACAAAGACGATTGTTGTGTGGTCGAACGTCTTTTCGAAGGGAGCTGCTCACTTCGAAAACAGGCGGTCTGTAATTGAAAGAGTTCGCTCCGATTTTCACTTTTCCTGACCGGCTGGTGCAGGTAGAAGATGATCGTTCACCTTTCCTTTTCCTAACCGCGAGTTGGCCGGTGCCCCGGTCCTCGGGGCGGGCCACACCATTTGGAGGATTTTGGGATGAGTTCGGAAACACGAGGAGGCAGCATGCTGCGGCACTGGCCCGGCCTGCTGGCGTTGGCGCTGGGCGCCTTCGCGTTGTGCGCCGGCGTTTCGGGCGCGGAAGCCGCTCCGGCGACGGTGGAGAGTGGCGGGGGGAGCAACCTGGCACAGCAGCTCTTCTGGGTCGGCCCGCTCGGCGCGATCTTGGCGCTGATTTTCGCCATGGTTTTCTACAAACAGGTCATGGCGTCGGAAGACGGCAATGACCGGATGAAGGAGATTGCCGGTGCGGTGCGCGAAGGCGCTTATGCGTACCTCTTCCGGCAGTATCGCGTGGTCAGCATCGTCTTCGTGATCCTGGTGGTCATCTTCACCATTCTGGCTGTGCTGGGCGTGCAGAACATGTTCGTCCCGGTGGCCTTCCTGACGGGCGGTCTCTTCAGCGGTCTCTGTGGTTTCCTGGGCATGAAGACGGCGACGAACGCCTCGTCCCGCACGGCGCAGGGTGCGACCAAGTCGCTCAACCAGGGGCTGCAGGTGGCCTTCCGCGCGGGCGCGGTGATGGGCCTGGTGGTGGTCGGCTTCGGCCTGATCGACATCTGCGCGTGGTGGCTGATGCTGAACTACGTGTACGATCACAACATCTTCGGGCTTTCGATGAAGATCGCCGAGCGCATCGGCGCGGCCTCGGCCGGCCAGGATTGGGCGGCGGTCTGGGCCAACCTGGGCACCAACTCGCAATTGATGGAGGCCTTCAAGGAGAACGTGGCCGTCGAAATCACGACGACCATGATCACCTTCGGCATGGGTGCCTCGACGCAGGCGCTTTTCGCCCGCGTGGGCGGTGGCATCTACACCAAGGCGGCGGACGTCGGCGCGGACCTGGTGGGCAAGGTGGAAGCGGGCATTCCGGAAGACGATCCCCGCAATCCGGCGACCATCGCGGACAACGTCGGCGACAACGTCGGGGACGTGGCGGGCATGGGTGCGGACCTGTACGAATCGTACTGTGGCGGCATCCTGGCGACGGCCGCTTTGGGCGCTTCGATCATGAATCTGCCCAAGGACCCGTCGAATGTGGCGGCCGGCAAATTCGGGCTGGCGGTCGTGCTGGCGCCGATGATCGTCGCCGGAATCGGCAATATCCTCTCGATCATGGGCGTGTACTTCGTGCGCACGCAGGAAGGCGCGACGCAGCGCAACCTGCTGACCGCGCTGCTGCGCGGCACGCTCGGCTCGTCCATCCTGATCCTGCTGGCCGTTGTCGGTCTCTGGCAGATCGGGATCATCCCCGGCGGCGCGTGTCTGGCGGTGATCGCCGGCCTGCTGGCGGGCGTGATCATCGGGCAGGGCACCGAGTACTTCACATCGGACGAATACGGTCCGACCAAGGGCATCGCCGGCCAGGCCAAGATGGGCGCGGCCACGGTCATCATCGACGGCATCGCGACGGGCATGTACGCCTCGTGGATTCCGGTCATCACGGTGGTCGCCGCCACGCTGGTGGCGTACGGCTGTTCGGGCGGTTTCGGCAGCGATCCGTATGCGATGGTGCGCGGGCTGTACGGCGTCTCCTTCGCGGCGGTCGGCATGCTGGCCACGCTGGGCATCACGCTGGCGACGGACGCCTACGGTCCGATCGCCGACAATGCCGGCGGCAACGCCGAAATGTCGCATCTGGGCGAACACGTTCGCGCCCGCACCGATGCGCTGGACATGCTGGGCAACACCACGGCCGCGACGGGCAAGGGTTTCGCCGTCGGCTCGGCCGCGCTGACCGCGATGGCGCTGTTGGCCGCGTACATCGAGGAAATCCGGCTGTGGCTCGGCAAGTACGCCGGTTCCGGACTCTACAACGTCAAAGGCAGCCTGTACTACTTCTTCAACGGCGAAGCGGTGCATGCCGCGAATAACCAGGGCGTCGTCAAGGCGGTCAACGAGCTGGCGACGGCCAAGGGCGTGGCGGTCGGTTCGTCGCTGGCCGAGACGGTGACCAACCTGTCCTACAAGGGCATCCACGTGATCGGCACCACCGATGCGCGGATCATGGACTTCGTCCAGGCCTACAACATCACGATCATGAACCCGCTGGTCCTTTCGGGCGTGTTCATCGGTGCGATGCTGGCCTTCGTCTTCTGCGCGATGGCGATCAAGGCGGTCGGCCGGGCGGCCGGCGCGATGGTGGAAGAGGTTCGGCGGCAGTTCAAGGCCAAGCCCGGCATCATGCAGGGCACCGACAAGCCTGACTATGCGAGCTGCGTGGCCATCTCCACGGCCGGTGCGCAGCGCGAGATGGTGGTTCCGGCGCTCATGGCCATCATCGTTCCCGTCGTCGTCGGCCTGGTCCTCGGGGTCAGCGGCGTGGTCGGCCTCCTGGTCGGCGGTCTGACCACCGGCTTCGTGCTGGCCGTCATGCTGAACTGCTCGGGCGGCGCCTGGGACAACGCCAAGAAGTTCATCGAGAAGGGCAATCTGGGCGGCAAGTTCCTCAAGAACGACAAGGGCGAATACGTGGACAAGGACGGCAATCCGGTCCAGGAGAAGTCGCAGGCCAAGAACCCGATTCACGGCGCGGCCGTCATCGGCGACACCGTCGGCGACCCCTTCAAGGACACGGCCGGTCCCAGCCTGAACATCCTCATCAAGCTGATGACGATGGTCAGCGTCGTCTTCGCCGGCCTGATCGTGGCCTACTCGCTGACCCTCGGCGGCTGAGGACCTCGCAGCAAACCGCTGCAGTCGAGGAACGGGCGGGGCCGGAAACGGTCCCGCCCGTTTTTCAAGGCGACCGGAAACGCCTTGTTCCAATCCACTCAGTACCGCGCCGCAGAAGTTCCTGACCCCGTGTGCCGCGGATGTGGGTCCGGATCGAGGCGCGAGCGAGGAGCCTATCCGGAGGAGATCTGTGACGAGCGAGCAACGAAGAGCCGGGCCCGTAGACGCAAACAATGGGTCTGGAACTTCTGCGGCGCGGTACTGAGCTCGTTTGCTCGCCGTCGTCGACGGCGTGCGGTCTTTTCGTCCCGGCCTCTTCCGGAGTCTTCACGATCGCCTTGCGCCTGTCTGCACGCCCACGATAATCCCCTGCCTATGGCCAAGCAGCAGGAAGCACCGGAGGCGGATCTTGCCGCCGCACCCGATACGCCCATGATGCGGCAGTACCAGGCTGCCAAGGCACGCTACCCGCGCCACCTGCTCTTTTTTCGCCTCGGCGATTTCTACGAACTCTTCTTCGACGACGCCAAAGTCGCCTCGCGTGTCCTGGGCCTGACGCTGACCAGTCGCAGCAAAGGTCCCGACGCTGTGCCCATGGCCGGCGTGCCCGTGCACATGGCCGAATCGTACCTCGCGCGACTGCTGCGCCAGGGTTTCTCCGTTGCCGTTTGCGACCAGACCGAAGACGCCAGCCAGGCCAAGGGCCTGGTCAGGCGGGATATCACCCGCGTCGTCACACCCGGTACGGTCGTCGAAGAAAACCTGCTGGATGCGCGCAAGCCCAACCGCCTGGTCGCGCTGCTGCCCGAGGACGGCGCGCCGCGAAATCGCCCGTCAACGGCAACCGGAACTTCTCGTCCCCTTCCTCGAGATGCAGCAGCTCGCCGGCCCAGTAACACGACGACCCGGCGCCGCGTTCCCACTGGTCGCGGTCGAGCGGCACGGGAACGGGCAACTCCAGGGCCCGGCCGGCCTCCGGAACCGATGCGGGTGTGCCGCTCCCCGCCGGCACACCCGAAGCCGCTGCCGGCGTCGTCGCAGCAGCGGCCGCCGCCCGCTTGGCGCGCGCTTCGTTCAGCCCATTCGTCGCCGCCGCGTCGTCCGGTTTCGCTTCCAACGCCTTCAGGAAGGCGCGCTCCGCACCGACCCAATCCTCGCGACCCGAACAGGCCATCCCCTCGGCCAAGAAGGTCCGGTAACAGTCCCCCTTCTCCGATCGCGCGACCGTCAGCGCCGCCTCGACCACCTGGGGATCGGCGCCCAGTTCCCGTGCTTTCAATAACAGCCGCTCGGCCTCGGCCCATTTCTGGAGCTTCAACAGCTCCTGCGCGGCCTGAAGCGTCGTGTTCGCCTCGCGCCGCAACGCGTTCGTCCGTCTGGCCTTGGTCAGGATGCCTTCGGCCGTGGCGCGATCGGGGTGCGGCCGGTCGCCCAACGCCTTGAGTGCGGCTTCGAGCAACACCTCGGCTCCCCCCCAGTCCTCCTTGGCGACCGACTCGAGCGCCGCTTTGTACGCGCCATCGAAATCGGCGTTCGAGGACACGACAGGCGTCCCCTCTGCCGTATCCGCAGGTATCGTCCATAAGGAAACTGTCGCACACGCATAACAATAGATAATCGAAGAGGTTAAGCGCCGCACTGACACAGGTTTCCCTCCTCTGCCCAAACGCCTTCTCCGACCCGGTGGACTCTACACGCTCGCAAGGCGAACGGCAACAGATCAGATCGTGGCATTATGGTTGTTTCCGGCCGGGATTTAGGTAGAACCTCGCACTGGGCCGAAGGTTCCACAAACGGCCTGCCGATACATCATGGCGGGGTCGGCAAGCGTCCGGCAGGATGACAGAGCGGCAGCATGTTCACCAGAGCCTTGTCGATGACAGCCTTGTCCTTCTGCGCCTGGGCGGCATGCCCGGGAACCGACAAGGTCGCCGACGCCCAAGAGCCTGCGCTGGTTGCCGAAGCGCAGTCCGGGGACGGCGCGAGCGATCCGCTGTCGGTCAGCCCTTCCGGCATTCGTTTGAACTCGTGGATGACCTCGGCCGCCCAGGATCTGGCTTCGGCCACCTTGGCCGTCGAATCCCCGATGGATCTCGCGGGCCAGCGCGATGCCCTGTCCACCGAAGGCCGCCCCGGCGATGTGCGCCTGGTCGTGGTCACGACCGACCTGGCCACCCGCAAACGCTGGGTGGTTCCCAAGCTTCCCATACCGCCCTTCATCCAGTGGGGCCGGTGGATGGAGGCGCACAAGGACAGCACCCATTGTTCGCTCGATTGGATGGACGAGCACGGCCGCTGGTGGCACACCGAATTGCGCGCGTACAACCAGCACCCGGAGCAGTACCGGGTGGGCGATGGACAATTCCCGGGAACGGGCATCACGATCTACGGCATCTTCATCCTGCCTGGGCGCACCATGCTGGAAGATCACGACCTGGTTTCGGACGAGCGCATCGAAATGGACCATCGTCTGATCGAACCGTTGGCGCGCGAATACGGGCGGCACGACAAGCGTCCCGGGGATCCGGGTACCGGCGGTGACGGCTCGCGCAACGTCGGCCTGGGCGGTCCGGCCTTCAAACCGACGCAGAACAGCAACACGTACATCAGTTACCTGCTGAGACGGGCGGGGGTCAGACACGAAAAACCCGATCGGGCCGTGGGTTGGGACACCAAGCCGCACTTCCCCTACTCGTCCGACGCGCAGGAATAGCTCCCGGATCGGTTGATGCCCGGGCGGTCAGGCGCGTCCTGTTTTCGTTCGTCGGTCACGGGAAATGAAGGTGGGCAAGATGCGGTCGATTTCGCCGGTCCACGGGATGCCGGGCGCGCTGGGAATCGCGGCGATGGGTTTCCTGTTCCTGGCCGGCTGCGCTTCGCAGCTACAGACCAATCTCCCCTTCGTGCCGCAGTCCAAGTACGTCAATGTCGGCGGGCGATGGCTGACACGCGACGAAGTCCAGAAATACAAGTCGATCCGCGCGTTGTCCAACGCGACCAAAGTCAACCCCAACGACGCGATGGCCTTCAACACGCTGGGCGAAATGTTCCAGACCGACGGCAATTTCGATCTGGCCAAGGAACTCTACGTCCAGGCGCTGAAACTGGACGAGGCGCTCTCCGAGGCGCATCACAACTTGGGACGGATCGCGCTCCTCGAAGGCAATCCGGACGACGCCCTGATCCACCTGGGCCGTGCGCTCAAGCTCAGCCCCGACGACGCCCGCATCTACCATCGCATCGGTCAGGCCCACGCGGCCAAGGGACAGTACGACCAGGCCATGGCCAGCTTTGCCCAGTCCATCGCCAAGGACGACGAATACACTCCGGCTTACCTGGACCAGGCCAAGGTGCTCTACGCGAACCGCCAGTACCAGCAGGCCGAAGCGGCCTGCCGCGCCGCGCTGGCTCACCAGCCCCGCGTCGTCACCGAGAAGGCCAAGGAAGAGGAGGCCGGGATCTGGAGCATCTTCATGCCGAAATGGAACGCGGATGCGCCGCCCGAGCCCGTGACGTACCAGATCCACTACAACCTGGCGCTCTGTTTGAAGGCCCAAGGCCGTCTGAACGACGCCCTGGCGGCACTGCTCCCGGCCGAAGCGACCGTCAAAGGCAACACCGATGTGCAGCTCCTCAAGGCCCGCCTTCTGGAAGGATTGAACCGGAACGCGGAGGCGATCGCGGTGCTGGAACCCCTGCGCGCCAGGGAACCGCACGTCGCGGAAATCCCCCGGCGGCTGGCGCGCCTCTACGAGGGCGTCGGACGGAAAGAGGACGCCTTGCGCGCCAAACTGAACGCCGCGGACCTCGATCACTCCGATCGCGCGCTCCAGGTGGAGGCGGCCAAGGCGGCCATCGCGGCCAAGGACCACCTGCGGATCATTGCGGTCTTCGAACGACTCGTGCGCCTGGATCCGAAGGATGTCGCTTCCATCCGGGTGCTGGCGGATGCCTACGAGCAGGCGGGCATCAAACGTCAGGCCGCGCTTACCTATCAGTCCCTCGTCAACCTGGTGCCCGACGACATGGATGCGCGGCGGCGCCTGGGCATGCTCTACGCCGATCTTCCGGGCTTCCAGGGACGCGCGGTCCTGCAGTTCAAGGCCGTCCTGGATCAGAACCCCCGCGACGGGGAAATCCGCCGCAGGCTGGGCGAACTCTACCTCGCCGCGCGCAACATCAACGAGGCGGAAAAGCAGATCCGCTGGAGCCTGGACCTCAAACCCAACGATGTGCAGACCCTCATGGCCCTTGGCGATCTCTACGTCGAACAGAAACGCGGCGAGGAAGCCACCAAACAGTACCGCAGGGCCCTGGAATTGAACGCCGATCTCCCCGACGCGCAGCTCAAACTGGCCACCACGCTCCGCTCCCTCGATCGGCGCGAAGAGGCCCTGGAACCGCTGCAGAAATACCTCGCCCAGCGTCCCCTCGACGAAAACGCGCGCCGCATGTATGCCGAAATCCTCCGCGACCTGAACCGGCGCGAAGAGGCGGTCCAGGAATACCAGGCCCTGGCGGCCCTGCGCCCTTACGACACGCAGACCTCCATGGAACTGGCCAAACTCACCCGCCTGCTGGGCAACCTGGGCGATGCGGCCGGCATGTACGAGGCGCTGCTGGAAAAGAACCCGTCCAACAAGGACGCCCTCCGCTCCTGCGGCCGCCTCTACGACGAAACTGACCAGCCGCTCCGCGCCATGTACTGCTGGCAGCGCCTGCTCAAACTCCAGGCCAACGATCTGGAAGCCCAGGGCCGGCTGGCCGCCATCTACAAGTCGCTCGGCGCGGACGAGGAGGCCATCGACAAGTACGTGACGCTGGGCAAGACCGGCGACGCGGAGGCTTGGCGCAACGTCGCCTACCTGCGCCTCAAACGCGGCGAACGCGAACTGGCCTGCGAGGCCTACCGCGAGCTGATCCGGCTGAAGAAGCAGGACCTCCCCGCTCGCATGGCCCTCGTCAGCCTCCTGCAGCGCCAGGATTCCGCCGCCGCCAGGGACGAGGCCCTCAGCGTGTGCCAGGAAGCCGTGGCCATCGACGGCAACGACCTCACCGCCCGCCTGAACCTGGCCAACATGCTTACCGAAGCCAACCGCCTGGCCGACGCCAACGAACACTACCAGTTCGTCCTGCAGAAAAACCCGCAGCACATCGGCGCGCTGGTCGGCCTGGCCGTCATCAACCGCAAGCGGGGCAGGTACAAGGAGGCGCTGGCGCACTACGAGGAAGCGCTCAAACACGACCCGGAGAACCGGCAACTGCATTACAACCTAGGCCTGCTGTACGACTACTATCTCAATCGGCCCGAGGAGGCGCGGGAACACTACCGGCGCTTCGTGGCCCTCGATGGCGATCCGCAACTATTGCCCGAAGAACTCCGTCCCCCGCCAACCCCGAAACCCGTGCTGCCCAGAGGCGCGTCGGCCCACCCGGACTCGCCCGTCCAGCCGCAGGATAAGCCCGGGGGAAAGATGGCCGCAAAGCCCACGGAAAAGCCTCCCGATAAAAAGCCCCGGCCGGAAACGCCGGAAGAAGCCCCGGACGATCGGCAGCCAAACGAAAACCTGCGCGCACCCATGGCGCCGTGATGTCCCGGGTCGGTCCCCACGGTTTGCCTCAAACGGTCAACTCGGTCGCTGCCGTGGACGATACTCGACGGGTTGGGTCACCGTTGGGCGGTTCGAATGGCGCTGCGCGAGATACGACAGTTTTACGCCGGTCTGAGAGCGGCAACCCAAGGCGCTCCCGAACGCCGTTGCCGCCGACCGTCGTCCACGCGGCTGATCGTGCGACGCTCATTTGGCGCCCTCTCGCTGGCCATCCTGCTGGTGGCGCTGGGCGTGGTGCTCGTGGCCGGCTTTACCCAACGTCACGCGGCCGATGCCAACCGTCTTCTGTCCACGAATCCTACGCCCGCTCCGCCATCGGACAGCGACCTGCACGAATTGACCGACTGGGACGCCGACGCGAGCGTGCGCGATTGGACAGCCATCGTCCTGCACCACTCGGCCACCGAATCCGGCAGCGCGGCCCGTTTCGACGCCTACCACCGGCAACAGAAGGGCTGGCAGAGCCTGGGATACCATTTCGTGATCGGCAACGGAACCGGAACGCCCAACGGCGCCATCGAGGTCGGTCCGCGCTGGCGCAGGCAGGAAGCGGGCGCGCACGCCAACTCGAGCGAATTCAACCGGCAGGGTATCGGGATCTGCCTGGTGGGCAACTTCGAACACCAACCGCCGACGCCCGAGCAGGTGGAATCCGCCCGACGCCTGGTCAGGTTCCTGGTGCAACGGCTGCATATTCCGCCCGAACGGGTCCTGGGCCACTGCGACATCCGCGAGGGCGGCGGCACAGCCTGTCCGGGCAGGCTGTTCCCGATGGACGAGATCCGACAAGCGGCAAAGAGCGCCGCACGCTGAGTACCGCGCCGCAGAAGTTCCAGACCCATGGCGCAGCGCCTGCGGGCCCGGCTCTTCGTTGCTCGCTCGTCAC
>Ga0101944_10003819_pt1 | contig 20045 bp, 15 predicted proteins | sample DewCreD2012metaG_FD_75245 | JGI IMG/M metagenome (GOLD analysis project Ga0101944, IMG submission 75245) | Hot spring sediment bacterial and archeal communities from British Columbia, Canada, to study Microbial Dark Matter (Phase II) - Dewar... ... | reverse complement strand
CCCCTAGGGAGAGGGAAACATCGCTGGCGGCGCATTGTGAAACCGCAAATCTTGACAACTTCGAGCACTGGCGAACGGGTCTCCCACCCCATGAACCCTCTGGTTGTAGGAGCCGACGTAAGGAGGCTCAAATTGGACCCCGGGCGTGATGGCCATGAAATCAGAGCCTCCTTACGGCGGCTCCTACGCGGGGCGCGAATGGCTCCGCCCAGGTTGGCGGCGCGGATGAAATCAGAGCCTCCTTACGTCGGCTCCTACGCGGTTCAGGGGTGGCAAGGCGCGAAACCGGTTTTCGGGGAAGTCTCTCCCCAAGGGAGAGGGGAGGGGTGAGGGGAAACAGCGCTATCGAAAACCCGAGGCCCGGCGTTATGCACGGTAACTTGCTTCCGGCATTTCCACTGGGAACATCGAGGAACCAGGAAGGTTCTTCGGTCTTTTCGGTAGAATGGCTGGCCGCCAGCTCCGTCAGGAGCGACATGTTTATAGCCCGCCCTGGTCCCAACACCCCTCCGCCGTTTGGGGCGGCCTGATTAAGGGTTTTGTTACGTGCGAGGTTCGGTTCAGGCCGCCCCAAACGGCGGAGAGATCTTATTCGAGCGACGCTTCTATAATCATGTCGCTCCTGACGGAGCTGCTGCCGGAGGTGTTTTTCAGGCAATCAGGCGATATCGGCATGGCATTGCTCGCCAGTTGGTTTCCAGCATTCTTTGATCCTAAAAATCCCAGTTCAACCACGGATAAACACGCATGGACACGGATACCAAAGGCTTGCGAAAGCAGAGGCTTGCCTCCGGCGGGTGAAGGCTATTCCCGCTTCAGCATCGGTGTTCATTGTTGTTCATCCGTGGTTTACAACTTTCCCGCTGTTTTCTAACTGCGGAATCTAGGTTGATAAGCGCAGCCGGGGCAGGCCGCGGCGTCAAACACCACAAAAAAAAGCAAAACCGCCAAAAGGAGGCGACCTTTCATTTTTTCGGAACACAGGGCGGAAAATCCAACCACTCAAAATCGGCCGGATTCGAGGCGAACAGCTTCCGGAATGCGACCCGCCATGAACGGACCTCGATCATTTCAGCAATGAATGGCGCCGCCGGAGACGGCCAAGGCGGCTTCTTTCAGGGCTTCGGCCAGCGTGGGATGGGCCTGGCAAACCCGGGCTAAATCTTCGCTGCTGGCGCCAAAGGCCATCGCGGTGGCGGCGGTGGCAATCAGCTCGCCGGCTTGCGGCCCGAGGATATGCACCCCCAGCAGGCGGTCGGTGTCGGCCGCCGCTAAAATTTTCACGCGGCCTTCGGTGCTGCCCAGCGCGCGAGCGCGGCCGCTGGCCTGGAAAGGAAAACTCCCCTTGCGATAGGCTACGCCAGCTTGCTGAAGCTGCTTTTCCGTGCGCCCCACCGAGGCGATCTCAGGGTGGGTATAGACGACGCCGGGGATGAGTGAGTAATCCACTTGGCCGTGGCCGCCCGCCAGGGTCTCCACACAAGCGACCGCCTCCTCCTCGGCCTTGTGGGCCAGCATCGGTCCGCCAATCACGTCGCCAATGGCATAAACCCCTGGCGCGGAAGTGGCCCAGCGCTCGCTCACAGGGATGAAACCGCGCGGGTCCAGTTTGATGCCGACGGTCTCCAAACCCAGGCCGTCGGTGTTGGGAACCCGCCCGGTTGCCAACAGCACGCGGTCGCACTCGATCGGCTCGCCGCCCTCGATCTCGACCACGCAGACATCGCCTTCCCGGCGCGCCGACTTGACGCGGCAGCCGAGCCGGAATTCGATTCCCTGTTTGGCGAATATTTTTTGCGCTTCGGACGCGATTTCGTCGTCCGTGCCGGGCAGAATGCGATCCAGGAATTCCAGCATGACGACCTTCGCGCCGAACCGGTTCCAGACGCAGCCCAGCTCGAGGCCGATAAAGCCGGCCCCAATCACGACCAATCGCCGCGGGACGGCGCCGTAGCTGAGCGCCTCGGTGCTGGCGCCCACCCGGTCGCCATCCAGGATGACCCCCGGCAACGACGCCGGTTTGCTGCCGGTGGCGATGAGGATGCTCCGCGCCGTCAGCTCGACGGGGCCATCCTGTTTTTCGACCGACACGCGCCCTTCACCCAATAGCCGGGCGTGGCCCGCATAGCGGATGACGCCCCTTTTGCGAAACAATCCTTCGATGCCTTTGGCGAGCGCGCCGACCACGTTTTCCTTGCGCTGGAGCACCGCGGCGAGGTCCAGCTTAACGTCGGCCGCCTGGATGCCAAACGACGCCAGCGAGTGCCGCGCCTCGCTGTATTTGTGGCTCGCTTCGAGCAGCGCCTTGCTGGGGATGCAGCCCACGCGCAGGCAGGTGCCGCCCAACTGTGGTTCGCGCTCGACACAGGCCACCTTGAGGCCCAATTGGGCCGCGCGCAACGCGGCGACATAGCCGCCCGGCCCCGCGCCAATCACCACCAGGTCGAAAGTCATGGTCTCCATATTCATCGGGCCGGCTCAGACTTCCAGCAACAGCCGCGCCGGCGTTTCGATCAGCTCCTTGACGCGGCGCAGAAAGGTCACCGCCTCGCGCCCGTCCACGATGCGGTGATCGTAGGTCAGGGCGACATACATGATGGGGCGCACCACGACCTGGCCGGCGATGGCCACCGGACGGTCTTGAATGGCGTGCATGCCGAGCACCCCGCTCTGCGGCGGATTCAACAGGGGCGTCGAGAGCATCGAGCCGTAAACGCCGCCATTGCTGATGGTGAAAGTGCCTCCCGTCAGGTCATCGGGCTTCAGTTTGTTATCGCGCGCCCGCGCGGCAAAGTCGGCAATGGCTTTCTCGATTTCGCCGAAACTCAGGTGGTCGGCATGCCGCAGCACCGGCACCACCAGCCCGCGCCCCGAGCCGATGGCAATGCCGAGGTCATAGCGGCGATGATACACAATATTGGCCTCCCGGATTTCCGCGTTTAGCGCCGGCACTTGCTTTAGGGCCTCGATCGTGGCTTTGACGAAAAAGGACATCAGGCCCAGTTTTACCTGGTGGCGTTCCTGAAATTTTTCCTGCATTTCCTTGCGCAAGGTCAGTGTGGCCGACATGTCCACCTCGTTGAAGGTGGTCAGCAAGGCCGCCGAACGTTGCGCCTGCACGAGCCGTTCCGCGATTTTGCGGCGCAGCAGGCTCATCGGCACCACCTCCTCAAGCGCGCCGGCTTCGTCCGTCACGGGCGGAGCATGGCCGGGCTCCGGGGCGGCGATGACGTCCGGCGCCGACGCGGCGGGGATGGGCGGCTCAGCCGTCGGTTTTTCCGCCAGCACGCGCTGGACATCCTCTTTCAAGACCCTGCCACCCGGCCCGGTGCCCGTCACCTTTTCGATTGGCACCTGGCGCTCCGCCATCAGGCGCGCGGCGGCGGGCATGATCACCGGCGCCGCCGCCGGGGGCGCGGCGCCCGCGTGGGTTGGCGGCGCGGCGGAAGCGCCGCCGGGGGCGGCGGGCTTAAAGGCCGCTTGCTCCACCAGGCCGACGGTTTCACCCACCGCGACACGCTGGCCGCGCGCGGCGAGAACCTTGATCAGGCGGCCATCGGCCGGCGCCACAATCTCGACGGCGGCCTTGTCGGTTTCCAGCACAACCACCGGCTCGTCTTTGCGAACCGGGTCTCCTTCTTTGCTGATCCATTGCCCAATCTCAACGGTCGAGACAGACTCGCCAACCGAAGGGACTTTTAGTTCCAGGGTGGAGGATTTCATGGTGCTTAGGCTTTTGTTCAGGCGGGCGTGTGGCGGGTGCCCACAATAGTTTCAGTGCGCGGACGGACGGTCGGTTGCTCGGGGGCAAAGACCTTGGAGAGGATTTCCTCCTGCTCGATTTGATGCGCGGCGGCGGAGCCCGTGGCGGGGCTGGCCGCCTCCGGCCGGCAGATGCCCGAAAACGGCAGCCGCCCCAGGAATTGCATGCTGACGGTCACCCGCAGGAAGCGCCAGGCGCCCATATTTTCCGGCTCTTCCTGCACCCAGATGACATTGGTGCCGGGCCGGCATTCGGCAAGCAACCCCTCGAGTTCGGCGCGCGGAAACGGATATAGCTGTTCGAGGCGCAGGATGGCCACGTCCTCGATCCCGAGTTGCGCGCGGCGCGCCTCCAATTCGTAATACAGTTTGCCGGCGCACAGCAACACGCGGCTGACCTGCCCCAGGGCCACGTTGCGGGGATCGGGCAGCACCCGCCGGAAACGTCCCTGGGCGCAGTCTTCCAGGGAGGAGACGACGCGCGGATGGCGCAACAAGCTCTTGGGGGTGAGAATCACCAGCGGCTTGCGCCAACGGCGCAACACCTGGCGGCGCAGCAAGTGAAAATACTGGGCGGGCGTGGTGGGCACCGTGACTTGCAGGTTATCCTCCGCCGCCAGAACCAGAAAACGCTCCAATCGCGCGCTGCTGTGCTCGGGGCCGGCCCCCTCGAATCCGTGCGGCAGCAGCATGACCACGCTGTTTAGACGCCGCCACTTGTCCTCGCCGCTGGCGATAAACTGGTCCACGATCACCTGCGCGGCGTTCACAAAGTCGCCAAACTGCGCTTCCCAAACGACCAGGCCGTCCGGGCAATCCAAACTGTAACCGTATTCAAAACCGAGAACGCCCGCCTCCGAAAGGGGGCTGTTGATGATTTCCACCGGGGCCTGGTTGCCGGCGATGTGCTGCAAGGGCAGGTAGGTTTGGCCGTCCTGGTAATCGTGCAGCACCGCGTGGCGATGACTGAAGGTGCCGCGGCCGCAGTCCTGGCCCGAAAGCCGGATGCGACAGCCATCCGCCGCCAGGCTGGCAAAGGCCAGCGCCTCCGCCGCCGCCCAGTCGAGCGGCTGCGCGCCCTTGGCCATTTCCCGGCGCTGATCCATCCAGCGGACCAGGCGCGGATGCATGTGGAATGTCGGCGGAATGTCCGTTAGTTTTTCCAACAGGGAACTGCTCTGCTCGCGCGGCAACCCGGTTTCCGGGTCATCCTGCGCCGGCTCGGGGCCGCCGTAGAAGCCTTTCCAGATGCCGCCCAAGCTGCGTGGCGGTTGGATTTTATATGACCCGCGCGCCTCGTTGAGTTGGCTCTCCAAAAGTTCCTGCCGTTTGCGGGCGATGTCGTCCGCCTCCTCGCGGGTCATCCCGCCCAATTTCAGCAGCCGTTCGAGGTAGCCGTCGCGAACCGAAGGCCGTTTTTCGATTTGCTGGTAAAGCTGGGGCTGGGTGAAGGAAGGCTCGTCGCTCTCATTGTGGCCGAGGCGCCGGTAACAATACATGTCAATCACCACGTCCTGCTTGAAGGCCTGCCGGAAGTCCATTGCCAATTGGAGGCAGCGGGCCACCGCCTCGGGGTCCTCGCCGTTGACGTGCATGATGGGCGCGGGGAGCATCTTGGCCACGCTGGTCGCATACAAAGTCGAGCGCCCTTCCGCCGGCAGGGTGGTGAAGCCGATCTGGTTGTTGACCAGGATGTGGATGGTTCCCCCCACGGTGTAGCCCGGCAGCCGGCTCAGGTTCAAGGTTTCCTGCACAATCCCCTCGCCGATGAATGCGGCGTCGCCGTGAATCAGCAGGCTTAGCCCCTCCGTGCGACCGGTATCGCGGTAGCGGTCCTGCTTGGCCCGCATGCGCCCCAGCACCACCGGGTTCACAAATTCCAAGTGGCTGGGATTGAAGCAGAGGGACAGATGCACAAACCGTCCGGCGGCGGTCCGATAATCGCTGCTGTAGCCGAGGTGGTATTTGACGTCGCCGCCGCCGATATAGAGGTCCGGGTCTTTGTCTTCGAACTCGCGGAAGATTTCCTTGGGATTCTTCCCGATGATGTTGGCGAGCACGTTCAAACGGCCGCGATGGGCCATGCCCAGCACAATCTCGCGCACGCCGTGGTTGGCGGCGGTCTCGATGGCCAGGTCCAACAGCGGTATCAGGCTTTCTCCCCCCTCGAGTGAAAAGCTTTTAGCGCCGACAAATTTGCGCCGGAGGAATTGCTCGAAAACCACCGCATCGGTCAGCTTGGTGAGGATGCGCAATTGGATTTCCCGCGGCAACGGCTCCCAGTAACGGCGGCTTTCGATCCGTTCCTGCACCCAGTGGCGCATCTTGATGTCGTCAATGTGCAGGTATTGAAAGCCGATGGAGCCGCAATAGGTCTCGCGCAACCGGCTGAGAATCTGGCGCAGGGTCAGCCGCCCATCTTCGGACATGGTTTCGCACACGAATACGCGGTCCATGTCCGCCTCGTTGAATCCGTAATAATGCGGATCAAGCTCGGGCATGTAACGGACGCGGGTGCCCAAGGGGTCCACCTTGGCTTGCAGATGGCCGCGGCCCCGGAAGGCCCGCACCAGCCGGTCCACCCGGTGCTGCCAAAGAGCCATCCGACCCTCCGCCACACCGCTGTCGCGCGTCACCGCCGGCATCCGGTGAAACAAGCTGGCCCGGTTGGCGGACGGACGGCGGAAGGCGCCGGCATCCGCGGTTTTGCCGTCCAACCCGTCGAACCAGACCCGCCAGTCCTCCGGCACCGCCGCCGGATTGCGAAGATACTCGGCGTAAACCGATTCCACGAAATCGAGGTTGGTCGCCGCAATTTTCTCCACGGACATATTCATGGTTTGCGTTTCTTGTGTCCGGCCATGCGGGCCGGGCGGGAGACAGTATAGCGGCGCTAATTCATTTTGCCACCCTTATTGCAACATACTGATGAGTGCTTGGGATGGACGACACGCGCCCCCTCACCCTGCCTTCTCCCCCCCAAGGGGGAGAGGGAGAACGTCGCCCACGGTGACCAATTTTGCATTGCCTCCCGGAAACCATACAGAAAGCCGCCAACGATTGACGACGGCGGGGCAGGGGAGGGAAAGGGCCTTTGGTCCCTTGGCGCTTGGCGCGTTAAAAAGGCGAAGAAAAACAGGTTCCTCGACGTTTTCAATGGAACGTCATTGGCGAGAAATACGATACCGCTGCCGCCTGAACGCCAATGCCAATATTGCCGGCGGCAGATCCGTCAGCTCCGGCAGGAGCGGCATGGATGTAGCAAATTCGCGCCAATAAAATTCCTCCGCCGTTTGGGGCGGCATGATCACGATATTCGGTACCTGCGAGATTCAGGTCATGCCGCCCCAAACGGCAGCGGGGGTTTTGGGGCCGGGCCGGGCTATAAACATGCCGCTCCTGACGGAGCTGGCGAACGCACTCCACTGGAAACGTCGAGGAAGCGAAAAAAATCTGGACCCTCGCCGCTCGCCAATGCCTCGCCACCCGCCAGTTTCCTTTTTCCTCGGATTAGCCGGCCTAAAACGGCATCCCCAGTTCCTCGTAGTCCAGCGTCATTTCCTGGCTCTTGAAATTCCGATAGGCTTTGACGTGGCCATCCGCAAACAGGACGTTCACGCTTTGGTTGTGGACCGGGGAATCCTCCGCAAAGAGGGTGTCCTGCGAGTAGTTATCCTGGTCAGCATCGTCCTGCAGGAACGGATAATTCGAGTCCCCGGACAACACGTAATAAGTGGGGTGCTTGATTTTATTGAAATTGACGCTGCCGGCGCCGCCGGTGGTCAGATAAACCACGCGCGAGCCCATGAAATAGTTAAAAGGGGATTGGCGGTAATGCTGACTGAGATCCGGGCACCGCAATAGATTGGTGGCGGCGAAGAGGTGGCGCAATGGCCAGGTCCAGGGGGGCGGATTGGTGGCGCCCCACGGGATGCTGCCGTGGGCGGCGGGCAACAAATCCCCATGATCATGCCCATACATCAGCATCGCCAACCCCAATTGCCGGACGTTGTTGGCGCAACGAGCGGTCCCCGCGCGCGCCTTCGCGCGGGAAAGCGCCGGCAACAGCATCGCCGCCAGAATCGCAATAATCGCGATCACCACCAGCAATTCGATCAGCGTAAAACCACGGCAAGCACTTCGTCTGTCCAGCATGGCTGATCCAATGACGTTTCGTCGCTTGCCGCTATTCAATAATAAAAAAGGGCAAGGAACAAACCTTGCCCTTCGCCGAAGGTCAAAAAATCAAGTCAATACTTGTTCTGATCGCTCTGAGGCTTGAGGGTGCAGTTGCTGGAATTGGGGTCCAGTGAAGTGTCCAATTCGTTGACGCTCATTTGCCGCCCCAGCTTGCTGTCAGAATAGCCAGTAGCGCTGCCATCCACGAGCAGCAAATGCCCGAACGATTTGTGGATGGTGGCGGCTCCCCAAGTGGGCGCCTTGTCCAGCTTGGCCACTGTCGGCACGCTATTGCAAGAGCCGGTGCGTGGGTTCCTGAGGTTCCAATCCCCGGACATATGCATGACCGAACCGCGGTCAGCCGCTTCTGTGGCAATGACATAACTGACCCCGCCGTCGCCTAATGCCGCCCAAGTGTTGGCGGGAGTTTTCGTGTCATCGCTCGGACAGGCCAGCACCTTGGGATTACCAAGCTCATTGGAAGCCACTAAAAAATGCATGTATGCATTGGCCCTCCCTTGACTGCCGCCATTGCCGGTGGCCACATGCCACGGGTATTTGTCCCCATTATCGCCAGCCCACATTTTAAAACTGAGGCCGACTTGCTTGAGGTTGCTGATGCATTTGGCGCGGTTGGCCTTTTCCTTGGCTTTAGCGAGCGCTGGCAGCAGAAGCGCGGCCAGGATGGCGATAATCGCGATCACCACCAGCAGTTCGATCAGCGTAAAGCCCCTTTGGTTTGTTTTTTCCTTTTTCATTTTGTTTTTTGTTGATTGGCTCTGTCAAAAAATTCCCACACATCCAGCCGTCGAGCAAGCGTTTTTTTTATTTTTTCGTTCAGCCCTCTGCAACTGGCGTCTATGGCCGCCAAATCCCCGGACGATTACGGTTTTTTAATGTGGTTATTGCCACCGGGGTCGCCAGAATACTGGAATTGTTTCTGCAGCGAGTTGTTGTTAGCCTGCAGCACGCTGCCATCCACAATACCCAAGTTGCCACCGGGATAGTGCAAGTCGGTGCCCCATTGGGTGGAGGCGGTGCCCGGGACGGCATCGGCGGTGGCATTTACGGTGCCGCAGTTTTCGCTGGTCGTGCCGGAAATATTGCGGTCGCCGGAAAGCACGGTCATTGGCAGACGTTCGGTGGCGTCAAAGCCGGCAAAATAAGAAAGATTGCCGGTGCCGACGGCATCGTAACGGTTGGCTGGGGTTTTGGCGGTATCGCTGGGGCACGCCAAAACCTTGGGGTTGTTTAACTCGTTGGAAATAACCATCCAATGCGGCAAGGAAGCCGCGTTGGCTTTGGTTCCCCCCGCCGAGGCATCCAGGTTCCAAGGGAATTTCTGGTCGTTGTCGTTCATGAACATCTTAAACGCCAGGCCAATTTGTTTCAGGTTGTTGATGCAGGAGGCCCGTTGGGCCTTTTTCTTGGCGTTGGCCAGCGCGGGCAGCAACAACCCCGCCAGAATTGCAATGATGGCTATCACCACCAGCAATTCAATCAGAGTGAAACCCTGATTCCAGAAGTTCCTTTTGTTTCTCATCGCATTTATTGTTTAAGTTGTTCGACGGCCCTTTTTTAGCATTATCCATACCGAAAAGCCAATAAGGCGCTTAATTCGGGAATTCTTAACACAAATAAGGCAGGAAATCTCGGCGAATGACATTCCACGAAACAGCTAGCAAACAAAAAAGGGCACCCGCGATTGCGGGTGCCCTGAGGGAAGATTTCACTTAAGGGGTGCGGATATCAATCTTGGAGCCGGCGTTCAGTGCCGCTTCGACCGTTTTGCGCAACGCGCTGACGCTGACTTGCTGCACGCTGCCGTCGCTCAGCCCGACATTGCCGGCGTTTTGATGCAGGGTGGAACCCCAATTCATGCTGCCATGGGTGGTGACAGTGCCGGTGGGCGTGATATCGCGATCACCCGTCATTAAATTCAAAGGCTCCGCATCCTTTGAATCGAAATTGATGAAGTAGCTGATGTTGGCTGTGGTAAAGTTGGAAAATGTGTTGGCCGCGCTCTTGTTGTTGTCCGACGGACAGACACAAACTTTGGGCGATCCAATTTCATTCCGGGCAACATAATAGCAGTCGCGGACGGAATTGGTGCTTCCCTGCCAAGGATAGCGGTCCTCGTTGTCCTGGGCATACATGCGAAAGCCCAAACCGACCTGCTTGAGGTTGTTGGTGCAATTAATGCGTTGCGCCTTCTTCTTGGCGTTGGCTAAAGCGGGCAGCAGAAGCCCGGCCAAAATAGCAATGATGGCGATTACCACCAACAGTTCAATCAACGTAAACGCTTTGTTATTCCGATAAGTTTTCATTTTTTTGTAATGTTAATCTATTGGTCAAATTGTCAAGCACGAAAAATGCCAAAGTTTGTGAGTCTAATCATGGCCATCCATAGCCGGATGCGTCCAAATTATTCTAAATTCTTATCGCTATGGGATTTGGAGCTTTATTCTGCTGCCGGCATTGAAAGCAGCGTCCGCCGTCTTCCTCAAGGAACTAACACTCACCTGTTGGACGCTGCCGTCAGACAATCCAACATTGCCCGCGTTTTGGTGGAGTTGGCTCTTCCAACCCAAGCCGGCGCTGCTGGTGATTTCCGTCATGTCGGGGGCTCCATCAATATCCCGGTCTCCCGTCATAAGATTTAGAGGTTCAGCATCTTTTGACAGATGATTAACAAAATAACTCAGGTGGCTGCCCGAGGTATAAACGCCGTTACTGAAACTGATGGCCGCGCTACGATTGTTGTCCGCAGGGCAAACGGTCACTTTAGGGGAGCCAATTTCGGTCCCGGCCTGCCGGAAAGAGGTGCCGGCGCTGACATTGGTGCCGGCTTGCCAAGGATAGCGATCCTCATTGTCCTGGGCATACATGCGGAAAGCCAACCCTATCTGCTTCAAGTTGTTAACGCAGGAAATTCGCTGGGCTTTTTTCTTGGCGTTGGCCAATGCCGGCAGCAGCAGACCGGCCAAAATGGCGATGATGGCAATCACAACCAGCAGTTCAATCAACGTAAACGCATTTCGTAAGTTCTTCTTCATTTTTCGATTAATATTTCCGTTTATCCACTTAACTGACTTCTAGCGAAGCAATTCAAATGCCACAAATGACGGCGGGGGGGATAATTACGCAGAAACTTGGCCCAACGGGGCTTCCTGGCCGGCAACTCCGTGGTGATGCCGTTGCCGCCGGAGGTCGTATGTCAAACCTTTGCCTTGGCCAAGTGGCGGGGCAAGCCTCCGACCGCAGCTCCGCGAACGGTGCGTGAGAATTGACCGAAAACAGCCGCACTCTGCGTGAATCTGACGCGGTGGTGTTGGTCTGGCTTTGAGCGGGGCCCCGGGCGCGATTAATTGCCTAAACGCAAGGTGATGGATGAACCGGCGTTTATGGCGGCATTGATGGCCTTGCGCAGATTGCTTTCGCTGGCTTGCTGGACGCTGCCATCGCTCAGGGCGATATTACCCGCGTTGTTGTGCTGGGTGTTTTTCCATCCCACGCCGGAGCCGGAAGTCACAGGGCTTAGCTGGGTCACTCCGCTGATGTTTCGATCGCCCATCATCAGGTTCATCGGTTCGGCGTCCTTGGCTTCAATGTTGATGAAGAAGCTGTTGTGGTTGTTATTGGCGGCGGTATTAATATCCGCCCAGGTGTTGGCCGCGGTGCGGGTGTCCGCCGGGCAAACCAGCACTTTGGGACTGCCGATTTGGTTGCGCATTTCGTAAAAATTGCGCCAAACGCCCCAATTGGTGTGTTGCTGCCATGTATAGCGGGCGTCATTTTCATCGGCCCACATGCGGGCGCCCAGGCTGACTTGTTTGAGATTGTTGACGCAGGCGATGCGTTGGGCCTTCTTTTTGGCGTTGGCCAAGGCCGGCAACAGCAACCCGGCGAGGATGGCGATGATGGCAATGACCACCAGCAGTTCGATGAGAGTAAAACCTTCCTTCCTTTCAGTATTTTTCATAAGCACAACAAGTTTTAAGTTCTGCACCTCTGGGTTACATTTTACTATCCCTCGGCAAGGCGGCGGGGTCAAGTTTTTTTGTGGATCTTGTTAAAAAAAATTTCGTGAATAATTTCTTTCTTTTCGCTTGCCGGGAGGAGGGCCGGCGGCATAATTCTATGGCAGCCGATGAAGGCCGGGCCGGGGCTGAGTGATCGTGCGGTCCCAAGGCTTGGTGGTGGATGCCCGCGTGGCGGAATTGGCAGACGCGCTAGATTCAGGTTCTAGTGAGTAACATCGTACAGGTTCAAATCCTGTCGCGGGCACCAACTTAAGCGGCCCAACACGCCAGGCTGAAAACGGGCCATGGGGAACCGCCCAGCGGCCAACACAAAGGGACGTAACATGGCGGCAACAATTCGACAGGCAACCGCGAAAGACGCTGCCCAATGGGTGGATTTGTTAAAGGCCACCTTTGGCGAGGAATACCCTTCGAAGGACGCCTACCGCCCTGATTTCATTGCCGGACAGCTCGACCCGGCCAGCGGGAATGAAACCTGGGTGGCCGAGGAAAGCGGGCGGCTGCTGGCCAGCGTGACCGTTCTAAAGCCGAGCGAGCCTCCCAACAATCCCGTGGCCAACCTGGGGCGGAACCTCTTTCGCCAGGAGAGCTACACCGGCGGGGCGGCCGAAATGCTGGTGCGGCGCGTCACCCAAGCCGCCGAGCAGCGGGGCCAAATGATTGTGGTCCGCGTGCCCGCCACGGAAAACCCGCAGCAGATCCTTTTCGAGCAAGCCGCCTACGCCTGCGTTGGCTACCAGCCGCTGAAACACATTTTGCGCACCCGGCAGGGCATGCTCTTCTACGTCCATGGGGCCGCGCCCGCCTTGGAATCACGCCTGCCGCTTTCCGAATCCCTCTCCCAAATCAGCGACCTGGCGGGGCTGGTTTTCGAGAGTTTGAAAATCCCCAATCCGGTGACGGTGCGGGACGGCGCCACGGGCTACCCGCTGCAGACGGAGATGCAAATCCACGACGCGACGTTTGAGGATTTCGAGTTGTGGAAACTGCAGGCGCGCGCCTCGAATCCGATCATCGAAGTGTCGAGCGGATTCAACCGCGGCGCCGGTTTTCTGCGGCTGAACACCGACGCCCCGCTCAAGGCCTTCCTGGGGCAGCGCGAATCCCAGATTGTCGGCGGCCTGGCCTACTACATGGACGAACAGGATCGTTGCGTGCGCATTCTGGATAGCTTTGCCACCGATGATCTCGCCATGGGCCCGCTTTTTCATCACGCGGTGCGCCTGGCGCAAGAGCAGTTAAGCGCCGCCTATATCGAGGTGGATGTGCTGGCCAGCGCCCCCCGCCTCCTCAAGTGCGCCGAGCAATTGGGTTTTGTGCCCATCGCCTATTTCCCCGCCTTCTTCGTGCTCAACAACCGTCCGGCGGACGTCGTAAAACTGGTCAAGCTCAACATGCTCTACGCGGCGGAAACCGCGCCGTTGACCGCGATGGCGGCCCGCCTGGCCAAGGTGGTGGACCTCAATTTCCAGGACCAGAAAATCGGGGTCGCCATCATCAACCTGCTGCGCACGCTGCCGATCTTTGCCGGCCTGGGCGATGGCGAGTTGCGCAAGATCGCCCGCTTGTTCACCCAAAAGCTGTATCGTCCGGGCGAGCGGGTATTCAATCGCGGCGACGCCGGCAGCGAGGCCTACATCGTCATGCGCGGCCAGGTGGACATCAGTTTGAACGAGGAATCCAAGCCCATCGCCACGGTCGGCAGCGGACAAATTTTCGGCGAGCTGGCGTTTCTCGACGGCGCGCCCCGCACGGCCATGGCCATCGCCGCCCAGGCCAGCATCCTGCTCGTGGTGCAGCGCATCGCTTTCAGCGATCTGGTGCAGCGCGAGCCGCACCTGGGCATGGTGGTCATGCGCAATATCGCCATGGACCTCTCGAACAAACTTCGGAAGGCCAACGCCGCCATCAACACCACCAAGAAGTAGAGCTTGAATGAGGCCGGCCCAATCAGTTGGTGGGCGTTTCTAAAAGGACTGTTCGTCCTCGCTTTTCTTGTCGTGGCGGTTGCGCTGCTGATGTGGCGCGGCTGGAAGCGATCCGAGGACCGGGGCAGGCTGGTTTTGCGCTGGGCGCTGACCTTGGTGGTTTTGGCCGGCTTGGGAGGGATTGCGGCGCCAGCCGTGTTGAGCGGCGGTCTATCCGCGGTGGCCGGCTTGATGGTCGCCCTGATTTTGGGCCTCGCTTTGGCGATTATTTGGACTCCCTCCATCGCCGCCTGGCTGGCGCGCCCATTCGAAAATCTGTACACCGGCGGCGAGCGGCCTGCCGATCCGGCTCCCTCCTACTCGGCTGCCCAGGCGCGACGCGCCAACGGCCAACCGCGCGAAGCCATTTACCTTATTCGCGAGCAGCTCGAGCGTTTCCCGAACGATTTCCGCGGCCAGATGATGATCGCGGAAATTCAGGCGCGGGATTTAAATGACCTGCCAGGGGCGGAAATGACCGTCCTGCGGCTGCTGCGGCAGGACGGTCATCCGGCGGCGTCCCTGGCCTTTGCCTTGAACACCCTGGCGGACTGGCACCTGGCCCTGGCCAAGGACCCGGAAGCCGCCACCCGTTGTCTGGAAAAAATCCAGGAGCTTTTTCCCGACAGCGAACACGCGCTGCAGGCCGCCCAACGACTGGCGCACATGGCCAGCCCGGAATTCCTGCACGAGTCGGTCGAGCGCCGGACCATCCCGCTCAAGGCCGGCATTGCCAACTTGGGATTGAAGAAAGTGAATCTGGACGCGCTGGTCAAAACCTCCTCCCCCGAGGAGCAAGCCCGGGAGCTGACAGCCCAGTTGGAAAAGCACCCTTTGGACATCGAAGCCCGCGAAAAGCTGGCGCTCCTCTATGCGCACAGTTTTCAACGGCTGGACCTCGCGGCCGGGCAATTGGAACAATTGATACAATGCCCCCATTTGCCTCCGAAACAAACGGCCTACTGGCTGAACATGCTGGCGGATTTGCAGTTGAATTTGGGAAGGGATCTGGAGTCAGCCCGCGCCACGCTGCAACGCATTATTGATCTCTTTCCCGCCGGCGCGCTGGCCGCGCAAGCCCAAAGCCGGCTGGCGGCTCTGCCAGCCGAATTAAAAGACAACACCCCTCCCGCGACCATCAAACTCGGCGTCTATGAAAAATACCTTGGCCTGAAAATGAAGCGGCCCGCGCCCGGCGCTACTGGACATTGACCAGATTAAGCGCAATCTCCTTTTCAATTTGCGCCGCGAGATCCAAGTCGGCGCCGCCGCCTTTGGTGCGCACTTGGACGGTGACCTGGGTGATTTTGCTGTCCAAGGCCTCCGCCTTCACCCACACGTTGCGCGTGTCCACTTTGGCAAACAGTGTGTGGTTGATGGTGTCCTCGCTGTTCACCTTGCCCAACCGGCCAAGAACGACCTTGGCCGCGTTGAACACCTGCGCGACCGACCGCTCATAGCGCCCCTGAATTTTATCCTTTTTGAAAGGAACCGCCGCTTTGGTCCGTCCGTCCAAAGTGCTCACGCAACCGGCCAGCCAAACCACCAGGCCGCCGACCAACACTGCCAGAAAAATTCGCAGTTTCATAATATGGCTATTCAACCACAACCGAGCGGGGTGTCAAGCGCCAAGATACACAATTAGTAGGGGGGGCAGCCTCGCAAAAAACGACCGGTTTCTGAATTTCAAAGGGATGGGCGCAAGGGCAAACCCTATTCTTAAAGCGCTCGTTTTCGATTCCCCGAGAGTGAGATATCCTTAAGTCGGCGAAACATCGAGTCTATTGCGTCAAGTCGGGGGAGTTTGCTCGAAGCCCGCTTAGCCGCCCATGTTTTTCTTGATCGCCTTGAGCATTTGGAATTCCGGTTTGGCGGAATAGTATTTGTCCAAAGGGTAACAGCCGCTAATCAAGCCGTTGCGGGGCGCGGTGGTGCAATCGCTGAAAGTTCGACAGATGAATTTGGCGGCCAGCGAGCCGGATCGCAGCGCGTCGGCGAGCATGGCGGGATAACTTAGCACGGCGCGGCCGATGCCGACCAAATCCACCCAGCCGCCGCGCACCGCCGCTTGGGCGACGTGCGGCAGGTATTCCTGCAAATAGCTGTAAGCCGAGCCGACCACCAGCACGTGGGCGGGCGCCCGCTGCCGAATTTGGCGGGCGACCTCCATTTGCCGAAAAACGTCCACCAAGGGATCATAGGCGGGCTGGTAACCATCCGAGGGGGGGTACGCGGCCGGCCTTTGTATGTGAGGGTTGTAATACGGCGAACCGGCGCTGATGTTCAGGATTTTTACGCCCAGTTCGACGCACAAATCCACAAATTGGAAGGTCTCGGTTAAATCGGGCTCAAGGGGATTCGCCTGGTTCACGCCGAAAGCATACCGGTAAGGCAGGCAGCCGGAAAAGTCCTCGGGAATGCCTGGGCCCGGCTTGCCCGGCAACGATTGCGCGGGGTCGGGTCGAAAAGGGACGAAATCGAAGGCGCTTAAACGCACCCCGAGATCAATGCGATTGCCGCTGGCGCGCAGGCCGGCGACAATCTCGCGCAGGAGGCGGGTGCGGTTTTCGAAGGAGCCGCCATATTTTCCGGGACGGGTGTGCGCGCCCAAAAATTCGTGCAGCAAATAGCCATGACAATGTTTGATGTCCACAAAATCGGCGCCCGCGTCCGCGGCGGCCCGCGCGGCTTGCACATAATCTTCGACCAACCGCTCCACCTCGGCGTCCGTCAGCACTTGCGAGTCGGAAACGACGTGAAAACGGCGGTCGAGCAGGGGATGGCGGAAGGCGACGCGCGGCTCCCATTGGTCCATGCGGTTGGGCCGGCAAAAGCGGCCTGAATGGGTCAACTGAAAACCGATGACCAGGTCTTCCGTCGAGCCAAAATGATCGCGGTGCGCCGCCAGCAGGCTTTCGCGCAGTTGCGCCAGACCCCGCCGGTGGGCGGGAGTGATCATGATCTGATTCGGGTTGGCCCGGCCATCGGCCCGCACCGCCATCGCCTCGCCGCCGTAAATCAATTTGGCGCCGCTTTCCCCAAACCGACGCCACCGGCGCAGGGTGTTCTCGGTGGGAAAACCGTCGGGCGTGCCATCCCATCCTTCCATGGGGGAAACACAGACGCGGTTGCCGATGGTTTTGCCATTGACGGAGACCGTCGCGACCGGCTGCGACAGGGGGGACTGCGTCCCGGTGAGAATGGTGTCGTCGCAGGGCAAATTCAAGCCCAACGACTCCGTGTGCCGGCGAAAATCAGCCACGGTTTTCAAAGACGGAATGCGAACCAGCTTAAAAGACATAAATAATGCCGCCGCTCAAGGGGCGCGCCCATATTAGCCTCAAATTGACACCGTGCAAAGTTCTTTGGCCGCCAGGCAACACGGCAGCGCGCCGCCAACCCCGCGGCCCTTGGCGCGCGGGTGATGATTTCTGCCAGCGGATCAGCCGCACACGCCCTCTCTTTGGGAACGGCCGCCCGGCCACGGCGAAGCGTGCCGCATCCAGCGGTGAGGAGGGGTGCGGCCGTCCACATAGGCCAGGAAGACTTTGGCCGCGTTGAGCGCGTTGCGCGGAATCCGGTCCTCGGGAATCTGGTCGGCCTTGAGCGCGATCAGTTGTGAATCCCGCGTCCCCAGGCAGATGTCCCGGGCAATGGCCCCCAGAAACACAAAGTTCAGGAATACTTCTTTTTTGTTCATAAACTAACTTTCCCGCGGGCAAAATACGGGACGGGGTGGGACAAAAGGTGTCCAAGGGTAAGAATTTCTTTTCGGGTCTCCGCCCGCGGGCACAGTGCATCCACAAGTTGACGACCGCGCGCAGTGCGGGCCAGGGGGTTTGGGGCGGCGCGAAGGTGGCCGCCGTCGGGAAAGCTTGGAAAAGAGGAGCCCCTTGGTTTAAGATACGCGCATGGAAAGCGACGCGGCGCAAAGACCAACGGACAAGGCGGGCACACCGGCGCCGCCGATTTCCGGCCTTCAGCGGGCCCGGCTGCCGGCTGACGCCGCCTCCGTATCCTTGCTGGGAGTGGATTATACCCACTTGAAAACCACGGATGGCGGCGACCTTTATCTGACGCCCTACGGTCTGCCTTTTTGGGAGCATCTGCTGCCCGAAAACTGGCACGCCAAAGGATGGTTCGAGGCCAAGCGGGAGCGGTTGACCGGCACGAGCACGGTTTACCGTGTGCCGACCCGGAAAATTCAGGGGACCATTCTTCACCTGGTGGTTAAGTGGTCACGGGTGGGCGAGGATGTGCCGGTTAACACCTTGACCATCAACAAGTTCATCAATGCGGAGTTTAACAGCCCTTTCGAGGAATTTTCTTTGGTGATGGAATTGCGCCGCGGCGAATATGGACCGCCAGGCATTCGCATCCATACCCAAAAACCGCTGGCCATTTATGTGCCTTCCGAGCGGTTGAAACTCTGGCAAACCGGACGGTCCGAGGAAAAAATTGCGGCCAAGATCGCCCAGTGCCCCGGCGTGGAACTGGATATTCTGCGGCAATACGTGCTGCTTTACGGCTGGATCAAGGGATTGGACTTGGTCGAAGCCGCCGAGCTTTTCCAGTTGCGGGACGAGGAAAAGGACCAGCTTCTGGCCAGCGCCACAAGTCTCGTCACCCACGAGCTCGAAAATAAAGGCTACCGGGTCATTGACATGAAGCCGGCCCACGTCATTGTGCGGCCACAACCGGACTTTACCTTGCGGCGCGACCGCAACCGGCAGGTGATTTACGCGCTGGTGGATTACGAACTGCTGGAGCGCACGCCGGAGCATGAAAAGGCGGTGCGCGGCGCCAATCGGCAGTATTACTTGGAACACATGGCGCGCCGCTTCGAGGTCAACCTCAGCAAACCGCTGCCGCCGCACTTGCGGTCGGTCAACATTTTGGGGGTGGACTACATATTCGGGCAGGCGGAGAGCACGGGCGGCTTGCTCTGGGTGGTCGGCAAAGACCCGGACCTCTTCAATTACTTCATTCCCGAGCGCTGGCGGCGAACCCCCAAGCGCAAGCTCTCGCAGCGCACCGAAACTTGGCTGACCCGCACCAAGGACAACATTAACCTGGTTTGGAAAGTTTCCCGCATGGGACAGGTTCCGCCGGGGGCCAAGGACAGCAATCGCTACCGCGCCATTGCCGAATTCGGCTTTAACTGTCCGTTCGAGGAATTCGCGCATGCCTTGGAACTCAGCAAAGCGGGCGCCCAGGCCGTTTATCCCCGTGCGATTTACATGACCGGGCGCAAATATGAATCCGACCGCCCGATCGCCGACCCGCGACGCTATGACCAGTTTGCCGGCTTGCGGACGCCGGATGGGCAGCCGGTTTTGCGCCGGGAACACGACTACATTCTGATCTGGGGATTCTGGAATGGCCCCGATGAGGTCCTTGCCCACAGCGATGGCAGCTATTACCGCGGTATTAACGTGCGCGAGGCCTTTGCCGAAAATCTCATTTCCGAGGTGGAGATGGCGGAATTAATGGAACGCGCCCGCCGCCGCTTCGAGCGTTGCGGTTTCGTGGACCTCAACCTTGAACCGGAGCACCTCCTCATTTCGTTCACCCCGGAAAACAAACTCGTCCGCGACACGGTGGGCAAACCAGCTTTGCGGCTTTGCAATTTCGAGCTGGTCCGCAAAATCACCCCCCCCGCCGGACAGCCGCAACAAATAAAAAGCCCGGAGGCCGCGGCCTCCGGGCTATGAAGCGATCAGACAGCCTCTATTAGTTGAGGGTGTGGTCGTTGGACGGGGCGTTGCAGGTGGGCTTGGTGGTCATGTTGCCCAGCGTGTAGGTCCCGTTTGCCGGACAGGTCGGGGTCACCTTGATATACTTGTCGGTGCCGACCAGGTCGGTCATGGCCGGGGTTTCCGTCGCCGTCTTCTTGTTTTCCAGCGCCCACTGTTCCTTGGCGCCATCGAGCTGCCGCAGGTTGTTGATGCAGGCATTCCGTTGGGCCGTCGTGCGGGCCTTCACGAAGTTCGGAATGGCGATCGCGGCCAGCAAGCCAATGATGGCCACCACGATCATGATTTCGACCAGGGTGAAGCCCGATTTACGGGTGTTGTTGATACGCATACTCTCT
>Ga0101944_10003817_pt1 | contig 20054 bp, 13 predicted proteins | sample DewCreD2012metaG_FD_75245 | JGI IMG/M metagenome (GOLD analysis project Ga0101944, IMG submission 75245) | Hot spring sediment bacterial and archeal communities from British Columbia, Canada, to study Microbial Dark Matter (Phase II) - Dewar... ... | reverse complement strand
GGGCTTCCCGGTCGGCCGGCCCGGCGGGGAACCGGCCTTCCTCCGGCCGGCGGGGTTCGGGAATCCCGATTGGGCCCGGCGGCCGCCTCAGGCACGGTGGTGGGCGAGGTCGCCGACGGCGTCGCCGCGGAGTTGGGCTTGCCGCGAGGCGTGAAGGTGGTTGCCGGGGGGCACGATCAGCCGTGCGGCGCTTTGGGGGCCGGCGTGGTCCAGCCGGCAATGGCGATGTACGCCACCGGCACGGTCGAATGCATCTGCCCCGCCTTTGCCACGCCGATCTTCGCCGACAACCTGATGCAGAGCAATCTCTGCACCTACGACCATGCGGCCCCGGGCATGTACACCACGGTGGCTTTCAGCCTGACGGGCGGGAACCTGCTGCGGTGGTTCCGCGACCAATGGGCCCAGGTGGAAACGGACGAGGCCCAGCGAACCGGCGCCGACCCCTACGATTTGCTCCTCCGCGACATGCCGAGCGAGCCGACCGACTTGACCGTCCTCCCTTACTTCACGCCTTCCGGCACGCCCTACTTCGACGCCGACGTGCCCGGCGCCATCGTCGGCCTGCGCTTGAGCACCACGCGCGGTCAGGTGCTCCGCGCGCTGTTGGAGGGAGTGGCGATGGAAATGCGTCTCAATGTGGAGATTCTCGACCGGGCCGGGCTGCCCATCCGCGAGTTCCGCGCCATTGGCGGCGGGGCGAAAAACCCCAAGCTTACTCAACTCAAGGCCGACGTGCTCGACCGCCCCATCACGACGCTCGCCGTCACCGAGGCGGGCTGCCTCGGCGTGGCGCTGTTGGCCTGCGCCGCCGACACGGGCGCGGCGCCGCGGGATCTGGCCGCCGCCTGGGTCAAGCCCCAGGACGTCGTGGAGCCCGATCCGCGCCGAGCCAAGGTTTACCGCGAAAAATCAGCCGTCTACCAGACCGTTTACCCTTGGCTAAGAAAGTGGCTCGACGAGTTGCCGCGAGGCTGAACCGGAAGCAGACAGACCACGCCGCGTCGAAAGGCCCCGGGACGCGGAGCAGGCCCCACGGGACCGTGGGAGGAGAGCGTCATCCCTTGCGGCGCGCGGGACGCCCAGACTGAAATACGGTCGCAGCCCACTTGAACGGCGGCACGCGCCGCACGAAGATGACGGGCCCCGGCGTGCCCAGCGCTTTGCCCGAGGCGCCAGGGACTCGGCGCCGCGTCCTGCGGACCGCGTCCGCCCACTGCCGATTACCCACTACCCACTGCCCATTGCCTGACAGGAGGTTCCCATGATTCGCCCCACCGTTGGATTCATTGTGTACGGCGTTCACAAGGACGGCCTGATGGACCCGATGGGCCAGCCGTTCATCGACGACGCCTTGGTGGACCGCTCGAAGAAGGCGTTGGTGGACCGCGGCATGGACGTGGTGGCGCACGACGTCGTGGTGGCCACGAAGGCCGAGGCGGCCGCGGCCCTCAAACGCATGAAGGACGACGAACGGATCGACTGCGTGGTGCTGTTTTCCGGGACCTGGGTTTGGGCGGCGCATTTGATCGCGGCCGTGCGCGATTTCGCCCTGACGGGGCGGGGGATTTTGCTTTGGACGCATCCGGGCTCGCAAGGCTGGCGGCCGGTGGGCGGCCTGGTGATGCACGGGGCCCTGATGGAGGTGGGCATCCCCCACAAATTCGTCTACGGGGCCGCCGACGATCCGGTGGAATTGGACCGCATCCAGAGCTATTGCCGGGCCGCCCATCTGAAGAACTGGCTCAACATGTCGACGATCGGCGCGTTGGGCGGGCGTGGGATGGGCCAGACCTGCGGCGTGGCCGATCCCAGCCAGTGGATGAAGGTGTTCGGCGTGGATATTGACAGCCGCGACACCACCGAGTTGATCCGCACGGCCCAGGCAGTGACGCCCGCCGAAATCGCTGCGCTGGAACCCAGGATCCGGCAACTCTTCGGCCAGCTCCCCGCCAAGACGGCGGTCAACGAGCGGTCGATCCGCCTCTATCTGGCGATCAAGAAGCTCGTCGAACAGAACGGCTGGGATTTTTACACGATCCAATCGTTCCCCGGCCTGGGCGACGATTACAGCGCCTCGTGCTTCGCGCAGAGCATGATGCTTGAGGACGGCGTGGGCACCTCGACTTTGGGCGACTTCAACACGGCGATGACCGTCTTGCTGCTCACCAAGCTCAGCCGCGAGCCGGTGTATTACGGGGATCTCCAGCACATCGACAAGAAGACCCGGGAGATCAAGATCATCGGCGACGGGGCTTGCCCGCCCTCGCTGGCCGGAAAACTCGGCCCGGCCGGCTTCGCCGAGCACGGCATCCCGACCGAGGGCGAGGCAGGCGGGTTGTCGGTCCAGCTCGTGTGCAAAGTCGGCGAAGGGGTGCTCGCCCGCCTCGGACGCGTCGACGGCCAATTCACCATGGTCATCACGCGGGCGTCGATCTTCGAGCCGCCGGCCGATCAGCTCGAACGTCGCAAGCTCGAATGCGGCATTCCCTTCTGGCCCCACGGCTTCGTCACCGCCCACTGCGACATGGACGCCTTGCTGGAAAACTGGACCAACGAATACGCCTGCCTGGGCTACGGACCGGAACTGTATGCCGATCTGGTGGACTTTTGTAAGATGACCGGCATCCGGCCGGTGTTGCCGTAGAAAGCCACGAACAGGGTGAGGCAGACTCCGCCGTCGCTTTCGGCGATTCGGACGCTTGCGCCCCCGCGCGAGCGGTGTAGAGCATCTTCGCTTTCCCAGGGCTGGAGGAATCCCATGATGCGCAACCTGGTTTTGCTCGCCGTGTTTTCTGTTCCGACGATCGCGATTTCCGACGAAGTCTTGCTCATGGTGGACGACGTCGGTTCGGGCGGGCTCGCGACGGCCCAGGTGGACCTGACCGCGGCCGCCCAGTGGTGCAAGAAAACCCCGGTGACGCCCGGCGGCGTCCGCGCCTTGACGCCCGCTGGCGAGGACGTGCCGTTTCAGTTCGTGCCCGATGCCGATTTCGACGCGAGTTCGCGAATCGCCGGAACAGTTGTGCTCCGATTGCCCCACCCGGCGCCGGCACGCCTGCGGCTCCAATTTGGTCCTGGGGTTGAGAAGCCGGGCGCCTGGAATGGAGTCGTCGTCACGCCGGCCTATGCCGTGACGCACGATCCGAAGCGGATGGGCGGTTTTCCCTGGAAGATCGCCTTCCCCGCCAGCGGCAAGGTGTTCGAGACGCCGCGCTGGAACAACCGCGTCCACCATCGCGAGTTGGGCAGCTTCTGCGCGTGCGACGATCCGCAGGCGACGGTCGAGTTTGTGTCCGACGGGCCGCTGTGCACCGTCGTTCGCGTCCGCGCCCATTACGTCCAGGGCGGCAAGCGCCCGGCAAGCGAGCCCTCGGCCGTGTACGACTGGTATTACTTCCGCGATCAGGCTGGGCCAGGGGGTCGGGAGTCTTTTTTCGTGTCGGCGAAAGACGCTCCGGCTGATCCAACGTCCACTTCGCCGACACGAAAAAAGACTCCCGACCCCTTAACGCTGGTCTTTGTCACCGCCACGATCCAGCAGAAGCAGCCCTTCACCTGGCACGAGGTGCATCCCCTGGAAATGAACTACGCTCGCGAGAACTTCCCCCGCTGGGCCGGCGGCGAGCCGCTCCAGCAAGGCGAGTTCAAAGTGACCAACAAGACCCATTCGTGTCCCCAGTGGGGCGTGGTCCACGACGGCCGCAACGGCGTCGGCATTTTCGGTTGCGGCCAGGTGCTGTTCTACGACGCCGGTGCGGGCACCTACATCCAGGCCCACGGCGACAGCGCCTGGAGCCCCTGGGGCGACACGCGCAAGCAATACTCCGCGTGGCTCTGGATCGGCACCAGCGACGATCCCGCCCAGGCCGTGCAATTGGCCGCCCAATCCCGTCCGGCAAGCGCTCGGGCGATCGTCTCCACCGAAACCGTTCGGGCGAAGCTCGAGGCGGCGGCCAAAGAGCAGACGCGAAGCGGGTGGCGGATCCTGGCGGCGGAGAAGCTCGAGTCCGAAGGCCGGTTGGAAGAGGCGGTCGCAACGGCCGCCGGGCGCCGGCCCCCGGGCTGGATTTCGTTCCAAAAAGGAGGCCTCAGCGTCATTTTCGAGCGGACCCAGCAAGGCATACGTCTGTTCGACCTCGTCGACACGCTCTCCCGGCAACGGCTCACCGCGGCCAAGCCGTCCCCGATCTTCTCGATCCTCCTGCGAAACGCCGAAACCAAGGAGGAAGTGCGTCTGACGGCCGACTCGGGCTGGGGCAAGACCGAGGCTGCCTCGTCGGCCGACGGGCTTCGCTGGGAGACGCCGCTCGACAAACGGCTGGGGGACCTCCGGGTCGTGGTCCGGCCGATCCTGGATTCATCCACGCAGGGGATCGGCTGGAAAATCGCGGTCGAAGGACAGCGGTCCCCCTGGGCCCTGTGGCGCGTCGTCTTCCCTGCCGTCGCCGTGGCGGACCTCGGGCCCAACGGCTGCGTCTTTTTCCCCAAAGGCTCGGGCGAGGTGCAGCGGGGCGTTTGGCAGCGGCCTTTCCGCTTTACCGGCACCTATCCCAGCGGTTGGACCACCATGCAATTCATGGCCGCTTACCGAGAGGACCTCAAGAGCGGCCTGTCGCTGGCCATCCACGATCCCTTCGGTGGCACGAAGGACCTGGTGTGCGAGTCGCGACCGGAGGATCGATCCGTTCTGCTGGCCTACGACCATCCGGTTCCGGACATGGGCGTGCCCGGCAACCGCTTTGAGCTGAGCGGCCAGGCCGCGATGGAACTGCTGCGCGGCGATTGGTTCGATGCCGCTGTGGCGTATCGCGATTGGGTCCGCAAGGAGGCGAAGTGGTATCCGCGGCTCTCGCCGGAGGGCCGCGACGACACGCCGCATTGGATGCGCGAGCTTTCCGCCTGGTCGCTCGGCGGCGGCCGGCCTCAGGATTGCGTCGGGGCGATGAAAGGTTTCGCCCAGTTCCTTGGCGTTCCCACAGGTTTTCACTGGTACAACTGGCACCAGATCCCGTTCGACAACGACTATCCGCACTACTTCCCCACCCATCCCGGCTTCGCGGAAGGCGTGCGCGAGCTTCAGTCGGCCAACGTGTCCGTCATGCCGTACATCAACGGACGGCTTTGGGACACGCGCGACAAGGGCATGGAGGACTTCGAGTTCACCAAGGTCGCCCGGCCCGCGGTGAGCAAGAACGAACAGGGCGAACCCTACACGGAGACCTACGGGAGCAAGGAATCGGACGGCAGTCCGGTGCGGCTCGGCGCGATGTGCCCTTCCACGGAGGTTTGGCAGAACAAGGTGCGGCAGATTGTGCTGCGTTTGATGAACGAGTGCGGCGTGAAGGGCGTGTACATCGACCAGGTCGCCGCGGCCGCGCCCACGCTCTGCTTCGACAAGAGCCACGGCCACCCGTTGGGCGGCGGCCACTGGTGGACCGAGGGCTATTGGAAGCTCCTGGACGCGATCCGCCGCGAGATGCCCAAAGACCGGATGCTCACCACCGAGTGCAACGGCGAGCCGTACATCCGCTGCTTCGACGGCTACCTTACCTGGCACTGGCAGTACGACGGCCAGGTCCCGGCCTTTCCGGCCGTGTATGGCGGCTCGATCCAGATGTTCGGCCGTTCCTACGGCGGGGGCGAGACGAAGAACCTCGCCCTGCGCATGAGGGCCGGGCAGCAACTCGTCTTCGGCGAGCAGATCGGCTGGATCAACCCGGCCTTGGCCATGGAAAAGGACAACGCCGAGTTTTTCAAGGGCGTGGTCCTGCTGCGGCATCACCTGCGGCGTTACTTCTACGCTGGCGAGATGGCTCGGCCGCCGAAGCTCGCGGGCCAGATTCCCACGGTCCGCGCCGACTGGCAATGGGGCGGCACGGCCTGGGTCACGACCGACGCGGTCCTGACGGGCGCCTGGCATCAGCCAGCGGAAAAACGGCTGGCGCTGATCTTCGTTAACGTGAGCGATCAGCCCGTGACCGCCCGGATCGACTACGACGCGAAGCCCTACGGCTTCCAAGGCGGCGAGGTGAAGCTCACCAAGATCACCCCGCAGGGTCCTGGCGAGTCCGGCGCAACATCCCCGGTCATTCAACGTGAAATGACCTTCCCGCCCCGCTCGGCCTGGGCGTGGGAATTGTCGCCGAAATGAACGACCTGGAGCGCACGCCCCGAAGAACGGGAATAACGGGGGACGACAGCCATGCCGCGCCGGCCCGGCGATGCGTCTTGGCGCGGATCGCGTAACCGTTCACGGGGACTGTCCCGATTTTCGCGGCGAAGTCCGCGAAAATGGGGCTGTCCCCCTTGACCGGTCAGGGGGCAGACGCATTTATCGGCGCGAAACGGCCCGAAAAACGTGCCAGTGTCCGGCCTGTGAACGGTTACCGGATCGCCGCTTCGGCTCGCGCGACACAGCCGGATGCGTCATTCGAACCAACAAGGCGACGGACCGTCGCGGTCCAAAATAGACGGGACACGAGCTGCATGGGAGCTGGAGCGTGCTGAGGTTCGTCGCTGCGTGTTTATTGACCGGCGCTTTTCTGACGGCGACCGCAAAAGCCGTCACTTGCCGAGTCGAGACGCGCGGCGGGCTGCCCACGTTCATCATCGAAGGCCGGCCTCACTCCGGCGTCTGCTATTCCAGCTACGATTGCTCGCCGGACAACCTGTCGCGGCGCGTGCGCCAATTCGCCGAGGCGGGCTGCGAGATCTTCAACTTCGTGGTCGAGATCAGCGGCTATGGCTACTCGCGGCCCATGTGGCCGGCCCGCGATCGTTGGGATTTCGAGGACCTCGACCGCCGCGCCCGCACCATTCTGGCCGCGGCGCCTCGGGCGTGGCTCCTGCCGCGAATCTACATCGACGCCCCCGCATGGTGGCTCCAAGACAACCCGGCCGAGAAAATGATGCTCAGCACCGGCGCCACGAGCTTCCCGGCCAGGCATTTTGCGCTTCCCCGGGCCGGCGAGTACGCGTCGCTCGCTTCGGAGAAGTGGCGAACGGACATGAAGCGCGCTCTCGAGATGGTGATCGAGCACGTCGAGCGGTCCGACTACTCCCAGCGCGTGATCGGGTACCAGCTTTCCGGCCAGAAGACCGAGGAATGGTACCACTGGAGCATGAATACCGAGCTGTTGGCCGACTACAGCCCGGCGATGCTCCAGGCATTCCGCCGTTGGCTCCGCGAGCGTGACCGGAGCGGCGAGGGACTGCGAGCGACGCGCAGTTTGGGACTCGGTCGGGACGCAACTTCGGTCGGGACCGAGTCCCAAACTGCGGAGCCCCCCATTCCTTCGCAGGCCGAGCGCTATGGCGACCGCTCGAAGACTTTCCGCGATCCGGTGGCCGAGCGGCCGGTCATTGACTTCCATCGCTTCTGGTCCGATGTCATGGCCGATACGATCGCCTTCTTCGCCGGCGTGGTCAAGCAGAAGACCAACCGCACGAAGATCGTCGGGGCCTTCTACGGCTACACGTTCGAGTTCGCCGAGCTGGGCGAGGACGCGGGCCACCTGGCCGTCGGACGCCTGCTCCGCTCGCCCGACGTGGACTTCATCATGGCGCCGTCGAGCTACTTCAACCGCAATCTGCCCGGCACGCCGTACTTTCGGGCACCGGTGGCCTCGGTCAACCTCCACGGCAAGATCGTCTGGAACGACTTCGACCAGGTGAGCTACAAGTATTTCGAGAAGCTCCGGCAAGACCCCGGCTTGAAGCAGTGGGAATGGCAAATGGGGCTCACGAAAACCGCGGAGGAATTCGTCTGGATGAACCGGCGCGAGGTCGGCATGGAGCTAGCCCAAGGCGTCCAGTTGGCCCACTTCGACATCCATGGCGGCTACTACGAGGATCCGGAGATCATGGAGGGAGTCCGACGGTTGATCGCGCTACGCAACCAGGCCCTTGCCTGGGAAGACCGCGCATCTCGGGCCGAGATCCTCGTCGTCGTGGATGAGGACTCCGAGCACTATTACAGCTTCCGCGACTCGATCCTGACGGACCTGCTCAGCGGGCAGCTTGCGGCCATGGGCTTTGTCGCCCCATACGATACGATGCTCTTGTCCGATTTGGCCTTGGCCGACACGCGCCGCTACAAGCTCGCCATCGTGCTCAATGCGGCGAAAATCGACCCCGAGGATCGCCAATCGCTCGACCGCAAACTGGGCCGCGACGGCAGGACCGTGCTCTGGCTCCACGCGCCGGGCTACCTGACGTCGCAGGGCAAGCGTCCGGAAAACATGAAAGCGGTGACCGGGATCCGCATTGTCCCCGATCCCGATTCGCCCAACCGCGGCACGGCCAAGCTGACCGATCGGAGTCTTGGCGGCCCGATCGACGTGCCGATCCTTGCCGGCGAGCAGTTCCGGGTGGCGGATCCCGACGCCACGCCGCTGGCCGTGCGCGCTGATCGGCCCGAGCGGGTCGTCGTGGCGCGCAAACAGCTTCCCGGCTGGGGCTCGATCTACTCGGCCGCGGCCCCCTTGCCCGCGGTCGTGCTCCGGAACATCGCCGCAGCAGCAGGAGTGCATCTCTACACGAACCGGCCGGACTACCTGATCTTCGCCAATCGGCATTGCATCGTACTGGCGGCCTCGGAATCGGGCGGGCCGTGCGAGGTGACGCTCCCCGAGAAGGCAACCGTGGTGGACTCCGCCACCGAGACCACGCTGTCGAGCGGCGCGTCCCGATTCACCGTCCATCTGCGGCCGAAAGAGGTGAGGATCTTTCTGGTGAAGTAAGAGCATTTCAGGTCCCGGCATGCAGCGCCTCCCGCTGCCGGTCGCTGCGATCCCGGGAATCTCCGTCCGGGAAGAGCGAGGAAAACCCGCGCGCCCCTTGACGGCCCCTTCAGACCGTGCGGGATCGAAGCGGAGTTCACCAGAACCGCTCGGCTGCCTCGACACCGGCGATAGAGCCCCTTGCCGGATGGGGCCACGCAGTCCGCCTTCGCGAACACCCCACCAGGCTGAGGCCCGAAGGCGTTTATCCCAGGGGGTTCGAGCGCCCGGGCGACGCGCTGGAGGTCCCGGGTTCGAGAGCTTGAACGGCCCGGGAACGGTGACGTGGAACCTTTGGAAACGGCTCGAACGGTTGGGGCGTCAGCCGGTGAGCCCCTTGCGGGTTTCCCATTTTCCCCGCGTGAAATCGGGGATTTCTTGCGGCGTTCCGCCTTCGGCGATCGACTTGCCGGACAGAGGGATGATCACGCTCCAGGCCGCCGCGTCGCACGCGTCGATGGGCGGCGGGCCGCCGGATCGAACGGTCTTCAGGAACTCGTTGACCACGAAGAAATCGCCGCCGCCGTGGCCCGTGCCGGCCGCCTGCGCGCTGTATTGCGCCCACATCGGGTGCTCGAACTCCTTGGCGTACTTCGAGGTCGGTTCCCAGGCGTGCCCCTGGCTCCGCCCCTCGATCCAAATGCTGTCGGACCGCGATTCGTAGCTGGCGCGCGTCCCCTGGAGGCTGTAATAGGTGGTGCTGACCACGGGACGCGGCGACGAGATGTCGTAGCGCAGATCGATCAATTTCCCCTTGGCCGTGCGGATCAGGGTCGTGACCGAGTCGGTCGATTTGAACTGGATTTGCTGGGCGGGATGGTCCTTGGGGAATCGACGCCGCACGTAGTCGACGAGGTTCGAGCGACCGGTGGCCGAGGCGACCAGCGACACCATGCGGTCGCCGCGGTTGATGTCCATCCATTGGGCGACCGGGCCGATGGCGTGGGTGGGATAGAGGTTCCCCAGATAGTCGCGAAGCATTTCGCCGCGCCAGGTCAGCGTGCCTTCGCCCTCGAACATCAGGCTCCGGCAGTCGTGAACGTAGCCGCATTCGGCATAGGTCAACTCGCCGAACAGTCCCTTGGCCACCATGTTGGTGATCAGCATCACCGGTTGGAAGTAGCAGCAATTCTCGGCGAGCATGTAGATCTTGCCGGTCTCTTCGGCGGCGTGGACGAGGCCCCAGCACTCGTCCACGGTCATCGCGGCGGCCACTTCGCTGAGCACGTGCTTGCCTGCCCGCATCGCGTCGATTGCCATGGGGGCGTGAACCTGCATCGGCGTGCCAAGAATCACCGCGTCCAGATCGTCGCGCTGGAGCATGCGCCGGTAGTCTTGGGGCCCTTGGGAGTATCCAGCGGGCTTGCGGCCGTCGCGGGCCTTGGCCACGATGTCGATCGCCCGCTCCAGGTGCGGCGGCTTGATGTCGCACACGGCGGGGACCTCCGCGCCGGCCTGGAGGGCCAATTGGAGCAGGCACGTCCCTCGGCCGCCGACGCCGATCACGCCGAGGCGGATCGGCTGGGCGTTCTCCGCCGAATCGCCTGGCCGCGCCAACACGGCCGCGAGCCCGGCGGCGGCTCCCATGCGCAAAACATCGCGGCGATCGAAGTGGTCGTTCATGGCAGTCTCCGTGAAAAAGAGGGGTGGGCGCGATTTTCTTGGGGAGCAAACGGGATCGTGCGGGAAGGAGAACGGACGGATCGGCCGGTCGCCGTTGTTCGAAGCGCCGCGGAATCCCTCATCCCTTCAGCCCGCTCAAATCGAGTTCCAACGCCTTGTTCTCCTTGATGAATTCCTCCATGGTCAACGGGCAGCGGCGGGCGGCGGCTTCGCGGCCCAGCGCGGCGGTGAGGGCGTCGTCGACGGCCCCCAGGGCTGTGGAGTTGTCCGGGCGTCCGCTGACGATGTTCTGGTGGAACGCGGCCACGTTGCGGATCGCGCCCTGGTCGTAGAGGCTCTCCACGTTTCCGCCCCCGAAGTGCTTCGGCCCGCCCTTCAAATAGGACCGGCCGCGGTAACTCACCAGCGCCGTGGCCACCTCGCCGTAGGCGGTCAGGTTCAAGGCCCAATCCAACTGGTTGTTCAGCGACTGGCAGCGGTGCGTCCAGAGCAGGCCGTCGTCGAACTCGTAGGTCACCAGGTAGATCTCGCGGTAGTCGTCGCGCGGATTGGGGCGGCAGACGCGGGCGCGTCCGATGGCGGACGTCGGCCGGCGCTTCGTGATCCAGAGCACGGCGTTGATGATGTGGATCGAGTTCTCGACGATCACGTCGCCCGACAACGCGATCAGGCTGCACCATGCGCTTCGCAGGCGCTGTTCCAGGCTGTGGACGGGCGGCTCGGCCCAAGGCGGGGAAATGGCGATGCTGTCGATGTGGCCCAATCGGCCCACGCCGCCCTCGTGGATTCGTTTGACGACCTCGATGTTGACCGGGTCGGTGGGCAACTGGTAATCGACCAGAAAGCAGAGTTTTTTCTCCGCGGCGCGTTGCGCGGCGGCCTGGACGCGCATCGCCCCGGGCACGTCGATGGCCACCGGTTTGGCGGCGAAGACGTGGCAGCCGGCCTCGACGGCGGCCTGGCACATTTCGGGATGGAATCGCGGGACGTTGATCACGGCCACCGCCTGGACGCCGCTTTCCAGCAGCCGCCGGTAGCCGTTGCGGCCGGAAAAGCGGCGCGCTTTGTCGACTCCTAGTTTCTCGCCCGCCGCGTCCGCCCGATCGGCGAAGTAGTCGGCCACGGCGCGGACCCTGTAGCCGCCGTGTTTGCGGAAGAACTCGCCCAGCCAGGGCCCGCGCCCTCCGCAGCCGATCAGGCCCAATTCGATCGCCGAATTGGCGGCCGTACCGCCGACCTGCGCCGGTTGCACCACCGTGGCCGTGGCGGCCGCAGCCGCGCCGGCAAGGAACTCGCGACGGACCAATTTCGCATCGTCACGGACCTGCATCGCCTCGCTCCTGCTGGATTCGGATTCAACACCCGGGCTGTGAGTGCGCGGCGGGAGCCGCGGTTGCCCAGTGCCTGGCCATTATGGGATGGTTCCCGCGCCAAGTTCAACCCCGCGCGAGAATCGCCGTTGCAGGTTCCCGCCGGAATTGGCGAAGGCGCCGTGGGGAACGAGGGATCGGTCTTAACCCCCGCGTTGCCGGAAGGCAAAACCGGGCGATAGCGCTCTGCGGCGCGCAGAGCGCCGTCGCGTTGTTGAGAGATGCGAAAGGGACTGGACGAAGAATGCCGAACGCTCAACGTTCCGCCGCGCGGTCGCGGCCGCGCGGTCCGCCGGCGCTGGGACCGCGAAACCCTCGCTGCTGAGCCTCGTTGACCTGAATCGTCCGGCCCTCCAATTGGGTCCCGTTCATTTCGCTGATCGCGCTATCCGCGGCATTGCTGTCCACAAAGGTGACGAACCCAAAACCCCGGGAACGACCCGTCTCGCGGTCGGTAATCACCTTGGCCTCGGTCACCTCGCCGAACCGCTCGAAAGCATGGCGGAGTCCATCGTCCGTCGTCTTCCAGTTCAAACCGCCCACAAAAAGTTTCTTCGCCATCTGCCGCGCACTCCTCGACCCGCGCGCCGCAACACGCGGCGCCGACTAAAACATCAGAAGTTCCCGGGCTTCACCCCGCGCCATCCCCAGAGTAGCTCGCACGGCTACCCCCGGGCGCCTGTAGCATAGCAAGTGCCGCGGTTTGTGCAACGGCGAATTTGCCGGGCGCCAGTCGGCCGGTCGGCTGTGTCGGCTGTTCGGCCGGTCGGCCTCGGTAGCCCGGTAGCCCCGGCAAGCTTCTATCTACCCCTCTAATAGGCTAGCAATCTTGGCTCTTTAGGCGGAAAATCGATATATTCGAGAAGACAATGGGCGATGAAGCGTGGTGGGGCTTGCACGTCCGGGACGTGCGTCTTAGCTTTATGGTAAGGAATCGAGTAACGACAAGGGCCCTTTGCCTCGTCGTCCGCAGAGCAATGGTTTCGTGTTGGTCGTGCGTGAGCTTGCAGGGTGGTCCTGCGAGAGCTTCGACGATCGTGGTTAAGCAACGAAGGGTGATGACAATGAAGAGACTGCTTGCATTGATGGTGGTCGTCGCCGTGGCCGTGTGCATCGGCTGCAGCAAGGAGGCCCCGAAGAAGGCCAAGACTCCGATCAAGGAGACTCCCCCGCCGGTCATGAAGGGTCCGGAGAAGCCCGCGGAGCCCGCGCCCTCGGCCGAGAAGAAGGAGGCCCCACCCGCCGAGAAGAAGGACGCTGCACCCGCCGAGAAGAAGGACGCCCCGCCGCCCGCGCCGGAGAAGAAGGACGCCCCGCCCGCTGAGAAGAAGGACGCTCCGCCGCCTGCGCCGGAGAAGAAGTAGAACCTGCCCGCCGCCTGGCGGTTGCGAGGGGCAAAGCCCCTCGCCAGTCCGGGCGGCGTTGGGTCCTTGCTGGACAATAAAAAAAGGGAAGGCCGTTTTGCAAGCGGCCTTCCCTTTTTTCATCGCCGTTGCCAGGCGGGGGATTAGCTGATTTTTCGTAACCGTGCCCAGGCCGGGGGCTGGATTGGTTTTCGGGCCGTTGCGCGTCGAGAAATGCGCCTGCCCCCTGACCAGCCAGGGAGTCACTCACCTTTTCGCGGACTTCGCCGCGAGAATCGGAACCGGCCCCGTGAACGGTTACGATGCGTCAGGCCGTTTCGGGCCGCGGCTTCTCTCCTTCGGCACGGGCAACGATCCCCGTCAACGACTACCCTTTGACATTCGACCGGACCCAGGTCTCGCTGGCGGTCTGCTCCGACTGGAGGACGCCGCCGGAGGCGCAAGGGAGGCTGTGCGCTGGACAATAGGAGCAATCGCCTCGTCCGCCCTCGGCGGGCTCGACCACATGCAGGCGGCGGACTTGGACCGTCGTCTCCATGCCGGAGGCGTCATACGTCACCGTCTGCGAAAGGGGTTCATTCTCCACCGCGACCAGCACGTACCAAAGCGATCCGGCCTGATCCATGCTTTGCTGATTCAGTCCGGAGACGACGGCCACAGCCCGCTCGTAACTGAGCGGATCGGGATGGGTGTGGCCCTGGGCGCGCCAGACGCACCGCGGCACGTCCAACGGCGAGCGCGGCTCCCAGCCCTCCGGCCACCAGATCGCGGCGACCCGGTAGCTCATCGGGGTGCACAGCCGGGCATTCGGCCAGGTGCGCCCCGGGCAACCAGGCTCGACCACCACGGCCCACCTCCGCGCCCCGTTGCGACGGGTGTTCTCGTTGAATTCGCACGCCGCGCGCACGGCGGCGAACAAGCCCTCGCTGCGGACCAGGACTTCGCGGGGCTCGCCGGGCTGCGGCGGAACGTCGTCAAGCGAGGCGCCGCCAAACCCCTCGGGACAGTCCACCAACCAGACTTCGTATTGGGCCATGACTTCCCCCCTTTACAACCGCGGCCTCGCGTTCATCGTATCCTAAAGCAACGCGCCAGATCTGGGAAGTGCGCCGCTGCCGGATCCGCGCCGCCCTGGGGCGGCCCCACCCCCCGCGGGTCTCGCCGCAACATCGCGAGGCTTGCCGTCGAGGGTCTGGGCAAGCACAATGGAGGATTCCGCGTCGGCCAAGGGCAGCCGCTTCTGGAGGGTGGCGTTGGACGCTCGACTGTTGTTGGCCGCTCCTTGTTTGGTGGAGACCGATCGTTCGCATGTCCGCTCCCCCGCACCCTGTGGTTTCCAACAAGCCGCTGTTGACGTTGATTGCGGCGATCCTCGTTTGCTACGTGGCAGCGGCGGCCCTGGGTTTGCCCCAACAAGGCGCGGAGGGTAAGACCTCGCCGCGTCCGGCAAGCGCCGAGACGTCAGGGCACGAATCGCCGCCGGGCCATCCGCCCTACTGGATGATCACGCCGTTTGCCGCCCTGCTCTTGGTGATCGCCGTGTTTCCGCTCTTGCCGCGGATCGCCACGTGGTGGGAGAGCAATGTGCACAAGCTGTGCGTGTCGATCGGATTGGGGGCGGCGACGTTGCTGTACTACCTGCTGCTGCACGGCCATCCCGTGATCCGGCACTGGCCGGTCGAGCACGCGATCGAGCCGGGGACCGGCCCGTTCCAGTTTTCCATCGCCGCGGCGGTGCTGGAGAACGCCATTCTGATGGAATACGCGCCTTTCATCGTTCTGCTGCTGACGCTCTACACGATCAGCGGAGGATTGCGCATCGACTGCAATTTCCCTGCCCGGCCGTGGACCAATTCCAAGTTCCTCGCCGCCGGCGCGGTGCTGGCGAACCTGATCGGCACGACCGGCGCGGGCATGGTCCTGATCCGACCGCTGCTGGAAACCAACCGCGAACGCAAGCACGTGCGCCACACCGTCGTGTTTTTCATCTTCATTGTCTGCAACTGCGGGGGGTGCTTGCTGCCGATCGGCGATCCCCCGCTGTTCCTCGGGTATCTGCGCGGAGTGCCTTTCCTTTGGACGCTTCGCTTGTGGCCCGCCTGGCTGCTGGTCAACGGGGCCCTGGTGGGCATCTACTATATCGTGGATCGGTGGTGGTTCTATCCTCGGGAGCGGCCGAAGGACCTCGCGGTGGACGAAGTCCGCACCCACCGGATGCGCATTGCTGGGATTTGGCCCAACGTGCCGCTGCTGTTGGCGACGCCGCTGACCATCATGCTTCTGGATCCCGCCAAAGCGTTTCCGGGGACCGATTGGCATCCGTGGCCGTTTCTTCGGGAAATCGTGGAACTGGTGCTCGTCGCCCTCTCGCTCGTTCTCGGCGATCCGGCCACGCGGCGGCAGAATCGCTTCAATTACCACGCGATCTCGGAAGTGGCGGCCTTGTTTCTGGGGATCTTCATTTGCATGCAGGCCCCCTTGCAGATCCTTCACGTGCGCGGGCCGTCGCTGGGACTGTCGCAGCCCGCCCACTTCTTTTGGGCCACCGGCAGCCTCTCATCGGTGCTCGACAACGCGCCGACCTATGTCGTGTTTCTCGAGACCGCGCGTTCGCTGGGAGGAGGCGGCGCGATGGTGGCGGGCGTGCGCGAGACGCTGCTGGCCGCCGTCAGCCTCGGCGCGGTGTTCATGGGGGCGATGACCTATATTGGCAACGGCCCCAATTTCATGGTCAAGGCGATCGCCGAAAAGTTCGGCGTCGCCATGCCGAGTTTCTTCGCGTATTTGCTTTGCAGTCTCGTGGTGCTCACGCCGTTGTTCGCGGCGGTGTCGTTCGCCTTTCTCCGCTGAACGCGCCCGCTGCGCCTGCCCGACTCGAGGAGCGAAAACAATGAACGTGTCTCCGGCGAACCCTGCGAGGAAAAGGGGCCCGCTCGGCCTTGTCGAACCGTTCGCGCAGCTTGTTGGCGGCCACGGTCGCCGCGGCGGGCAAACCGCCAGGCGGTCTTCGAGGTCCCAGCGGCGTCGTTTCGCGGGAAGATCCTGGGTGGCTTTCCTTTGGGTCTGGGGGGTGGCGACCTGGGGGGCGTTGTCGTTGCCGCCGGAACGGCCCGACCTTCGCGCCCTTGCCGCCGAACCGGACGGCATGATCGCGTCGCCCGAGCCGGACTGGCCGCAATGGCGCGGGCCGCGACGCGACGCGATGGCTTCGGAGACCGGCCTCTTGCCGACCTGGCCGGCCGGCGGCCCCAGGCTCCTCTGGAAACAGGAATCGTTGGGCAAGGGCTGGTCGTCGCCGATCGTCGTGGGCGATCGGATCTACATCACCGGCGACGTGGGCGAGGACCTGGTCGTTTTCGCCCTCGACCTCGATGGCCGGATCCAATGGCGGACGACGAACGGAAAGTCCTGGACCGGTTCTTTTCCCGGCGCTCGGGCCACCTGCTGCTTTTCCGAAGGGCGGCTCTATCACATCAACGCCCACGGCCGCGCCGCGTGCCTGGACGCGGCGACGGGCAAGGAGGCGTGGGCGGTCGACGTGCTGGAGCGATTCGGAAGCCGGAACATCACCTGGGCGATCAGCGAGTGCCCGCTGGTCGACGGCCCCCGGCTGATCGTCACGCCGTGCGGCGAGAAAGCCCTGATGGCCGCCCTGGACAAGAACACCGGCCAGACGGTCTGGGTCACGGAGCCGCTTCTCGAAGACCGGGCGAGCTACTGTTCGCCGGTCTTGTTCCGCCACGCGGGGAGACGGCTCTTGGCCAGTTGTTCCTCGGCCCACGGCTTCGGCGTGGACGCGGACACGGGCCGGCGGCTCTGGACCGTTCCTTTGAAGAACCAGTATGGCGTGAACGTGACTCCGCCGGTGTACGGCGACGGCAAGATCTTCTACGTCACCGCCTACACGCCGGCCGTGCAATACGCGCTGGCGGCGACGGATTCGGGATTCGAGGCGAAGCGGACGTGGAGCAACGCCTTGGACACGGTGACGGGCGGGGCCGTGCTGGTCGGGGGACGTCTGTACGCGGCCGGCTATTCCAAGAGGAAATGGTGGTTCGCCTTCGATTGGAACACCGGCGAGACGCTCGCCGAACAAAAAGGGCTTTCGACCGGCGCGGCCGTGTACGCCGACGGACGCCTCTACTGCCTGGCGGAAGACGGACACGCCGCCCTCCTCCAGCCCGTGGCCGCGGGGCTGGAAATCGCCGGCAAGTTCCCGCTGGGGCCCAAGACCCAGCGGGACGCCTGGGCCCATCCCGTGGTGTGCCGCGGCAGGCTCTATCTCCGCTATCACGAGACGCTTTGGTGCTACGACGTGCGCGCCCGCTAGCCTCGCCCGTTGGCCGTGCGCGCCGGGAGCCGGAACCGCCCTTGTGAGCCTCCGGCCAGCGCAGTATCCTGGAAAGTTCGGGGTTTCGTCACCGAGCGCAGAGACTGTTTCATGTTCCAAGCCATGGAACTTGCCCACGGCCGACTGGTTCCGGCAGCCGCCCCGGGCGGGAATGTTCTCGTCTACATCAATCCGGACGAGGCCGAGAGGAGGCACCTGGTCGAGTCGCTCAAGATCGACGAACACACGCTGGCCTCGGCCTTGGACCCCGACGAACTGGCCCGGCTGGAGTTCGAGCCCGACCACGTGGCGATCATCTACAAGCGGCCGCGGAACTATTCCAGCGCCGAGGAATTCATTTTCCGAGTCGCGTCGACGGGCTTGTTCCTGTTCGCCGACAAGCTGGTGATCGTGGTCTCCGACGACCTGCCGCTGTTCCAGGGCAAGGCGTTCGCCAAGATCGCCTCGCTCCAGGACCTGGTGTTGCGCAAGATCTACAGCTCGATCTTCCACTTCATCGAGCACCTGAGGGTGATCAATGCGGTCTCCGAGTCGCTGGAGGACCAGATCAACACGTCGATGCAAAACAAGTACCTGCTGAACCTCTTCAGCCTCGAGAAAAGCCTGGTCTACTACCTCAACGCGATCAATTCCAACGCCAAGCTCATCGAACGCCTCAAACACAGCGCGGCCAAGATCGGGTTCACCGCGGAAAACCTGGATTTCATCGACGACATGCTCATCGAGAACAGCCAGTGCTACGAGCAGGCCGAGATCTACTCGAACATTCTCGCCAGCATGATGGACGCTCGGGCGTCGATCGTGAGCAACAACCTCAACTGGCTGATGAAGACCCTGACGATCATCACCATCGCCATCATGCTGCCGACCTTCGTGGTGAGCATGTTCTCGATGAACGTCTCTTTCCCCGGGCAAGACCACCCCTGGATGTTCTGGATCATCCTCGGCCTGGCGGGCGCGTCGGTGGGGGCCGTCCGATTTGTCTGGCACTGGAAGAAATGGTGAGTGGGCGCGGGCCGAGGCGGGAAAGAGGGCCGGACGGAGCGAAGACCGCGCGAGGCCCTGCGCCCCGCGCCGCCGCCCTCACCCCTGGCGACGGTAGCGATAGTAGGCGGCGCACGCGCCTTCGGCCGAGACCATGGGCGCCCCCAGCGGCCGCTCGGGCGTGCATCGCACGCCAAAGGCGGGGCAATCGCGGGGGCATCGGTGCCCTTGGAGCACCTCGCCGGCAAGGCACTCCGCCGGTTCCTCGGCAGCGATCTGCGGGAGGCCGAAGCGGTTTCGGGCGTCGAACCGCGCGTACGCGGCGCGCAACCCGAGACCGCTGGCGGGAATCTCGCCGATGCCTCGCCATTTCCGCGCCACCGGCTCGAACACCTCGCGTATGCGGCCTGCGGCGAGGGGGTTGCCTTCGGGCCGGACCGCCCGCGTATACTGGATTTCCACCTCCGCCCGCCCTTCCTCCAATTGGCGCAAGCATTGCCACACGCCTTGCAGGATGTCGAGCGGCTCGAAGCCGGTCACCACGATGGGCACGCGGTATTCTGCGGCGATCGGCCGGTACTCCTCGACGCCCATCACGGCGCACACGTGGCCGGGGGCCAGGAACCCCTGGACGCGGCACTCGGGCGCGTTGAGCACGGCGCGGAGGGCCGGCGGCACCAAGACGTGGGACACGAGCACCGAGAAGTTTTCCAAACCCAGGCGGGCCGCTTGCAGCACCGCCATGGCGTTGGCCGGCGCCGTGGTCTCGAATCCCACGGCGAAGAAGACCACCTGCCGGTCGGGATGCTTCTGGGCAAGCGCGACCGCGTCGATCGGAGAGTAGACGATCCGCACGTCGCCCCCTTCCGACTTGACCCGCAGCAAGTCCTGGCGCGAACCGGGCACGCGGAGCATGTCGCCGAACGAACAAAACACCACGCCGGGAAGCGAGGCAATGGCCATCGCCGTGTCGAGGATCTCGACCGGGGTGACGCAGACCGGGCAGCCGGGGCCGTGAATCAGCGTCACCTGCGGCGGCAAGAGTTCGTCCAGGCCGAACCGGACGATCGAATGCGTCTGGCCGCCGCAGACCTCCATGATGCTCCACGGGCGCGTGACCTGGCGGCGAATCGCCTCGATCCATCGTTTGCAGCCTTCGGCGTCGCGGTATTCGTCGAGGTATTTCAAGGCGTGGCTCCGTAGGGAGAAAAAGGCGAGTAAGACATGCGGCGTGGCTTCGCCGCCGCGCCCGACCGGCGCCCGGGCGGCCGCCGCGAGGGCCGACCTATTCCGTTTCCTCCGCGGCCGCCTCGATTTCCTGCAAGCAGGAGAAGATCTCCCGCGCTTCGGCCTCGTCGATGCGGCTGATCGCGAACCCCACGTGGACGATCACGTAGTCGCCCACCTGGGCCTCCGGCGTGTAGGCGAGGCACGTTTCCTTGACGATGCCGCCGAACTCCACCTTGGCCATCGGCATCGCGTCGCGCTCAAAGGTTTCAATCACTTTGCCGGGAATGCCCAGACACATGATGTTCTTCCTCAATTCGTGACGGATCTCTCGAACTGCGTCAGGCGGGGC
>Ga0101944_10003816_pt1 | contig 20056 bp, 18 predicted proteins | sample DewCreD2012metaG_FD_75245 | JGI IMG/M metagenome (GOLD analysis project Ga0101944, IMG submission 75245) | Hot spring sediment bacterial and archeal communities from British Columbia, Canada, to study Microbial Dark Matter (Phase II) - Dewar... ... | reverse complement strand
TGGGCTTGGGAAGGAATGCCGGGTCCGGGCCGATTCCATTCAACTGGGCAAGGACGGTTTGAGCTTCCTTCTCAGAACGCCCTCGGGACAAGGGATGGTGCGCTCTCCTTTGATCGGTGATTTCAATGTGTACAACATCCTGGCGGCGGCGGCCGCGGGACTGGCCCTGGACTTTTCCCTGGAAGCCGTGATTCGCGGCATCGAAGCCCTTCCCTCCATCCCGGGCAGGCTGGAACGGGTGGAGAACCCAAGAGGGCTGACCCTTGTGGTGGATTATTCCCACAAACCGGATGCCCTGCTCAAGGCCATGACCACCCTCAAGCCCTATGCGAAGGGCCGGCTCATCACGGTGTTCGGGTGCGGAGGCGACCGGGACCGGGGCAAACGATACGACATGGGCCGTCTTGCCGGCGAGCACAGCGATGTGGCTTTCATCACCTCGGACAACCCCAGGAGCGAGGACCCGCTCTCTATTGTGAAGGAAATTGAAAAGGGTATGCTCGATTCAGGTCTCAAGAAAGGAGGAGGAAATTCCCATCCCGTCAAAGGATATTTTCTCGAAGTGGATCGAAGACAGGCGATTCGCAAAGCTATAGCGATGGCCGACCAAACCGATATCGTACTCATCGCGGGCAAAGGCCACGAGGACTATCAGATCATCGGTTCCAAGAAGACCCCCTTCAGCGATCAGGAAGAGGCGGCCAGGGCCGCTTCGGAAGGTGTGTGAATGCAGGAAAGCCGGATTCAAATGACCGCCGGAAAAATCCTTTCCCCCCTCAAGGGAGAACTCCTTAGGGGATCGCGGGAAGTCTCCTTTTCCGGAATCAGCACGGATTCCCGGACCGTCCAAAAGGGTCAGCTCTTCATCGCTCTCAAAGGGGAAACCTTTGACGGTCACGATTTTGTCAAGGAGGCGATCCGGAAAGGAGCCGTGGCCGCCGTTGTGAATAAGGACTGGATCGTCGACCTTCCTCCCTACAGCCGCGCAAGCATCATCCGTGTCTCAGACACGCTGAAGGCGCTCGGTGACCTGGCCAGGCGGTGGAGGCGTCGTTTCGACGCCCGCGTGATCGCCATTACCGGAAGCGGCGGCAAGACAACCACCAAGGAGATGACTCACGCCATTCTTTCGCTTGAAGGCCCGACGTTGAAAAACGAAGGAAACTTCAACAACCTGATCGGACTGCCTCTCAGCCTGTTCCTTCTGGAGAAGAGCCATCTCTACGCGGTTCTTGAGATGGGCATGAATCGTCCGGGTGAAATCGGCCGGCTCACGGAGATCTCGGACCCGGATATCGGGGTCATCACCAATGTAGGACGCGCCCACCTCGAGGGGGTGGGAAGCATCGAGGGCGTGGCAAAGGCCAAGGTCGAACTCCTGGACAAGATGGCGCCCCGGGCCGAGGCCATCCTGAACGGGGACGACCGGATTCTTATGCAGGCGGCAGCAGCGTTTCGCAAGAAGCCCGTCACCTTCGGCCAGGGTCTGGAGAACACGGTGCGGGGCGAGAAAATCCGGAATCTGGGCCGGGACGGCTTCTCCTTCGACATTCATCATCAGGGAAAGGTCTTTTCCGTGAGGTTGCGGGTGCCGGGATTTCACAATGTGTACAATGCGCTTGCAGCGGCGGCCATCGCTCTGTCGCTGGATCTCGACAAGGATCAAATTCAAGAGGGTCTGAGCCGGTTTGAAGGAATTCAAGGGCGTTTCAAGGTGATCCCTCTTCCGGACGGGAGCCTTCTCATCGACGACACCTACAACTCAAACCCCTCTTCCCTCCGGCTGGCCCTGAAATCCATCAAGTCTGTTGCAGGGCGCGACAGAAAGGTGATTGTGGGGCTCGGGGAAATGCTGGAACTGGGGGAAGAAACCGAAGCGAGCCATGTGGAAGCAGGGGCCATGGTTGCGGATATGGGGGCGGACTGGTTGGTGGTTTTGGGCGAGCACGCTCGCGATGTCATTCGGGGAGCCGTGGACAAGGGTTTTCCCCGACGAAAAGCCATCCGCGTCAAGGATTACAAGGGCATGGGATCCAAGATCCTGGAGATCATGAAACCGGGAGACCTGGTGTTCTTGAAAGCCTCCCGCAGAATGGGCCTCGAGCGGGTAGCCGAGAGGCTCAAGAAGAACGGGCGTCGGGAAGGAAAACCCTGAGGGAGGATGAGGCCCCATGCTCTATAAGCTGATTTACTTCTTTCACACCGACCTGTCCTGGCTCAATGTTTTTCGCTACATCACGTTCAGGACGATCCTGGCGACTTTATTCGCGCTCGTGGTCCTCTTTGCGGCAGGCGATTGGGTGATCCGAAAGCTCAGGGACATGCAGGTGGGCCAGCATATCCGGGAGGATGGACCGGCAAACCACAAGGGGAAAGCGGGAACTCCCACGATGGGCGGCTGCCTCATCCTCCCTGTGGTCATCCTGACCACCCTGCTGTGGGGCGAGCTCAGCAACCTCTATGTGTGGCTGGTCCTGTTCGTGCTTTGCTCTTTTGGAGGAATCGGGTTTGTGGACGATTACCTGAAAATGGTTCGCAAAAGCAGCAAGGGCTTAAGCGGCAAGGGGAAGTTTTCTCTCCAGGTTCTAGCGGCCCTCCTGGTGGCCGTGAGCCTTTACTTTTTCCCCGGCTTTGACACGCGGCTCAATGTTCCTTTTTTCAAGACCGTTGTCCCGGACCTGGGGATCGGGTACATCCCGCTGGCGGTTTTCATCATCGTGGGGGCCTCCAACGCCGTGAACCTCACGGACGGCCTGGACGGCCTTGCCATGGGGCCCATCATCATCGCTTTTTCAAGTTATCTCACTTTTGCCTACTTGGCAGGAAACGTGATCATCGCCGGCTACCTCGGGATTCCCTATGTCGCGGGGACAGGAGAACTCTCGGTGGTCTGCGGAGCGGTCGTGGGTGCGGGACTGGGGTTTCTCTGGTACAACGCGCATCCTGCCGACTTGTTCATGGGGGACACGGGTTCCCTCCCGCTTGGGGCGGTGCTCGGAACCGTGGCGGTGATGACCAAACAGGAAATTGTGCTCATTCTGGTTGGCGGCATTTTCGTCGTGGAAACCCTGTCCGTCATTTTTCAGGTGGCCTATTTCAGAATGACCGGCGGCAAGCGGATCTTCCGGATGGCCCCCCTTCACCACCATTTTGAACTCAAGGGGTGGCCGGAATCCAAGGTGACGGTCCGTTTCTGGATCATCGCGATCGTGCTGGCCCTCCTCTCCCTGAGCACGCTGAAGCTGAGGTAACGAGAAGAAGATGCAAGGTCCATGGTGCGAGGTGCATGGTCGACTTCATGGAACTGAAGAGTAGAAAGATCCTCGTCGTTGGACTCGGCAAGTCCGGTCGTTCGGTGGTCCGCTACCTGGTGCGGGCAGGGGCCGAGGTCACCGTCAGTGAAATGAAAAAGGAGAAGGACCTGGAACCCGGCCTGGTACAGGAAATGCGAACCCTGGGGGTCACGCTGGAAACAGGCAGTCACAGGACAGACACCTTCATCCGCGCGGAGGGCATTGTCGTGAGCCCCGGGGTTCCTTTGGATCTCCCGCCCCTGGCGGCGGCCAAGAAAAAGGGAATCCCTGTGAAAGGAGAAATGGACCTGGCGGCGGAATTGATTCACACCCCCATCGTGGCGGTTACCGGAACGAACGGCAAGTCCACGGTCACGGCTTTTCTCGGAGCCCTGCTGGAGAACGCGGGACATAAGGCTTTTGTGGGTGGAAACCTCGGGACCCCGCTCATCGATTATGCGGCCGGCGAAGGGGAGGCGGACGTTGCCGTGGTGGAAGTCAGCAGTTTTCAGCTGGACACGATGGAAAGCTTTCACCCTGTGGTGGCCATTCTGCTCAATATTTCTCCGGATCATCTGGACCGGTACCCGAATTACGAGGCCTATGTTCAATCCAAGCTCAAAATTTTCAAGAATCAGGCGTCCGGGGATTTCGCGATCCTGAACGACGACGATGAGGTGCTGGCCTCCTTTGAACCGCCTGGGGAGGTCTCTGTGCTGCGCTACGGCCTGAAAAATAGACAACACCGCCAGGCCTTTGTGGAAGGAAAAGGGATTTGGGCGGGCTTGCCGGGAAAGGCAACCTACTATTTTGATCTTGAGAAATGCCCCCTGCCTGGACAGCACAACGTGGAGAACATGATGGCCGCAGCCCTGGCCGGTCTGACCCTCAACGTGGAACCCTCGGTGATTCAGAACACCATGGATCATTTCCCCGGCCTTCCCCATCGCCTTGAACTGGCTGGACGTCTGAGGGAAGTGGACTTCTACAATGACTCCAAGGCGACCAACGTGGATGCGGCGATTCGATCCGTGGCCAGCTTTGACCGGCCGATCCTCCTGATCGCCGGCGGTCGCCACAAAGGGAGCGACTATGCGCCCCTGGTCAGGGTGGCCAAGCAAAGGGTGAAGAAAGCGTTTCTCATGGGGGAATCTAAAGAACTCATGGCCAAAGCCTTTGAAGGCCACATTCCCTTTGTCCTGGCCGAGGACATGCGCGATGCGGTGAGCAAGGCTTTTTCCATGGCCGAGCCTCATGATGTGGTTCTCCTGGCTCCGGCCTGTTCGAGCTTTGACATGTTCGAGGACTATACTCACAGAGGCAGGGCGTTCAAAGAAGCGGTCGAAGGGCTTGCCCATGGATGAGACCAAGAAAAAGGCGTTTGACTATGACTACCTGCTCCTGGTCCCGACCTTGCTCCTTCTCGGGCTGGGACTCGTGGCCATTTACAGCGCCAGCTCTTTCCTGGCCGAACACCGCATGGGGGACAGCTACTACTTTCTCAAGAGACAGGGCATGTTCTGTTTATTGGGCGTGTGTTTCATGATGTTCGCAAAGAACATTCCGAGCACGGTCTATCCGCGGATGGTTTACCCTCTCCTGGGCCTCAGCCTGTTCCTCCTGATGCTTCTCCTGGTGCCGGGAGTGGGAGCCAAGGTCGGAGGCGCTTCGCGGTGGTTCCGCATCGCCGGTTTTTCTTTCCAGCCTTCGGAACTGGCCAAACTGGCCCTGGCTTTTTACTTGGCCTATTCGATTTCCAAGAAAGGCCCGGCCATGAGTTCCTTTTCGAACGGCCTGGCGCCCCATTTGCTGGTTGCAGGGGCCTTCATGGCCCTCATCGTGCTCCAGCCCGACCTCGGAACGACCATGATTATCGGTTGCTGGCTTCTGATTCTCCTCTTCGTGGGTGGGGTGAATGTGCTTCACCTGGTAGGGCTTTTGCTGCTGTCCATGCCTGCGGTCTTGTGGCTGGTTCACAAAGCGGACTACCGGCTCAAGAGGTGGTGGGCCTTCCTGAACCCATGGGATGACCCACAGGGGCTCGGGTTCCAGATCATTCACTCCTTTCTGGCCATCGGCTCAGGCGGGGTCCTGGGCGTGGGCCTTGGAAACAGCAAGCAAAAGCTCTTCTACCTTCCCGAACCTCACACGGATTTCATCCTCTCCATCGTGGCGGAAGAGCTTGGTCTCGTCGGTCTTTCGGTGATCGTGATCCTTTTTGGGATCCTGGTGACGCGGGGAATCCAGGTGGCCCTGCGGGCGCCGGACCTCTACAGCACCTATCTCGCCCTCGGCATCACCTCCTTTCTGGGCCTCGAGGTGATCATCAACATGGGCGTGGTCATGGGCCTTCTGCCGACCAAGGGTCTGACCCTCCCCTTTATCAGTTATGGAGGGTCCTCCCTGGTGATCAGTCTGGTGGGCGTGGGCGTGCTTCTCAACATCTCTTCAAGGAGATAGGGACCCTGGAGGAGGACGCAAAAAAGGAGATTCGGCTTTTGGTGGCAGGCGGAGGCACAGGGGGCCACCTTTTTCCGGGTGTGGCGGTGGCAAAAGAAATACGCAGGCGCTTCAAAAAGGCGGAGGTCCTCTTTGTGACGGGAAGACGCAAGATGGAGTCCGAGGTGTTGCGAAACGAAGGGTTTCGCCAGGTGTCCATCGCCGTGGAAGGCATGAAGGGAAGAGGCCTGCTCAGGGGCGTTCTTGTCGCCTTCAAACTTCCATGGAGCCTTTTCCAGTCCCTGTGGATCATCCGGGGGTTTTCCCCTCACGTGGTCCTGGGCGTGGGAGGGTACTCGGCCGGGCCGGTCTGTCTGGCTGCACGGTTGATGGGTGTACCCTCGGCCGTTCACGAGCAGAACTCTTTCCCCGGGCTGACAAACCGCCTGCTCTGCCGGGTGGTGAACCGGGTGTTCATCTCCTTTGAAGAAAGCCGGAAGCACTTTTCCGGGGGTTCCATTCGCCTGACGGGAAACCCCATCCGGCCGGACTTTGCGGCCCAGGAGGTGCCCTCCGACAAGAGGGGCAGGCCCTTCACGGTGCTGGTGGTGGGAGGCAGCCAGGGGGCTAGAGCCATCAATGGAGCGTTCCTGGAGGCCATGACCCTGTTGAAGAAAAAAAACCGGTCCTGCCGGGTCCTCCATCAGACCGGGGAGCTTGATTACCCGAACACGGAGGCTCTTTACAGGGAAAGGGGCCTGGAGGGCGAGGTGACCCCCTTCATTCAGGATATGGCCGGCGCCTACAGGGAAGCGGACCTTGTCGTGAGCAGGGCGGGCGCAGGGGCGATTTTTGAAATAGCGGCCATGGGAAAACCCTCCCTGCTGATCCCTTACCCCTTTGCAGCGAACCGACATCAAGAGACCAACGCCCAGGTCCTTGTGGAAGCAGGAGCGGCGGAGATGATCTTGCAGGAAAATCTGACCGGAGAGCTTCTGGCAGACAGGATCACGGCCTACATGGAGGACAGGGCCGCCCTGGAGAGGATGGCGGAGGCGGCCAGGCGTGTTTCAAAACCCGACGCGGCGAAGAGAATCGCCGATGGGCTGCTGGAACTTATGGCATGAAGAAGATTTTTGGAAAAACCAAACACATCCACTTCGTAGGCATCGGCGGGATTGGAATGAGCGGCATTGCCGAACTGCTTCTCAACCTCGGCTATGAGGTGAGCGGTTCCGACATCAGAGCGTCGAACGTCACCGCGCGCCTTTCAGATCTGGGCGGAAGAATCTTTTCAGGCCACCACAGGAAAAACATCGAAGGGGCGGATGTGGTGGTCTACTCCTCGGCTGTGGCCAAGGACAATCCGGAGGTGATGGAGGCCAAGGAAAAATACATCCCCGTCATTCCCAGAGCGGAAATGCTGGCGGAACTCATGCGCCTCAAATACGGCATAGCGGTGGCCGGCGCCCATGGAAAAACCACGACCACCTCCATGATCGCCTCGATCCTGACCTGCGGCAACCTGGATCCCACGGTGGTCATCGGCGGAAGGCTGGACATCTGGGGAGGGTCCAACGCGAAGCTCGGGCAGGGGGAGATCCTGATCGCGGAATCCGATGAGAGCGACGGGTCCTTCATGATTCTGTCGCCCACCATCGCGGTGGTCACCAACATCGACTACGAGCACCTGGACCACTACGGAAACATCGAAGCGATTCGAAAGGCCTTTGTGGACTTCATCAACAAAATCCCCTTTTACGGTCTGGCGGTGCTGTGCCTGGACAACGAGGAAATCCAGGGGGTCATGCCTCATCTGAAAAAGAGGTACCTCACCTACGGCCTGAGCTCCCAGGCGGATTTAAGGGCCAGGGACCTGGTGCGGGGAGAAATGGAAACCCGGTTCGAGGTTCTTCACCACAATGTTTCGCTCGGCGAGGTGGTGGTGGGCAGGCCGGGGAACCACAATGTCCTCAACGCCCTTGCCGCCATCGGGGTCGGCCTTGAACTCGATGTGTCCATGGAGGACATCCGAAAGGGACTGCGTCAGCCCGGAGGGCTGGCCCGACGTTTCCAGATCAAGAGAGACATCCGGGGCGTCCTGATCCTCGACGACTACGGCCATCATCCCACGGAGATTGCCGCCACGCTGCTCACAGCCAAAGAGTGCTGGCCCGACAGGAGGCTTGTGGTGGTGTTTCAGCCTCACCGATACACGAGGACCCAACTGCTCTACGACCGTTTTATGACGTGCTTCAATCAGGCGGATGTGTTGATCCTGGCGCCTCTGTACGGGGCCGGGGAAAAACCGATCGAGGGTGTGGACAGCCGGAGGCTGAGCCAGGGAATCAAGGAGCACGGTCACCGCGATGTGGTTCTCGGCCAGGATCCGGAAGACATTCTTCGGATTCTTTTGGAGCGGGTGCGCAAGGGGGACGTGGTGATGACCCTGGGCGCAGGCGACATCTACCGCGTGGGGGAGCGGCTGATCGAGAAGCTGGGGCAGCCTTAATGCCGGCCCACCTTCGTCACTCCCGCGCGGGCGGGAGCCCGGAAGCAGCCGAGGGAACTGGATTCCCGCCTCCGCGGGAAGGACAGAAAGGCAGTGTAAAGGTCTTTTCGGCAGTTCGCGTAGCCCATGAATGAGAGGCAGAAAAGGGAATTGATCCGACTCCTGAACAAGAACGTTCACTTCAACTGCCCGATGGCTCCCTACACCACCTTCCGTGCAGGAGGAAAGGTGGAGGCCCTGTGCGAGGTTCGGAATCTCCTGCACTTGAAGACGTTGCTTGGCCTGGCACGGAGGGAAGACATCCCTTATCTGGTTGTCGGCAAGGGGAGCAACCTCCTGGTGAAAGACGGAGGTCTCCAGGGCATGGCCCTCCTTCTGAAGGGCGACCTGGAGGACATTGAAGAAAAGGGCGGCCGGCTCCTCGCCGGAGCAGGTTTGGGTCTCGCAGAGCTCTTGAAGTTCTGCAGCAGGAACGGGCTCTCCGGCCTGGAATTCCTGGCCGGAATCCCAGGGACCGTGGGAGGGGCTGTGGCCATGAATGCAGGAGCCTGGGGAAAGAGCACCGGCGAGGCGGTCACGGCCGTCGAGATCATGACGGCCGAAGGAGAAGGGAAAACCCTGGACCGGTCCCTGCTCCGGTTTGAATACAGAAAGACCGCCCTGCCCATAGGGTGCGTGGTGGTGAGGGCCCATTTTCAGGTGACGGAGGATCGCCCGCAGGCCATCAGAAAAAGGATCCGGGAGTATCTCGAGAGAAGGAAAGCCAGCCAGCCGCTGGATGACCCGAGCGCCGGTTCTGTGTTCAGGAATCCTCCCCACGACTATGCGGGAAGGCTCATAGAGGCGGTCGGCCTGAAAGGAAAGAGAATCGGCGGCGCCATGATCTCCGAGAAGCACGCCAATGTTATCGTGAATGTGGGAGGAGCCAGAGCCCAAGACATTCTCGATCTCATGGAAACGGCGCGGCAAAGGGTGAGAGAGCGGACAGGCGTGGACCTGGAGCCGGAAATCAGGGTGGTCGGGGACTAGAAGGATGGGTTCGGCATGAAGCGAAAAACCATCCTCAAAAAGCAGCAGGTGAAAAAGAACGGAGGCGGGTTTTCAGACCTCTGGAGAAGAACCCGTCTGGTGGGGTCCTGGTGTTTGAAAGTCTCGGCGCTCCTGGCGGGTCTGGCGGGAATCAGCCTGGGTTTTGTGGCCTTGTACAGTTACTTGCTGAGTTCGCCTCACATCCGTCTGGAACAGGTCGAGATCGTCGGGGTGGATGAAGAGATGAAAAAAAAACTCCTGGACATGGCCGGCTTGAGCTTTGACCTGAGTCTTCTGGCGATCGATGTGGATGAGGTTCAGAAAAAACTGGAAAAGCACCCTTGGATCCGCGCGGCGGAAGTGGAAAAGCAATTTCCTCACAGCCTTTTCATCCGTGTCGAAAAAGAGGAGCCGCTGGCCCTCGTGGCGGCGGACAAGCTCTATTACCTGAACCCCTATGGCAAGCTGTTCAAAGAGGTGGGACCGGACGAGGACGTGGATTTTCCGATCATCACCGGGGTGGTGTCGGACGATTTGGACAGGGAAAAGCAGGTGGGATTTTCCCTTCAGGTGCTTCAGTTTCTGGAATCTCAGAAGGAGCCCTGGTCTTTGAAGAACTTGTCTGAGATTCACGTGAAGAAGGACGGGGAGGTGTCTTTGTATTTCTCTTTTCTGCCTGCGGCGGTGAAGTTGAAAACTCAGAACCTGGGCTCCAAGATGGAGGAGCTCAAGAAGGTGGTGGAGCATTTGAGCAGCACCGGCCGGATCCATATGGTGAAGGCCATTCACCTGAATTACGGCGAGGGCGCGGTGGTGTCGTTTCGAAAAGGATAGGGATGCTGTGTTCAGTAAGGAGTAAGCAGTATGCAGTAAGCAGTAGCTTCTCTTGCTTCGTGCTTACTACCTACTGCCTACTGCATACTGATTCCAGACAGGGTTGGGGAAAAGACCAGCACTGGGGATGAGGAAATGCGGCTTATGAGGTCTGGAAATGGCGGGTGAAATCATTGTAGGGCTGGATATCGGCACCACCAAGGTCTGCGCCGTGGTGGGCGAACTGCGGCACGACGGCATCGAGATCATCGGCATCGGGAGCCACCCCTCCGAGGGGCTTCGAAAGGGAGTGGTGGTGAATATCGAGAAGACGGTGAACTCCATCAAGGAGGCCATCGAAGAGGCGGAAACCATGGCCGGGTGCGAAATCAGCTCCGTCTATGCCGGGATCGCCGGCGGCCACATCAAAGGATTCAACAGCCACGGCGTGATCGCCCTCAAGGAAAGGGAGGTGACCCCCAAGGACATTGACCGGGTGATCGAAGCGGCCAGCGCCGTGGCCATTCCCATGGACCGGGAGGTCATCCATGTGCTCACCCAGGAATTCATCGTGGATGAACAGGATGGGATCCTCGATCCCCTGGGCATGGCCGGCGTTCGATTGGAAGCCAAGATCCATATCGTGACCGGGGCCGTGACATCCGCCCAGAACATCATCAAGTGCGCCAACCGGGCAGGGCTCGACGTGTGCGACATTGTGCTGGAATCCCTCGCGTCCAATGAAGCGGTCCTCACGGATGAGGAGCGAAACCTCGGGGTCGCGCTCGTGGATTTCGGCGGGGGAACCACGGATGTGGCGGTTTTCTCCCGGGGCACGATCAAGCACACCTCTGTGCTGGGCCTGGGAGGCGACAACCTGACCTATGACATTTCCATCGGGCTGAGAACCCCCAAGGCGGAGGCGGAAAAGATCAAAGTCAAGTACGGTTGCGCCCTCTCTTCCATGATCGGCAAGGATGAGACCATCGAGGTTCCCGGCGTGGGGGGGAGGAAGCCCAGGGTCCTGTCCAGACAGATTCTGGGCGAAATCCTGGAGCCGAGAGTGGAGGAAGTCTTCAGCCTGGTTCAGGAAGAAGTCGTTCGAGCAGGGTATGAGCACATGATCAATTCAGGAGTCGTGATCACAGGCGGATCCGCGGAGCTGCCGGGGGTGCCGGAGATTGCCGAGCAGATCTTCAATGTCCCAGCCCGCATGGGATACCCTCAGGGGATCAGCGGCCTGGTGGAGATTGTCAACAAGCCCATGTACGCCACCGCCGTGGGCCTGGTGCTTTACGGCGCAAAAAGAACAAAGGAGGGTAAGAAATTCAGGATCAGGGACAGCAACATTTTTGCACGGGTCATGGAGCGAATGAAAAAGTGGTTCAAAGAGGTTGTCTAAAACGCCGACAGGGGAAAACAAAGGAGGGACATTCATGAAATTTCAATTCGTAGAAGAGAAAGAAGGGTACACCGCCAAGATCAAGGTCATCGGCATTGGAGGGGCTGGCGGCAATGCCATCAACAACATGATTGCCGCCAAGTTGAGGGGGGTGGAATTCTTCACCGCCAACACGGACATCCAGTCGCTGGAGCGATCGACCTGTTCCCACAAGATCCAGCTCGGGGTCTCCGTGACCAAGGGTCTGGGCGCCGGCGCGGATCCCGAGATCGGCCGCCTGTCCGCCGAAGAGAACGCCAACGAGATCAAAGAGGCGGTGAAAGGGGCGGACATGGTCTTCATCACGGCAGGCATGGGCGGCGGCACAGGGACCGGGGCCTGCCCTGTCGTGGCCCGGCAGTGCAAGGAGGAGGGCGCCCTCACCGTCGCGGTGGTGACCAAGCCCTTCAAGTTCGAAGGGGACAAGCGCATGAGGCGCGCCCTGGAAGGGATCGACAAGCTGAAGAAGGAAGTGGACACCCTGATCATCATCCCCAACGAGCGGCTCAAGGCGGTGGGGACCAAGAGCAGCACCTTCCGCGAACTCATTGTTCGCGCCGACGAGGTGCTTCTCAATGCGGTGCGGGGCATTTCCGATCTCATCATGAGCAGCGGTTTCATCAATCTGGATTTTGCGGATGTGAAGAAGGTGATGGAGCAGATGGGCACCGCCATCATGGGAACCGGAAGGGCCAAGGGCGAGAACCGGGCCACGGAAGCGGCCAAGCAGGCGATCAACAGCCCTCTCCTGGAAGACATCTCGGTGCAGGGGGCCAGGGGCCTGCTGATGAACATCACCGGGCCGACCGACATGACCATGGAAGAGATCGACGAAGCCTCCAACTTCATCAAGGGCGAAGTGGACGGCGAGGCGGAAATCTTCTGGGGCGTTGTCTTTGACGACAACATGGGAGACGAGGTGCAGATCACGGTGATCGCCACGGGCATTGACAAGGAGCCGGAAAAGAAGGAAAAGGTCGTCAAGCTCCGCGACGTCACTCCGGAAGACGCCAAGGACCCCTGGACCGTGAGGGGATCGAACGGCGAGAACCTGGATGTGCCCACGTTCCAGCGCCTGGGGCCGGGAGGGTCTTCCACGCTCCTGCACAGGGACCTGGAAGAGCCTCCACCGAAAAGGAGCTTTTTCAAGAGAGGCTTCTTTAAAGAGAATCTCGATTATCCCACCTTTCTGAGAGCAAAGGCGGATTGACCGAAGGTGATGGTGACGTGGAAAGGCTTGCCCTGGAAAAGGGGGCCGTGCGAAAGGACTGGGGCGGCCGAATCTCGGTAGCTCTCGTTTACCCCCACGCCTACCGCGTCGGCATGTCGAACCTCGGATTTCAGGTGGTTTACTCTCTTCTCAATCGAAGAGAGGATGTGGTTGCGGAACGTGTCTTCCTCCCCGAAGGCGAAGAAATGTCCCTCTGCGCTGAGGCGGGAAAGGGGCTCCTCTCCATGGAGTCTCTTTCTCCCCTTCAGCGGTTTGACCTGCTGGCCTTTTCTCTTTCCTTCGAAAACGACTATCCCAACATCCTGAAGATTCTCTCCCTCGGAAAAATCCCTTATCTCTCGGAAGACCGCCGGGAGCACCATCCTTTTGTCATGGCGGGCGGCATCACCACCTTTCTCAACCCGGAACCGCTCGCCCCTTTTTTCGACTTTTTTCTTCTAGGGGAAGCCGAAGCGACCTTGGAGGGTTTTCTGACGGCTTTCCGAGAGATCAGGACCCATTCCGTGGCCCGGCGCGAGGCTCTCAAGGCCCTTGCGGTCCGTGTGAACTCCCTCTATGTCCCGTCCCTTTACCGCATTCATTACTCCAAGGACGGGACCATCCGATCCAGAGAACCTCTGGAGCCCTCTGTGCCGGAGAAGATCAAGGTGCTCAGGCCGAAGCTCGCGGACATGCCGGTGAGGACCTCCAGCCTGCTCACGCCGGACTCTGAATTCGCAGACCGAGTGCTCATAGAACTCGGGAGGGGTTGCACCCGGTCCTGCCGCTTCTGCGCTGCAGGGTATGTTTACCGGCCTCCCAGGGTCCACGAACCATCGGCTCTTCTCCATGCCGTGAGCGAAGCCCTGGAGAGGGAAACCTCCCTCGGCCTTCTGAGTGCGTGCGTGTCCGACATTCCCGGCATTGAGGAGATCACGGGCCTTATTCTCAGCAGGGGAGGCCGCTTCTCCGTTTCTTCCCTTCGGGCGGACTCCCTGACCCGAACCCTTGTCGAGCATTTGAGAGACGCCGGCCAGAAGACCGTGGCCGTTGCCCCGGAAGCAGGATCGGACCGCCTGAGAAAGGTGATCAACAAGCACCTGACCAGGGAGCAGATCATCGACGCGGTGCGCCTGATCGGGGCTGCGGGAGACTTCAGCCTGAGACTCTACTTCCTCATCGGCCTCCCGACCGAAACCCAGGACGATGTGAGCGAGGTGCTGGAGCTGGTCAAATCCATCAAGCATCATCTCGTCAAAGAGGCGGCGACCAGGGGCAGGATAAGACAGGTCAAGCTGAGCATCAACTGTTTCGTGCCCAAGCCTTTCACTCCTTTCCAGTGGTTCCCCATGGACACGGTGCAAAGCCTCAAAGAAAAACAGAAGTGGCTGAAAAAGGCGCTCGGCCGTGAAGGCGGCCTCAAGGTGAGTTTCGACCTTCCCAAGTGGGCTTACTTGCAGGCGCTCTTATCCCTGGGGGACAGGAGAGTGGCCTCCATGCTGCTATTGTCCCATATTCACGGAGAGGACTGGCAAAAGGCTTTCACGCACAGTGAAATCAATCCGGATTTCTTTGTCTACCGGCCGAAGGGGCTCGACGAGAACCTCCCGTGGGATTTCATCGATCACGGAATCACCAAGGAGCACCTCCGCAAGGAGTACACCCTCGCGCTCAAGGGAGTCGAGTCGGACATCTGCCATGTGGGCGATTGCATCCGCTGCGGCGTCTGTGCTTGAGAGAGGCGAATTTGACAACTGATTGGATAAATAGGTATATTGCGCCGAGCGCCTCATGAAACAACGATGAGACCGAGGGAGCGAAAAGGCTTCATCATGGACAAGAACCATATCATTTCAGACCCACAGGTTATGCTGGGAAAACCGGTCATTGCCGGGACCAGGATAACGGTGGAGCTAATCTTGGAAAAGCTTGCTGCAGGCGAGAGCATTGAGCAAATCCTTGAAGCCCACCCAAAACTCACCCGTGAAAAGATTCAGGCTGCCTTGCGTTTCGCTGCGGAGGCTTTGCGAGCGGATGTCGTCTATCCGGTTGCTGAGGCCGGTGCTTGAAATTCGTAGCCGATGAGAGCGTTGACTTTCAGATCGTCTCCCGCCTGCGGGAAGATGGTCACGAGGTTATCTATATTGCCGAGACGCAATCTGGTGTCTCAGATAACACAGTACTATACCAAGCGAACGTACAACAGGCCGTTCTATTGACATCTGATAAGGATTTTGGTGATCTTGTTTTCAGGCAACACCTTGTGTCTAGCGGGATTTTGCTCCTTCGCATCGCAGGGTTGCCCCAGGAAAGAAAGGCAGCGATAGTAGCGCAGGCCATCAGCAAGCATGGCGCTGCGATGCCAGGAGCCTTCACCGTCCTAACCCCAACCGCTATTCGCATCCGGCATACAGATTCTTGACTCCGGGATCAGGCTTTTGCCTCTCCTGCCCTAGGCATGGCAGTGCCTTATTCCGCATCCCCTTATTTGTGATTGGTTGAAACTGGCCTTGAGAGGTCTTGATACGGTGCAGAACCTTCAGTGGGATTTCATCGATCACGGAATCACCAAGGAGCACCTCGTCAAGGAGTAAAAGCTCAGCCTCAAGGGAGAGAAGTCGGACATCTGCCATGTGGGCGATTGCATCCGCTGCGGCGTGTGCGTCAGGGCCTGAAAAATTCAACGGAGCCCAGCTTGGAAGCCTTCCTGACAAAGTCTTTATCGAATGGTGCGAATCGGTCGGCTGTTGCGCTTGAGGCTAGGTGTAGAGCATCAGCGAAATCAAGCCGCTCCTCGGCTCCTTTTGCGATAGCGGCTTCCATCTCCTTCGGCGTCTTCATGACAAGGCTTTCTTGAGAACCTGAACATAGCTCTCGCATCGGAGACCGAGCGGCTTTTCCATTAAGTTGAAGTGCGCATCGGCGTGGAGAAGAACCGCATCCGCTTGAAGGGCGCAGCTTGCTATCAAAACATCCGTGGAGGGTATGGTAAGGCCTCTGCGCCTCAGCTTGAATCCGTTTTCGCAAGCCTTTCGCCAAAGTTCGTCGTCCGTTTCAATACTCTCGAGGGCATCGAAACGGCTTTTCAGGCGTTTGTATTCCTTTTCGCTTTTTGCGCCCGTAAGAACCTCGAGTTTGATCATGCCCGTCGTGATAACGGTGTCCTCTTTGAGCAGTGAATCCATCCGGTCCTTGATCGGCACAACCGGATCTTTTTTGAGTGCGAAAATCCACACCGAAGTGTCCACCAGAAAGAAATCATTCGGCATTTCTCAGCCTCTCCAATTCGTCAAGGGTCAACTCGATGTCAAATGTGCCCAGTTCCCGCCTCAGAGCTTCCCTGTTTTTCCGCTGCACGAGATATTTCAGCCCGGCCTCGATGGCTTCTCTCTGGGTTTTCGCGCCGATGGCCCTTATTGCCTCTGCGAGCAAAGATTCATCGATTTGGACGGTGGTCTTCCTCATCGCCATCTCCCATAAGCATATTCATAGTATGGTTATATTATACATATTCTCTATCCAGGTCAACCCCTTTTGCGCTGGGCCTTAACGCGCAGAAGACCAGGGCTCAAGTGGCAGTACATGAGGGAACTTTTGAAGCCTGCCTGGAGAAAAAGCTCCTCCAGGTCATCGAAGAGGATGGGCTTGTCCGGCCAGGTGAATTGCTTCTCTTTGAGCAGGAGATCCTGCCAGCGGGGAGCGAGGGCGGCGTCTTTCTCCGCCAAGGCGGCTTTTGCCCGGTCGCAGAGGAACATCTCGCAGACAATCGGCTTGAGCCGCCAAAGACAACCTTTTTCGCCGAGATAGACGCACTTGAAACCGCCGGGGTCATTCACCAGGGCTGACTTGATGCGGTGGAGCTCTTCTTCCGATGAGGAAAGCGCATTGATGACCACGTCTGCGAAGAAGGTGGCGATTCCGTCGCGGTTGCAGCAGGCGCTTTCGCGGGTGGTGAAGCAGGCTCGGGTACAAATTTCAGAAAGAAATTCTTTTTGAAACCGGGAGACCTCGGATCTGAACTGGAGGTAAGGCCCGACAGATGCCCTGATCCGTTCCATCTCTGAAGCAGGAAGCCCTTCGAGATAGCGCTGAACCATCAGAAGGGCTTCCCATTGATCACGGTTGTAGTCGCGCATGTAAACGGGCGACAGCTAGAACTTGAAGAGGTCCTGAATTTTCTGGGCGAGCATCATGTTGCCGGTGAGTTTGAGCTTGCCGCCCATAAAAGCCTGGATCGGGTTCACCGTTTTGTTCACGATACCGAGCCACGTGTCGCTTGCCATCGTCAGTGTCACGGTCGGAGCCGTGTGCTTTCCCTCCGCTACCTGGCACGCGCCGTCTTTCACGTTCACATTCCAGGAACCGCCGCCTTCGCCGGTGATCTCGAACTGAAAGGTTGCATTGATCCCCTTGGCCGCACCGGGATTAAAAGCCGCCGCCATGCCTCCGAAAACGTCTTTCACGCTGGTAATTGCCATGTCCGCTTCTCCTTTCCTTTGGTTTTAGTCCTCACCACATAACGGGGGCCTCCCCGTCAAATCCGCTGGTTGCTTAGTCTACAAAACCTTGACAGACCGATCAATCATAAAAAAGTAACCGTTTAGCTCTTTGAAATAATCACAGAAAAGGGCCATGGGGGTCTCTCTAAAAACAGAAAACGAAGATTCCACACCCCATGGCCCGAGCCATCCATTTCAAAGAGCTAAACGGTTACTAAAAAAGATCATCGCTCTGTCCGGGTAAGGGGTTATCTTGCCAGGCGGCAGGAAGAGCGTTATATTGGCTCATATTGCTTTTCAGGGAGGTGCACCATGAAGGCCGTCAAATGGATCCTCGGGATTGTTGTAGGGCTTGTCGTTCTTGTCATCGCCCTGCTGCTGATTGTTCCCCAGTTCATCGATATCCAGAAATACAAGCCCGACATCGAAAAACAGGTGGAGCAGGCCACCGGCCGGCCTTTCAGCATCGGGGGAGATCTCCGACTCTCCTTGTTCCCCTGGGCCGTGATCGGTTTATCCGACGTCCATTTGGGAAATCCTCCGGGGTACAAAGAAAAGGATTTTCTCTACGTCAAGTCCTTTGATGTGGAGGTGAAGCTTCTTCCCCTTATTTCAAAGGATGTTCAGGTGAAGCGCTTCGTGGTGGACGGTCTGCGGGTGAACGCGGAAAAAAACAAGCAAGGCCGCGCAAACTGGGAAGGCATTGGGAAGACGCCTGACAAGGCTCCTCCTGCACCCCCCAAAGAGGTGACCGGAAGGACGGAAGAGAAAAAAGAGGGGGGAATTCCCCTCAAGGCGCTCGCGGTGGGTGAGTTTGCCGTGAAAAACGCCTCCTTTATTTATCTGGATCAAGCGACAGGGGAGAGAAATGAGATTTCCGGCCTGACCCTGACCCTTCAAGAGGTGTCCCTGGAGAGGCCGATCCGCTTGATGCTGACGGCTCTTGTGGACAATCAGCCCCTTTCCGTCGAGGGATTTGTGGGACCGCTGGGCAAGGATTTCGGAAATGCGAAGATTCCCATGGATGTGACGCTCAAAGCCTTCAAGGAGCTGAGCGTGAGTTTGAAAGGGAATGTAGTGACGGCCACGCAACAATTCGAACTCGGGCTCCAGGTGAATCCTTTTTCTCCGCGCAAGGTCTTTTCCGCCATGGGGAAACCTTTTCCAGTGGCTACGAGCGACCCCGCGGCCCTTACGAAAGCGGCGCTGAAAGCCGCGTTGAAGGGAAGCCCTGACCGGGTCTCTCTTTCGCACGGAGTGCTGGATCTCGATGAGTCGAAGCTGAACTTTTCGCTCACCGCCAAGGACTTCTCCAAGCCGGACTTGGCCTTTGACCTTGACCTCGACAAGATCCATGTGGATCGCTACCTGCCTCCGGCACAGCCGAAAGGCGCGGCCAAGGAAGAAAAGGCAAAGACCGTTCCTTCTGCATCGAAAAAGACAGACTACGCACCGCTCAGAAAAATGGTCGTCAACGGCACGGTCAAAATAGGGATGCTTACCGCCATGGGAGCCAAGGTCCAGGATGTGAACCTCAAGGTGACCGGAAAGAACGGTCTCTTTCATATTGACCCTCTGACGGCCAAGGCGTACCAGGGCGCAGTGTCTGCGAAAAGCGCTCTGGACGTGAGACAGGACGTTCCCAAGACCACTGTGGACCTTCAGACCAAGGGAGTGCAGGCCGGACCTCTGCTGCAGGACGTTCTGAAAAAGGATTTTCTGGAAGGAACCGCGAATGCCGACGCTTCCATCCAAATGGAAGGAGAAGATCCCGAGGTGATCAAGAGGACCCTGGACGGCAAAGGCCAGTTCCTTTTTACGAACGGGGCCATAAAAGGAATAGACCTGGCCGGCATGGCCAGAAATGTAAAAGCGGCCTTTGGTCTGTCCAAGGAAGGGGAGCAAAAACCCAAGACCGACTTCTCCGAGCTGAATGCGCCTTTTACGATCACCAAAGGCCTGGTGAACACAACCGGGACCACCATGGCTTCTCCGCTGCTCCGGGTCCAGGCAACCGGTAAGGCGAACCTGGTGGACGAGACCCTGGATTTTCGAGTCGAACCCAAGGTGGTGGGGACGCTCAAAGGCCAGGGAGATGAAAAGGATCGTTCCGGCATCATGGTCCCTATCCTGGTCACGGGAACCTTCGGCTCTCCGAGCTTTGCTCCTGACATGAAAGGAGTTCTTGAAAAGACCATCCAGGATCGCCTTCTAGCGCCCAAGGATTCTTCCCAGGGCGGACAAACCACACAGGACAAAGCAAAAGAGTTACTCAAGAGTCTTCCCTTCGGGAAACAATAACACGGACAGCGGCGGTGTTTTCGATGAAGCCTTCCGGATATCGGAAGGCTTCAGGCTTTTGGGAAGGTAAATGCTTGACACTCCAAAGGCTTCCCGCCTATTCTCCTGACCAAAGGACACTTTTCTCCTGGGAGACCTGTTATGTTTAAGACCAAAGTCACCGAGAAGCTGGGCATTCAGTATCCGATTGTCGGCGGCACCATGATGTGGGTCACCACCCCGGAGTTCACCGCAGCGATATCCAACGCCGGGGGTCTTGGGGTGCTGGCCTCCGCCCTCTACAAGAGCGCTGATGCGTTTGCAGAAGCCGTTGACCGACTCATGGACCTGACGGACAAGCCCTTTGCGGTGAACCTCAACTTTTTCCCGACCATGGTTCCCATCGACAACAGCGAGTACCTGGAGGTGATGGTCCGCAAGGGGGTGAAGATCGTGGAAACCTCCGGCCATCATGCGCCGGAAGAGCTTTGCGGCCGCTTTAAACAGGCGGGTTTGACGTGGATCCACAAGTGTGTCGGA
>Ga0101944_10003815_pt1 | contig 20062 bp, 16 predicted proteins | sample DewCreD2012metaG_FD_75245 | JGI IMG/M metagenome (GOLD analysis project Ga0101944, IMG submission 75245) | Hot spring sediment bacterial and archeal communities from British Columbia, Canada, to study Microbial Dark Matter (Phase II) - Dewar... ... | reverse complement strand
GATCTGTGTCCAGTCGGAATGGCCGGTGAATCGCTGGCGGCGCGTGCGCGGGTGCAGGCACAGGGCCGCGGCCCCGTTGTCCACGCACAGGCGCGCGATGTCCAAAAAATTGATGGTGTCGCCGTCCATGCCCAGGCGCATCTTCACGGTCACGGGCAGACGCGTGGCGCCGGCCACCGCGCGCACCACCTCCGCGGCGCGATCCGGGTGCGCCATGAGCGCCGCGCCGCCGTTGCCTTTCAGCACCTTCGGGGCAGGGCAGCCCATGTTGATGTCAATGGCATGGAACAGACCCGTGCTTTCCAGAGCCGCGGCCGCATCCGCCATGATTTCCGGCTCGCCCCCGAAAATCTGGCCAATAAGCGTGAAGTCTCCGCTGCTGGGCGGCATGTTGTCGAGAAGCGCCAGGGTTTTCTTCTGCCCGCGCGCCAGGCCGTGGGCCGTGAGAAGGCCCGTGGTGATGCAGCGGCAGCCCAGGTCCATGAGGATGCGGCAGAAACTGGCGGTGTTCACGCCCGCCATGGGCGCCATGAGAACTTTGCTGCGGTACAGGTCCGCGATTCCGGTCATGGGAAATATTGTAATGACGCATGCCGCGCCGCGCTATTCGCAGTCGCCGCTGTACAGGCTCATGTAATTGACAATGATCTCCACGGCCGCGGCGCGCATGTCCTGCTTGAGGGATTTGTCCTGAAGAACGCGGTCCGTGCCGCGCCAGATTTCGCACCAGTCGCCGTCCATGGCGGCCTGGCCCCGGATGAGCGCCTGCACCAGGGACACGGTGAGGCTTCCGGCCTGCGGCTTTTTGCCGGACTTGCCCTGCGCGGCCAGGCCGCGGACCGCGGACTCGATCATGGGCAGCGCCTTGCCGGGATTGAAATAATCGTCAAGAACCGTGAGGTACGCCAGACAGAAGAGCGCGCCGGGGTCCAGAGTATCGTAGGAAAATTCGGCAACCGGCGTGCCGCGCTGCGCCGCGAGATACCAGGTGAACAATTCCGCGTTGTTGCGGCCTTCGAATTTCCAGCCGAGCGCGTTGATGGCCGCGGCTTTGATGTCCAGGGGATTGTCCGGATTCACAAGGAACGCGGCGATTTTCCCGTCCAGGACATGGCTCGCGGCCGCGCGCTGCACGATCTCGTGGTCAAGATATTCGGTGTGGAAATCCGTGGAGGTCACGGGAGAATCCGCCCGCGCCGGGGTCGAAAAACCAAAGGCCAGCGCCAGCAGCGCGGCGATTATCATTGGGGGTCTCATCGAAATCATCTCCTTGCGCCCGCGCGCGGGCGCGGCCTGTTGCGGAACTCACCTGTACGCGTCCCGCCTGTGCCTCACTGCATGTATTGTCAACATGGCTTTCGCGGGATCAAATTCATATACGATGCGGAAGTCCCCGACCCGGTATCTGCGCAAACCCGTGAATTCGCCCTTGAGCGCTTCGCCGCGCAACGGGTTGTCCGCCAGCACGCGCAGGGCTTGCGCGCACCGCGTCTTCGTGTCCGCGGCAAGCCTGCCGATATCCTTGCCCGCGCTCCGGGTTATTTCAATGCGCAGGCTCACAGCGGCTCTCCGAAAACATCCTCGAAAGAATCCACATGGCCGCTTTTCTTGTCCTCCCGGCTCTGGCGGATGCTTTTGACCAGCCCCGGATCCGCGATCACATCGAGAGTTGCCAGAAGGCTTCTGTATTCTTCATATCCAATGAGCGTGGCCGCAGGTTCGCCGTTGTGCGTGATGATGTACCGGTCCGGCGCTTTGTCCAGCTCCTTGACCAGCTTGAGAATCTGGCTTCTCAACTTCGAGGCTGTAATGAACTGTGTTCCCATGGGCGCCTCCGTTGCAATAAACTGTACATTCTATTGTAACTCATTGCGCATACTATGCAACACTTGCGGTACGATATTATTGCATTCGCCCGGCCGCGCGGATAAACTGGACGCATGGCCATGCCGGAATTCAGCATACGAACCCAGCCCGTGGCGCGGTGCCCGCTGTGCCGTGGCGGAGAGCGCGCCGAACGCATCCGTGTGTCCGGGCCGCTCGGGTTCGAGGCGCGGTTTGTAGAGTGCGCGGGCTGCGGCATGGTTTACATGGACCCTGCGCCGGACGAGGAAACGCTGGCCGCGTTTTACCGCGACATTTACACGCGCCCCGAGTTCCGGGCCGCGGACGGGCACATGCATCAGGACCCGCGCCAGGAGTTCGTGCATGCGTTCCCCGTGCAGGAATCGCACATGGACGAGATTGAAAAGCACAAGAGCGCGCCGGGGCGGCTTCTGGACGCGGGGTGCGCGTATGGCGGCCTGCTGCTGGAGGCCGCGCTGCGCGGCTGGGAAGCCGCGGGCGTGGAGCCGTCCGAAGACGCCGCCCGGTTCTGCCGCGATTCCCTGGGCTTGAATGTGAAGCAGGCGGGGCTGCTGGACGCGGATCTGCCCGAGGGCGCGTTCGATGTGATTGTGATGCTGGAAGTGATCGAGCATGTGCCGCAGCCCGTGCGGGCGCTGCGGCGCGCCGCGCGCCTGGCCGCTCCGGGCGCGCTTCTGTACCTGTCCTGCCCCAACGCGCAGAGCGCGGCCGCGCGCATTCTGGGCGATAAATGGATCGGATGGAAACCGCCCACCCATCTTCAGTTTTTCGGGTACGGAACCATGCGGCAGTTGCTGGAACGCACCGGCTGGAGGCCGCTGCGCGTGTTCAGCGGCGGAGGATATCCGGGCCAGATCCGCGCCCTGGCGCAACGCACGGATTAGCGCGCCCGGCGCATCACCGGATCGGGGAAGGCGGCTGCTGCATGGACGGGATCATTTCATTCATCTTGCGCTCCCAGTCCACGGCGATTTCCGGAACCATGCCGGTCTCCACCTGCAAATCCATATCGTTCTTGTATTCCGCGAGCATGCGGTCGTATTTCTCTTCCATCTTGCGGATACGCGCCATCTGCTCGATGCGCGTGCGCAGTTCGCCGGTCAGCGGCATGTAGTCCATGTCCGCGGGCGAAGCGTCCGTGACATATACGATGTGCCAGCCGCGGCCGCTCTGAACGGGGCCGCCCACCTGCCCCACGGGCGTGAACAGATACACGCTCTCGGCCTCGGGCGGCACGCGCTCGTCGCCCTTGAACACGCGGCCCAGGCGGCCGCCCGCGTGCTCTTTGTCAATCGAGTGCTGCCTGGCGGCCGCGGCGAATCCGGCCGGATTCTTCTTGAGTTCCGCCGCGAGCTGCCGCGCCTTCTCCTCGCTGTTCACCACAATGTGGCTCACCTCGCGCCATCCCGTGAAAAACTGCGCGTCCTTGTTGTCCTCATAATATTTCTCGATGTCTTCGTCCTTGACCGTGACTTTCTCCAGTTCCGGCAGAATGTAATCCCTGTAATAGAGGCCGCCGAGCAGCGCTTTTTCCTTGACGGCGATTTCGGTCTTGAATTCATCGGTTTTATCCAGGCCCTTGCGGCGCGCGAGTTCGGCCAGCACGGATACATCTATCCATTGGTTCAGAAACTGCTGCTTCCAGTTTTCCTTGCTGTTGCGGATGGCGAATTTGTTCTGGTCGGGCAGTTCCTTGTCCCAGGCCGTATTCACCTCGCGCAAAGATATGTGCAGGCCCGCCTTCTTGAAGGTGGCGATGGCGTCTTTGGGCGGCGCGGCTTTTTTCTCCCGCGCTTTGCCCGCGCCCTGCTTGCCGGAATCCTTTTTGCACGAGGGCGCGCACACCGCGAAAAGCGACAGCACAAGCGCGGCCGCCAGCAGCGCGGCGGCCCGCGCGCGTTCTGGTTTGCAATTGTTCATGGAAGGTTTCTCCCCGAATGTTCGTTCAAAAAGAAAAATCCTGCGCTGACACAGGATTTTGAATGCTTCAGCATGATGCCCGGCGCGAATGGAACGGAACTTCAGTTAAGCTGCGACAGCCGCTCCATGGGGCTGATGATATGCGTAATCTTGACGCCGAAATTTTCATCAATGACCACGACTTCGCCGCGAGCGACGAGTTTTCCGTTGACCATGATATTGATGGGTTCGCCGGCCATGCGGTTAAGCTCCACCACCGAACCCGGGGCCAGGCTCAAGATTTCCTTAATCTGGAGATCGGTGCGGCCGAGTTCCACGACGACTTCGAGGGGCACATCGAGCAGCACTTCGAGGTTGCCCTCGGGCACATCCAGGGCTGCGGCTGAAGGCGTGGCCGCGGGGGCGCTTGCCTTGGGCGCGGGCGCAGGCGCCCCGCCTCCCATGTCGCCGAAGCCCATGTCATCTCCGGCGCCGCCGCCGCTGTCGTCTCCCAGAAGCGCAGACAGATCGTCGTCCGCCGCGCCGCCGCCAAGGTCCGCGCCGCCGACCGAGTCGTCCAGGCCGGCCATGATGTCATCCGCCGCGGCGTCCGCGCCGGCGTCGCCGCCGCCTATATCTCCCGCCCCGCCCGAGTCGTCCAGGCCGCCGAGCAGGGCGTCAATCTCGTTCTGATCCAGTGTGGGCTCTTCCATCGAAGCGCTCCTCTCCGCGTCCGCATTGCGAATTTTTCATTCGCAGATCTTGCTCTGCGTATCCCGCTGCTGCTAAGATAACTGTAATATTTTACTCCAACAGTGCTGTGCCGTAAAGACACTCACGCCCATTTCCCAAGCGTAAATTTCTACCAGTTTATCTTATAAACGGAAAGAACACAATGGATATCAACGAAATTTTGACCAAAGCGGTGGAAGCCGGAGCGTCGGACATTCACTTTGCGCGGGACCTGCCGCCTGTGTTCAGAATCAACGGCCAGCTCGTGCACACGGACCTGGAAAAGCTCGAATGGGACCAGACCAAGCGCCTGGTGTTCCAGATCATGAGCGACGAACAGAAGCACCGCCTCGCCGAGCACAAGGAACTGGATTTTTCGTACAGCATCACAGGCGGGCGGTTCCGGGTCAACGCCTTTTTCGACAACAACGGCGTGACCGCCACATTCCGCGTGATTCCGGCTTCGCCGCCGGACATGAAAACCATCCTCATGCCCCCGGCGGGATACAAGCTCGCGCGGCTGCGAAGCGGCCTGGTGCTGGTCACCGGTCCCACGGGCGGCGGAAAGTCCACCACCCTGGCCGCCATGATAGACCTCATCAACAGTGAGCGAAACGCCCACATCATCACCATCGAAGACCCCATCGAGTTCATTTTTGAAAGCAAAAAGAGCCTGGTGCACCAGCGCGCGGTCAGCCTGCACACCAATTCCTTCACGGACGCGCTCAAGGCCGTGCTGCGCGAGGACCCCGATGTGCTGCTGGTGGGCGAAATGCGAGACCTCGAAACCATGCTCGCCGCAGTCACCATCGCGGAAACCGGCCCGCTCGTCATCGCCACCCTGCACACGGTGAACGCCGCGCAGAGCATCGGCCGCATCGTCGAGGTGTTCCCGTCATACCAGCAGCAGCAGGTGCGCTACCAGTTGAGCGTGACCCTGCGCGGGGTCATCAGCCAGCAGCTCGTGCCGCGCCGCGACCGGCCCAGCCGCATCGCCGCCCGCGAAATCATGCTCGTCACCCCGCCCATCGCGCGCCTCATCCGCGAGGGCAACATCCACCGCATCCACGAGGCCATCAAAGCCGGAGCGGACATCGGCATGATCGCCATGGACGATTCCCTGCTCTTCTATTTCAAGAAAGGCCTGATTTCCAGAGAAGACGCCCTGGCCCGCGCCACGGACCCGGACGCCCTGGCCGCGGCCTTGGACAGCCAGTAATCCGGCCCCGGAACACATGCTCATGAACCTGAAAGACATCGAACTTTTCAAAGACTTCAACGCCGAGGAGCTGCAGCGCTTCGAGGGCGTGGCCGAGGAAATTGAGCTGAACCTGGGAGAAATGCTCTTCGAGGAAGGCGAACCCGGAGACGCGCTGTACATCGTGGAGCAGGGAGCGGTGCGCATCTTTAAAACTCTGGACCGGACCACGGGCGAAGAAAAAAGCCTGGCCCTGCTCGAACCCGGCGCCTATCTGGGCGAAATGACGCTCATTGACGGCACGCCCCGCTCGGCCTCGGCGCGCGCGGAAATCCCCTCCCGGATCCTGCGCATCACGCGCGACAATTTTCTGCGCCTGCTGCGCGAGTACCCCCAAGCCGCCATCCGCCTGTTCGTGTCCTTCATGCGCGTGATGTCCCAGCGCCTGCGCCAGACCAACGAGGAACTCGTGGTCATGTACCAGATCGGCCGTCTCATCGGCGCGGCCCCGCCCACCGGCGAGCTGGTGCGCGGCGTGCTCGAACGCGCCATGGCCGGCACGGACGCGGCCTGGGGGGTGTTCTTCCGCGTCAACGACATCACCGGAAACCTCGAAGCCGCCGAAGCCGTGGGCAAGGGGTTCGAGTCCGTTCTGAACCTCAAAACAAAACTCGATCAGGGCCTGGCGGGCCTGTGCCTCAAAGAAGGGCAGGCCCTGAAAATTGACGACTCCGAAGACGATATCTGGATGGAAAACCTGCAGCGGTTCGGATACGAACGCAAAGCCATGATCGCCGCGCCGCTGATATACCGGGACAAACCCATCGGGGCGCTGATCCTGGGCGAGCCGCAGAATGCCCCCGAGTTCAACAGCGCCAACCTCAACCTGGTGGAGGCCGTGACCAGCGAAGCCGCGGCCGCGCTCGAGGCCTCGCTCATGCAGGCCGACGCCGCCTCGCGCGAGAAACATGACCGCCACTTTTTCAGATTCTGAAAATATTATCTTTATGACATCTGCTCTATCGGCGCGCATCGGTGCGCACGGCAGGGAGCCGGACACGGTGAAACAGCGGGGAGACCACGGCCTTCCCGCTGCGGAATCAACCGGGTATTCTCTTGTGCCTCAAGCTGAAACTGCGGTCAGTCAGCCTGCACCAGCCTGCCGCCGCGCATCACGAACATTCGGTTTGCGTTGCGCGCGGCCGTCCCGCCCTTGGCCTTGAGCCTTCTCTTGGCCTCGCGCCGCCGGGACTTGACCTGCGCGTAGTCAATGCCCGCGGCCGTCACGGCCCGGCTCCACGCGCCGAAAAACTTCTGCCCCGCGGCCAGCAGCTTGGAGTCCATGTCCAGCATGGCGATCTGCGAGATGTCCAGCCCCTGGTTGTAATACTCGCGGATCTTGCCAGTGATGGTCTCCCTGGTCCAGGTGCCGCGCTTCTTCACATCCCCGTAGTCGTAGCCCGCGGCTTCGACCGCTTTCTGGATGTTTCCGAACAGGCGGCGCGCGGCGTTCCACAACCTGGGATGGTTCATCTCCAGATGCAATGTGTTGATGGGATCGCCGCGCTCGGCAAGCTGGCGGATGCGCGCCTTGACTTCATCCTCGTCCCAGTAATTGATGAGCCTGGTTTTCGGATGAAGGCCCGCGGCCCGAAGCGCATCGGGCCACCCGCCGAAGAAATGATAAATCGCATCCTTAAGCCCAGCATCGCCGTCGCTCGAAAAGTGGATGCTTCTCCCGCCGCCGCTGCGCTGCTGCAGCTCTTCGAGCACTTTTTCCGAGGTCCAGCCCCCGGTTTGCCACTTCGTCATGGCATCTACTCCTTTCAACGGCTTATTTAATTTCCAATTATTAGTAGCCACGCGGAAACGAACAAATTCAAAACCGGTTCTGCGGCCTTGGTTATTTATGATACCCGCTTCTGACAGATTTGAAACAAAATATTTCAAATTGTTTTGGGCGTTTTGACATTTTGTCTGCAAAAAACAATCGCCCGGCGCCGCCGCCTTTGGTCTGTCAGAAAAACAAAGCCGCCGGGACGGCGAACCGGTCCCGGCGGCTTATGAAAATCGCCACAATTGGCTGCTGTCAGCCTCTGAAGAACACGAATGTCGCAAGCAAGAACAGCGGGATCAGGATGGCGATGGACCAGGCCATGTATCCCAGGAATGAGGGCATGGGCACTTCGTTTTCCTCGCAGATGGACTTGACCATGAAGTTGGGCGCGTTGCCGATGTAGGTGTTGGCGCCCATGAAGACCGCGCCCATGCTGATGGCCAGCAGGTAGGCCTGGGGCACGCAGCCGCCGATAACCGCCGTGCATGTGGCGTCGGGCATGGTCTTTGCCAGGGACAGGAAGGTCAGGTAAGTGGGCGCATTGTCCAGGAACGAGGACAGACCGCCGGTCATCCAGAAGAACTGCCAGGGATGCTTCACCACGAGTTGGCCCGTGCTGCCCATGTATTCTAGGATGTTCAGCGCCGGAATCATGCACGCGAAAATCGCGGCGAACAGGATGGCCACCTCTTTGACAGGGAACCAGGTGAAGCCGTTTTCCTCGCGCAGCGGCTTGGAGGTGAAGGCCAGGCTCAATCCGGCCATACCCCACATCAGAATCATCTGCAGGAAGTCGGGGGCGAAGGGGTGCAGACCCTTGATGGCGTCATTCTTGCTGAACACATATCCGTATGCGACCACGGTTCCGAGCACGCCGGCCAGGAACAGGAAGTTGATGCCGCCAGCAATCTGGAACTTGTCCGTGCCGGCGCTGTCTTTGACGCCCCCGTCCTTCTTGAGCATCAGGGTGTCAACAACAAAGAACAGGGCCAGGAGAATGCCGCACATGAACGCCCAGCCGGGCAGCATGTGAATGAGCGTCCACTCGAAGGGCACGCCCTGCAGGAAACCCAGGAACAGGGGCGGGTCTCCGAGCGGGGTCAGGGAGCCGCCGATGTTGCTCACGATGAAGATGAAGAAAATGAAGATGTGCATCTTGGTTTTGCGCTCTTTGTTGATGCGCAGCATGGGCCGGATGAGCACCATGGAAGCACCCGCGGTGCCAACGAGGCTAGCGATGACCGCTCCGATGCCCAGAAAAACGACATTGGTGAGCGTGGAGCTTTTAAACGAGCCTCGGATCAGAATGCCGCCCGAGATCACGAAAAGGGAACCCACAAGGGCGATAAACGAACCATATTCGATAATGGTGTGAATCGTCTTGGTCTGCAGCAAGATGAGCATGGCGATGAGCATGGGAACGGCAAAAGCCACGGATACCTTGGGAAAATTGTGGTGCCACCAGTGGCCGTTGACCAGAGGCACAATGGCTATGGCCAGCAGGATCCCCGCGAAGGGAATGATCCAGAGAATGCTGATTTTCTTTGGGCCGTGGCCGCCGTGCTCCCCTTCGGAAGCTGCGGCGTGTTCATCACCGTGCGCCGGGGCGGCGTGCTCGTCACCGTGCGCGGCTGCCGGGGCGGCGTGGTCGCCATGCGCTTCCTGGGCCAGCGCCGGGGTTGCGCCGGGCAGCCAGGCAAGAGGCGCGCGCGCGGGCAGCGCCAGGGCGCATAGCAGTACGAGCGCGCTCATGGCAAGCACATACTTGGTTTGTGTAATGGACCGTTTCATATCCTTCCTCCAAAATACCTCGATTTTAGTGTTTGATCCCGTCAATCTTTTATTAAGAGTACGGGAATGTCCACGGAGCGCAGAACGCGGTCCGCGGTGCTGCCGAGCACGAGCTTTTCAAGCGCGCTCATGCCATGATCCGAAATCACGAGCAGGTCCGCTCCAAAATTTTTTACGGCCTCAAGAATGCCCTTCCACGGCGAATCCGCCACGAATGGCACGACTTCATGAGACACCTTGCTCTTGAGCGCGTCCGGGACCAGCGCCAGCAGCTTTTCCCGTGCCTGGTCCTTGGCTTTGTTGATGTGGTCTTCGCTTTCCATGGGGGTGTAATCAATAAAGCACCGCGCGGTGCGGGGATCGCGCTCCAGAACCGTGAGCAGCGCCACATGCGCGCCCATGTCCGCGGCCAGCTCGAAAGCGTCGTCCACCGCCTTGTTGCCGGCATCGCTGAAATCTGTTGTGACCAGGATTCGTTTGAATTTGGCCATTTGCCGCCTCCTTGGATGAAATTTCACAACTTCGGAATTATATATAAAAGAGAAAATTAAAAAAACAGTATTTCTGCTTTCGACGGCATTCTTGGGTCGCGCCCGGAAACGGGCGAGGAAATTACTTGCTCACGGCAGAATCCTGCATGTTCCCGGATGAGGCGTGCAGGGGTTGAACTGCACGCGCGCGCGGCCCGCCTCGTGCGCGACGGTCATGCCCGGCAGCCGCAGCGCCCAGTCCGTGAACGGCAGGCGCGGCCGCACCGTGAACGCGCTCATGCCCGGCTCCACCCCGCACAGCTTGATGAGCGCGAGCAGAAAATTCGCGTGCAGATTCAGATTCATGACCGGGAAATCCGTGGTGGGCGTGGGCAGGTGGTAGTAGGTTTCGCCGCCGCGCGGGCAGTCGTGCGCGTTGTAAGCGTCCGGGCCGCTCCACAGCCCGTACCAGATTTCCGGATACGCCTCGGCGCGGCGCACGCACGCATTCTTGCGGAATGCGGCCCACGCCGTGTCCGGATCCGAGCGGGAATATCCCCAGCAGAGCAGGTAATTGATGGCGTACCACACGCCGCCGTTCACATCCCAGCCTTTTTCGTGGAATCCGAACGCGGTGCGCGCGGGCGGGTGCAGAATTTTTTGCCCGAATGGCGAGGGATCGTCCAGCGCGGTTTTGATGTGATGCGTGACCTGCCGCCGCATGTGCTCCGGCAGGCAGTCCGCCACCAGCAGCCAGGCGTGGTGTTCCAGGAACAGTTTTTTCACGCCGAACGGGTTGCCGCGGCCGTCGTATCCGCGCGGGAACCAGCGGCCGGTCCAGGATTCCAGAGTGGCGTCCAGAAGCGCGGCGCGGCGCGCTCGCAAATCCGCGGCGCGCGCCGGATCCTCGGCTTCAAGCAAGTCCGCGGCGCGGGGCAGCACGAACAGGGCCATGGCCGTGTTGAACGCGCTTTCGCCGTGTTTCACGAACGCGCCACGGCTGCGCACGAACAGGCTGATGCCGTCGGACCAGTCTCCGTCTCCAACTCGCAACAGGCCGTGCGGCCCCGTGCCGATTTCATGGAACAGGTAATCGAGGCACAAATGCACGCGCTCGCGAACCGTCGAGGCCCGGCCCCGCTCTCTTGGATAAAACGGGACCTGTTCATCAAGGAGCGCAAAATCACGCGTAAAAAACACATACTCTGTCAAGGCCCAGAGCAGGAACAGTTGCAGATCCGTGGGGTTGTTGTGAACCAGGGCGCCGCCGCACTGCCCGAAGTTGTAATTGGTGTACATGAGGCGGCCCGAGGGGGTTTGCAGGCGCAGGCAGAACAGGAGCAGGTCGCGCGCCAGGGCCGGGTCCATGTACACCAGGGGGATGGTGAAGAACGCCAGATCGCGGACCGCGCCGCGCAGGCCGTGCAGGTATTCGTACGCCCCGCCCTGGGGCAGATACCGGGTCTCGTAATAGTCGTCGCGCAGAACCGCGCCGCGCGTGTACGCGGCGTGCCATGCGGTTTCGCGCGGCAGCCAGGACGCAGCCTCGACCGCGGGATCGGCGATCTCAAACCGCGCCAGGCGCGGCGCCCAGGCCCTGCCCTGCTCCAGCAGCAGGTTCTCAACGCCTGCGGCCATATCCCGCGCGCGTTGCGCCAGTTCCGGGATCCGCTCTCCGGGCGCGTATCCGAACGCAAACATCATGCGGCGCTTTGCCCCCGGCTCGAGGTCCAACGATTCCCCCAGAGCCATGCAGGGAACCGGCCGCCCGCGAGGCGGAGCGCTTGCGGCTTGTCCCTGTATGTCAAATACTTCCGGATGCTTTTCGAGAAGCGCGCGCGCATCCGTGAAATGCCGTTCCGCTCCGGGAAGCGGCGCATCAAGCCGCGCCAGGAACAGGCTGTCCGGGTAATAATTTTTGTCCGCGCGCGCGTTCCGGTCCGGACGGCGGGCGCGCGTGTATTCGGGCGTCTGGACCACGCACCGCAGATCCGCGATATGCCGCGCCTTGAACCGGAACCTGTCTCCGTGGCGGCGGCGCGGGGCGTCTGTATCCATGCCGAGCGCGGCGCGCGCCGCGCCCAGGGCCGCGGCCGGAATCTGCTCGACCGGAGACACCCCGAAGTGCGTTCGTCCGCGGGGCATGACCAGCATATCCGCGCTCAAATAATGCAGGCGAACGCCGAAGTACTCGAATACGGCCGCGTTTATTGTTTCAGTGGAGACATTCTCCGCAATCAACTCGCACAGCAGAAGAGGATCGGGGCCGAACGGGGCCAGGATGCGATGGTCCAGGCGCAGGCCGCCGCGCTCGTCAATCTTGCGGAAATAGAACGCGCCGAAGATGCGGCGGTACCCGCGCGCGGGCGCGCCCGGCTCATACAGATCGGACCACGCCGCTCCGTCCCGGAATTGCGCCACGGCAATTCCGCCGCCCGGACACAGCGCTCCCGTGTCGCGATGCGTGATCCATTGCAGACCCCGGCTGGACTCCAGGACCTGCACCTCGCCCCGGTTCGTGCATATCGCGTTGAAAAAATCGTTCCCGATCTGGTGCCAGTGCAGGCGCGACGGCCCGCGTGTGGTGAACGCCGCGGCGCGCGTATCGTTGTCCTGATCGCAGGTGTATTCATACGCGGGCAGCCCGCATTCATCCGTTATCCAGGCCCCGAACGCACCCCCGGACCCGGCGTCTGCGTGATTTTTGGCGTTTCCCATATCCCGCCATTATACCGCATATCCCGCGGCCCGTTCCATGAATTCCCGCGCTGTGCTATGATCAATAATTCAGACTGTGAATCGTTGCGCGGGAGGGTCTTGGACCATGACGCCGGAACAGGAAAAGAGCTACCAGGCATTTCAGAAAGTCGCCGGGCTGTTTTTTAACACTTTCATAGACACCAGCATCCAGAACCCGCACTTTGTGCCGGACGAAGGGCCGTTCGTGCTCGTGGCCAACCACCGCAGCGACCTGGATCCTTTCCTGCTCATCGTGAACATCAAACGCGTGATCAACTGGCTCGGGGCCAGTTACTTGTGGAACATCCCCGGGTCGCGCCAGCTCATGAACATTCTGGGCGCCATCCCGGTGTCCAAGTACCAGAGCGAAATCGAGCGCGCGTTCGACACGGCCGTGGGCCAGCTTGAAAAGGGCCAGGGCGTGGGCCTGTTTCCCGAGGGCTGGGATTATATCTCGAAGAACCAGTTCGACTGGAGCGTGGGCGAATTCAACACGGGATTTGCGCGCATCGCCATGCGAGCGGGCGCGCCTGTGGTGCCCGTGGCCCTTCAGGGGTTCAGCGAGCGGCGCGGCCGTCAGCCCTTCCCCCCGTTTATGCGCAAAATCCTGGATTACCCCATCGAAATGCAGTACATCAAGGACCGGTGCGTATACAAAAAGCTGCACATTAATGTGGGCCGGCCCATGTCCCCGCCCACGGGCGCGGATGTCAATGACCGCGACGCGGTGCGCGAATTCACGCACCAGGTGAACATGAAGGTGATCGAGCTGTACGACGAGTTCCCCACGGCGCCGGGTTTCGAGGGCGTGCGCCGCGAGCCTGCCGGCCCGCGCCTGGAAACCGACCCGCAGAAAGTCGAAGCCGAGGAACTCGAAGACGCGGGCCTGGAAAGCTGACCGGAGGCGACGCGTGGAGCAGGAATTCACCGGAACACAGAATTACATCACATCCCAGGCCCTGCGCGAGGTGGTGAATGCGGCCGTGGCCCTGCAGCGTCCCCTGCTGGTCAAGGGCGAACCCGGAACCGGCAAAACCCTGCTCGCAACGGCCATCGCCGAGGACCTGGGCAAGCCCCTCATCAAGTGGCACATCAAATCCACCACCAAGGCCCGCGACGGCCTCTATGTCTACGACACCGTGCAGCGCCTTCACGACAGCCGCTTCCAGGACCACGATGTCAGCGATATCAAGCACTACATCCGGCTGGGCCAGCTCGGACAGGCCTTCACCGCGCCCGGACAGGTCGTGCTGCTCATTGACGAAATAGACAAGGCCGATCTGGAGTTCCCCAACGATCTGCTGAACGAACTCGACGAAATGTCGTTCCACATCCACGAAACCGGCGAGACCGTGTCCGCGCGCCAGCGGCCCATCGTGCTCATCACCAGCAACAATGAAAAGGAACTGCCGGACGCATTCCTGCGGCGCTGCCTGTTCCACTACATCGAATTTCCGGACGAGGACCTGATGCGCGACATCGTGCGCGTGCATCACCCGGACATCCAGGACACGCTGCTCAAGGCGGCCATGGAGCGGTTCTACGAACTGCGCGCCATGGACGGCCTGCGCAAGAAGCCCTCCACCAGCGAACTCATTGACTGGGTGCAGGCGCTCATGCTCGGCGGCGTCAGCCCCGAGGATCTGCACGAGCGCATCCCCTTCCTGGGCGTGCTTCTTAAGAAAGAACAGGATACGGAGGCCGTGCTTTCGGATGCGCGCCCGAGGCGCTGATCCTGCGCCGCACAGTATTTTCGAACGCCAGTTCTCCCTTGAGCGCCGGCGTCACATATAATGTAGGGTAAGAATCCAATGCTGGCGCACAACGCCGCGAGGAGGCGCTCCCATGGCAAAGTATCTGGTTCGGCTTATGGACGGCAGCAACCTTCCCCTGCTGGATGAAAGCAAGGGCGACATCATCGGCATGAAAGACCCGCGAATGCTGTTCGTGCGCAGCGTTTCCCAGAAAAAGAATGTGCGCGTGCCCTGGACCAGCGTTCTGAAGATCGAGGAAATGCTGGACGACGCCAAGGCTCCGGCAGACAGCGGCGACGGCGAATCCGGTCCGGCATAGCAAAACCGCGACGCCACTCTCTCAACACCGCGAATTTATCTGTTGTTTAACAACGGGGTTTATTGCGCCTGCGGCGCGGGCTGCACGGCCGCGAGCAGGGCGCGCGCGCGCGACGCAAAAGTTTCATTGATCTGCGCGGCCTGGGCCGCTGCGCCGTTCGCGAGAATCAGAGAGCGCGACAGGGCCGAGACCTCCGCGGCCATATCCGCATCGCCCAGGCCCGAGGCCACGGCCGACACCCGGGTCGCGGCTTCGTGCAACATGTCCGCCTGGACTTTGAATATCTTCAGATTCACGCCGATCTGCTCACGCATGAGCGCGAGGGCCTCGAGGGCCTTGTCCGCCTGGTCAATGGCTTCGAGCGCGCCGCTCTGCGAGGCCAGGCTCAACTGGCTGATGCCCAGCCCGCCCGTGCGCGCGTCCGCATAATACACACCGATGCGGTTCTCGTCCGCGCTGCCCGCGCCAGCCTGCACCTGGGATTCCCTGTAGGTTACGGCAAGATCGTTGTACACCACGCCCCCGGCGCTTTCATACACAATGGCATTGCCGTTCGGGGACACATCCGCATAGTCCGCGCCGGGCACGGTTCCGGTGACCAGGCTTTCGTCGCGCGTGAGGAAGTCGTAGTAATAGATCGCGCCCCCGCGCGTGTACAGCACGGCGTCCCCCGAGGGGAGAAAGGCGGGGTTGTCTCCGGTCACGGCCGCGCCCGCGCTTGTGAGCAACTGGGTCTCATTGCCGGAAAGGTCCGAATACCAGATGCCGCCCGCGCGGGTGAAAAAGACCTGGTCCTCGCGCGGATGCCAGACCGGGCTTTGCCCGCTGGCGGTCAGGAAAACGGGCGTGCCGGTCGTTCCGCCGGTGCATGTTCCTCCGCTCATTTGAATGTAATAGATGTCGCCGTCGCGGTTCCAGGCGATGTATTTTTCATCGGCGCTCCAAGCGGGATCCGTGTCGTCGCTGGCGTCGTTTGTCAGTGCGGTCACGGTTCCGCCCGACGCGATGAAAATGTCGGACACCCAGGGATCCGCGGCGCTGGTGTACCAGGTGTTGCGGTTGGAGGCGAACACAATGCCGCCGCCTCCCCAGTCCGGGTCGCGGTCTTCATAACAGATGGCGGCCAGAGGCAGATAGGGATTCGCGTCGTCGGCGCCGGGCGCGCCGGGGCCGCCGTCTATGTACCAGGGATACTTGTCGCCGTCCGCGTCAATGGAGTTGTCAAACGGCACCAATGGGTTTGTTGGGTCCTGATCGAACAGCGGATGATCCGCGAATCCGTCGCCGTCCGCGTCGCCGGGATTAAGACCGGGAATGGTGTTGTTGCCGGGCGCGGGATCAAAAATGTCCGGGATGCCGTCGTTGTCGGTGTCAACATTGGTGGGGTACTGGTTGTCTCCGGGCACGGGGTCGAACAGGCCGCCCGCATCGTCTGGATATCCGTCGCCGTCCGCGTCGGTGTTTGTGGGGTAGTTCGGGTTGGCGGGCAGGGGATCGAAAAAATCGAAAATGCCGTCGCCGTCGGAATCCACATTGTTGTTGACTCCGGGCTGGGGGTCCAGGGCGTCGGGGATGGCGTCGCCGTCACCGTCCGGGGGGTTGAGCGGATAGAGCGGGTCCGTGGGATTGTAGTCAAAAAAATCGAGAACGCCGTCGCCGTCCGTGTCCGGGTTGTCCGGGAAGTTCGGGTTGGCGGGCCAGAAGTCGTAGTAATCAATAATGCCGTCGCCGTCCGTGTCCAGGGGTGCGGCGTTATGCGCGGCAGGATTTGTGGGCCAGGGGTCATAATGGTCAATGTACCCGTCGGCGTCGGTGTCCGGGGGCGCGCCGCCGGGGTTGAGGGGATCGCCGTCGTCCGGATCAAGCCCCGTTGGCCAGCCATCGCCATCGCCGTCCTGAAAGCTGGCGGCGTTCAGCAGAGGATCCGCAGGCCATGGGTCGTAGATGTCAATCTCCCCGTCGCCGTCGCTGTCCGGTGGATTTTTTGGCAGATTGGGGTCTCCGCCCCACCCGTCCCATGAATTGATGATGCCATCGCCGTCCGTGTCCGGCGCAAGCGGGTAATTGGGGTTGTTGCTGAAGTCGCTTGCGCCCTTGCGATCGTAGTAGTCAATCACACCGTCGCCGTCGCTGTCCTTGAGCGGATCCGGTGAGTAAGGATTGGAGTCGTCGGGGTCCATCCAGGGGTGGTCCACGAAACCGTCGCCGTCCGCGTCCACATTTGTCGGGGTGGAGGGGTCGGTGTCGTCGGCGTCTATCCAGGGATGGTTGATGTACCCGTCGCCGTCCGTATCCGCAAAGGTTCCGGGCAGGAGCGGATCCGCGGGAAACGGATCAATGGGGTCGGGCCAGCCGTCGCCGTCCGTGTCCGGCGCGCCGGGATACAGATTATTTCCATCGTACTGGTCGGACAGAGGATGATTGACGAACCCGTCGCCGTCCGAGTCGCCGGGCGCATTGGGCGGGTCCGTGGTCTGCATGGTTGTGGGGCCGGGGACGGGGGTGCGGCTCCAGATGCGCCAGGCGTTGGTGGCCGGGTAGCGGCTTGCGTGAACCGCATCGGATTCATAGGCCACGAGCGTGCCGCCGGGATTCCAGGTGGGGTGCAGTCCAGGGGTAATCACGGCCGTGCTGTTCGAGGCCTCGATTTTCTCGATGCGGTTGCCTTTGAGGATGTACTTGTTGTTGAATGTTGTGGATTCGGCGATGTCGTTGATGAGGGTTTTGAGGCCCTGGGCCTCGATGTTGATGCGCGTGCGGTCCTCGCAGGTATCGGCGAGCGTGGCTTCATTGGAAGCGCGCAAAGCGAGGTCACGGATCTGGAGAACCGCGTCCGTGACCTCGATGAGCGCTGCGTCCTGAATCTGCGCCAAGCTGATGGCGCCCTGCACATTTTCGATGGCCTGCCGCATGGCGCGCATTTGCGCGCGGGCGGCGTTCAGCCGTTGAAGATCCGAGGGCGCATCAGCGGCTTTGTTGATGCGCAGGCCGGTGCTCAACCGCTGCATGCTGACGCTGACGGCATCGCCGTTGCGCCGCAGCCATTGCCGGTGCAGCAGAGAGCCTGCATGAAATTCCACTGACGCCATAGGCCGTCCCTGAACCCTGGTGATCACCCTCCCTCGTGGAGGGTCCTGCGGGCGTCAGTGCTGCCTTTCACCCTAGCTGCATTCGGAGATGCGCCGGGGGCCGGACCGCGCGCTTCCCAATGGAAGTCAGGCGGAAATCCGCGCGAATGCTTTTACAATTTCAGCAACTCCTCCAACAAGAGCCGCGCTGTGAGGACGGCCGCCGCGCGCCGTGCGCGGCGCGATTCCGGCGGCCCCGGGGTCTCCGTGTGTTTGAGATCTCCGTTTCTCGACAGCAGTCCCGCGCGCATCCGTGCGCGCGTGCGTTTTCGCGATGCCTATGCTCAACAATCGCCCCCGGCCGGGGACGCAGAGCCTTGCCCGGTGACACGCACGCCATGCGCGGTTTGCCCGATACGCCGCGGCCGCGTGTTTGCGCGTGAGCATTCTTGTGCAAACGCGCAAAAGCCACCAATGAGTAGTCATTTGGATGTGGGAAAAGGCTCGAACCGGGTTCCGTGGCTCCGGCGGGCGGCTGACCCGCTGCGGAAAACCCGGCGTGCGCATATTCATCAACTGATTCAACTAAACCATAAATAGCGGATTCTGTCAAGCGTCCGGCAAAATATTTTTCACTATGGATACTGGCGATCTTCGAACATAAACGCCCTCGCTCATCCCGCGCAATGAAAAAGGGACCCCGGCTGTCCGGGGTCCCCGAAAGGTCTGAATTCAAGCCGCTGCAATCGCGGGTTACTTCTTGGCGTTCAGGTGCTTGTATTTGGGAAGATAGCGCACGGGCATGTTGAGCGCATCGCGGCGGAACGGCTCGGCGAGCACTTCCTTGCCGCCCTGGATGACCGCCTCGATGACCACGGGCTTGTCCAGCTTCACGGCTTCCTTCACAATGTCGCCCACGAGTTTGTAATCCTCGACTTTGTAGCCCACGGCGCCCATGTCGGTGGCGAGCTGCGCGTAGCTCGGGTTCTCGCGAAGGTTCGCGCCCACAAACCGGTTGTCGTAGTAATCAATCTGGTTCTTCTTCTCCGCGCCCCACTCGTAGTTCTGGAACACCACGGCGATGACCGGGATCTTTTCGCGCACAGCGGTCATGACCTCGGACAGGCCGGAGATGCCGTACGCGCCGTCGCCCTGGAGCGCGAACACGGGCTTGTCCGGGCGGCCGAGCTTGCAGCCCATGGCCGCGCCGTAAGCGAACCCGCAGTTGCCCCACGACAGCGCGCTGATGTGCTGGCGAATGTCCGTGAACTTGAGGTAACTGTTGCACATGGACGAGGTGTTGCCGATGTCCGTGGCCACGATCGAGCCTTTGGGCATGGCCGCGGTCAGCTCGCGCAGCAGGCGGCGCGGGGTCATGAGCGCGTTCGTGCTGCTGGACCAAGCCGTAAGCTCCTTGTCCCACCTGGCGTTCTCTTTTGCGATCTCTTCCAGGCGCTTGGCGTTGGGCTTGAGGCCCTTCTTGATCTTCTTGATTTCCGCCAGCACGGCCGCCGCAAACTCCTTGGAGTCGGCCAGGATGCCGTGCTCGACCTTCATGCTGATGCCCAGCACCTTGTGGTCAATGTCCACCTGAATGACCTTGGCGTTCTTGGGCCAGTACACCATGTCGTACTGGGGCAGAGTGCCGAAAGGCCCGAGGCGGCAGCCCAGGGCCAGCACCACATCCGCCTTCTTGATGGTGCGCATGGCGGCCTTGGAGCCGCAGTAGCCGATCGGCCCCACGGCCAGCGGGTGGCTCTGGGGGAACGAATCATTGTGCAGATACGAGTTCACCACGGGCGCGGTGAGATACTCGGCCAGCGCTTTGGTCTCCTTGAGCGCATCGCCTATGGACACGCCGCCGCCCGCCAGAATCACGGGATACTTGGCGCCGGCCAGCAGTTTCGCCGCGGCGGCCTTGGGCGGCGCGTGCCAGAAGCCGCCGACGCGCACGCCGACCGGGTGCACCGAGCGCCCGCCGAGGAAGGCGATGATGGCATTGCCGGCTTCCTGCAGTCTCAGGCCGCGGCGCACGATGCCGGGGTGCTGGCCGGCCAGGTCGATGGCGTTGGCGAAACCGAGGAAATCCGGCGCCGCCAGAAGATGGATGTGCAGACTGTGCGACTCGATCCATTCGCCGCAATAGAACAGCCGCCGCATGTCGCGGATCCACGGCGTGGGGGTAAGGCCGAGGATGGATTCCAGCGCCGCCACCGCGCTCATCTGGTAGGCCACCGGGCAGATGCCGCAGATGCGTGCGACCATGTCCGGCACTTCCAGGTAGCTGCGGCCCTCGAGGAATTTCTCGAACAGACGCGGCGGTTCGAAGATGCGCAGGCGCAATTCGCGGATCGCGCCGTTGTCGATGGAAAGGTCGAGCGCGCCTTCG
>Ga0101944_10003811_pt1 | contig 20067 bp, 17 predicted proteins | sample DewCreD2012metaG_FD_75245 | JGI IMG/M metagenome (GOLD analysis project Ga0101944, IMG submission 75245) | Hot spring sediment bacterial and archeal communities from British Columbia, Canada, to study Microbial Dark Matter (Phase II) - Dewar... ... | reverse complement strand
CGTTCTGGGGCGAGCCTCCGGCGGGTTGAGTGAATAACCTCCCGCGGGTTTGAAACCCGCGGGAGGTTGGGGGAGGTTGGGCGCTAGGGGGCCACGGCCCGGCCGACGGGGTGCTTGGCCCGGGGCAGGGCGGTGCGGTGGTCGAAGTCGGGGTCGTTGGCGTCGTCGTGGCACTGGCGGCAGATGGGGAGGACGGAGCACTCGGGGCAGCCGCCGGCGAGCTTGTGGATGGTGCGGGGCTTTCTGGGGTCGGCGGCGTGGGCCTTGCCGGGGCCGTGGCAGGCCTCGCAGCCGACGCCGGCCAGTGCGGCGGGGTTGGGGGTTCGCTGGGCGGTGTCGGGGGTGGCCGGGGCGGGGTAGCCGCCTGGGCGGCCGTAGCCGGTGGTGTGGCAGCGGAGGCACTCGGGCCGGGTGAGGCCGGTGAGGCCGCGCTTGTGGGGGGGAACGTCCCAGCGGTCGGGCGCGGGCTTTTTGAGGAGGTCGAGGGCTTTGGCGTGGGGGCTGTCTTTGAGGGCGTGGTATTCGGTGGGGTGGCACGGGGCGCAGGCGGCGGCGCCGATGTAGGGGGTGTCGGGGTCGAAGAGGGGGCTGTTGGCGCCGGCGCAGGTTTGGCGCAGGCGCTCCTCGCGCTCGGCGCGGGGGAGCTTGAGGAGCTCGGCGCGCTGGTGGTGGAGGATGCGGGCGCGGTAGGCGGGGAAGTCGAAGCGGGGCGAGTGGGTGGGGTCGTGGCAGAAGAGGCAGGCCTCGGCGGTGACGGGGGCCTTGGGGGGCGCGGCGCGGGGCACGCCGCCGGGGGGGACCACGCGGGGCGGGAGGTTGCGGGTGAAGGCGAGGCAGCCGTTCTGGCCGTGGCAGCTTTCGCACTGGACGTTGGCGAGGTGGGGGGTCTTGGCGAGGGAGACGAAGCCGCCGAGGCCGTGTCCGACGACGTGGCAGCGGACGCAGTTGGGGTCGTTCTCCTTGCCGAGGCGCACGAGGCTTTCCCAGGCGCAGGCGTGGCGGGTGAGGGCCCAATCGGCGTGCTGGGCGGGGTGGCAGATGCGGCAGGCCTGGTCGCCGGTGAACAGGAGGCGCTCGAGCAGGGGCCGGACGGGGAGGCCGAGGAGGGTGGCGATCTCGGTGTGGAGGAGGGCGGGGCTGAGGATGGAGAAGTCGCGGTGGCGGTAGCGCACGGTGCCGTCGGGCGCGATGATCAGGGTGTCGGGCACGGTGCCCTGGTAGCGGAGGGCGGTGCGGAGGGCCCAGTCGGTGTCGGCGGCGGTGGGGAAGGTGTAGCCGCGCTGGGCGGCGAGGGCCCGGAGGGCGTCGCCCGAGAGGTCGGTCGCGACGGCGAGGAGTTCGAGCCAGGGGGGCTGCGGGCGCGCGGCGGGGCCGAACTGGCCGAGCGCGCGCTGGAGGAAGAGGAGGAGCTCCTCGCAGCGCGGGCAGTCGCGCGCGAAGAGCACGAGCACGAGGACGCGGCCGGCGTAGTCGCGGAGCGAGCGGGCCTTGCCGTCGGTGTCGGTGAGGGTGAAGGGGGGGGCCGGGGGGTGGTCGCCGAGGAGGGGGTCGACCTCGGCCGGCGGCTCGACGTCGTAGCGGCGCAGGATGCGGCGGGCCAGGTAGTCGGCGGGGTCGGGGGCCTGCTCGGCGAAGCGGGGGAAGACGGGGCGGCCGGCGTCGGGGGCCGCGAGGTCGAAGGGGTAGAAGGCGGGGAGCTGGTCGAGGCGCGCGAGGCCCCAGGCGAGGGTGTATTTCTCGACGATGGCGGCGTCGGGGTCGAGGACGCAGGGGAAGGCGGCGCGGGCCTTCTCGAGGGCGGCGCGGGCGAGGCGGGCGAGGCCGGCGGCGTCGGGCCGCTGGGCGGGCACGCGGCGCGCGGCGAGGGGGGTGTAGCCTGGGGGGACGGCGACTCCGACGACCTCGAGGTTGAGGGGGAGTCGCTGGTCGTGGAGGCGCTGGGCGACGCGGAGGCCGAGGTCGGAGGCGGGCGCGGCGGGGTCGAAGAGGGTGACGACGATGCGGCGGCGGCGGTTGCGGGCGGCGAAGTCGAAGGTCCAGCCGTCGAGGGTGGGGCCGGTGAAGGCCAGGGGATTGGCCGATTTGCGGCCGTCGGGCGGGGACTTGCGGCTGGGGCCTGGGGGCGCGGGGAGGGGCTCGAAGCCGGCGGCCTGGGGGTCGTCGGAGGCGCAGCCGCCGGGGAGGAGCAGGAGGGGGAGAAGGGCCGGGGCGAGGCGGGCGAGCGCGGCGCGCGCTCGGCGGCCGGGACCCGCAGATCGGCAGTGGCGCGTCATGGGTAGATCGTGGCGATGACCTTCTGGAGGCGTCGGACCTGGTTGCGCGGGAGGAAGATGTCGACGGCGGCCTCGGGGTTGGTGGAGGCGAGGCGGATGCGGCCGCTGGTTTCGAAGTGGACGAGCTTGAAGTAGCTCTTGCCATCGGTGGTCTGGCAGATGGCCGGCTCGCCGTTGCGCGGGGTGCGGTCGGGGTCCACGACGATGGTGGTGCCCGGGGGGCACAGGGGCATCATGCTCTGGCCGCTGACGCGCAGGGCGTAGGCGTGGGCGCCGGCGCTGGGCCAGCGGGGCACGGGCTCTTCGGCGGGCAGGCCGGCGCCGGCGGGCAGGCCGGCGTCGGTGAAGGCGATGTCGGTCTCGCCCGCGGCCACGTAGCCGATGACCGGGATGTCGGGCGGGCGCAGGGCGGGCGGGGGCTGCGCGCCGCGGGGCCCGCCGGCGGCGGCCACCAGGGCGTTGAGCGCCGAGGCCAGGCGCGCGGGGGGCACGGCGGCGAGGAACCTGGCGACCTCGGCGCCCGAGTCGTCGGAGGCCAGGCGCGCCTGGATGCCGCGGAGGAGCTCGTCGCGCTCGAGGAGGGCGGCGAGGGCCTCGGGCATGGGCGTGCCCTCGACGGCGAAGCTGGCCAGGGTGCCGACGAGGAGTTCGGCGGTCGTGCTGCGCAGGGTGTTCACGGCGGTGTCGAGTTCTTCGATCTTGGAGCGGGTCTCGGAGCGGGCGCGCTCGCGCACCGCGAGGTCCACCAGGCGCTGGCGCTCGGGCGGCGCGAGGCTGAGCGCATCGGCGATCTGCTCCACGCGGCGGCGCGGGGCGGGCTTGGAGTGGCCGTGCACGAGCTGGCCGATGTAGCTCTTGGTCACGCCGATGCGGCGGGCGAGCTCCGAGTACTGCACGTTGCGGGTGCGGCAGAGGACATCCAGGTAGTCGCGGAACGTTTCCATGGGCGTCTCCTTTCATGGTGCCGTTAGGTGAATTATATCGCTCGACGGAGCAGAGTCAAGCAAATCCGCACACGAAACATGAAAGGCATTCGCGGGGAGGTTGGATAATGGACAGAGATGGACAGGATGGGCGCGGAGGGGGAACCTCGGAACTCGGAAACCTCCCGCAGGTGTTGGAACCTGCGGGAGGTTCGAGGCGATGCGGCTTGACGCCCGGGGGCGTCCCCGGAATAATACCCTCCCGAAGGCTCCAATGCCTTCGGGAGGGTTTCGTTGGAGCCTTCGGGAGGGAGAAGCGAAGGATACCCTCCCGAAGGCATTGGAGCCTTCGGGAGGGAGGTGCGATCCCCGTCCCGCGAGCCTTGATCGCGGCGTGTGGACACCCCCGCCCACAGGCCCCCGCCGCGCGGCGTCCGCGCTTGACGCCCGGGGGCGTTCCCGGTAACATGAGGCTCCAGCGCTCTGGCCGGGCCGCCGGACGCGCCGCACCGAGTAGGGCCGGAATCATGAACCGCTCCCGCTGCGAGAAGTGCCGGGCCTGGGTGCCCGCGGAACGGGTGGAACGCGACGGCAAGGTGTACCTCGCCAAGAGCTGCCCGACCTGCGGGCCGACCGAGGCCTATATCTCGGCGAGCGCCGAACGGACCCACATCAAGCGCGCCCTGGACCCCGGCTATCCGCACAACGAGCGCTGCGAGGCCGACTGCCTGAACTGCACGGCCCACCGCCAGCCGACGTATGCGTTCGTGGACGTGACGAACCGCTGCAACCTCCAGTGCCCGATGTGCGCCGACAGCGTGCCGGGCCACGGCTTCGTCTTCGACCCGCCCATCGAGCACCTCGAGAAGGTCTTCCAGCACCTGGCCCACTTCGAGCCGAGGCCCACGATCGCGCTGTTCGGCGGCGAGCCGACCGTGCGCAGGGACATCGTGGACATCGTGCGCCTGTCGGCGAAGAAGTACGGCTTCAAGACGCGCCTCCTGACCAACGGCCTGCGGCTCGCGGACGCGGAGTTCGCCGAGGCGCTGCTCCAGGCGCGGGCCCACCTGCTCATCTCCTACGACGGCTCGAACCCGCGGACCTACCACGAGCTGCGCAACAACGCCAAGGCCCTGGAGCTCAAGCAAAAGGGCATCGAGAACATCCGGCGGATCGGCAAGGGCAAGATCAGCTACGTCCACTGCCTGGCCTGGGGCCTCAACGACCAGGCGCTGCCCGAGCTGCTGGAGTTCCTCCACGCCCAGCGCGACCTCCTGCACGGCGTCTACCTCATGCCGCTCACGCAGACCTGGGACGCCTCGGAGTTCGCCTACAGCCCGCCGCGGATGACGACGGAGGACGTGGAGATGCTGCTGGCCGGCTGCTTCCCGGGCTACCGGGTCGAGTTCGTCTCGCTCGGCCTCGGCAGCGAGTTCCGCACGGTGATGACGTACCTCAACCAGGAGCCGCTGCCCTGGGTCGGCTGCCATCCGAACTGCGAGAGCTTCTACGCCCTGGTCTCCGACGGGGCGCGTTTCTGGCCGATCGAGCACTACCTCAAGCACGGCTTCCCCGCGCTGATGGCGGCCCTGCTGGGGGCCGAGCGCACGCTGGCCGCGCGCGACGACGGGCGGCCGCGCGGGCGGCTGGGGCGCCTGTGGCTGCGCCTGCGGGCCATCCCCACGCTCGCGCGGGTGGCCTTCGGCCACGTGCGTCTGGGCCGGCTCTTCAAGGGCACGAACGCCTTCACCAAGCTCCTTCACGCCCTGGCCTATCCGTTCGACCTGCTGATCTTCGCGCGCAAGTCGGCCCACGCCAAGCGGCGGCATCTGAACGTGGACCGCGCCTGCCCCGTCATCATCCTGCCGCTCGAGGACGACTCGGTGGTGGAGACCGAGCGCCTGAGCCGCTGCCCGTGCGTGCACGTCTACTACGATCCGACGAAGGACGCGGTGAACTACGTGCCCGTGTGCTCGTGGCGGCTGCACAACCGCCAGATCCTGGGCAGCCTATCGCGCTACTACGCCGAGCATGCACAGGGGGGGCCCCCCTCAGGCGTCCGCGCTTGAGGGAGTCTGGTGCGCCGAGAACCTCCCGCAGGTTTGGAACCTGGAGACCCTCCCGGGGTAACCTCCCGCAGGTATTGGAACCTGCGGGAGGGGTGGGGGCTCGCGCGGGGTAACCTCCCGCAGGTTTGGAACCTGCGGGAGGTTAACATGTTGGGCCGCAAGCGCTTAGGGCGCGGTTTCCGCCGGGAAGAAAAAAACTCCATTGTTACACTTGACAGGCGTAGAGTTGCGTGATATACTTGGGGCGACGGGCGAGAATCGCTGAGGCCTCGCTCGCCCGGCCTCTCACGCGGCGCCTCAGGTGTGGGGCCTCCAAGACCCCCGCCGCTCGGCGCCCGTCACAGGCCCCGACCGCGGAGCCTGGGTAAACACGACAAGGGCCAGCCGCGAGGTCGGCTGTCCCGTCGGTCGCCGGAGCCGGGCCGCAGGAGAGCGGCCCGCTCGCGGACGGAGGGCCGTGGCGAACACACCCCCTGCCACGGCACCCGCAGGCGGCGGCTGACGTCCTCCGATCCTGCCACGTCGGGTTTTTCACTGTCACATCCCAACGTCCCGTGAGGCGCCCCGGCCCGGACTCTGCGCGTTGCGCGGCCCGGCCGGGGCGCGGCCGGAGGTCAGAGCGCCATGTTGGACATTCTCGAGAGGCTGGCGGTTCGCGAGGCCGTGCGGCGGCAGCCGCGGCAGCGCCGCCGCATCTGCCGGCTGCTGATGGCCGGTTGCACGCTGGCCGAGGTGGCCGAGCGGCTCGCCCTGGCGGAGAGCACCGTGAGCGACCACCTGGGCAAGATCCGCAAGTCCTTCATCGCCATGGGCTTCGATGGCAGCGTGCGGACGCGCAGAAAAAAATCGTCAGCAGGGGCCGTTAAAAACGAGGGGCATTGCCATTGTACTGGTGGAGAGGAGCAAGGCCAATGAACAGTGCACGCTTCAGGCAGCTTCACGAGCAGTCGCGCCGCATCCTCGGCGGCTTGCAGGCCGCCTGCCGGTTCCCCGAGAGCGATCTGGCCGACATGAGCCAGGAGATGGCCATCGCGCTGCTGGAGCTGGACGATCAGACCGATTCGTACTGCCTGGCGGCCGCGATGTGGGGCGCGCTGGGCTGGCTGCGGCGGACCTACGGGCGCCAGATGCTCCACGGGGTGAGCCAGGCGCCCGACCTGGTGCCGCTGATCGACAGCGGCCGCTGGCGCGAGGTGTGGTGCTGAAACCCCAGACCCCTGGACACGATGGACGGGATGGACGGACCCGGCGGGAGCCCGCCGGGTCCCGTCCATTGTGTCCATTCTGTCCATTCTGTCCATCCTGGAGGCCCTGGCCATGGACGACAGGCCGAAGAGGCGCGCCGCCGTTCGGCGGCTGCCGGACCGCCGGCGGGAGCTGTGGGCCGAGATCGAGCGGCTGGCCGAGCGGGTGGCGCACCTGGAGGCCCAGGCCCGCCGGGTCGAGGCGGGCCAGGCCGACGAGCGGCGGCGGTTCGACGAGGCGGGCCGGCTCCTGGGCCGCGAGGAGACGGTGAAGTTCCAGCCCTCGGCGGCGGTGGGCTACTGGAAGGAGCTGCGCGAGCAGGAGGCGCGGCTGGACGCCAAGCGCGAGCGGCTGCGCGAGCTGGAGGCCTCGGGGCTCGGGCGCGCGCTCCACGTGGTGGTGCGCCACGAGAAGCCGCCCCAGGGCGCCTGAGGGGGCCGGGGCCCCGGGGATTCAACAGGCAAGGGATGCAGACCGCCATGGCTACTCTGTACCTCGACGTTCTGGCGGCCCAGGGCCGCTTCCTGGAGTCGCGGGCGCAGTTCGCCGGCCTGTTCGGCGGCATCGGCTCGGGCAAGAGCTACGCCGGGTGCCTGTGGGCGATGCTCAAGGCGCTGCGCAACCCGCGGTGCCTGGGCCTGGTGGCGGCGAACAGCTACCGCCAGCTCCACGACGCCACGCTGCGCACGTTCGAGGCGCTCCTGCGCCGCTGCGGCGTGCCCTACCGCTTCCACGCCGGCGACCTGGCCTTCCGCCTGGGCAACGGGGCCGAGGTGCTCTGCCGCTCGATGGAGAACTACGACCTGCTGCGCGGCGTGGAGCTGGGCTGGTTCTACCTCGACGAGCTGCGCGACACGCGGTTCGAGGCCTGGTGCGTCGTCAAAGGCCGCCTCCGCAGCCCGAACGTGGATGCGCGCGAGGGGCGCGTGACCAGCTCGCCCAACGGCTTCAACTGGATTCACGACGAGTTCGTGCGCAAGCCGGCCGACCCCGCCACCGCCGAGGCCTACGCCAACCACGAGGCCATCTTCGCCCGCACGGCCGACAACCACCACCTGCCGCGCGACTACGTGGCGGCCCTCCTGGCCAGCTACGACCCGCGCCTGGCGGCCCAGGAGCTGGACGGGCGGTTCATCGTCACGACGGCCGGCCGCATCTACCACGCCTTCGACCGCGCGACCCACGTCACCCCCGAGGCCGACTTCGTGCCCGGCCAGCCGATCTTCTGGGCGCTCGACTTCAACGTCACGCCCATGACCGCGGTCATCGCCCAGTGGGAGCCGCCCTCCAACCTCCCGCAGGGCCTGGAGCCTGCGGGGGGTCTGGCCGGCCTGCGCGTGGTGGACGAGCTCTGGCTCACCCACGCCGGCACCCAGGCCCTCTGCGAGGCGTTCGCCGAGTGGCTCGAGAGGCCGCCCGGACAGGATGGACGAGAGGGCCGGGCGAGCGGGGGGCCTGCCCGGCCCGCCGAGGCCCCGCTCTTCGTCTACGGCGATGCGGCGGGCCACGCGCGCTCGACGGCGGGGCGGAGCGACTACGCGATCATCCGCCAGTGTTTCCCCCAGGCGCGGCTGTGCGCGGGCGCGGCCAACCCCGCGCGGCGCGACCGCTACAACGCGGTGAACGCCGCGCTGCGCAACGCCCGGGGCGAGGTGCGGCTGCGCATCCACCCGCGCTGCCGCCACCTGATCGACGACCTCGAGCGCGTCGTCTACCAGCCCCACACGGGCCTGCCCGACACGGCCGACCCGCTGCTCGGCCACATCAGCGACGCGCTGGGCTACCTGGTCGCGCGGCTGATGCCGGCCGGCCGCGCCGCGCTGCGCGTGGGCCAGTGGTGACCAAGCTCGAACCTCCCGCACCGAACCTCCCGCAGGTATTGGAACCTGCGGGAGGTTTCTCAGAGAAGGAGCCTTCCCCCTTGAAGCTCACGACCGAGCGCATCTGGAACGACCTGGCGGCCTGGAAGCGCGAGGCCCGGCGGCTCCACCACGAGCCGTACGAGCTCTACCGCGACTTCTACGTCGGCGGCGAGCGCCCGCTCCGCTACATCAGGAAGAACTCCCGCGAGAGCGATGCCCACTGGCTCGAGCGCCTCGGGCGCCTGGTGGGGGCCAACTACTGCGCCCCCATCGTCAACAAGCCGGTCCAGGCCGAATACGGCGGGCGCGTGCGCCGCGCGGTGGCCGACCCCGAACTCCAGGCCCGCCTCGACGCCCTCGCGCGCGCCAACGCCCTCCAGACCTTCCAGCTCCAGACCGCACGCCAGCGGGCCATCGACGGAACCGCCATCGTCCAGGTCTTCTGGGACCCGTCCATCATGTCCATCCTGTCCATTGAGTCCATGATGGACAGAATGGACGGAATGGACAAGATGGACAGGATGGCCGGCGGCGGGGTTCGGCTCAAGCACATCCTCCCCGAGCACTTCTTCCCCATCGTGCTGGGCGACTGCGAGCGGCTGGATGCCGTGATCCTTGACCGGGGCGACAACACTCCTCCCGCGGGTTCCAATGCCCGCGGGAGGATAGAGGGAGGGCGCGGCGCCGACCACCCTCCCGCAGGTATTGGAACCTGCGGGAGGGAGAGCGGCGGCAGGGGGCGGGTCGAAATCTACACGCCCGACGACATCGCGGTCTACGAGGACGGCGTGCGCATCAACGAGCCGATGGGCTACGGAGCCCTGCCGTTCGTGGTCTTCAACGGGCGGCGCCTCGTGGGCGAAGTGTTCGGGGCCTCGATGCTGCGCGGCATCGCCGAACTCAACCACGCCCTCAACGAGAGCCTCAACAACGTCCTCGAAATCCTCCGCTTCCAGGCCTTCAGCCTCCTGGTGATCCAGGGCGGGCTGCACGGCCTGCCGCTGGACGCCGACGGGCGGCCCAAGCTGGCCGTGGGCGAGGCCGGCTTCCTGAACATCGATGCCGAGGGCCGCGTGTACTTCGCCGACCCGAACCCCAAGATCGGCGAGGTGCTGGCCGTCATCGAGCGGATGATCGGGATGATGTACGAGACGGGCAGCGTGCCCGTGGCCGTCGTCCAGCCCCAGCAGAGCCACGCCGAGAGCGCCGCCAGCCGACAGATTCAGTTCATGCCCCTCGTGGACCTCGTCGAAGAACTGATCACGCTCGACCTCGAGTCGGAGCGGGACCTGATCGAGAAGGCGCTGCTCGTGGACACGACGCACCGCGTGGGCCCCGTGGGCCTCGACGAGGTGCGCCGGCGCCTGGGCCGCGTGGAGGTCGAGTTCCCCCGCCGCTTCCTGCCGGTGGACGAGGCGGCGCGCTTCGAGCTCCTGCGGGCCCGGCGCGAGGCGGGCCTCCTCACCCGCCGCATGATGCTCGCCGCCGAGCATCCCGAGATGAGCGAGGGGGAGCTCGAACGGCTCGAGGCGGAGCTGGAGCGCGAGCGCTGAAGTATCGCGCACCCTTGTCCCTACCCTCCCGAAGGTATTGGAACCTTCGGGAGGGGAGTAATCGCGCACCCTTGTCCCTACCCTCCCGAAGGTATTGGAACCTTCGGGAGGGGAGCAAGTATCGCGCACCCTTGTCCCTACCCTCCCGAAGGTATTGGAACCTTCGGGAGGGGAGTAATCGCGCACCCTTGTCCCTACCCTCCCGAAGGTATTGGAACCTTCGGGAGGGGAGCATTGGAACCTTCGGGAGGGGAGCATTGGAACCTTCGGGAGGGGAGCACCCTCCTCCTCCCGCACCCTCCCGAAGGTTCCAATACCTTCGGGAGGGTGCGGGAGGGTGCGAGAGGAAGGCGGGAGGGAGGCGGGCCACAGACACAAGGAGCCGAAACGATGTCGAATGAGGCAGCGGTCGATCCGCTCGAAGCGCTGGAGACAGGCCCTCCCGACGACTGGCGGGCGCACGTGCGCGAGCTGCGGGCCGAGAATGCGCGGCGCCGCAAGGAGAATCAGGAGCTGCGGGCCCAGCTCGCGGCGCTCGAGGACGGCCGCCGCGAGGCCGAGGCGGCCGCCCAACGCGACGCCGCGCGCCTGGCGACGGCGCACCGGCGCCTCAAGGAGGCCGCCCTGGCAAGGCTCACCCGCCAGGCGCTCGATGAGGCGGCAGAACGCGGGGCCCAGACGCCCCGCCCACAGGGCCGGCAACCGGACCCGGGCAAGCTCCAGCGGCTGCTGGAGCTCGTGCCGGCCCCGGTCGCGCTCGAGGCCGACCTGGCGGTGACGGAGGAGGGGGAGGTGGTGGTGTCGCCCGAGGCGTCGGAGCGGCTCAGGGGCTACGCGGCCGAGCTGGCCGAGCTGGCCAGTGTGGCGGCCGGGCCCCGGGGCACGACGCCGCCCGCCCCGCCCGTGGGCGGCGAGCCGCCCCGGCCCGCGCGGGCGCCGAGCGGCCCGGCGCCCAACGCCTGGGACCCGGCCCTCCAGCGCACCCCGGCCGCGCGCGTGCGCGCGGCCCGCCTCCCGGGCGCCGCCCCGGACGGGCTGGCGCAGGTCTGACCACTTCCCGCGAAGGGAAGTGGGGCCTCTCACCCCTCTCCCTCTCAGGGAGAGCGAAGGGGGAGGGTCGAACCCGTGGGACCACCCTCCCCGTCCCCTCCCCGCAAGGGAGGGGCGTTGCTGCGAATCCTCATCTATATCTATAGTGGAGACTGATTCCATGGCAGGACTGACGACGCAACAGAACCTCGAGACCCTGAGCCAGATTTCGGCCCAGCTCACCCACACGTTCAAGCCCGGCTTCGTCTCGGTGCTCAACGAGGACGCCACGCTCTGGAACCTGCTGCCCAAGCGCCGCTCGGTCGCCGAGGCCGTGCGGGTGAAGTTCCACGTCGGCCGCAACACGGGCGGCGGGGCCACGACCGAGACCGGCTCCGTCGGCACCGCCGGCAGCCAGGCCTACCACTCGGCCTACGTCGACTACGCGATCTACACCAAGCCCATCGAGGTCACCGACCTCGTCCAGGCGAAGGCCCTGGCCAGCGGCCACGGCAACTACGACGCCTGGGAGGACGAGTGCGCGCGCGCGGCGCTCGACATGCGCCGCGACCTCGAGGAGGCCCTCTGGGGCGCCCAGAACGGCCACAGCTCGCTCGGCCTCCAGGACGCCCTGGACGACGGCGACGCCGTGCCCAGCTACCTGGGCCTGGCCCGGGCCGACTACCCGTTCCTCAAGTGCCTCTCGCTCGACGCGGCCAGCGGCGGCAGCCCCGGCCCCCTGAGCTTCGCGCGCCTGCGCGAGCTGGCCCGCCAGGTCCACCACGGCACGGGGGCCGACCTCGTGGGCGAGGCCATGACCTTCAAGGCCGCCGACCAGGGCGGCGGGCGGCTCGACGCCCTCCTCACCACGCCCGAGCTCGAGAGCGTCTACGAGGCCCTCGTCACGGCCAACGGGCGCTTCCCCATGCCGCCCGTGGCCAACCGCCGCGTGGACCCCGGGCTGACCGACCTGCTCTACAAGCGGGCCCCGGTGATCGGCAGCCGCTTCTGCCCCGACCACACGCTCTACGCGCTCGACCTCTCGACCTGGAGCATCGAGATCCTGCCCCAGGTGCTGGTGGACGACAAGGGCGTGCGGCAGGAGACCGACTTCGCCCTCATCCTCGAGGGCCGCAGCGGCCAGAAGGTCACCGCCTTCTGGCGCATCTACTTCCAGCTCGTCTGCACCAAGCCCTGGCGCAACGGGCGCATCGTCAACCTCTCCCACACCGAGCCGCAGGGCTAGCCCCAGCGGCCAGGATGGACTGAATGGACAGAATGGACAGGAGGGGACACCTCCATCGTCCATTCTGTCCATCACGTCCATAGGGTCCCTCTCTTGGAGACAGGCCCCCATGCTCAGCCGCCTCACCTTCGCCGCGCTGCCGGCCCTCGTGCCGCTGGCCGCCACCGCCGCCGCCGACGAGAACCCCATCGTGCGCTGGGGCATCGGCGGCGTCCTCAGCCTCGTGCTCGCCGCCCTCGGCGTCGTGGGCAAGCGCCTGCTCGACGCCCACATCGAGTCGATCAAGAGCCTCGCCGCCTCCAACGACAAGCACGCGCGGGCCGCCCTCATCATCGCCGGCGAGCTGCGCCTGCGGCCCTGCCTGCGCGACTCCGAACGCATCCAGCAGCTCGCCGACGCCGACGCGCAATGACCCTGTCCACGCGCGACGCAGAACCCGGACGGAGCCCCCACCCCTCCCGCAGGTTCCAATACCTGCGGGAGGTTACCCCGCGCGAGCCCCCGCCCCTCCCGCAGGTTCCAATACCTGCGGGAGGTTGCCTTGCGCGAGCTTGCCTTGTCAAACCCACCCCTCCCGCAGGTTCCAATACCTGCGGGAGGTTATCGTCAGAATCCCCCGGGAGCCCCCGCCCCTCCCGCAGGTTCCAATACCTGCGGGAGGTTACCCCGCGCGAGCCCCCACCCCTCCCGCAGGTTCCAATACCTGCGGGAGGTTATCGTCAGAATCCCGCGCGAGCCCCCGCCCCTCCCGCAGGTTCCAATACCTGCGGGAGGTTATCGTCAGAATCCCCCGGGAGGTGGCCGTCAGGAGCGAACGATGCCTCTCTACTACCATCTCGGCCCCTGGGTCTGGTCTGCGGACATGGGCGGCCACTGGCGCGCGCCGGAGGGCACCGTCGGCCTGGTGGACCTCCGCCCGGCGGCGGCGCAAGGCGCGGCCGGCGGCGACCCCCAGGGCCTCGGCTTCTTCGCCTCCGACCGCCCACTCGGCAGCGACTACGCCCTCTTCGGCACCCAGCTCGACGCCGTGCTGAGGGGCGAGGAGGCGCGGCGCTGGCGCTCCATGCTCAGCCTCAAGCCGCTTGACGGGGCGACCCTGCTCGACGCCCTCTGGGAGATCCTGACCTACCAGAGCGACCCCGAGGGCGCCGCTGGCCCGCTGCCCCTCGACTGCACCCTGCGCGGGGAAATCGAACTGCACCTCGGCGGCCACAGCCTGGTGCGGTCGCGCTGGCTCATGACCTCGCCCTCCAATGAGCACTGGAAGCGCCTGCGGAAGATGCGCCAGAACGACTACAAGGCCCTCCGCCGCGATGCGCTGGAGGGCCGCCGCGCGGCCAACCTGCACCGCAAGCAGATGACCCTCTGGTGCCGCAAGTACGGCGTGGACTACCGCGAACTGCTCGGCGGGGAGCCTGACGAGGCCCCGCTGCCGCCCGAGACGACGATCACGGAGAACTTCAACACCGCCAACGGCGACACGCTCGGCCCCAACCTCACCTGGAGCGAGGTCGTGGGCGACTGGGACATCGTGAACTACGCCGCCGAGTACCAGGACGCCAACACGGCCCAGGGAGCCGCCCGCGCCCAGCACGACCTGTCGAGCAGTGACCACTATGGCCAGGCGAGCGTGGTGGCGGTGGGTTCCGGCTTCGAGTACACCGGCGCGGGCGCCATCTGCCGCTTCTCCGCCTCGGCCCAGACCTACTACATGTCGCGCCTCCAGCAGTCCAACGACACGCTCCAAATCTACAAGGTCGTCACAGGGACCCCAACCGGCCTGGGGTCGGCGGCCTCCGTGACGATCTCGCTGCCGGCGACGGTGAAGATTCGGGCAAACGGCAGTTCAATCACCCAATCCTACAAGGGCGATGACAAGACGACTGTGACGGACACCTCGATTTCAGGCAACACGCGCTGCGGCATCAACGGCTACCGCTCCGACGCGGGGCACGGCAAGCCGGCGCTGGATGACTTCGAGGCAGCCGATCTGGCGGTCGCCGTGAAGGTCCCGTGGCATCTGCTCTTGAGAACGGGAGTGTGAATCATGGCCAGCAGGGGCCAATCGGTCACCATCAGCTACGTCGCCTGGGACACCGCGAACAACGCTGGGAAGACGGGCGATTCCGCCAACCACACGCTGCGCTGGGTGAAGGACGGCACGAGCGCGGCCCCCACCAACAGCGCGAGCGAGGTGGACTCCACGAACGCGCCCGGCGTCTACAAGATCACCCTCACCGCCTCCGAATGCACCTGTGACGTGGGCGTGCTGTGCGGCAAGTCGGCCACGACCGGCGTGGTGGTCCTCCCCGTCACCGTGGCCTTCGAGCAGCTCCCCACGGCCGCGCCCGGCCAGAACGGCGGCCTCGCCCTGGCCGGCAGCGCGGCGGGCACGCTGGATGCCCTGGCCGACGCCGTGAAGGGCACGCCCGGCGGCCGCACGGTCAAGGAGGCCTACGAGCGGGCCGACGCGGCCAAGGCCGTGGCCGACAAGCTCAACACGGCCCTCGAGGCCGACGGCGCCGTCTACCGCTTCACCCAGAACGCCCTGGAGCAGGCCCCCAGCGGCCAGGGCGTGGGCGACTGGACGGCGGGCGAGAAGGCCCAGATCCGCCAGGCCCTGGGCCTCAGCGGCACCGCCGGCGCCACCACGGGCCAGGGCCACCTCGACGCCGCGCTCGCCCGCCTCGCCACGCTGCTCACCTACCCCGTCGTCACCCAGGCCGTCGTCACCGCGGCCACCCAGGAGATCGTGCGCCACCGCGGCGACACCGTGCCCATCGCCTTCGGCGTGGGCCGCGACCTGGCCGGCGCCTCGCTCCGCTTCACCGTCAAGCGCCGGGCCACCGACCCGCAGGCCGCCGCCCTCATCGCCAAGACCTCGGCCCCCGGCGGCGGAGTGGAGATCACCGACCCCGCCGCCGGCGAGTTCTGGGTCCGCCTCGCCGCCGCCGACACCGCGGGCCTCCTGCCCGACGGCCGCCGCGCGGCCTTCCTCTACGACGTCGAGTGCACCCAGAACGGCGAGGTGGAGACCCTCTTCGCCGGCGCCTTCCTCCTGCTGCCCGACGTGACGACCGGCTGAACCCAACCCGCCCCTCCCGCAGGTTCCAAACCTGCCAGAACCCGAACCTCCCGCAGGTTCCAAAACCTGCGGGAGGTTATCGTCAGAATCCCGCGGGAGCTTGCCTTGTCAAGGCGCGCAGCCCCCACCCCTCCCGCAGGTTCCAATACCTGCGGGAGGTTACCCCGCGCGAGCCCCCGCCCCTCCCGCAGGTTCCAATACCTGCGGGAGGTTACCCCGCGCGAGCCCCCGCCCCTCCCGCAGGTTCCAATACCTGCGGGAGGTTACCCCGCGCGAGCCCCCACCCCTCCCGCAGGTTCCAATACCTGCGGGAGGTTGCCTTTCAGGTTGCCCTGCAACCCCCAGAACGGAGAGCAACCCCATGTCCCAGTACCACTTCTTCGGCGCCACGGCCGACGCCGTGCGCCGCCGCCTGCCGGGCGACCTCGCCCAGGCCGCGCCCAGCCTGGTCGAGGCCGCCATGGACGATGCCGAGGCCCGCGTGGAGGCGGCCCTGCCCGAACGCACCCGCCGCCTGCTCTCGCGCGTGGAGGGCGAGGTGATCGTGCCCTCGGCCTCCGAGGGCCAGCTCACCGCCGCCCTCGGCCTCCCCGCCGCGCGCAACCTCGTGCTCTACGCCAACCCCCCCGGCCCCTACCCCGACCGCACGGCGGCCGATGCGATGGACCCCGCCACCTACCAGCTCGCCGAGGGCGGAGACTATGTGACCTTCTCCCCCGCCCTCGCGCGCGGCACGCGCGTGGTGGCCGACTACGAGACCACCCTGGCCGACGGCGCGCGGGTGCTGGCCGACCTGGTGGCCCTGCTGGCGGCGGCCGACGTGGCGCGGCCCGCCACCTACGGCCGGCCCGAGTTCGCGCAGGACCTGGCCCGCGAGGGCGCCGAGCGCCTCGCCGCCCTGGCCGACGGGCGCCTCACCGTGCCCGAGCTCGACGCCCTGCGCCTCCTCGACGACTGGGAGCGCGCCCCGCGCGGGGTCCGCTGCGGCGAGCTCGTGCGGGGCTGAGGACGCCCGAACGCCGCCTCCCTTGACTGCTCCACCCCTCTCCCTTCCAGGGAGAGGCCGCCCTCCGAAGCCCCCGCGAAGGGGGGCGGGTGAGGGTCGGGGCCTGGGACCCGCCCACGGCTCGACCCTCCCCCTGCCCCCTCCCTGAAAGGGAGGGGGGGCCTCTTCGACTTGACCTCCAGGAGCCTGCCCATGCCTTCCGCCACCTTCAACGGCATCCCCATCGGCGACGCGGCCAACGGCGTCCTCGCCCTCCGCGCGGGCAACATCGAGCGCACCGTGCTCGTCGACGCGCCGCTCGGGCTCGACGGCGTGGTGACGCGCGGGCGCGGCGGCGGCCGCCAGACCATCGTCGTCGAGGCCTGGAAGCAGTGCGCCTCGGCCCGCGACCGCCTCGGCTACCTCGAGGGCCTCATGGCCGACTTCGGCTCGGCCAAGGCCACGCTCGTCTACCTCGGCGACGGCGGGGCCAAGGCCTGGCCCGACTCCCTCGCCGCTAGCGCGCGCGAGGAGGAGGCCAGCGGCCCCTACCTCCGCTTCACCCTCACCTTCCTCCGCAGCGCGTTCTGATTGACTCGCTCGCTCGATATAGCCACGGCGGCGGGCGCCCCCAACGGGCGAAACCCTCCCGAACGAAACCCTCCCGAAGGCATTGGAGCCTTCGGGAGGGTATCAGGGTATCCTGGCCCCACACAACCCGTGTTCCTCCCTCCCGAAGGCTCCCATGCCTTCGGGAGGGTATCATCTCGCCTGTGGAACGCCGGGACTGGCCCCGCGCGCGGAGGCGATTCCTCCCTCCCGAAGGCTCCCATGCCTTCGGGAGGGTATCATGGCCCCACACATCCCGTGTTCCTCCCTCCCGAAGGCTCCCATGCCTTCGGGAGGGTATCATCTCGCCTGTGGAACGCCGCGGCCGGCCCCGCGCGCGGAGGCGATTCCTCCCTCCCGAAGGCTCCAATGCCTTCGGGAGGGTATCATGGCCCCACACATCCCGTGTTCCTCCCTCCCGAAGGCTCCCATGCCTTCGGGAGGGTATCATCTCGCCTGTGGAACGCCGCGGCCGGCCCCGCGCGCGGAGGCGAACAGGAAGGAAACCCCCACATGCCCCTCACCCTCACCCTCACCCACCACGGCGCCCCGGTGGACCTGGCCGCGGCCCGCTGCGAGCTGGGCACGCTGGTGCGCTCGTTCGTCCGCCCCGACTCGCTCACGCTGCGCCGCGCCATCGCCTTCGACGAGCCGACCGACTGGCAGGCCGAGGACCCGGTGGCGCTGCTCCTCGACGGCACGCCGGTCTTCGAGGGCCGCATCCAGGCCTCCGAGCGCGTGGCCGCGCCCGACGGCGAGTGGATCGCCTACACGTGCCTCGGCCCGCGCGCGCAGGCCGACGCCGTGCCCTTCCGCCGCACCATCGGCGGCTCGGCCACGGCCCGCGTGGTCTACAACTGCCCCCGCGACGAGGCCCCCGCCGAGGCCGGCTTCCTCGCCCTGCCCGGCGCCGAGGCCACCGTGGGCCAGATCGTGGCCGACATCCTCGACGCCATGGCCCCCGAGCTGGCCGGCATCCTGGGCGACGGCTCGCCCGGCTCGGCCTACGTCCAGGCCGACCTCGACGCCCTGGCCGCCGTGCCCCCCAAGCTGGTCCTCTGCGCCGAGAGCGTGGACGAGGCGCTCCGCTCCGTGCTCCGCCACGCGCCCGACTTCGCCTTCACCGTGGACCCCGCCACCCGCCGCGCGCGCTTCGTGGACCTCCGCGCCCTCGAGCCCCGCGACGTGCCCGGCCTGGGCCCCGCCGTGCTCCGCCACCACCTCGCCTTCTCCACCGACCGCTGCTACTCGGCCTGCGTGGTCGAGGCCGACTTCGAGCGGGTGGACATCCTCGAGGAGCTCCGCCCCGCCTGGGACCCCAGCCTCGAGGCCACCTGGACGCCCGAGAAGGCGGCCCAGTGCCCCGACACCTACGGCGCCGTCTGGCGCCTCTTCGACACCACGGAGCCGGCGCAGGCCGGCGGCGCCGTGGCCCCCGAGCGCTGCGTGGGCGGCGGCGACATCCTCGTGACCCTGGCCCACACGGAGCTCGGCGAGACCCACTACGCCGTGGCCTCGGCCGAGCCGGTCGAGGGCACGCGCCTCCTCCTCGACCGCCTGGCGCGCCACTGGAGCCCCGCCGCCGGCGCCTTCGTGCGCCCGGCCGCCTTCGCCCGCTTCACCTACCTCAAGGGCCGCCTCGCCGCCCGCTACCCCGCCACCGGCCACACCGGCACCGCCCACACCCGCCGAGGCCTCACGCGCGAGCTCGTCCTCCTCGCCGACGAGCGCGGCAAGGCCACCCTCCGCGGCACCGTCCACGAGGTCCTCTCGCCCGCCTCCTTCAGCGTCCGCTACGGCCTCGCCCCCGCCGGCGAGCTGGCCGGCCTGCCCATCGAGTTCAACGGCGACGGCGTGGCCCACACCATCGCCGCCAACGGCGAGGGCGCCCTCACCCTCGCCGCCCCGCCGGCCCGCGCCCTCCAGCCCGGCGACGCCTTCGTCGTCACTGTCCAGGACGACACGGCGAAGCGCTACGAGGGCGGCACCCTCTCCGCCCTCGAGAAGTTCGCCAAGGACCAGCTCGAGCGCGTGATGGACGAGCGCATCACCGGCACCGTCCCGCTCGCCGGCCTCGACTGGTCGCTGCGCCTCGGCCAGAAGATCAACTTCCCCGGCACCCACGACCCCGACTACACGAACCTGGGCGCCCTCCTCATCGCCATCGAGCACGACCTGGCCCACGAGCGCACCGTGCTCCACCTCACGCGCGAGCGGGCCGCCGGCTACCCGACCTGGGACGACCTGGAGCGCGAGCGGCGCCAGCGCCTCGACACCGACGAGCTCGCGCGCCAGCTTCGCCGCCTCTGGCGCCGGCGCCGGCGCGGCCGCCGCGTGCGCCTCGGCCCCGCCGACGACCCGCACGTCCTGCCCCCCGGCGGCCCCGGGGCCGGCCTCCTCGCCGGCGACGGCACCTGGACCGACGTCACCAGCGGCCTCGTCCGCCACAGCGGCCCCGGCCCCGCCGACTCCACCATCGGCGGCACCGGCCAGTACATCCAGTGGATCACCCTCGACGCCCGCCGGCACGTCGTGGACGCGGCCGCGGGCACCTTCTCCTGAAGCCCCCAACCTCCCGCGCCCCAACCTCCCGCGGGTTCCAAACCTGCGGGAGGTTTCAGGTCAAGCGCGCCCCAACCTCCCGCGGGTTCCAAACCTGCGGGAGGTTTCAGGTCAAGCGCGGCCCAACCTCCCGCGCCCCAGCCTCCCGCAGGTTCCAAACCTGCGGGAGGTTTCAGGTCAAGCGCGGCCCAACCTCCCGCGCCCCAGCCTCCCGCAGGTTCCAAACCTGCGGGAGGTTAAGTTCGGCAAGTCAGGTCAGCACCCGAGGAGTCTGCCATGCCCGACCCCAGCCCCGACCCCACGCCCGAGCGCCCCGGCCCCGGCGCGCCCCCCGCCCCGCCCCCGAAGCCGCCCCAGGCCGAGCGCCCGGCGGCCGCGCCGCCGCCCCCCCCGCCGCCGCCCCGCCGCCCGAGCTGGCGCGACGGCACGCCCCTGTGCCTCGGCGGCTGCCGCGGCCGATGACGGCCCCCCGTCCCCGTGGCCCCCGCAAGCGGCTCGCTCGCTTCCGGCCACGTCGCCCCAACCTCCCGCACCCCAACCTCCCGCAGGTTTGGAACCTGCGGGAGGTTTCAGGTCAAGCGCGCCCCAACCTCCCGCACCCCAACCTCCCGCAGGTTCCAAACCTG
>Ga0101944_10003810_pt1 | contig 20085 bp, 7 predicted proteins | sample DewCreD2012metaG_FD_75245 | JGI IMG/M metagenome (GOLD analysis project Ga0101944, IMG submission 75245) | Hot spring sediment bacterial and archeal communities from British Columbia, Canada, to study Microbial Dark Matter (Phase II) - Dewar... ... | reverse complement strand
ATCCTTGCCACATCGCCCAACGCAGGATGGGCGCATCTGCCATCATCTCAGCAGCCTGCGCAGTGACGATTAAACTGGCGGAAAGATTCCCGCTATCCACCGTCGAAACGTAACGGGGATGCAGCGGCTGGAGCGTCTGGGTATCGTACCAATTCAGAAAATGCCCACGAAACCGCTCCAGCCCTATCATTGTATCTAAAGTGGCAGCCAACCGGGCTGAGAGGCCAATCAGGTCCAGGTACCCCAGGTCGTAGGCCGCCAGGGTTGAATTGAGGAATAAACCGATATTGGTCGGTGAGGTGCGGTGCGCAACGACACCTACCGGCGCTTCCTGAAAGTGGTCTGGTGGCAGCCAGTGATCTTCTGGGCCAACAAAACGCTCAAAGAACGACCAGGTGCGTCGTGCTAAACGCCGTAGCAAGGCCGTTTGTTCAGGTGTAATATCGCGTTTGGCGACCGGGATGGGTTGGTTGATCCTGTGTGCAATGAAAGGCGCAGCCATCCACAACCCCAGCACCGGAGCCGTAATCGCCAGCGCCCTCGGCGAAAGCCACAGCAGTGCAGCACCTAACCCTACCCCTAGAATTGTCTGGGCGCCCAAGGTATCTCGGGCCAGGTTCCCGTGCTTGTGATTCAACAGGCGCACGGTATGAGCGGCGGTCGTCCATTGCAGCAGGTTGCGGCGCGTCACCAGCAACCGGCACAGAGTAGTCAAGATGGCATCTAGCGCCTCATAAGCCTCATAGGGTAAAAAGGCAATTGCCAACAGCCAACGCAAGAAATCCGCCTTGATCGAATGAATTACGAAGACGCTTTTCTCACCAAACAGGGTGTGCTGTGCTCCACGCGCCAGCCCCGTAAGCAACGGAATACCCAAAGTCAACAGCAGACCGGCTACCCACAGCCATGCCAGTTCAGGCCGCCAGAACACCCCTACCCCCAGCATTCCCAGCAGGGCGGCAGGCACCAGCGAGCGCCTCAGGTTGTCAAATATCTTCCACCGATCGATGGCAGAGAAGCGTACCCCGAAATGGCGAGAGAACAAGAACCAGGGCAGTAGTTGCCAATCCCCCCGCACCCAACGCCGCTGGCGCTGTACCTGGGCAAAATAGGTAGGCGGGTAATCTTCCACCATCGTAATATCTGTTACCAACCCCGCCCGGCCCATCAGGCCTTCTAATAAATCATGCGAAAGCAACATATTGTTGGGGATGTGCCCCGCAACACTGCGATCAAAGGCGGCCACGTCATATAGGCCCTTGCCCACGAAGATGCCTTCACCAAACAAATCCTGGTACACATCCGAGACAGCCCGGGTGTACAAATCGAGACCGGTATCGCCCGCGAAAATGCGCGTGAACCTGGTTTGAGTGGCGCTCCGAGGACTGATCTCGATTCGTGGCTGCAACACAGTATAACCAGATACAACCTGACCAGTGATGGGGTCAAAAACAGCCTGATTGAGCGGGTGCGCCAGGGTTCCCACCATGCGGCGTGCCGCCCCACGCGGCAGAAGCGTGTCGGCATCTAACGTCAATACGAAGCGGATGGACTGCAGCAAGGACAGGTCCCCGGCGCAGTGGGAGAACGAGTCTAAGCTGCCTCTTCCAAGCAGGATTTGATTCAGTTGGTGCAGTTTCCCGCGCTTGCGCTCCCAACCCATCCAGACTCCCTCACTGGCGTTCCATTGGCGAGGCCGGTGAAAAACAAAAAATGGCCGCGCGCCGTTGGGCCGCGTATAGCGGGCATTCAGAGCATTTATCCCCGCTATAACCCGCTCGACCAGCGCAGCATCTTCAGGCATCTTCTCATGGTCTGCATCGCCAAAGTCGCTCAGCAGGGCATAATACAGCCCCGGTTCTGGATTGCGCAGATAATGCATTTCGATGCGTTGTAACAGTGAATCCACTTCTTCGGCGTGTGTGATCAGCACTGGGATCACCACCAGGGTGTGATACGACTCGGGAATAGCCTCGCGAAACGACAGCTTGGGTAAAACGCGCGGGGGGGTAAACAGCGTTACCAGCCAGTTCACCAGGCTGGTAGCAATGGTTAATGCGGGAAGAATCACCAACCCTGAGACGCCCAGGGCAGACAGCGTGCTCTCTGTTCCCGCCAGTCCAAGCGCCAGCGCTACCCATACGGCGGTCAGGGCCAGTATACTGCCCAAGTATAGGGCGCTGTTATGCCGCGCGGCCCAACGCCGCACCGCCAGCATGCCGCGCGGGCGATGCCCAATCTGCGCTTCCAGCGCGGCGCGGCCCTGATCGAGCAGTACATACCCCACATGGGTCTGGCGCTCCACTGCTGCGCTTCCATCGGATGCGCGTGTAGCGCGCGCCAGTTCTACAGCCAGGCGCGCCAGTTCGTTTTCACCACGTCCAGTGGCAAAGGCCAGCGCTTCAATTTCTTTGCGGTACAGATCATGCGACCGAAAGTCCATCTGCGCATACACCCCCGCAGGGTCTTGCCGCAGAGTCTTCTCCACCTGACTGACACTTTCAAAAAAGTCGTTCCAATCCTGCTCTGAGATGGCGCGCAGACTCAGGATCGCATTGGCAATCATGCTGGTTGCATCCGTGACGCCGTTGGGTTCTGCTTGCCCCTTCACGGCCAGGGTCATGTTCGAAGTGGGCAGCGGGCGGCTGGGATACAACCGCCCGGTCAGATTTTGTTCCAACGCAAGAGCCAGAGCCTCAATTAAGCCAATACGCAGAAAGGTCGGAACGGCCCACAATTCTCCCATCGTCAGCGGCACACGCTCTTGAAACTGGATCAAAATATTTTGCAACGCTGTGACATTGAGCAGCAGGTTCTGGCGCACCAGCACTTCTTTGACCACAGCGTCAATGCGCGCAAATCCGGCGCGCGGCCCCTGCACCAACTTGGGTAGTTGCGCATAATACCCAGCCGGCAAATCTTCGGCAATCTGGCGCTGGGCCTGGCGAATAATGTAATCATTGTCCAACACCCATTCCGAAGCATAAGTCAGAGGCAGTTCTTCGCGTGAGGCATCGCGGAAGTAGTCATGGGCTTCAGTCAGCCACCGTCCAAACGTTTCCAGATCACCAGTAATGGGATTTCCCACCTTGTGCGAACGAGCGGGGCCGTATTGGTCTGCCAGCCAGTTGACAAAGTCATCACTTCTCGGTTCTGATGCCATTTCATCCGTGCCGTGTTCGATGGAATGTACCTGCGCCATGCTCAGCGTTTCCCATACCTTTCGGCGGCGACTTCCGCCGCCGAGGGCCGCACTTGCGAAAGCGGCACATCCTGGATCACCAGAACGTTCTTCGTTCCGTATTCAAGATAATTGCGCGTGATGCTGCCGTAGGGGTAACTGGTTCCGCCCGTCTGGCCGTGTGCGCACAAGATCACCAGGTCCGCGTTTTCCTTTTCTGCCAGATCATGGAGGCCCGCTACCACGTTATTCTGTTCCACAATGCGAATTTCACAAGCTCCAGGAATCCGCTGACGCATTTCATATAAGTAATTCTCGACCGCCGTCCGGGTAATCTGCATGAATCGTTCGATCAGTTGATGAACCTCTTCCGGGTAGGGCATTGGGAGCGGCAGATTGGGCGGAGCGATCACCGCCCCCATAATCACAACAGTGGTAGACTCGCCGTCCTGAGCCATCGCCAGGTTTGTAGCCGCTGGAAGGGCGCATTCAGCTCGTCGCGAGGAATCGATCGGCAGCAAAATACGCCGATAGAGGAACGGGAGATGAGCTGCTGTGCTCATCGTCATCCTTGCCGCAGAGGTTCCCGGATTGGCAGTGTACTCACTGGAGGAAGCGGCCTCTGTGGTCTGCCCGCGCTCAGCGGGTCCTCCCGCCTCAGTCGCCCCGTGATAGGCACGCACCAGCAGCACTGGCAGGTAGATTTTGTCAAGCACTTTGGATACCACGCTGCTGATATTCCACCGGCTTAACCCACTGGCCCCGTGCGAATTCAGTACCACCAATTCGAATCCTTCGCTTTGAGCAAAGCTGACAATATTTTCTGGCGCGTTTCCTTCACGCAAGGCATAGGTCGTTGAAATCCCCATCCGTTCCAATTGGGCGGCGACAGCCTGCAAATACATCTCGGCCTGCGCCTTCAAAATTTGCCAATCCAACGGTTCAACGGCGTGTTGACCCTCCTGGTAAGGGGCCGGGTCTAGTATCTGCAACAAGGTAATCCTGCCCCCAAATATCCGCGCAAACTGCGCAGCATGAATGATGACCCCCTCAGCGAGCAGAGATCCATCCAATGGGACAAGGATTCGATTAAACACGTTGACCTCCTGATCAGAGCAAAACCAATCGCAAAAAATGATTTATCTGGTCAGATTACTGGATGGTAAAACACACCACAATCCATAGAATCCCTCTGATCACCTCAGGGTTATTCCTATCCGTGAGAATTGTCCGGGGTGCAACGATATCTGTTGAAGATGATGCGAATATCATCGGCGACTTCGGCCTGCATTTCTTTGCGCGGCACATACGCCTGGGGGTTCTGCTGGAGGTGGAACCGGCAGCGCTGTCAGAGAATGCCGCCGAACCGCGTAGTGGGGTCCGCGGCCATCCGGCCTGACGTTCCAACAAGGTGAGCTAACCATGCCAGCCCGGGAAATTGCTGCCGGACTTGTGCGGCAGATGGAAAATCTGGAGTAGGATTAAGAATGGCTCCGGTTTCCTCAACTCTTGAAAATATCAAAAAGGAATGTCGCCGCAAATGAATACCATCGAGGTCGAAATCTCACATGGAAAGATCCGAGGGATCCGAGAAGAAGGCGTCAATATCTTCAAAGGAATCCCGTACGCTGGTCGCGTTTCAGGGGACAGGCGGTTTCGCCGCCCCGCGGAACTCGAACCCTGGTCGGGCGTGCGAGATACAGTGCAGTTAGGCGCTCCCGCGATTCAACCTTCCAGACAGAACGAACCTGAACCAGCAGAAGATTGCCTGTTCTTAAACGTATGGACTCCTGCGAATGACCACCAGAAACGCCCGGTGATGTTCTACAATCACGGCGGGGGGTTTGTCATCGGCTCTGGCGGCACAGCGATACAAGATGGATCGAACCTGGCGCGCAACTTTGACGTGGTAGTGGTGCAAACCAATCACCGCCTGGGCCTGTTGGGTTTTCTCTATCTCGATGAGATCGCCGGCCCAGAATACGAAGGCTCTGGGAATCAGGGCCTTCTGGATATTGTTGCGGGGTTGAAATGGGTCCATGAGAACATTGCCGCATTTGGCGGAGATCCCGACAATGTGATGATCTTTGGCGAGTCGGGGGGTGGCGCTAAAACATCCTGCCTGTGTGCCATGCCAGAGGCAGCGCCCTATTTCAACAAAGCGTCAATTGAGAGCGGTCCTGGCGTGCGGATGAACACGCGCGAGATGGCGGCGCGGACGACATCCTGGGTGCTGAAAGAGCTCAATCTTGCTCCGCAGGATTGGCGTAAACTGTTGGAAGTGCCGGCTGCCGAGCTGCTGCGGATTCAATATAACCTGCCGTTTGTTCCCCCGTTCCAAAGCAAGCGCGCCTCGCCTAGCGCCGTTCCGATGGGCTTTGGGCCGGTTGTTGATGGCGTGACCCTCCCAGCCCATCCCTTTGACCCAGAAGCGCCCGCGATTTCTCGCAACAAACCGCTGATGACCGGCTGGAATGAGGATGAATACACCTTCTTCGCCTGGGAACGGAAAGATACCAGCGCATTCTTGTTAGATTTTACCGGCCTGGAGGCTAAGTTAACCGAGCAGTACGGCTCCGATGCCCACCGGATTATGGAAACTTACCGCCTGGCGATGCCCAACGCCTCGGCGCCGGAAATCTATGTTGCCATTGCCTCGATGACGATGATGGGGTTGGGGTCAGTAGAGATTGCCGAGAAAAAAGCGGCGCAGCAAGGCGCGCCCGTCTACCTGTATCAATTCGGGTATAAGTCCGAGGCAAAAATCCCGGGAACGGATTATCCGTTGGGAACCCCACATGCCATGGACATTACTTTTAAATTCAACAACGAAACTCTGGAGAACGGTGGCCGGTATTTATCTGGAAACCGTCCGGAGCGTGTGATCGCCTCGCATCATATGGCGGAACTGTGGACCACCTTTGCCCGCACCGGCAAACCTGCGGCGGTTGGCGTGCCGGAATGGCCGGCGTATAATTTCAAAGACCGGCCATCCATGCGAATTGATACCACCTGCGAGGTGATCCACCATCGCTACAGTATGGAACTGGCTCTGTGGCGGTCCATTGGTTACCTGTGCAGCGAAGAAAGATAGCTACACATTCGTTAAACGGCAAAGTCCACAAAAGGTAGGGTTCTATGCGCGTTTTACTCGATTATAACCCCCTGGCTCCCAGCAATCTGGCCCCGTCTGATTTCCAGGCGGCATTTCGCGCCCGTCCGGCCTGGATAACACCGCCAGCGGCAGGGCTTGCGCCCAGTGTGACCGCTTATCGGCTGCGGTTTGATCTGCCAGAAACGGCCGTGATCCGCGCGCACGTGAGCGCGGATGAGCGCTACCAATTGTTTTTGGACGGGGAGCGGGTGGGGCGCGGGCCAGAGCGGGGTTCCGATCGGATCTGGTTCTTTGAAACCTATGACCTGGATCTTTCCGCAGGGCCGCACCTGCTCACGGCGTTGGTCTGGCAGTTGGGGGACATCGGCCCGCTGGCGCAAATTGGCCTGGCGGGTGGTTTTCTGCTGGAGGCCGAAGGCCCGTTTGGCGAACTGATCTCCACCCGAACCGCAGTTTGGGAAACCCGGCCGGTGGATGGAATCAGTTTCAGTAAACCGCAACTGCCTGGGATGGGAACGGCCTGGTTTGTCGAACCAATTCAGACGACGGATGGCTCGGCTTACCCCTGGGGGGTTGAAAAGGGCGAGGGGCAGGGTTGGATGCCCGCTGCAGCACGGCGGGAGGATGTTGCTTTTCCCTTTGGGATCCAGGCCGAACACGTGCTCCATCCGGCCATGCTGCCGGCCCAAATGGCCGCCAGAAGGCAGGGGGGGCGGGTCCGCCATGTTGCTGAAGGGATCTGGCGTGACGAACAGTCGGTTCAGGTGGATGCAAGCGCCAACTTGACTGCCGAAGGAGCGGCCTGGCAAGCGCTGTTCGATGGAATTGCGCCGCTGGTCGTCCCACCCCGAACCCGTCGTCAGATCATCCTCGACCTGGAAGATTATGTTTGTGCCTACCCACAGATTCTGCTTTCCGGCGGCGCGGGCAGCCGGGTGACGATTGGCTGGGCCGAAGCACTCCATCTAGATGCATCTGGACACGCCAAAGGGCCGCGTGACGAGATTGCAGGCCGCACGTTTATCGCTTTGTGCCGCGATGTGGTCATCGCAGATGGCGGTGAAAAGCGTCTGTTTGAGCCGTTATGGTGGCGGGCCGGACGTTTCATCGAACTGCTGGTCGAGAGCGGAGACGAGCCTTTAACCGTTGAAGCATTTCACCTGCTTGAGACGCGCTATCCTCTGGAAATGGAGAGCCGTTTCAACAGCAGTGATGAACAACTGAACGCGGTAACGCCCGTGGCACTGCGCGGACTGCAAATGTGTGCGCATGAAACTTACATGGATTGCCCTTACTACGAGCAGATGATGTATGTGGGTGATTCGAGGTTGGAAGCGCTGACCACCTACGCGATCAGCGCGGACAGCCGACTGCCGAGAAAAGCGATCCATCTGTTTGGCCTCTCGCGTCTGCCGGACGGGTTGACCCAGGCGCGCTATCCGGGTCGGGATGTGCAGATCATCCCGCCGTTCTCGTTGTGGTGGATCGGGATGGTGTACGACTATGCCTTATGGCGTGGGGACCGTGCGTTTATCGCTGGGCTGCTGCCGGGCGTGCGCGCAGTGTTGGATGGTTTTATGGCGAACGTCCAATCCAACTATCTATTGCGCGCCCCCCAGGGTTGGAACTTCTCGGACTGGGTTGCCGATTGGCCGCTGGGCGTGCCGCCGGATGGCTTTGACGGCTTTAGCGGCCTGCTTAATTGGCATCTGGTATACACCTTAGGGCTGGCTGTCAGCCTGGAAGAATGGGCCGGAGAAGGACTCTTAGCGCAGCGATGGCAGGGCCTACGGGACCGGATTGCCAATGCTGTGAAAGCGGCCTTTTGGAATGAACCGCGCGGCTTGTTTGCAGACGACCTTGCGCACACGCGCTTTTCTGAGCATACCCAATGCCTGGCTCTGCTTTCTGGTGTGTTGGATGGCGAACAACGCCGCCTGACGGGACAGAACTTGCTTAACAGCCCCGATTTGACGCGCACTACGATTTACTTCAACCACTACTTGTTCGAGACTTACCGCCTGCTCGAACAGCCTGGAGCATTCTTCGATCGCATGCGGCTCTGGTTTGATCTGCCAGCGCAGGGCTTCAAAACGACGCCAGAACAGCCCGAACCGACTCGCTCTGATTGCCATGGGTGGGGGGCACACCCCCTTTACCACGACTTTGCCAGTCTGCTAGGCATCCAGCCAGCTTCATTCGGTTTTGAGCGCGTAGAGATCGCCCCTATGCCAGGCCACCTGAAGACCTTGTCGGGAACCATGCCCCACCCGCGCGGGCAGATTGATGCGGTCTTCGAATTTGAGGCGGGTCATGTCCGCGGCAGTGTATCACTGCCGGCAGGCATCTATGGCACATTTCGCTTTGCTGGAAAAACCGTGAACCTACAGCCGGGGGCTCAGTCCATCGCTCTTTGATGGACCATCGCAACCCACGCGCATCGGTCAACCCACCGCAGCAGCACCGCATCCTTCTTTGAACATTCAACCGTCCGGTATTCCCGATGTCATAGGGGCAGGCCCCTATGACATCGGGAAGTTGGAAATGATGGTCTTCTAACGAATGACGCGCAGGGAGAATACCTGGCGTCTGATCAGGGCGGTTTTTCCTTTGACGGCTGGACTGTGTATGGCCCACCGTTCTGTGCCGGTTATTTTTGAATCGATGGGAGAGGGGAAATGAATCAATTCAACAGGTATTCCACAAGGTTTGCTGGCGTGATGCTGATCATTGGCCCGCTGCTGCTGATGTGTGCCGCGGTGCTGGCCGCTGCGGGGCGGGTGGTAGACCGCGCTCAGGCGATCATCCAGGCGCGCCAGGCCGGGATAGGCGAATAAGGAGGAGAACGATGCACAGAATTGGCTTAACAATCATGATGATCGTCAGCATTTGTGCTTTTATGCCTCTGCACGGCCTGGATCTGGCCAGGGGCCAAATGCAATGGAATGGGGAGTCACGACTATCAGTCAATCAGACTGCGCTGGATGCCTATATCGAGAAGCAGATGCGGGAATTGAAGATTCCAGGGCTGGCATTAGCCATTGTGCGCGGTGATCAAATCGAGTACATGCGGGGGTATGGCGTGGCCGACGATACCGGTCGCCCAATGACCCCCGCAACGCCGCTTCTGATTGCCTCGTTGAGCAAGTCGTTCACGGCACTGGGCGTGATGCAACTGGTCGAAGCGGGGAGAATAGATCTGGAAGCCCCGGTTCAAACCTACCTGCCCTGGTTCCAGGTGGCAGATAAAGAAGCTTCCGCACGGATCACAATCCGCCATCTTCTCAACCACACCAGCGGGTTTTCAGAACTGGAAGGAGCCTTAAGGAACCTGGACCGGAACCTGGCAGAAGATGCGCTGGAAATGAGCGTGCGTGCTTTATCCGATACTCAATTGGCCGCCGCTCCAGGGGAACGATATGAATATTCCAACACCAATTACGATATTCTAGGACTTCTCATCCAAACCGTTAGCGGAATCTCATACGAGACTTATATCGAGGACAATATCTTTGCTCCGCTCCAGATGTGGAACTCGTATACCTCATTAGAAAAAGCCCGCGCCGGTTCATTATCAACCGGATATATCTCTTTCTTCGGTCTGACGACCAATTACGACCGCTTCATGCCCTATTCGCGCACAGTGGTCCCGTCAGCAGGGTTATTCTCCAGCGCGGAAGATATGGCACAGTATCTTTTGGTTCACCTGAATGAAGGCCGTCATACCGGACGATCTGCCGTTCTCTCTCCAACCGGCATGGCCGAACTGCATGCTCCGGGGGTAATCATTAACGGTGCAGTCAAATATGCCATGGGCTGGATTACCTGGCCGTTTCCACAACTGACTGCTGCGAACGGCACCAACGGTGATGTGCCATTCGCGCTGTCTCACGGCGGAGAAGGGGCCAACTTCCGATCGCTGATGGTCATGGTTCCCGACCTGCAGCTTGGCGTGGTCGTTTTGATAAACAAGATTGATCACCGCCGGGGAGAGGCATATGATTATATCGCCTGGAATACAGTCTTACTGGCTGCCGGGCTGAAGCCAGAAATGGTGCCGGGCAGTCCGGATTTTCTTGTCCGCTATGGTCAGGTGGCTGGATTGGTTTTGATTGTGCTGCTGGCAGGCAGTTTTATCTGGTCGGTGCGTCTACTATTCCGGCGGACACTTGACTTCACTCCGAGGACAATTCTTGCCTTTGCGATCTTACTGCTGCTTGATCTGGTCATTGCCGGATACATCTTGTTTGTCGAAATGTCACCTTCTGAAACAACACTATTATTGACCTTCACCTATTTCCTTGAAACCGGCGTCATATACATCATTATCCTGATTTTGACCCTGGGCTGGGGCTTCCTGCGCACGGTTTTATTACTGATGCGGCTGTCCAAGAAGGGGGCATAGGTCAGACGGTTCAAATGAACGAAATAGTGGTCATCAGGCTGGATCAAGCGACGACAGCCTGGTTTACTGCGGTCCCCACTCGCAAAGGCGCGCCCACAACCGGCGCGGCGTAGTCTTTACAGCAGGCACGGCGAGATTTTCCGGTCCGTAATCTCTCCACGGCAATTCATTCTCAATCCCAATGTGAAGCACACCGTACATAAGGCGCGTTTGGCCCCAGCGATACTATAAGGGCTCAACGGACCGCTTTACATGGCACCAAATGAAGAAAAGGCTGGTCAGGGCGAGTGCCCCCAGGCCAATGCTCGACGCTTCTGCGCCAGGAAAGATGTGTTTAACAGTCGGCCAGCGAATAAAAAATGGCGCTGATAGGGCATGGATTTTCAGGCTATACCAGATTTAAACAGATTCACTGTAAACGCTGAGAGATTATCCTATTCCAAACACCTCTGGGTAATTGCAAATTTGCTCTTCCAGATCACGGTCATAACGGATGACGATAACCCGATAGCCACGCTTTAATAATTCGTTACGGATGCGATCATCTTCCAACCGTTGAGCCGGTTCATCATGTATACTGCCATCGCAGAAGACACAAATATTGGGCTCGTAGAAGAAATCGGGGACACAACGAGGTTCGGAGATAGACCGCTGGGCATCATCAGGCAACCGGTATTGATGCGTAGAAAGCACATCTAGGAACCGACGCTCTAATGCAGAACGCGAGTCGGTGAGTGAGCGCAGCCACTCCAGATGCTCGGAATAGGTCCGCCCGGCTTTGCGCGGCAGGACAGAACTTCTGGCAAGTTCTAACAGAACTTCACGCACCAGGCGGCGATCGAGGTAAATGGCTTCTAATTGATTGCTATAACTCATTAAACACTCATAACAGGCGGCAACGCAGTCGGGTTTTTGGTCTTGCCCGCTTTCGTCATAATGAATACGTTCCAGTGCGGCACGAGCGACTTGGGCTAAAGCGTTGGGTTCTTCAATGAGACGGCGTAAAACACCACTGCCGCCCTCAGAAGTCTCATAGAATAAAAGGGAACGGTGTTCGTCTCTGCCAACGCTCTCAGCCGCAAGTTCGTTTTCTTCTAACTGATACACCTGCTCCAAACCCCGCTGTAAGGCAACACGTAAGGTGATTTCAAATTCATGCCGCTGAAACAGTTCCGGATCGGTCGGTCGGAGTAAGAGCAGGTTTTGGGTATCTTGCACACTCAGGCTTAAAGTCTGCACCCGGCGGTGACGGTTCTGGACAGGTGGTTGGGTGTTATCACTCACCATCTCACCGCTGTCCAAATCCACCCGAAAACCTTTGGCGTCTTGAGAGCGCCAGCCGTGATTAACTCGAAGAAGCGTTGCCGAAGGCCCGTAGGTGAGTTGAAAGCGCGGGGCGTCGGCTTCTTCCGTTCTTCTCTGCCATTCACCCTGAGAGACGGGGGCAAACTGGTAGAAAGTTTCAATAATATATCCGCGGCGGCGGCGTTCCTCTTCGTCAGAGGTAATGCGCTCAACACGGCGGGTTTTGACGTTAGGCATGTCAAGTAATTCAGCGGTCAGGCTGTTATCGGCGTTGAAGCGAGTATTACAAGCCGGACACAAATCTAAATCTGGAGCGCAAAACGATCCGCACGTATAGCACAAGCGCATCTTCCGGCGGCGCTCTTCCAAGCCGCCTGGGGGTGATTGGAAGCCGTAAATTTCCCAGCGAGCGCCTTCATGATACAGGTAATTGCCCGGGGCAAATTCACGCAAAGCCAGAAAACGGGCACGGGGAATGAACTCCCCGTTACTGCGCGGTACCCAGGCGCGCACGGGAAGAGCAGGGAAGTTGTATCCGGGCAGGAATCCCTCGCTTGCCAGGTAGCGGTAGGGGTAGAAATCACTTTCTTCGCGAGTGGTCTCAATTTGCAAAAGCAGATTGCGCTGGCGGACGGCTTCCTGCTGAAGTCTGCTGGCTTCTTGCTGATCTTCAGCCCGGCGAGCGCGTAAAAGTGCAGACTGGGCTTCCATTAACTGACGCGTAGCCGCACGATAGAGTTCGCGCCACCGGTCAAAAGCGTGATCAAATTTTTGGGGCGCATCCTCAAGGACCCGGTCGAGCCAGGCATCAGAGAACCAGGGCGCAGACCCTAAAAGAGCTTCGTCTGCCTTCAAGGCGCGGCGCATCCGTTCCCGTAGATATTGAAGCGTGGACTTACTCAACTGGATGGCAGACTGCACTTCCTGCCGCAAAGGTAAATCGTCACTCTCAACATCAAGTACCCCTTCAATAGACTGGCGCATGTTCAGGCGCACTTCACCCAGCCAGAGAGCATGTAGATGAGCACGGATGAGGTTTTCGTTGGTGAGGTCCAGTTTGGGAGCGCGCACACTCCCAGCCACCATTTCCTGGCGGTTGCGGAAGAAGTACTGGTCATGCGGGTTGAGGGCTCCGCAGTAGGTAAAGATCAGCCCCGCCTGACCCTGCCGCCCGGCACGTCCACTGCGCTGGGCATAGTTGGCGGGCGTGGGCGGCACATTGCGCATGTGGACAATGTCTAAATCGGCAATATCAATGCCCAGTTCCATCGTGGGCGAACAGACCAGATAGGGCAAACGTCTGCCCAGTTCGCTCTCTTTAGAGGTATCTTTGTCTTCCCAGCGGAAGCGGCGCTCGCGTTTTTCGCGTTCGCCAGGCGCAACCACCTGCGCCGTGTGTTCACGGGCTTCCAGCCCAGCAAGGTCGGCGGCAGATTCCTGGTAAAAGCGCTGGAAGAATGCATTGACCGGTCGAGAGTTGTTCACATAGATTTCGGCGGCTGCACGGCGGGTGTACAGCGGGTCGGGTTGAGGGGGCGTACCGCCGCCAGCCTTCCAGATCAAACAAGACACATCCAATTGGAAACGCTGATGATCCTGGATGGGGTCCATTCGCACCAGGAAACCCTGCCGTACCAACAAGTTGAGCAAGAATTCAATCAGCGAGCGGTATTCACTGGTAGAAATTTGCAGAGTCTTAATCAGATAGCGTCCTAAGGTACTGCGCTCCCCCAGGCTCTTCCCCTTCACGAAATTGTCGGCTTTACCCCGCAGAAAGAAATACTCTCCGGGGTTGAGTTCCTGACCATCGAGATCCAGGCCCCAGAATTCGTTGAGGTTCTGCTCACAGCGGCGCCGCAGTTGACTTTGCGTTTGCTCCTCAAAAATCCTGGCATTGAGCGTGCGGTTGCGGCGGAAATAATCCAGAATCACCCGCATCAGCTTGAACCGCTTTTCCGGTTCCTGCGCAGAAAGAGCAGGGTGACCATTCCAAAGATCTTCCTGCTTACACACTTCTTCGAGACCACGGTACTCGATGAGAAGCAGACCCAGTTCTTCCAAATTGGGCTGAAGTACGCGCCAGCCGCGGCGCAGATCTTCATACAGGCGGTACTCGGTCAGATTCGTGAAGGTATCCCACACAGCTTGCGCGGCTGAAGAAGCAGGATCGAGTTCAGGGTTGCGGGCAATATCGCGAATACGAAAGCTGTTTTTCAACTCTGCCACTACTTCCTGGGCGATAGAGTCATGGGTAAGCGTGCCGTGTTTCTTGAGCGCCGAGACCAGCGCCGAACGCAGAACAGCCAGATGAATGAAGTCGTTGAAATGTCCTGCCTGCAAGGATGCATCCTGGCGGTTATCGGTAAAGGTAAGCAGTTTGTCGCGGGCGGTCTTTGTGCGCGCCGCCTGCCGTAAGAGAGAGACCGCCAGTACCGTGGTGGCGCTGGAACGACCCTCCGTAGACAGAGCCGCCAGTTTACGAAACTCATCTTCTCTGCGGGTGTAATACTCTCCACAGTTCAGGCACAGGCTGAACGGCTGCGGTTGAAACCACATCTTGACCGCATCCGCCGAAGGTGAAGTTGAGAATCCACCGTTCGGGCGCGCCCAAACCGGGTAAGGAATCCGGTCACGATAATCTCTTTTGATGCGCCCATTAGGGTCACGCCATTCATCCGGCAGGTATTCTTCGCTCCAGTCATTTTCGGCGGAAGCCATCATTAAATACCCTGCCTGATAAGTCTCATCCGTCTCGGCATACCCCTGGGGGTGGGGAAGAAATTGATTTTCAATCTTCAATACGTGATAGTAATCCTGACCACACCGGCGGCAAAAACGAATGGGCAGAAAGATGCGCCCTTCGCTTGCCTGTACCTGCCCTTCCAGGGTGAGTTCCCGCCGGGCGGGCGGTTCCAGCGTGGCAAACAACGCCCGCCCTTGCCCAATGAACTGATGCAGTTTGAAAGCAAAGGCGGATCTCTGCCCTTCATCCTGCACTTCTTCGCCGAGGGTCAGCCAGCCGCGCAAGATTTGCCTGCAGGTCTCTTGCGCACAGTGGGTTTGTTCTGCCAGTTGTTTGGCGGCTTCGGGCAGAGAGATGGGAGTCCGGCGTCTGTATCCCCCCTCTGGCTCCGGCTCCAGCCCAAAGGCGTGTTCGATCCAGCGGGAAAGCGGGTGCTTTCGGTATTCTTCCAGAGAGAGCGCGGGCAGATGGTGGGGAGAAAGGACAGCCAAAGCATCGTCCAGTTCCTGCCTGGAAGGCATTCCTCCCTCCGTAAACGGCACAAGCGTTTCTTCAATGACATCGCTCTCGGTGAAGGGGTGTCCAAAGAGACGGGATGCGAAATCTGCCACAACCTGACGGCGCTGTGCCGGCCCAGCACTGCGGTCAGAGACCATCGTTGCCGAAGTGCCTACATGGATGAGGTTTTCACCTGCGGCGCGTTCCTTCAGGCGGCGGATGAGCATGGCAACGTCGGCGCCCTGCCGCCCGCGGTAGGTGTGCAGTTCATCAAAGATCAGAAAACGCATTCCGCCCCCTGCCGCATCCAGAAACCGCTGATCTTCCGGGCGGACGAGCATCAGTTCTGCCATCATGTAGTTGGTTAGCAAAATGTGGGGCGGATGCTGGCGCATGGCCTGGCGGGCTTCATCGCCGGTTTCGCCGGTGTACCTGGCAAAAGTTACAGGAAAGGGTCGTCCGGTGTGGTCTTCGTAGGCTACCTTAAGCGCTTCCAGGGCTTGTAATTGAGAATTGACCAGGGCGTTCATCGGGTAAACAATGAGCGCCAGGGTTTTATCTTTAACCGGATTGCACAGAATGTTTTCTACAATCGGGATGAAATAGGTGAGACTTTTTCCTGAACCGGTGCCGCTGGTGACCACATAGCTTTCGCCGCGGCGGGCTTTCTCAACCGCCTGTTCCTGATGGCGGTACAGGTGGTAAGGGTGCCTCTGCGGGGTGCGGAAAATGCGCGCCGTGTCTGGGTGAAGACTGCCCTGGCGGGCAAGGTCATCTACGCTGGGGCCGCGTTGATAAGAAGGGCTGATCTGCAGAAGGAAGTCGGGCCAGAGATGAGCTTCTTCGTCCAGTGCCTGATCCACAAAGGCGCGGATGCGTTCATCGGCGATGGTTAGAAAGGATCGCACAAAATCGCGGTAATCGTTCAAGACGCTGGTGTGCAGGTCGAAGATGGACATAAGCATACTCCTATGGTGATTCCCACTGCCAATTAATCGGATCCCAGAATCCAACCGCTCTGCCGTTCAAATTTTCGCAGGCGAGTTAATGGTACATTTGAACTCAATGCCTGCTTGCGCAGACGAGTCTCTAAAGCCTGGCGGAAAGCGCCCCCAGTTTCATACCGCATGGGAATGCTCCAGAGCAGCGAGAATCTGGGCCGCAATGTGCCCGCCGCGCTGATGCGCTTCTTCACGAAGCACCGATTCGCTCACCAGGCCGCGCGCTAATGCCTGTTGAATGGCTTGTTGGATCCATTCCTCAGCGACACCAGCGCGAATCAGATCGGTCAGAGTGCGCGGCAGGGTGGTGACGGGAAGCCCAAGCCTGCGGGTAATGTCTTCAGGTCTCAGATGAGCTGTATGAAAGCGTACGTCAGGCAAGCGGCGCGAGGCGGTGCGCGGCACTGTGAGATGGATTGCGGCAGAGAGCAAATCGGTTAGTTCATAAAGCATAAGGGCGGTTTCATGGGAAAAGACGCCTTTTTTGCCCGTGGCAAGCCAGGCAATGAATAAATCGGCGTGAGGCATTTCGGGGAATTGAGCCCAGCGATAGACTCCGCGGCGAATGCGCAGAAAGCGCCCGCTTTTGACGTGGTGAGAAAGCAAAGCTTTGGAGATTCCTGCCCGCTGTGCCTGCTGTGCAGAAAAGTAGCCAGCCTGCTGCTCCGCTATCTCGTAGAGTTTGGTTTTTGCTTCTAATTCGCTCATGTGTGCATAAAGTCAAAAAATGTTTGACTTTATGCACACATTATCGTCTCGGGAATGGGATTTGTCAATTCGTAACCAACCCCAATTTCCGTAAAAAATCCAATCTGGAATTATCCTGGAAAACCACATTATCAAGTTGAACAGGTCTGAGAGGTTCAATTCCTCCAGAAGATTTACGTCAGTATTTTTCGCTCTCCGTTCGGCAAGCAAGGTTTCCATTTCAAGTAAAGCCTCACTGAATTTTCTCAAACTTCACGGTCTTGCCCGGATGCACCTGCTGGACATGATTCTCGCGGTCGAAGCCCAGAACCCGCTTGCCGCAAGCCGCACAGCGGAAGAGGCTGTAAGCATTATCGGCTTCACCCGGTTGGGCTGGCAGTGCATGATTGGCTTGAGGCGGTGCGGGTTTTTGGATGGGCGCAGGGGCTTCTCGTTGACTCTCTGGAACCGTCCTCGGAGAAGAATGAGTGGTTTCGGCTTGCTCATTCTGAGATGCCGATGGCACATGTTTCAGCCTCTCCCACGCTTCCAGCACCAGGCGGCGGGTGCGGTATTCACCGTATTCGCGGATTTCCTTCTCTTTCAGCACGCGGAAGGTCTCGCCGGGGAAATCGCTCTGCGCACAGCGTTCCGCGTAGCCCTGGGCATCCAGCGGGTCATCTACCTCTTCCCAGGGGTCGAGGATATTTTCCAGTTCGCGCGGGGTCAGGTCGGCGGGGTCGAGGATGTAGCGCATCTGCTTGCGGGTCAGCCCGTAGAGACGGGCGAAGTAAGCATCCAATTCGGCACGTAAAACGGCGCGGCGGTCTTCATCCCACTTAAAAGGCGGCAGGGGAATGCCATCCGGTTCAACGGCGATCCATTCGGGCGGATCCCATTCATGACCGCCGCCGGCCGCAGCAGCATTTTCCTCCCACTGCTCAAGGATGGCTTCCTGCAGTTCGGAGTATGCAAGGGCATGAGAGGCATTTTCTGCCGCGCTCAGGATGGTTTGCAGTACCCTTTCCAGATGGTTCAGTACTTCGTGATTCCAGAATCGCAAAACGGTGATGCCCTGATCGTTCAGGAAGGCGGTGCGTTCCGCGTCGTAAGCGCGCTGGTCGTCCGCGGCGTGCTGACCGCCGTCTAATTCCACCGCCAGCCGCTTTTCGGGGCAGTAAAAATCGAGGATCAAGCGCCCAATGGGATGCTGGCGGCGGAACTTTAACCCGCCCAACTGACGGTCGCGCAGAGCACGCCAGAGGATTTGCTCGGCTTCGGTGGCGTTTTTGCGCAGTTCGCGGGCGTGCTGGACGAGTTTATCCCTCACCCCATGCCCCTCTCCCAGGGGAGGTTGACCCCTCACCCCCAGCCCCTCTCCCTGGGGAGGTTGATCCCTCACCCCCAACCCCTCTCCCTTCGGGAGAGGGGAGTTCATTCCCTCGCCCCCTGGGAGAGGGTTAGGGTGAGGGCGCTCTTCTCTCCACACGTCATCGGCCAAGGGCTTGAGATCCCAGGCAGTATAAACCAGTTCCAGCACGCGCGGGACGATGAAGCGCAGATGCTCGGCGGTGTAGGCGGAAGGCGGAAGGACGGGAAGCTGGCGGAGGATGAAAAAGCCCAGCGATGTTCCACCGATTTTCTGGCGAGTTACGAAGTCAAATACTACGCTATTCATGTCAGCGTACCAACAATTTGCCAATATGGCGCTCGCATCAATAGTGACAAGCGGTAATTTATGATTAACTCCCGCCCTGGGCAACAGGCTGAAGATGGCGGTACGCTCGTCAGTGGAGCGGCACACGTCGCGGAATCCCATCAGCCAGCCATGCTTCCAGTTCCCTAAACGGGCCTGCACTTCAGCGGCGCTGACCCAATACCAGGGCAGGGCCACAAAGCGCGGGTCGGCGTGCTGGCGCTCATCCGGTGTGGGCAGGTGGGTGCTAGAGCGGTCGGATACGCCCTCGTAGGTGCCAAAGCGGTGGTCGTAGTGCCAGATCATCTTGGCTTCGTAGAGGGGGAGGTAGGTTTCGGGGAGAGATTGAGCCCTCACCCCCGGCCCCTCTCCCAAGGGGAGAGGGGAGGTGATTTCCCCGCTCCCTGGGTGAGGGAAGTTCATTCCTTCTCCCCCTAAGAGAGGGTTAGGGTGAGGGGGCGCAGGACGGGTGGACATGCTCTCACCCTGCCCAGGGCTTGTATCCCTCACCCCCGGCCCCTCTCCCTGGGGGAGCGGGGAGGTGATTTCCCCGCTCCCTGGGTGAGGGGGGATGATTCCCTCGCCCTTTGGGAGAGGGTGAGGGGAGTTGATTCCCTCTCCCTCTGGGAGAGGGTGAGGGTGAGGGTGAGGGCGAACAAAGCAATTCCCAACCAGCCGATACCCGGCGCGTTCCAACTCTTCCCGCGTGCGGAAGAGGTGAGAGTCGTTGGACATATCGAGCATACGCAAGAAACGCACGCCCCAGGGGTTTGCCCTCACCCCCGGCCCCTCTCCCTGGGGGAGCGGGGAGTCGTTGACCAGCACCGGCACGCGGGCGTAGATGGCGCGGGTCAGGTCGGCGTCCTGGCGGGTGCGGAAGACCGGCAGGGTGCGGGTGTTGGGGTTGATGCGGCGAATATCATCTCGCGTGAGGGTAAAGACGCGGCGCGGGTCACGCAGGTGCTCGACGCGGGTGGAGAAGAAGGAAAGGGTCATGCCTGAATTCCGGCTCAGGCCCTCAGCCTGTCCAGGGCTTTTCTCCCTCACCCCCGGCCCCTCTCCCAGAGGGAGAGGGGAGGTGTTCATGCCCTCGCCCTTTGGGAGAGGGCTAGGGTGAGGGGACCCAGGGCGGGGGGGCATGCTCTCGCTCTGGCCAGGACTTTTCTCCCTCACCCCCAACCCCTCTCCCTCAGGGAGAGGGGAGTTAATTCCCTCGCCCCCTGGGAGAGGGTTAGGGTGAGGGGAGCTCATTCCCTCGCCCCCTGGGAGAGGGTTAGGGTGAGGGGAGCTCATTCCCTCGCCCCCTGGGAGAGGGTTAGGGTGAGGGGAGCTCATTCCCTCGCCCCATGGGAGAGGGTTAGGGTGAGGGGAGCTCATTCCCTCGCCCCCTGGGAGAGGGTTAGGGTGAGGGGAGCTCATTCCCTCGCCCCCTGGGAGAGGGTTAGGGTGAGGGG
>Ga0101944_10003806_pt1 | contig 20099 bp, 16 predicted proteins | sample DewCreD2012metaG_FD_75245 | JGI IMG/M metagenome (GOLD analysis project Ga0101944, IMG submission 75245) | Hot spring sediment bacterial and archeal communities from British Columbia, Canada, to study Microbial Dark Matter (Phase II) - Dewar... ... | reverse complement strand
CCGGCGAAGGTTTCGATGAGGTCCTTGTGCCGCCGCGCGCAGGCCACTTCGTAGAGGTAGATCAGCGTCTCGATCGCCTCCTGCTGGAAGTAGTGGTAGGCGAACCGGCTGCCGTCCGGCCGGCGGTGATCCGTGTAAAACCAGTGCGCCAGCAAGGTCCGGGTCGTCTCGCTCACGCCCGCGTAGCCGCCTCTTGGCCAGGCCGGCCGCATCCCGGCCTTCAGCTCGAACGTACGCCACTCGTTGACCGCCCGTTGCAGAGCCGGCACACACGGCGCGGTCATCACCCGCGCTTCCAGCAGGCCGGGTTGGGCAGGGTCGGTTTTCTTTCGGCGCGGCATGGTGGGTTTGGCCGGGGCGGGGCAGGCTCACGCGGTCACGGCGGAATCCACGCCGCGCGGGTTCTCCACGCGCTGCGAGGCATTGAGCACTTCCAGCCCCACCACGTTCCCGTCCTTGTCGTAGTCGAGGATGATGCCGGGTTTGTCCTCGTCGCTTTCCTCCACGGGCGCATCGCGGAACAAGACCCGCAGCACATCCACCTCCGGATCGTAGATCACTTTCATGTTTTCCAGTACTTGTTGAGCTTGCATGTCCGATCAACCGTCACCACCTTCGCCGTCTTTTCGTTCACCAAAACCCGGAGCAGATACAGCCGCCGGTTGATCTCCACTTTCGATTGATCACTTACCACATCGCCGTGTTCGGGCATTTTCTGCGCCGGCGCCGCCGGCAACGATTCAACCACGGCCAGCGGGATGTCGCGCCGCTGCATTTCCCTTCGGGCATGTTGGGTCAGCTCCGGCTTCATTTCACCTGCACCCGCACCGTCTTGGTGGTGTCGTTGCCCAGGAGGTCAATCACCTTCACCACCACCCGGTATTCGCCCGGCGCGCCGTAGGTGTGCGTGGTCTCCAGCTCCAGCTTCGGGTTCTTGCGCGTGCGATACGTCTGCCACTGGTTGTGGAACGTGTCGTCCCGGTTGTCCCAGTCCACCGCCCAGTAATCAATCCACTGGCTCCAGTGCTTCACCGCCCGGCGCGCCTCCTCCGGCACGTCGTCCGGCGGGATCACGAAATCCGTCAGCCGCAGCGCCACCTCCCGCCCGTGGGTCTTGACCTCGACCGCCAGCGCCGCCAGCTCGAAGAACCGCACGTCGCCCTGCTCCACCGCCCGCTTGTCCATCACGTCGCGCGGGATGCGCAGAAACCGCATCTGGATGTTGGCCGCGGCGGCCTGCTGTTTGGCCACCTCGTTCAGCTCGAAGGCAAAATCCCAGCCCAACACGTCCACGCCGTTGGTTTGCGGGGCGTCCTGGCCTGTGCCGATGGCCTTGCGGAACTCCGCGGCGATGTTGGTCACGTCACCCACGCTCACCGGTGCGTCCACCGCGCCCACGTGCACCATGCGGCCGGCCCGGACTCCGTGCAGCCAGGTGTACCCGCGGACCGGCGTGGCGTGATAAAGCTGGAGGATGAAATGCGTGTACTCCTGGTGTCTTTGTGCCTTGGTGGTGGATTCCGCCGGGGTTTCACCACCAGGCCACGAAGGCACAAAGGTCTGGTCGGCCCACACCTGCCGCTCGTATTTGCCGAGGTTCTGGACCACGAACGGCCGCACGTCCGGAATGGCCAGCAACCGCTTGCGCGTGGTGTGGATGGCCAAACAAGCAAAGTTCATTTCCCAGGATGGTGTCGGGCTTCTTGCCCGATTCCATCAACGAGGTCGGCACAGCGCAGGGTCTGTTACAAGGGCTTGACTCTACAGGTGTGAATCCTGTAACAATCCCTGCGTGGCACGATCTTCGACGACTTATTTGGGCAAGTGGCGCAGCGGCAAGACAACCGTCATCCGCGTGCCAGCGGCTTTAGCGACTCGGGTGCTTGACTACGCACGCGAGCTGGATGCAAACGCCGAGGCGTTGAAGGAGACGGAAACGCCTTACCGCACCGCGGCAGACGTTGATTTGGATCAGCCGGTCAATGTCGCCTCGGTCCCACAACGGTCGCCCTTCCGATATCCCGGCGGGAAGACTTGGCTGGTTCCGTATGTCCGCACATGGCTTTCAAGCCTGTCGCCAAGGCCCAGTGTCCTGATCGAACCCTTTGCGGGCGGTGGAATCGTAGGGTTGACCGCTGCATTCGAGAGGCTGGCCGAGCATGTCGTGTTGGTGGAGAAGGACGCCGATGTAGCCTCCGTTTGGCACGCCATACTCGGCGGCCAAGCCGAGTGGCTGGCTCGTCAGATTGAACAATTTGACTTAAGCAAGCAGAGAGTGCTCGAAGTTTTGGCCAAGCCACCTCAAAGCCAGCGTGAACGGGCGTTCGTCACGATATTGCGCAATCGCGTCCAACGAGGCGGTATTATGGCCCCGGGAGCTTCCCTGATGAAAAACGGCGAGAACGGGCGTGGCCTTCATTCGCGCTGGTATCCGGACACGCTTGCGAAACGGATTCGAAGCATTGCGGCGATCCGGAATCGGATCACGTTCATCGAAGGGGACGGGTTGGAGGTCATTACCGCTTACGCGGATGACGAGGGCGCGGCGTTTTTTGTTGATCCCCCCTACACGGTGGCCGCTCGGCGGCTTTACCCACACTGGCAAGTGGACCACCGAAAGTTGTTCGGCTTGCTTCGGAACGCCACCGGGAGCGTGTTGCTCACCTACGACAATACCCGTGAAATCGTCGCCTTGGCGGAGGAATTTCGCTTTGAAACACGGGCCATTGCCATGAAGAACACTCACCACGCGCGGATGACTGAACTGCTAATCGCCAAGGAGCTTACCTGGCTTCGAGACGCGCAAGCTTTTGGCGTATGGCGTTCTCGAACTGCTCAAGAGACACTGGCGTTCCACCCGTAAGACCTTCGACTGCGTTCTCAAGCGTTGTGAAAACAGTATCATGCCGTTTCAAAACGTATCGCCCCTCAATGGGGCCATCAAAATCCACGATGAACCAGAGGATATCTGCGTTCGACAACTCCGCGGTACGCCTCATCTCTCCCAGCGCTTCCCAAAAGGCCCTGTCAACGACGACGGCCATTTTCTTTCCCCAGCGCCTAAGCGTCGGAACTTTCGTTTGAAGTTGAGGCATTAACCGCTTCGGGCCGGATGAGCGGAAGTCGGGACGCCGCTGTTTCGGGGGCATGGGAATACCCGGTCCGTTCCACTGTCGCATAATGGCGAAATCGTGCTCGAATTTAGCACCGGAGAAATAGACCGCCTGCATCTCCAGGGCACACCAACTCAACTGCGCTCCTTCGAGGTGTACCAGCACGTTGTCAATGCGCCCGACTTCGTCTTGATCACCGCGTTGCTCGCCGGATTCCGACATCAGAAAAGAGAGTTCCGCGACCACCTTGGGCTGGGTTGTGCCCAAGAGCGTTTCACCAACCCACGAGAACACGCGACCGCCTTCCAAGAAGCGGCTGGGACACGTGGTGACCGGTGAGCCAACAACGCAGACCTCTCCTCCCACGTCACGCTGGTACAGTCCGAGCGAGCACACTCCACCTTTTTTGTGGCAGGCCACCCGCTCAGGCTTGAACGGGCAAAGCTCGTCACGGTTAGGCGTATTTGACAGGCGTTGCAGTTCGGCAGGTTGAAGGGCAGGAACTGCCCGTCCAAACAGTTCTGCTGCTCCGAAGCGTTTCATTAGGCCAGCAGTGATTTGAGTGCGCCGTGGCATTTGGGAATCCTATTGAAGAGCGACTCAGCTCGTCAAACTAGCGCTGCGCTTTCTCCGCGCTGTGCTTTTCGGCCACATCCGCGTTCAGCCCCCTTTTGCGCCAGACCTGACAGTGTCCATAACGACCGTGACGCAGCCTGCTGTCTGCCGGCGGGGCATAAACAACAAGGTCAACGTCATCAAACAGATGGCCTGCGGTCTCTGGGCAAGTGGTCACCTTCTCCTCAGAATGCGCGCCGCTTTTCCCCGGAACAGCGCCATGCACCTCCACTGGCCCCGGCACGGTGGCGGTGAATGAGAAATCCGCGCCGGTGTCGAAGGGCGGGTCAATGTAGATGAGGTTCACCTTGCCGGCGAACTCGGGCAGCAGGCTGGGCAGGACGTATTTCTTGTCGCCCCAGATCATCCGGTTGCGCCATTCCTTGGCCGCATACGCGCCGCCGGTCTCGCGCAGGAGCGACCTCTGGCGTTCCTGCGCGGACTCGTTGATGGTCTCGACGGTCTGGAACGGCAGGACCACGCGCAGCGGCGCGGCGCGCTTTCCGGCGGCGTCGTATTTCCCTTCCCAGACCAGTTCGGTCTTGATCCGGCTGAGCGGGTGGGGATTCTCCGGCGCGGAGGGTTGCGGTTTCTTTGAGTCTGCGGTACTCATGCGCTGCTCGCTCGTCACGGCTCGGTCGGAAGAGCCGCTGCCTGCCGGCGGCCGGTCCACACGGAAGACGGCCCGGATACGCCGATGTTCCCCCGGACACGGAGAGAGACTATAGCGCTGGCGGAAAAAAAGAAAGGGCGCAGTGCGACGGGAGGGCCTTTCGCGCCAAAGGCATCGTCCATGCCGCGCTACGGCAGAATCAGATTCTGCGCGGTCATTTCCGGCGGAATCGGCAACTGGAGCAGGCTCAGGACGGTGGGGGCGATGTCGGCCAGTTTGCCCCGCGCCACCAGCCGCCGGCCCGGCGCGTCGCGCGCCACGTAGATGCATTCGACCGGATTCAACGTGTGGCTGGTCTTCACCATGCCGGTGCGGTAATCCACCATCTGTTCGGCATTGCCGTGATCGGCGGTCACCAGCACCTGCGCGTCCAGTTCCAGCAGCCGCCCCACCGCCCGGCCCACGCACTCGTCCACCACCTCGATCGCGCGGCGCGCGGCGTCGAAGTTGCCGGTATGCCCCACCATGTCGCCGTTGGCGTAATTGACGGCGATGAAGCTGTAGGGATTGTTCCGCAGCCGCCGCAGGAGTTCCTCGGTCACCGTGTAGGCGTCCATCTCGGGATGGCTGGCAAAGGTCGCCGGATCGAAGCGGCTTTTGACTTCCACCTGCTCTTCGCCCGGATACGGCGTCGTGGATTTGCCGTTGAAAAAGCTGGTCACGTGCCGGAACTTCTGCGTCTCCGCGATCCGCAGTTGCCGCAAGCCGGCCCGGGCAATGACTTCGCCCAGCAGGTTCTCCATGCCGCCCCCCTCGTCCATGGGGCCCATGAGATAGGGTTCGAACTCGTCGTAGTAGCGGGTCAGTCCGACATAGGTCACGGCCGGCCGGCGCCGCACATGTCCGGGATAGGCCGGATCGACAAAGGCGCGGCTGAGCTGAATCGCCCGGTCCTGGCGGTAGTTCGTGTGCAGCACGCCGTCGCCGTCGCGGATGCCGTCGTAGTCCCCGAGGCAGCAGGGCGGGATGTATTCGTCGAACATCTCGACGCCGTCGGGCGTTCGATCCTGCGCGTAGGACTGGCGCACGGCTTCTTCCGCGCCCGCGGCCCGCCGGCCCTCGGCGCAGACCAGGCAATCGAAGGCCCGGTCGGTCAGCGCCCAGTTCTGCGAACGATCCATGGCGTAATAGCGGCCCATCAGCGTGCCGATCCGGCAGCCGCCCACCTCGCGCATCGTCAGTTGCAGCGTGGCCAGATACTCCAGCGTGCTGCGCGGCGGCGTGTCGCGGCCGTCCAGAAAGGGATGCACCACGATCTGCCCCCCGGGATGCTCCGCCCGCGCCCGCCGCATGATCTTGAACAAATGCTCCTGGTGCGCATGAACCCCTTCGTCCTGCAGCAACCCCAGCAGATGCAGCCGTCCGCCGCCGGCTTTCCAGTTCCGCATCAAGGTTTTCCAATGCGGCGCCTCGAACAGCTCGCCGGTCCGCAGCCCGTCGTCAATGCGCTTCAACTCCTGCACCACCACCCGCCCCGCGCCCATGTTGAGGTGCCCCACCTCGCTCGAGCCCTGGTAGCCCTCCGGCAGCCCCACGGCCTCGCCGGCGCAGTCGAGCAGCGTCCAGGGATAGGTCCGCAAATAACCGTCCACGTTCGGCTTGCGGGCCGCCGCGACCGCGTTGCCCTCCGTCCGCTCGTTCACGCCCCAGCCGTCCCGCACAATCACCGCCACCGGTCGCCGCATGATGCTTGCCCGCCTCTCTCCTTGCCGTCGTTCAACCCAGCCAGCGCAGGGCCAGGCGATAGATCGCATGATTCACCGCCAACGCGTACAGACTCGAAAGCACATCGTCCATCACGATCCCCAGCCCGCCGGCCAGCGCTTGCGCCTGGCGCGCCGGCGGCGGCTTAAGGATGTCCAGCAGCCGGTTCACGACGAACGCCACCGGCATCAGCCAGACGTGCTCCGTCCAGGGCAAACCCAGCACGCACAGCGGAAACGTCAGAAACTCGTCCGCCACAATCCGCCGGTCGTCCGTGCGGCCGAAGTGCTCTTCGGCCACGTCGCACAGCGGCACCGCCGCCGCGCACAGCGCCAGGCACGCGACGATCCGAAGGAACGGGTGCAGCGGCAGCAGCAGCGCGGCCACCCCCACCCCCAGCAGCGCCCCCGCCGTTCCCGGCGCCACCGGGCTGTACCCCAGCCCGAAACCGCAGGCCATCCAAATCCAGATTGCCTTCATACGCCCCTCAGAAGTTGTGAACGAATCGGCGGACGACACGCAGGTCGTCGCTCCAGTTCCCGAAACGGACGACACGGAGGTCGTCCCTCCAGTTGCTGGAGCGGGCCGTATTGTCCCGGGTTTGGCAGGGTCGGGCTCCGTCCCGAGCGTCTGAAATCGAGTCTTTCACAGCCCCTCAGCAAAACCGGTACTTCAGAATGCACCACAAGGCCCATAGCCCGTCGCGCCACGAGACCTTCTTGCCTTCGGCATAACCCCGGCCATAGTACGCCACCGGCACCTCGTACACCCGCCACCGGCCGCGCGCCACCTTGGCCGTGATTTCCGGCTCGAACCCGAACCGATCTTCGCACAGCCGCAGCGACGCCAGCACCTCCCGCCGGAACACCTTGTAGCAGACCTCCATGTCGGTCAAGTTCAGATCGGTGAGCATGTTCGACAGCGTGGTCAGCAGCCGGTTGCCCACGTAATGCCAGAAGAACACCACCCGGTGCGGACCGCCCCCCAGAAACCGCGAACCGAAGACCACGTCGGCATACCCCTCCAGAATCGGCGCCAGCAGCGCGGGATAATCCCGCGGATCGTATTCCAGGTCGGCGTCCTGCACCAGCACGATTTCGCCGGCCGCCGCCGCGAAGCCCGTGCGCAGCGCCGCGCCCTTGCCGCGATTGCGCTCGTGCCGCAGCGTCTTGCAGGCCGGCGTCTCGGACCGAATTCGTTCCAGAACCGCGGACGTGCCGTCGGTCGAAGCGTCGTCCACGATCACCACTTCCTTTTCCAGGGGCAACGGCACGGCGAGCACCCGGCGCACGATCTCGCGGATCGTGCCGGCCTCGTTATAGACGGGAATGACGACGGATAACGTCATGGGCCCTGGCTGGTGCCGGAGGAGGGACTCGAACCCACACAGTGTTGCCACCACCAGATTTTGAGTCTGGCGCGTCTGCCATTTCGCCACTCCGGCCGAGCAAATTTTCAGGGCCTCATGTATACCACGGCCGGCGGGGCGGCTTCAACGGCTATCTCGCCGCGCTCTGGCGCGGTGGCCGCCGCCGGCGGGGCGCCCCCGCCCCGCCCGCGCCCGCTTCAGGCCAGCACCGCCAACGCCGCGTCAATGCGGCCCAGCGGCGCCGCGGCCTGAAAGCCGGCCACTCCGTCCGCCACCCGCTCGCGAATCTCCCGCGCGATCTCGATGCCGCGCCGCAGTCCGTCCTCCTTGGTGGCGCAGCCCGCCATGCGCCGCAACACCCGCTCCGGCACCACCACGCCCGGCACGTGCGTAGCCATGAACTCCGCGTTGCGCAGCGACAGCAGCGGATACAGCCCCGCGACGATCGGAATCTGGCGCGGATACCCCCGCGCCCGGTCCAGAAACCGCAGCAGCGCCTCGGCGTCGAAAACCGGCTGCGTGAAGGCGAACTCCGCCCCGGCGTCGATCTTCCGGAAAAAGCGCTCCAGTTCGCGCTCCGGCTCCACCGCCGCCGGATTCACCCCCACCCCGATCGCAATCGCCGTCGGTTGATCCAGGGGTTGCCCGGCCGCGTCGAAACCGTGGTTGAGGTTGTCCGCCAACCGCGCCAGACCGATGGCGTCCAGGTCGAAGACGCCGGTCGCGTCCGGATAATGGCCCAGCTTCGGCGGATCGCCGGTGATGAACAGCCAGGTTTTCAGGCCCAGCGCAAACCCGCCCAGCAGATCGGACTGCATGCCGATCAGGTTGCGGTCCCGGCAGCAATAGTGCGGAATCGGCTCGAGGTCCACCTCGCGCCGCAGCGCCAGCGCCGTGGCCAGCACGGAGAGCCGCGCGCTCGCCCGCGGTCCGTCCGGCAGGTTCACGGCGTCCACGCCGGCCTCGCGGCAGGCCCGGCACTTGGCCAGAAACCCCGCCAACCCGCCGCCCCCGGCGGGCGGCAGCACCTCGACGGACTTCACCGGGCGGCCGGCGGCCAGCTTGGCCGCGAACGGCGATTTTTCCGCCAACGGCTTGCCGACCCTCGCCGCGCCGGCGCCGTCGGCGGCGGTCGGCGCCGCGGCCAGCGCCACGTGGCGCCGCGCGCCGCTCACCCCCCGCACCGCCCGCGCCGCCATGCGGATGTGCGCCGGCGTGGTGCCGCAGCAGCCCCCCACCCCGCGCACCCCCACCTCGAGGTAGCGCTTGCAAAACTCCGTGAAGTACTCCGGGCTGTTCAAATACAGCATCCGGCCGCCGACCTGCCGCGGTCCGCCGGCGTTCGGCATCGCAATCACCGGTTTCGAGGCCCGCGCCACGGCCCGCCGCAGAGGCTGCAGCAGGTCCGCCGGCCCGCGGCCGCAGTTCAGCCCGATCCAATCCACGTTGTCGTCCTCGGACAGGGCGGCGGCGGCCTCTTCCGCGGCGCGCAGTCCCGCGGCGTCGTTTTCCCCGGGCGGCAGCCGAAACGAGGCCAGCACCGGGACGCGCGCCGTTCGCCGGGCCACCGCGGCGGCCAGCCGCAACTGCGCCAAGCTGCCGAAGGTCTCCAGCGCGATCAAGTCCACCCCGCCCTCCGCCAGCGCGCCGATCTGCTCCGCCCAGGCCGCTTCCATCTCGGCCGCGGCGGAGGCATCGAGCGGCGTCTCGGCCTCGAAACAGGGCCCGACCGAACCGCACACGTACACCTCGGCGCCCGCCGCCTCGCGCGCCAGCCGCGCCGCCGCGCGGTTGATCGCCGCCACCCGGTCCGCCAGACCGTACGCCGCCAGCTTGACGCGGTTGGCGCCGAAACTGTTGGTCTCGATCGCCTCGGCGCCCGCTTCGACATACTCGGCGTGCAGGTCGCGAATCAGTTGCGGCTGCGTCAAACACAGCTCGTCATAGCAGGCATTCAGGAAAACGCCGCGCTGGTAGATCATGGCGCCCATCGCGCCGTCGAAAACCAGCGGGGCTTCGCGGATTCTTTCGAGCAGGGGGCGCCGAACGCTCATGGCTGCAAACGGACATCGAACGCGGGGCCGAACTGGGCCGCGTATTCCAAGCTGTAAAGCCGGAAAAACACGGTCACCGGCAGCAGCACGACCGCGCCCACGTAGGGCAACAGCATCAGACAACCGGCAATGCAGCAGGTCGCCAGCGCCACCAGCAGCAGCGCCACGCCCGCCGCCAGAGTCAGCACCAGGTAGAAGAGTCCGTACAGCGCCAGCCGGCCGAAATGCGCCGCCAGCACGGGGCGAAAGGAACGCCAGGCCTCCGTGGCCGTGCAGCGGGAGCGATACATGGCCGGCACGATGAAATCCTCCAGAAACCGTCCGACATAGGCCGCCGCCACTCCAAAACCCAGCCACAGCACCCCCAGGACGGCGACGGCCGCCAGCGTGCCCGCCCGCCAGCCGCGCCCCGCCACGCAGGGAACCACGATCCCCAGGACCGTCGCCACGATCAGCGCCAACACGATCAGCAAACAAACCAGCAGGTACACCAGGGTCCACTTGAACAACGAGTTGCCTTCGCGGGCAAACTCCCGCCAGGGCGCCCCGATCTCCGTCCGATCGCGCACCACATTGTCCAGGAACATGAATTTGCCGCGGCACCGCAGCCACATCACCACCAGGCCCAGCGCCAGCCCCAGCAGCAGAAGCGCCGCGATCAGCCCGCCAACCAAAGCCAGATGCAGCTTGATCCACGTTGCCGCCTGCCCCAACACCTTCCCGAATTCTTCCTCGACCCCTTCCCCCCGTTCCGCCAGATTCGGAAAGTTGAAGCTGCCCCCGCCTTCCCCCAGGGTCGCCAGCCAGGCCGACACGCCCAGCAGGAACCACTTGCCCAGATCGAACGGCCGGAACAGGATGGCCTTCATCCCCTCCCAGGCCGCGCCGACCGGCGCCGTGCAGGAGATTTCGCTGCCGGGCCGTTCCCAGAACGCGGCGGCCGGGGGCGGCGGCACGGGCGGCGGAGGCTCCGCCGCCGGCGGGAAAAGCCCCTCCACTTCCGCCGCTCGCGCCCAGCGCTCGCCCAGCGACTCGTTCCAAACGTAATCCGACGGCTGCAAGCCGCCCGAGCGCGCCAGGCGCCGCAGCTCCGCCTCGTCCACCGGCCCCTGCTGCACCCCGCCGCTGACGTAATACCACTGCATCGGCGCCCCCCCACTCCCGGATCGACACGGCTGCGCGAGTGGACTATTTTGTTGCCCCGTGACTTCTGCGCAGCGCGACTTTCGCGCCTCGAACCGCCTCATCCTGGCCGCCCTGCTGGGCGCGCTGGCGCTGGCCTGGGCAGCGCTGCGCCTCGGCGCCGCCGTGCCCGGCGGCCTGAGCCTCTGCGCCGCGCAGCGGCTTTGCGGCCTGCGCTGCCCGCTGTGCGGCTTGACCCGCGGCCTGGACGCTCTGGCGCGCGGCGACCTGGCCGCGGCGCGCGCTCACCATCCCTGGACTATAGCCGTTGCCGCCGCCCTTGTCATCGAACTTGTCGGCCGCGCGCTGGCCGCGGCGGCGCCGCTGTCCGAGGCCCTGATCCCCCGCCTGCGCCGAGCCGACGCCTTGGCGCACGGGGCGGCCGCCTTGGCCTACCTCGCCTACGCCGTCTTTTTCTTGGTCCGGCAAGCGGTCGGCCCGCTCTGAGCGCCGCCCCGCCGCTGCGACGCCCTGCGCGCTTCATCCGCCGGCCCCAGCCAACGCTGCGCCGCCGCGGGATCGCGCCGCCAACCGCGGCCCGCCACCTCCAGCGGCAAAGCCGGCCAGCCCGCCGCCAGCCGCGCTTCCAGATCGTCCCAATCCCGTATGCCGCTGAGCGCGTCGGGCCGCGTCACGTTCAACGCGCCCGCGGCCACCGCGCGCGCCACGCAGTCGTCCAACGAACGGCCCCGCAGAAAAGCAGCCAGGAAACCGGCGATCGAGGCGTCTCCCGCGCCGGTCGCGCCGGCGAAGGTTTCCACCCGCAGCGCCGGGGTCCAGAATTCGCGGCGGACGAAACTCGCGGCCTCGCCCGGCCGGGCGCGCCCGAAGGCCGCCATGCGCTCCGCGCCCCCGCTGCGCACATACCACCCGCGCCGGCCGGTCTTGATGCCGACCACCCCGGCGCCGAAGCCCAGCAGCGTCTCGGACAGGCCGTGCAACTCGTCGCCGCTGACCGCCTCGACCATGTCCACGCCCGCGCGCCGCCAGGCCTGGAAGCGCTCCGGGGCCAGCATGAACAGCGTCTCTTCAAAACTGGGCAAAAACAAGTCCACATTCGGCAGCACCCGCGCCAGGAGGGCGCGCCAGGGGGCGCGGCCGCTGGGCGACGCCGGGTCCGGCAACGACATGTCGAGCGCCGTGGTCGCGCCGGCGGCGCGCGCGCGCCGGAACAGCTCGACCAGTTCCGCCCCTTCGTTCTCGTACATGCGCCGCATCAAGGGCGGATAGCCGAAGTGGAACAACGCGGCGCGGCCAATCAGCTCGTAATCGACGTCCGCCGCGCAAAAGGTGTCGTTGGCCGCCGGACAGTGCAGGAACATCCGGTCGAAGCCCGGCGCGCTGAGCACCACGGTGTAACTGGTGACCCCGCGCGGATATTCCAGCAGCCCCTCCCGGACGCCGAAGCGCTCGCGCAGCAAGGCGCGCACCAGTTGGCCGAATGGATCGCGGCCCACCTTGCCCATCAACGCGGCCGGAATGCCCAGTTTGACCAGGTTCAGCCCGGTGTTGCTGACCGCTCCGCCGGTGCTGATTTCCGCCGGACCGCATTCCTTGAGCGTCCCCGGAGCGAAGAAATCCGCGGCCGAGCGCAGCGACCAGCGCGACAGATCGGGAAAAATGTCCAGGCAGATATGCCCCGCCACAACCGCCAGGGGCAGGCTGTCGGCACGGGAGGACATGACAAAACCCGCTCAGGCTTTGACCAACTGCGCGACGAGTTTCAGCAGCTTTTCCGGCTTGACCGGCTTTTCGAGCACCGCTTTGACCGGCAGCCAGTCTTCGTCCGGCTCCAGGCCGAACGGCAGACTCTTGGCGCGGCGAATGCCGGTCATCAGCACCACCGGAATCCGCCGCGTGTCGGGATCCTCTTTCAGTTGCCGGGCGATTTCGATGCCCTCGGTGTCGTGGGCCATCATTACGTCGAGCAGCAGCAGGTCGGGTTTTTCCCGCTTCGCGGCCCGAAAGCCGTCGGCTCCGTTATACGCCGCAACCACGTCGTACCCCTTGGCTTCGAGCAGCGTCTTGGTTGCCTCGACCAGTTCGAGATCGTCATCCACCAGCAGTATCTTGGCCATCGTCGTCTCCCGGGCGCGGACGTTCCACTCCCAATTTGCGGGCCGTATATTCCGTGCTGCCGCGCCCCGGCGCAAGCAATTTCTCCGCGCCCGCGAAGGCGCGCCACCCGTCCAGCTCGCCGCCCCACGCGTAGGAAACGAACCGCTGGCGGCGGTTCCCCGCGGCCGGCTGCGCCCGCCGTCCCGCGTCGCCATTTGCGCTGCCGCCGGCAAACAGGGGCCGCCGTCGTCAGGGACGGTATTCGCCGGCCTGGGGAACGTTTTCCCGCCGGATGTCCGACCAGGATTCGTGGCGGATGCGCCAGACGCCGTCTTCTTTGACCAGCGTGACCGTGCCGCGCGAAACGATGATTTGGCCCGCGCCGCGGTCGAGGCGTCGGCCTTCCACGATCACCGTGGCCAGGTCTTGGTGGACCGTCTCCTGCACGACCGCGATCGTTCGGGCCAGCGTGCTGCGCTCGGCCATGAGCCGTTCGTACACGCTCTCCGGCGTGGCGCCCGTTCGCCGGCTGGTGCAGGCGAACACGGTGGCAACGTCCACCGCCCACTTGGAGCGGTGCACGATGCAATACACCTCGGCCGGCGACTTGTCGGCAAACAGCGCCGGCTGCGGCGGCGCGGCCGCGCCCCACCCTGCCAGAGCGGCCCCCAGCAGCAGGCCGAGCCGGCAGGCGCGTCTTTGTCCCTTCGCTCTCATGCCGCGATCGCTCCGCTTACCGGAACTGGAACAGCGTGACGCCGCCCCGCGGCTTCGGCGGCGGCGTCTGGAAGCTGGCGTTCGGGCCGGCCCAGAGGTTCGTGACGGCGTTGGAGGCGCGCAGCGTGTAGTAATAGGTTGCGCCGCTGGCCAGGGATCCCACGGACTTGCCGAGCGTCTGCGCCGCGGCGTTGGTGTACACGCCGATCTCGGCGCTTCCGGCGCTGGAGTCGGCCAGCCAGGCCGCTGCGCCGGCGTTGTCGTTCGTGCTCCAGTGCGCCGTCACCGTGAACACGGCTCCGGTTCCCTCCAGCAGGCCCCGCAACGTTGCCGAGGTCGGCTGCACGTCCGCCGCCGTCGTGTTGAACACGCCGATTGCCGGCGGCGGCAGCGTAACGAACGCGGACGGCGCGGACCAGGCCTGGCCGGCCGCGTTGGTCGCGTAAACGCGGTACTGATACTCGACGCCGTAAAGCAGCCCCGTCAGGGGGATCGCGAACGGCACGTCCTGGCTCGCGCCCGGAACCGACTGCACCCGCTCCCAGCCGCCCGTGCTCGACGTTCCGCCGTCGGCCTCGCCCCAGCACACGTACACCAGGGCACTGCCGCCGGCGGTGAGCATGCCGTTGAGCGTGGCGGTTCCGATTCCGAGATCCGTCGCTCCGCCGGCGTTGGTGACGGCCGGCGCCGCGGACGCCGGCAGGCGGATGGCGATGGCCTGGCCGCCGAAGGCGTAGTCGAGTTCATAACCGGCCGGGAGGCCGTTCGTCGCGGCAAAGCGGCCGCTGAGCGAGCCGTACGTGGCGATCACGTAGTTGCTCTGGGCCGGGCTGCCCGCAACGCTCAGGTTGAGCGTCGCGCCGGCAAGATTCAAGGCGCCCGCCACGGCCAGCCGGTCGCACGCGGACGGAGCGGCATCGTCGAGCTCCACGGCCAGCGTGCCCGCCAGGGTTACGCCCTGGCTGACGGTCAGCGTGCCGATGCCCTCCCCGGGGGCCAGCGTGCCGCCCGCCTGCACGCTGACGGCTCCGTTCAGCGTGCCCGTGCCGCCCAGCGTGCCGCCGGCCACGGTCACGGTGTTGGTGCCCAGCGTCCCGTTGACGAGCAGCGTGCCGTTGCTCACGGTCGCCGCGCCGCTGCCGGTGATGAGGTTGGCGGTGCCGCTGAAGCTGACGGTGCCTGCGCCGTCGATCGTCAGCGAATGGCCGTTCAGGTCCACGGCGCCCGTCGCGCTTAACACTCCGGAGGAAGCGTTCCGCCAAGTCTGCGGCCCGCCCAGGGTGACCGGGCTAACGATCGTGGCGGCGCCCGAACCGGAGTTCTTCACGATGCCGGCGCTGAGCGTGAGCGTCTGGCCGGCGGTGCCCAGGGTATAGGCGCCGCTGAAGGAATTGAACACGAGCATCTTGACGGTTGTGGGGCTCGCCAACGTCACCGCGCCGCCGGCGCCGCCGTTGCCGAAGCTGGCGGAGCATCCGGACACCCAGGAGACATTGGCGCTGCCATCCCACCACTGGTCGGTATCGAGCCAGGCGCCGGGGCCGTCCGTGCGGCCGGCCATGGCGCCGTTCGCATCCCAGGTGAGGCCGACGATGATTTCGACCGTGGCGGAGTTGGTGGCGGTTTTGGCGGAGGAATCTGTCACGCGCAGTTTAATTGTATTGAATCCTTCCGTCAGTCCCCACGTGCCGGTCAGGGTGGCATAGCTGACGGAATTCGAGACACCCGTCACATCGCCGAAGGTGCCGTCGTTGTTCAAATCCCAGTCGTAGGCCGTGATGGTTTGGCCATAGGACGGCTCCGACGCCGCAGCGTCGAGCGGCAGGGATTGTCCGAACAAGATCTTGTACGGGCCGCCGGCAACGGCGAGCGGATTGGCGCGGCCAACCACGAGTGTCCGCTGGACATCGGGAGCGGGCAAATAGTTTTGGTTGCCGGCTTGGGAAGCGGTGATCACCGTGGAGCCCACGCCGACAACCGTGACTTCCGCGCCGGTAACGGTTGCCACCGCGGTGTTCGAGCTGAGGTAGGAGACCGGCAGTCCGGAGGAAGCCGTGGCTGTGAGAGTAAAGGGCGGGGCGTTGTCGAGGACGGGATCGAGCGCGTCAAAGGAGATGGTTTGCGAAGCCTTGGCAATCACCAGACTGCCGGTGGCGCTCCCGGAGTAGTTGGGTTGGGTAATGGTGGCCACCGCCGTGTAAGCGCCCGCCACAACCGGCAGGTTGGTCACCCCATCGTAGGTGACGGTGTGCGCCAACCCAGTCGGCGTCGTGGTGACGGAAACGCTCTTGGGGGCGCCGTCGTAGGTCTGATTGAGGTTGCCCAGCGTGACCGTCGCCGGGAAGGGATTGACCGTCAGCGTCACCCCGCGCATCGTGTCGCCGCTGCCGTTGGTGGTATTCGTGAAGGTCACCGTGTCGGTGTACACCCCCACGTCCAAGGCGTTGGCGTTGGCGGCCAGGGAGACCGTCACGGTTGCGCTCGCGCTGGCGGCCAGGGTGCCGCTGGCGCTGCTGAGGCTCACCCAGGCGGCCGATTTGCCGGCCGTCCAATCGATGGCCGTGCCGCCCGGATTGCTGAGAACGTACTGGATCGAGGACGGCGAGAAGGGGCCGCCATAGTTGCCGGAAGACGTCAAATTGCTCGACGGGGACACCGTGAGCGATCCCGGCCCGATGCCGCTGTAGGCGACCATGTCCAACCAACCGGCATCGGAACCTGAACTCAGACTGCTGTCCTTGGAGTAGGTCCACCTTACGGTGTTGGTGCCTGCGGGAATCGAGACGGTTTTCTGGGTCCAGTCCACATTGCCGGAGATCCTCGCCAGCGTGCCGGTTTGCAGAACATCATTGAGATAGAAGCTCAGCCAGTCATAACTGCTTTCTGACGAGACCTTCCACCAGAAGGTCATCGTCCCCGGCCCGACCAGCGCGGCGCCAACGGAGCTAGACTGGTTGTCGCCGATCGCGCCGCTCTGCGCGGCATCCACCCCATCCTTGGTCGTGGTTGTCTGGGCGAACCAGGGCAGATTGCCGCTATTCGTCCAGGTGAGGCCGGTAGTATCGAGCGCATCGGCCAGCGAAAGCACAATGCTGAAGTTCGCATCGCTGGTATCCGACTTGGTTGGACTCTCGACACTGGTGATTCGGACGGCATAGTTCGTGGCGGCTGCCTGAGCTGCGGGAATGACCCAATCGAAAGCGCCGTCGTTCGGCGTGCTGGCGGCAAGCGTCGAATCCTGAGCGCCGCCTCGGAGAAGTTCGACCTGCACATTTCCGCCCAGACTGGAGATCCAGGTGATAGCCTTCGTCTCCCCCCTCGCCCACCGTTCGCCGCCGTTGGGCGCGGTAACGATCATGTCCGCGCTTTGGACATTGAATGTCACAGGAATGGTCTGCGGGGAGTTGCCGGCTTGCGCCGAGGAGACCGTGATGGTGTCGTAATACGTACCCGCCGCCAGGGATGTGGCATCCAAATCCACGTAGATCGTGTCGGTCTCGGCGACAACCGTTCCGGAGGTCGGCGACAGCGAGAGCCAGGACTGCATTTTGCTCACTGCATAGTTCATCGAACCGCCACCGGTATTGTTGATGGTGAACGACGTCCGCGGACCGGGCTGGCCCGAAATCCCAGTCTCGGAAATCGCGGCGGGCGCAAGCGCGATGGCGGGCTGCGGGGTGACGGTCAGGCTAACCGCAATGGTATCCGACGTGGGCGACGCGGCCGGATCCGTGACCGTGATGGTGGCCGAATACGATCCGGCAGCCAGGCCAATGGTGGCGAAATTGACGACAATCAGATCGCTCTCCGTCGTCGCCGTCCCGCTCGCGGGTGAACAGGAAAGCCAGGACTGGTCATCGGTAATGGTGTAGTTGAGTGTCCCTCCCTGAGCATTGCAGATGGTGAAGGTCTGCGACACGGCATTCGTTCCGTACCCACAATAGCTGTTGATCGTGTTCCGGCTGAGCATGATGCTCGGGGTGCCGCCGAGAGGCCCAGCCCCCACGACAAAGGTCATGTTGGAACTGTCGGCGCTGATATTGGTAATGACGCAGCTCGAAGCGGTCATCCGGCCGCCGCCATTCGTCGCCGCAGAAGCAACCCAGAACTTGAGTTCAGGAGTGGTGGTATCCGAGATTACACTTTTCCCGCTGCTCTTGAAGGCATCGGAGCTGTCAGGACTGGGATCGTCGTACCACGGATTGATCGTGGTCTTCTGGTTCGCTTCCACGAGCAGCAATTCATAGGGTTTGCTGTAGGAGTTCGTCGGGTTCTTGGAGGTCCAAATACTCGAATACGGATTGCTGCCGGTCTCGTAAACGTGGTAGACCACCAGCCCCGCGCTGGGGTTGACGCTCCCGGCCTGCCCCCCGTAAGGCCCTTCGTAGCCGGTATTGTCCCGGACCTCGAACACGAAATACTCGGTCGCCTTGGCCGGGTTGAGATAACGGTAGAGCTGATTGCCGTCCACCTGCACCGTGCAGCGTTGATTGCTATTGCTGGTAAGCTCAATGACGTCCATCCAGCCGGAGGCTTTCTTCAGATAGGGGTCAATGTTGACCGGGTGGGTTCCCGCCGGGCTTCCGCCATAGTTCCCGGAAGCCATGAGCGAAAAGTTGCCGATTTCCGCCGCATTGCCGTCATAGGAATACAGATCCGGGTACCCCAACAGCATGTGGCCGTTCTCGTGACAGACCGTCCCGATCTTCAAACTGGCCGTGGTGCCGATCTCGGTAATCTGGTAGTCATAGACATACATGTTGGGGCCGACCAGCTTTGCCGGAATCGCCGAGCGATGCGGCCACAGCCCGTACGACCACACCCCGCTGTTCGCGCCAGCAAAGAGCACATTGCAGGCGCGAATATAATTCTTGCTGCCGACGACCTTGGTTGAACACTTGGAAAAATCGTACCCATCCGCGATCAGGACATCCAGCGCATCGTTGAGCAACAACCGGCCGCAAGTCCCGCAATCCACCGAGGTGTCGTTGTAGTACGATTTGGGGTACGGAACGCGCACGTAGTACGTCACGTTATTGTTGTACCGCAGCTTCCCGCCCGACTGGATGAAGAAATAATCGAAGATGGAGCCCGCGTTTGAAAACCCCGCGTAGTTGGGCTTGTTGCAGTAGTCGTCCACCTGCGCCTGTGTCACGACCGTGCCGGGCACATCGGAAAAATCCACCAGGATCGTCAACCCGACGACATCTCCGGCGAGCGTGAACGACGGCGGCGCCATCACGATCGGCGGTTCGGAAGTGCCTTTGCCAGAACCCTCGGAAGCAGACGACGGGGCCGGGGGCGCGGGGATCTCCGAATCGGGGAAAACCGTCCCCAGGGGAATCGCGAAACCTTTTTTCCCCGCCCGTTCCATTTCCCGCACCCGCTTCTTGAGCTCGTGGTAATTCCGGCTGGCTTCCTTGACGGCCTGCCATCTTTCTTCCTGCCTGACGATCGCTTCCAGCTCCGCATATCGTCTTCTGGCCTTGGCGGCTCGGGAAGCGGGGTTGATCTTGATCCCCTTTTCCAATCCCCGCGTCTCCGGCTTGACCTTGCCGACTTCCCAGCCCGTGGAGACCAGGTCATTGCCGTCGGGAGACCGTTGAGCGTAATAGTAGGTTTTCGTGGCCGGATCGAAGACCACCGTGTAGCCGTCCAGGTCCGTAAACTCCGCGTAGAACTCATCGCCCTTGCCGTGCAACCGAATCTCCGTGCCGTCCGGCTGGCGAAACGTCACCGTCTCATCAAACGGCGCCGCTTGCGCCGGACCGGAAAGCAACCACCACCCAACCGCGACCCAGGCCATAAGCCTGACGCGGACGCCGCTGGTCGAGCGCACCTTTGCTGATGGGACGCTCAATTCAGCTCCTCCACGGTATTCGAACACCGATTCATGATAACAGGTGCGAACGACCCGCTCCATCCCAACTTTCCGGGTGGAAATCGACTCCCGCCCTTTGCGCCGTGGCAGCCGCGGGTCTGCAACCCGACGCCAAGCACATAGCGGGCAGATGCTTTCGGACCTCAGATACCGCAAGCGACTTATGCACAAGGAGTTACTAGCCGCCACCTGAAGGGGCCAGCCCCTCGCGCTCCCTGCTACTTGAATTGAAACAGCGTGGCCCCGCCCGCCCGTACAGACCCCTGCGGCGTAGCGCTCGCTTCTGCAGAGTTCTCGCTCTCGCCGCCCGCGTTCAGCGCCGAGACCACGTAGTAGTACGTCACGCCATTTGTGACCGCTGCGTCGTCGTAGCCCGTCCCGGCCTGGCTCTGGATCGTGACGTAAGGCCCGCCCGAGACCATCGCGCGCTTCACATGGTAGCTGACCGCTCCGTCCGAGCTGTTCCATGTCAGCCGCACCAGCGCGTCCGATCCCAAAGCCGTCAGCCCCGCCGGCGCCGCGGGCGGAAGCATCACGAGGGCGATCGCGGTTCCCCCGCCGTAGTTGTAGTCCAAAGCGAAGCCCGCCGGCAGGCCGTTCGTCGCGGCAAAACGGCCGCTGAGCGAGCCGTACGTGGCGATCACGTAGTTGCTCTGGGCCGGGCTGCCCGCAACGCTCAGGTTGAGCGTCGCGCCGGCAAGATTCAAGGCGCCCGCCACGGCCAGCCGGTCGC
>Ga0101944_10003804_pt1 | contig 20108 bp, 16 predicted proteins | sample DewCreD2012metaG_FD_75245 | JGI IMG/M metagenome (GOLD analysis project Ga0101944, IMG submission 75245) | Hot spring sediment bacterial and archeal communities from British Columbia, Canada, to study Microbial Dark Matter (Phase II) - Dewar... ... | reverse complement strand
AGGAGGCACAGTTGGATCCTCCAGCTCTAGGCCGCCCCGGGGAAAACGATATATTTTCATGCTGCAATCCGTTTATCTAAATATCCTGACTTATAAGCTAGTAATAAAGTACCATGCGACGCACGATACAAAACAACCAGGACACCGGATATACATATCACAAGATAAAGTCCTTGTCCTAAGGTATCCTGAGGCATTGTGCCAGAATAATTCAAGGACAGCAAGGATTCGAGCGGCGGGAGCGTCAGATCTTTATAGGGGTCTTCAACTGGCGCAGGCTGTACTTTTGAAAGCAACCCCTTTGAATCCAGACTGTATGTATTATAGGAAAACTCATCAGAGTCCTTGCTATACAGCGGTTTCATAGAAAAACGCGCCTGGGTGTTTAGATGAGCTTGATATTGGTCTATTGTTAAAGGGATGGGAGGGCTGTTGTTCAAAGGAGCAGCAGATCTAAACCCTGGGATGATAAGAAATAAAACAAACACAAAAAAAGCACCGACAGAAAAGGGGAATACAACCCTGAATGGTTCAATGCGCTTTTGTACAGAACTGATTAATTCTATTGGTAAAAAATAACGATGCCCGATTTCAGAATAATACTGCAGGCGAAGCAAGATATACAGAAGCCCCGCAGCACCTTGCACAGCCAGGGCCCCCAAGGCAATAAACCAATGTATTTTAAAGAAATAAGCACTTATCAAATATAAAAATAATAGAATAGCACCATATATAAGCTGGCCCTTATACCAATACATATAACGCTTCAGGTGAATGGATTCCTTGCTATAGACCTGTAAAACTAGATCTTTCTGAAATTGCCCGAGACTCATTTGCAGTGCTGCAAGAAGGCCGGTACAAAGGATAGCACCCACACCAAAGTTCATAAGAACCAGAGCCGCAGGAATTACAAGGACAATTTCATGTTTTTCTGAGGTCTTAAGGGCTGTGTATGCAAGAATTCCGGATATGACAAGACCGGTTAACCACCAGGGAAGCTGAGCATGCCCCGTTTCAGATACACGGAAAGAGGGCTTAAGATCAGAGAGAGATTTTTCCAGCTTTCGAATAAGGGAAGCCGCAGAATTCCAGGGATACAAACCTGTAAGAGGAATAAAGTAGCGCCGAGACCCACCGGACACAAAAATTTCCTTGAGTGCATCCGCATATCCATCATTGCGAGGGTCCATAGGTTCAATAAAAGAATAATATTCATTTAGAGGAATAGATTTAGGCCCCTCAAAATCATCAATATAAAGCCATTGTCCAGACTCTGAAATAGGATGCTGAACCCCAGCGGCGGAGAGCCGATCCAGCACTAAAGATTCAGCAATCTTGTCGGAAGTACTGAGCACCAGTAAAGAGGCGGTACGAGAAGGTTTGCTTCCACGAAAACCAAATTCTATGAGTCCTGCAACGCTTACGATAAAGAGGATTGCAAAAAGCCATAGAAGGCGGATTCGCTTCATGATCAGCGTACCGCCTACAGGAGGGCAAAGGCTGCAGCAATAAGGATCCCCAAAAGGGATCCTACCAGAACCTCGAGCGGCGCATGACCTTGAATTTCCTTAACCTGGTGATAGTCTATGTTAAGTCGGTCCGAAACCTCTTTTCCTAAAAGATTCAGCGCTTTAGCCTGCAAGCCCGCGGATCTGCGGACCCCCATGGAATCACGGATAACAATCAGGGCAAGACAAAGGGTAACAATAAATAGACTAGAACCGATTCCTTCTTTAAAACCGACCGAAGTTGCCAGGGCAGTTACCAGGGAAGAGTGACTTGACGGCATGCCCCCAGTTTTCCACAGGAGGGTAGATACAATTTCCTTGGCTGACTTTTTGGAATTTTTTAATAGCACAATGACCGCTTTCAAAAGCTGTGCAAAAATAAGGCTGGTAATAGCCGATAAAAAAACAGGATTTTCAAAAAAAGCTGATAAATCCCTTGAACGTAACGGAATGAATGAAACCATTGCCTAACAATCCCCTAAGTAAGCCCTTTTGTCAAGAACTCGCTTTTGATAGAATACCACATATGGCCTATACTGCGCAAATCACTGCGGATGATCAAAATCGGCGTTTGGACCGGATATTACGGAAAGCCCTGCCAGACCTTCCCCTTTCGGCGATTCATAAAATGCTCAGAAAAGGCCAGGTTTATATTGATGGCCAGCCGGTGCGTGCCTCATTTAAGCCCCAGGCCGGCTCTTTATTGGAAATTCCTGGACTTGCGGCAGAAACACCAGAAACTTCCCCAGATGCAAGTATTAAAGTTTCCAGTCCCAGGCTGCAAAGCATATCTACGGTTCCATCCCTAGACATACTCTTTGAAAATGAAGCCCTGCTGTTCATCAATAAAGAACCGGGTATTCCCGTTCATGGAGATGAAAGTCTGGATGAGGCAGTGCAGAACTATCTGCAACCAATCCTGCCCCCTTCCCTTTCTTTTAAACCGGGCCCCCTCCATCGGCTTGATCAGGGGACCAGCGGCATAATTGCCTTTTCAAAAAACCTGGCAGGGGCCCAGCGCTTTAGCGAAGCCCTGCGAGAGCATCGGCTTGAAAAATGGTATATCACAGTCCTGCAAGGACATGTAATGGGGCCTGTCGAATGGAATGATGTGTTACTTCGTGACAAAAGCCGGGGCATCAGCCGAATCGCCGCCGAATCAGAGACAGGAAAGGCGGCCCTTACCACGGTGTATCCCCTGTTTCAATGTGGGGATCCCCAACATCCTGCCACATTGGTACTCATCAAACTGGGAACAGGAAGGACCCATCAAATACGAGCCCAGGCAGCAAGCCATGGGTATCCGATCCTGGGGGACACCCGGTACGGGGCTCAGCGACAGAACAGGCCCTGGTTGCTCCATGCCTATGCCCTTGCAGGTCTAGATTTCTTACAACTGGCCCTCCCTGAAACGATTCAGGCACCCCTTAAGGACCGGCAGTTTGCTCTGCTGGAAAAAGTATGTACCGAAGCCAAACAGCGGCTTTTTATAAAAAGACTTCGCACAACCCCTCCCCTTTCGGACCTGCTTGATGCTATAATGAAGTAATGTTTCGCATACTGAGTGATCTATTCTGGTTTTTTAAAGGTGTAAAAGTGTATGCCCTGGTCGGCGAAAGCGGGACGGGGAAAAGCTTTAGAGCCAAGCTGGTAGCACAAAAATATGGTATCGATCTCATCATTGATGATGGTCTTTTAATTCGGGATAACCGGATTCTGGCAGGCCACTCGGCTAAAAAGGAAAAAACCTTTCTTGCCGCCGTAAAAGTAGCCCTCTTTGATGACAAGGCCCATCGGGATGAGGTGGCCCGGAAACTGCAAACAGAGAAATTTAAAAAAATTCTCATCCTCGGCACATCAATAAAGATGGTAAATAAAATCGCTGCTCGCCTGCAGTTATCCCAGCCAAGTAAAATTATAAAAATAGAGGATATAGCAACTCAGGAAGAAATAGAAAAGGCTATTCGGACCCGGAAGATTGAAGGAAAACATGTAATCCCTGTTCCTTCTATCGAAGTAAAGCGGAATTATCCCAATATTTTTTATGATGCCATCCGGGTCTTCTTAAAAAGGGGTGTTCTGCCGCCAGTGGGAGCTAGCACCAAGGTCCACGAAAAATCCGTAGTAAGACCTGAATATTCGAAACGGGGTAAGGTGGTAATTTCAGAAGCGGCCCTGAGCCAGATGGTAATCCATTGTGTCGATGAATTTAATCCACATATTAGAATAAAGAAAATTGTTGTTAAGGAAGATGGGCAGGGATACCGGCTTGTTATAACCATCGATGTGCCCTACGGAACCCAATTATCTGGAAATATTCATGAATTACAGCAATACTTAATTGATACAATAGAGCGATATACGGGTATACTGATTGAAGAGGTCAATATTATTATTGACAAAATAACCGAATAAACGGAGGTTGTCATGAATAAAAAGCTTGGATTAGCCCTCGTCCTCGTGCTTTTGGGAACCATGGCCTTAGTTGCACAAACCGAAGAAAAGTCCTTTGCAGAAGCTTCGGGAACCTATTACAAAGTATATGCTGAACAGGGCCAGGAAGCAGCCCTTGCGCTGGCTAAGGAAATGGATGCCCGTTTTGCAGTGTATAACCGGCTCTTTCGTTTCCCCCAAGGGCGACTAAGCCAACCGCTTGTGGTCCGATCCTTTGTGACCAAAGATGCATACGACACCTATGTTAGTACAAAACTGGGAACCATGAGAAATGGGGCGGTGTATCTTCATTATAACAATCGGCCTGAATTGAATGAACTAGTCTTGCTGGAAAACTCTGAAGAAGCAAAGAAGGTTTTTCCCCACCAAGCTTTTATACAGTTTTTGCGGGCCTTTGTTCCCAATCCTCCCACATGGCTTCAGGAAGGGCTTGCAATTTACTTTACAACCCTGGGATATGACCGGAATAAGGGAGAAGCCACCTATGAAGAAAACCTTTCCTGGCTTGAAATGGTAAAAAGCTGGGGAACTTCAGCTCCAACTCTGGAAGCGGTTGTTCTTTCAGATATCCAGAATCCCCTGCCATCCCCCCAAATACAAGGGGCGTCCTGGGCTCTGGTATCATTTTTATTAAATACGGACAATGAGGAATACCGGCGTTCCCTGTATGAAATATTTATGGTCCTTTCTCCTACGGAAACCCGCGAGGGCAACAGTAAATTGGCCTTGGAACGGATTCTTCCATGGGTTCAAATTGATGAAATTACAAAGGATTATCAGAACTATATCGGGGACCGGAAAACCTTTAATGAGTTGGTAGATGCAGGGCGTCAGGCCTATAGCGCTAAAGATCTGGCAAAGGCAGAGGTGCTGTTCCTGTCGGCCATGAATCTTCAACCGAATCATTTTGCTCCCCATTATTATCTGGGTCTGCTCTCCTATGAGCAAAAAAAGTATGATATGGCTGAAAATTATTATCGCTCTGCCTTGCTGTATGGAGCTGACGAAGCCCTGGTAAATTATGCATTAGGGCTGAATGCGGGGGCCGCAGGCCGCAAGGCAGATGCGGTTCAATATTTGGAAAAAGCTGCCGCCGCGGCTCCCGATCGGTATAAGGCAAAAGTGCAGGAACTTTTACCCCGGTTTAAATAGAATTCTTTTTTCGCCTGCGGCGCCGTTTTTTAGGTGCCGATTCTCCTGGGACTTGAGCACCTTCCACCGCAGGCTCCGGAACGGCTTCCTTATTGCGGCCCTTCTCAAAGGTACGGGCCTTTTTAATACCTATGCCATGTTCACGGAATAGAAGCCGAACCGCATTTTCCAGTTCGATGCGGGGTGGATTCATAGGAAGTACATAGGCCCGGCAAGCGGTAAGGGCCGCCCTGTAGGCTTCTAAAGGTTCCTGCTCCCAATGTACAATGCTGTTAAGATAATCCCTGATAAAGTAACTAATAACTTCCCCACTACGTAACTCTTTGCCACTTTTAATCAACTGGTCCAATGCTGAAAGGCTCTGAAGATAATTTTGCTTAAACTGGACATTAGACTGGATCAATTGAACGGCCTGGGGTTGTAAATACTGGTATAAAGAATATTTTAGAAGCTTTTCTACGATGGCACAGGAACTCCCCGAATTGATTATTTTAAATATTTCTTCCGTACGCCGGGAAGGTGAAACCGAAGCCAGCAGGGGGGCTTGCTGTTTGATCTTCCAGCTCAGGCTTAAGGGGATTCTGAAACCAGTGGTGGCTGAGTATTTTACCGCCCGAATCATCCGAACCGGATCGTCTTTAAAGATAACCGAGAGGGGAATGATGGGACGGATAAGCTGAGCCTTAATGTCTTTAAAGCCCCCTACATAATCCACAACAATCTGTTCATTCGGTTCATAGAAGAGGGCATTTAAGGTAAAATCGCGGCGAAGTACATCCTCTTCTACGGTGCCAAAGGTGTTACCCGTATGGCCATCTTTAATAGAACGAAAGGTGGCGACCTCATAGATGTTATCCCCCACATAGACATGGACTAGTCGGAAACGACGGCCAATAATGCGGGCATTTCTAAAAAGCCGTTTAATTTGTGAGGGGCTTGCACTGGTGACAATATCGAAATCCTTTGGCTTTTTCCCAACAATAAGATCTCGGACAGCACCGCCTACAATATAACTTTCATGCCCCGCCTGTTTAAGGCGGCCCACAATACGAACAGCTTCGATATCTACATCGAAGCTGTTGATATGGTGTTCATCTGCGGTATATACGATTGCTTTTTTAACAGGCCGACCATTTTTATCGGTTGAATATCTGTAACGCAACGTTGCCTCACCTGGAAATAAAGTGTATCAATGCAGATGCCGGTTAATCCAGGAAAGCAGATTATGGGTTACCTCTTCCCTATTTAGTTCATTCAGCATCTCATGCCGGCCTTCGGGATATAGAATAAACTCCAGATCCGTGATTCCCAGCTGCTTATAGGCTTCTACCAGCTTGGTGGGGCTTTTTCCCATTTCACCCACCGGGTCCGCTGAACCGGCAAAGACAAATATTGGCAAATTTTTGGGTATCCTGTCCATAGCCTCTTTGCTATGAATACTTCGGAGCCCCCTTGCAAGATCCCTGTAAAAAGCTACTGAACAGGGGAAACCGCAGAGTGGATCCGCCACATAGACGTCGACCTCCGCATTGTCCCGGGAAAGCCAATCAAACTGGGTGCGGTTTGGTTTAAAGGCCTTATTATAGGGACCGTCCGCGAGGCTATACACCAGGGGTGAAAATTTCCGGCCCCCCTTAATGGCTGCGATAAGGCCTGCCAGGGCGGCACCGACAAGCTCTTCCGGGCCACCCGGACCGCGGGTTCCAGAAAGAATACACCCTGCTAGATTCTGAGCAGACCGCTCGATATAGGCCTGGGCAAGGAAGGATCCCCAGGAATGACCTAATAAAAATAGGGGCACCTTGGATCGTTCTTGTTTAATAACATCACTGAGATGTTCCAGGTCCGCTACCACCTTGTAAAACCCATCCTGGTCAGCACAATGTCCCAAGAGTCCGCCAGACTCGGGAGAATTCTTTCCCCCCTGGGCAGTCTGTCCATGGCCCCGATGGTCATCGGCCCATACTTCAATTCCCGAAGCACAGAGGGCCTCTGCTAAACGGCCATACCGCTGTGAATGTTCCGCCATACCATGGACTACCTGAAGAACCGCTTTTGGCGGTACATCGGGGCTCCAGATACGGACGAAGAGCTGGATTCCATCTTTTGATGAAATATAACGAGTTTGTTCCTTCATGAAAGTATTGTAAACCCTATACCATCGTTCTGGCAATCATGATATATTCTCTTTATGGCAATTGGCGAAAAAGTATCCGGTACCATCGAATCTATTGCGGCGGGAGGTGCTGGGATCCTGCGATGGCAGGGAAAGACCCTGTTCGTCGATTACACTGCACCGGGAGACCGAATTAGCGCAGTCATAGAAGAGGAAAATCCTACCTGGGCTCGGGCATCATTACAGAAGCTTCATGAAGCGTCTCAGATCCGCGTAGAAAGCCCCTGCCCCTATTATCAGCGTTGCGGCGGCTGCACCCTCCAGCATATTAGCTATGAAGCGCAACTGCAGATTAAAAAACAACTTTTACTCGATCATTTTACCCGAATAGGCGCCATAGAACAGCTTCCGTCCATCAATATGATATACTCCGAATCCTATGGTTACCGGAACCGAATGCAGTTTCATCGGGTAGCAAAACCTAAGTCTGGTCAAAGCAGGGTGGGCTTAAAAGCCCGGTCCAGTGAAGCGGTCCTGCCCATAGAAACCTGCCCCATCGCCGATGAGGGAATCCAGCGGGCCCTGCAACGGAAGGAACTGGTACCGCCCCCAGCTTTAGATCGTTTCACTGTTTATTCCCGTTCTGGGACCTTTTTACAGGAAGGAAAACAACAGCGGGGCACGGTACGGCTCCTCGGAGCTACGCTCCAGATGGATGCGGGGGTCTTTTTTCAAAGTAATGGTCAGGTTTTAGAAAAACTTCTTATGGCCGTTCGGTCTGTAGCAGAGCAGGCAGACCGGAGTCTCCCTGCAGGGGACCTGTACAGTGGCGTAGGGACCTTCGCCTATTTTATCCAGGATTTGTTTCCTGCCCTGGACCTGATGGAAGAAAATCACAAGGCTCTGGCCCTTGCAAAGGAAAACATTACCAATAGGGGGGCTCGTTTTTTTCCGATCAGCGATGAACATTGGGCAAAACAGGCTGTAAAAAAGACCCAAACCCAGCACTATGGTTTTATGGTGCTGGATCCCCCCCGGCAAGGCCTGTCCCCTGCCCTCCGGGACTTTCTCTGTACCTCGGGACCGCCCCTAATTGCCTATGTATCCTGCGATCCTGCAACCCAGGCCAGGGACTGCAAAGGTCTGGTACAGGCTGGATATACCCTGGAAAGTCTAGACCTTTATGACTTTTACCCCCAGACAGCCCACATGGAAAGCCTGGCGGTCCTGCGGAGAGCTTGATGGGCAGGTTAAGGACATTAAAAAAACGCAGCACCAGGGTTTGGTTTTTTATCCTGACCCTGAGCATAGCTTGTATGCCGGGCCTTTTATTTGGCCAGCAGGATCAATCGGAAGCAAAGTGGCGCCAGGCCTTGGGAGGCAAGGTCCTGAGCATCCCCGCAGCCCAGGCTGAATCGGTGGTACTGGTCACCGATGATGGCATGCTCCGCTGTTACAGCTATACTGGCCGTGCCCTCTGGCAATTTGATGCACAGGGCAAGCTAACCCCCTTTGTAAGCCGTTCCCGGGAAGGAACCAGCTATATCTGCCGTCAGGATGGCACCCTTATGGCGGTAAACCGTTCAGGGAGACTGCTCTGGACCAGGACATTAAAAAGCCCCATAATCGCAAACCCAATTATTGGCTGGGATGGGCGGCTCTTCCTTCCCCAGGAAGAGGCCTTAGTCTGTATCAGCGCCGCAGGAGACCAGCGATGGGCTATACAGCTCGATGCACCCCTGGCTCTGCCGCCGGTGTCAGATGGCAGGGGGGGCATTCTTGCGGCCCTAAGATCCAAAGCGGTTCTGAACATTTCGCCTATCGGCGAGGTCTATTCGGCTGTGCTCCCGTTACAGCCGGCGGTGCTAGTATCTGCGGCGGATGCTCCAGTATCTGAAGGAGCCTTTATTGTTTTTTACCAGAATGGCCAGGGAGAACTGAGAACAATTTCTAGTAGGTCCCATGATTCTACCCAGAATTTTTCAAAGGATCTGCAGATACCCCTTCCGAGTCTTTCCGGTCTACCAGTAGCGGGCAACAGAAGGGGATCCAAAGTCGCCATTCTCCTTGAATCTGGCCAGGTAATCAGCCTATCTTTGGAAAACAACAGCATACTTTGGACCGGCCTTGGACCGGACAAAGTTAGAGGAGAAAATCTTGCTTTTCCCCTAACAGGCAAAACAAATACCTGGCCCTATCTTTTGTATGATGAGCGGGGAATCTATGTACAGCGGCTTTCCGGTGCAGCGGGTTTCACCGATGACGGGCGGCGACTCTGGACCATCGCTATAGATGGTGCGGCCTCAAGTCCATGCTTTTCCGATGAGGGCATCCTCTATTCCGGGGGAAATGATTGGATCCTCTATGCCTATAAACTGGAGGATCGGGTTCGATCCGTAGAGCGATCACTCTATGGCCCCGCACCGGAAGGGATGTACCAGCTGGAGGCCCTGGCGGACAGCCGCATTACCTCGGATCCCTTCTTTTTTGATGAAACCAATCTTTCTAGCCATTTATCTCATATTGAATCACTGTTGAATAGGGGAACCATCGGTGCGGAAGAACCTTCCAGTCTTGCCATACTGATGCATATCGCCGCTTCGGGCCAGCAAAGTCGGGGGATGCCCTTCAGGCTTCAGCCTCCTGTTCAAACGCTGTACCGAACCTGGGCCATCCGCCTTCTTGCCCGGCTTGGATCCCGGGAAACCATTCCCTTTTTAACCACCCTGGCAAAAAAGGAAGAGGACAATTTGGTTGTTTCAGAAATTGCCGCCGCTATTGGCCACATTGGGGTAGATCCCGATGGACTTGCATTGCAAACCTTCGAAGAACTTATGCAATCCGGGTTATTCCGTCAGGATGAGCGGGTTCTTGTAGCGCTAGCCCAATCTATCGGAGCCCTGTGCCGTTTTTCAGGCCCTCCCTTGAGCAGTGCGGGCATCCCCTATCTTATCAAACTTACAGAGGCCGATAAGGCTCCGGTGGTAAGAACCAGCGCACAACGGGCCCTTAAAAACATGATTGAATAGGAAAACCCATGTTTTTTTACTTCTTCCGTCGATAATTTTATAAAATAGGTTATAATAGATTCATACATCAGGAGTCATATTGATGAAAGCCCTATACAAACTGCTCACCATATTTACAGTTTTCGCGGTGGTACCCTCAGTGTTTGCCCTGGAAGTGGATAAGGCAGAACTGGAATCTACCCGGAACAGCAATATCCTGTTCATTAACTATGAAGGGCCCCATGCCCGCATCGAGACCCGGGAAGACATCCGCGGTATTGGCTATGCCTTGGGAAGGGCTATTAAGGCGGGGGCTTTGCGGGCAGGTGCTACAAACCGCTATTTTGCCATCCACTCAGTAGAAACCAATAAAACCCAGCTCGATGCGGATATTTTCGGCCTTGGTGTCGATGTTGGTGTGGACCATATTAAAAATGTGCGGCTTATTCTGCAGGGCTACCTGGAAGGAGCCTATGATTACAGCCCTTCCGATGCAGCCCTCCTGGCCCAATTTATAACTATTTACAATGCCGTATACCGAGGAAACTGGGACTATTTTACAACCCGTTATGCCCCTAAGGTTGTTTCCGAACTGACAAAAGAAAAGGCCGGTCTTTCCATTCGGTTTGATGAATGGCCCGGCAAGGCACTTATCCTTATTCCCCTCGCCACAGGAAAGGCTGGGTCCCTCAGTGCCATAGACACAAGCCGTATCACTGAAAAACCGGTCATTGAACAGCTTAAAAAGGATGAAAACCTGGGACTCGATGCCAGAAAGGATATGGTGGATCTTAAGGAACGGGAAGCCCAGGAAGCGAAACAAACAGCCCAGGTTCAAAAGGAAGCTATAGCCCAGGAAGAGGCCCGCATAGCCGCAGAAAAGGCGGCCTTGGAAGCGGAAAAGGCTAAGCTTGCGGAAGAAAAAGCCAGAGCAGAACAGGCAGAGGCTGAAAAAGCCGCAGCCCAGAAAACCGCCGGAACTGCTACAGCCGCGGCTGGTGGAACCCAAGGAACTGAAGGTGCACCAGAAAAAGCTCCCACTGCCCAGGAACTAGCTGCTAAGGAAGAAGCAATACAGACCCAGGAAAAGGCTATAGCTCAAAAGGAAGAAGCCCTGCAAACCCAAAAACAGGAAGCAGCGGCGGCAGAAGCCAGGGCGGCACAGAAAGAACAGGAAGCTAAAGCAGAACGGGCAGAAATTGCCAAGGATCAGCAACAGGTTATAAAAGAACAGGAAGCGGCAAAAACAGACCCAGAGGGAATTCTTGGTATCAGCTTACTACAAAACACTAATGCCCTGGGACGGCTCGTACTGGTGAATCCCACCAACGGGAAGGCCCTGAAACAATCGACCCTTAATACAGTGAACAGCAGAGCCATGATTGTACTGGCAGACAAAATTATAGCCATCGCCGGTCAAGCCCAAGGTAGCGGTGCGGTCCGCCTGGTTCAGATAGATCCTAAGAGTCTTGAAATGCTGAAACAGGGAGAGGTGGATATTGCAACCTCAAGCCTTCTCTGGACTCAAGGTCAGGATATCTATGCTCTGGCTTCTAGCTCGGGCAAGCTCAACCTGGCTCGTTTTGACCAGGACCTGAAATTACTGAGCAAATCGGATATAGAGGTACATCCCTTTGCATCAGTTCTATTCTACGGTGAAACCTTACTCACCCAGAAAGGAGATGGCACACCAGTACTGCTTAATAGCAAGGACTTAACAGAAAAGAAAGTCCAGTAAGGTATTGCATACATGGAGGCTTAAACCACCCCGTACGCAATGCATCCAACAGGTCCTAAAAAACTAACAAGGGCTGGCCAAAATTGGACAGCCCGTTCTGTAGCACCGGTAGGGGATTTAAAAACTTCAGTTTTTAGAATCGCTCAAGCGTTTTTTCATAGACTTGGATATATTTTCGTGCCGACTCTTCCCAGGAGAAATTTTTCTGCATACCTCGCTTTCTCATGGCCAGTATATGCTGAGGCCGGTTATAGTATGCCCAAATAGCCCAGCCCACGGTGTCATAAATAGCCCGGGGAGTTAGGTCATCGAACATAAAGCCCGTGCCATCGCCGGTTGCCTGGTTATAATTTTCGACCGTATCGGCCAGGCCTCCGGTTCGGTGAACAATCGGCGGTGTACCATAGGCTAGGGAATACATTTGGTTAAGTCCGCAGGGTTCATACCGGCTCGGCATCAGAAAGAAATCACTGCCCGCTTCGATAAGATGGCTTAACCGTTCACTGTAGCCAATCTGCACCTTAAAGTTTGGCAATTGGCTGCTTAAGTTTCGGACCTCCTGTTCACACCATCGTTCACCGGATCCTAAAAGGACAAATTGTAATTTCATATCATGGCAGATAGACCAGGCAGAACCATAGGCAGGGCCGAAGAGCTCTCCAATTCCCTTTTGTTCGGTAAGCCGAGTTACCATACCAATAACAGGTACATCAGGATCATTAGGGAGCCCATATTCCTTTTGAAGGGCCGCTTTAGCTGCCTTTTTCCCCTCCAGGTTTGTATGACTGTATTTTTCAGGGATATAGGGATCCTTTTCAGGATTCCAGACCTCCGTATCAATCCCATTTAAAATACCTACATAATCGGAAGCCCGCTGGCGGAGTACCCCATCCAACCTAAAACCATAGGCCTGGGTCTTTGTTTCTTCCGCATAGGTTGGGGATACCGTGGTAAGAAAATCAGCACTGGTAAGCCCTGCCTTAAGCAGATTCATCCGGTCCCAATCATCAAAACCGGCTTGAGTAAACAAATCCCAGCTTAATTGGGTATAGGGGTAAAAATCCTTGCTGTATACACCCTGATAGCCTAAATTGTGAATAGTAAAAATTGACGCCGTATGGGAAAATTCATTTTTTCGTTCTACATATTTTAAAAACACCGGAACCAAGGCTGTAGGCCAATCATGGGCATGCATGATATCCGGAAACCAGCTAAGCTTTCGGCAAAGCTGGAAGGCTCCGCGGCTTAAAAAGGTGAAACGGCGGGGGTTATCGGAAAAATCCGGTTCAAAGGGGGTACCGTAGACACCATCCCTGCCATAAAACCCTTCATGGTCCAGGAAATAAACCGGGATTGGATGTTTTTTATCCGAACCGGGAAGCAGGGTTTCGTAAACCGCACACCATTCTTCACCGTACCCTACAGGAATGCCGAGGGGACCTTCCAGTTTGGAAAGTTTTTCACGGGAGATTGAATAATATCGGGGTAAAACGATACGAACATCATGGCCTAATTTTGAAAGGGCTATTGCAAGGGCAGAAACCGCATCCGCAAGCCCTCCGGTTTTGGCGAAGGGCACTGCTTCGCTGGTTGTCATAAGTATTTTCATAGTAAACTATTGTAAACGAATTTTAAAATTTTTCCAGTACCGAAAGACCATGCTCCTGCACTATATGCAAACCATGTTGGATATCTTCCACTTTAAAAATAACCACCGCCTTTCCCGGGGACCCTTCCAGGGAGGCATAGAGGTATTCAATATTTACTTTGGTTGCCTGAAATAGCTCCATGACTCTGGCAAGACTACCCGGTTCGTCGGTTATTTCTACCGCCAGCACATCGGTGGTCCGAGCGGTAAGCCCCGCTTTGGTAAGGGCGGCCATGGCTTCATCAACCTTATCAACAATGAGCCTGAGGATACCAAAATCTGCCGTATCCGCTATAGAGATGGCACGGATATTTACCTTTGCATTGGCTAAAACCTTTGTTACCTCCGCAAGCCGGCCAGAAGTATTTTCCAAAAAAATCGATATCTGTTTAATCTGCATAAAAACCTCCTACAGGGTTCGTCTATCAATCACCCGTTTTGCCTTGCCAATAGAACGTTCAATCGTCTTTGGCTCTACCAGTTTAACCCGTAATGCAATACCCAGTTTAGACTTCATCACATTTTCAATCTTGGTTCTTAAGCTTTCAAGGCTCTTTGTTTCATCACCAAAGAGTTCTTTTTTCACCTCCACCTGTAATTCTACTTCATCCAGATGGGACGGTCCACGATCCACGATAATAAGATAGTGAGGATCGGTACCTTCAATCTCAATAAGGGCATGTTCTATCTGGCTGGGAAAAACATTAACTCCGCGGATAATAAGCATGTCATCGGTACGGCCAAAGAGACGGTTCATCTTTATTGTTGTTCGACCGCAGGAACAGTTTTCTCTGCGGAGAAAGGTAACATCCCGGGTACGATAGCGAATAAGGGGGGTTCCCTCTTTTACCAGGGTTGTAAAAACTAATTCTCCCTTTTCACCATAGGGTAAAACCTTTCCCGTATTGGGGTCGATAATTTCAGGATAAAAGAAGTCTTCGTTGATATGAAGGCCATCCTTGACTTCGCACTCAAAGGCAACGCCAGGGCCCGTAATTTCTGTGAGACCGTAAATATCATAGGCATCGATGCCGTAATTCGCCTCGATTTCCTTCCTCATATTTTCGCTCCAGGGTTCAGCCCCAAAACAACCGGCCCTGAGTTTCATTGCCTTAATATCTATGCCCGATTCAGCGGCTTCTTCGGCCATATAGAGGGCATAGGAGGGGGTACAGGTTAGAATGGTAGAGCCAAAGGCTTGCATCACCATCAGCTGTTTCTGGGTATTTCCTGAAGACATGGGAATAATATTAGCCCCCAGACGTTTAGCCCCATAGTGAACACCGAGACCGCCGGTGAAGAGACCGTATCCATAGCAGTTTTGAACCGTATCGTTCCGGGTGGCCCCCGCACCGGCTAAGGTCCGGGCCATGGCTTCTTCCCAAACTTCCACATCCTTACGGGTATAGGCATCGACTACAGGAACACCGGTCGTACCGCTGGACATGTGTATTTCTTCAATCTCCGCCTGCGGACAGGCAAGAAGCCCATAGGGGAAGGTCTCCCGGAGGTCATCCTTGGTGGTAAAGGGAAGTTTTGAAATATCAGCGAGAGAGGTGATATCTTTTGGTGATACCCCGGCATCATCCATCTTTTTTTTATAAAAGGGCACATCCTGGTAGACCTTTTCTACTAAATTCTTGAGCCGGGCAAATTGCAATTTTTCCCGAACCACGGGATCCATAGCTTCATATTCAGGGTTAAAAATCATCGCTATACATCCTTTGGTCTCATATCGATTACCCGTTTTGCCTTGCCTTCCGAAACTGGCAAGGCACCCGGTTCGTGGAGTTCCACCTTGGGGTTAATGGAAATGGTAGTCTGCAGCGCATGGCGGATCCGTTCTTTTAAGGCGTTGAGTGGCCGGGCATCATCCATAAAGATATTCGGTCCTACTTCGGTTTTAACGGTCAGCCGATCCAAAGCACCTTCCTTTTCAACCTGGATAAGATAATTATTCCCCACTTCTTTTATACCCATAATCACTTCTTCGATCTGGCTGGGGAACACATTCACCCCGTTGATGATGAGCATATCATCGGTACGGCCTGTGATGCGTTTAATGCGCCGATGGGTTCTGCCGCAGGGGCAGGGGTCGGTATAAAAAGAAGTAAGGTCCCGAGTGCGGTATCGGAGGATCGGCATGGCTTCCCGGCAGAGGATAGTCAGGACCAGTTCCCCCGTCTCGCCCTCCGCTACCGGCTCCAGGGTATCGGGATGGACAATTTCTGCGATATAGCCATCTTCCCAGAGGTGCATCCCATCTTTATGCTGGCATTCAAAGGCAACCCCGGGGCCATTCATTTCCGATAAGCCATAGGAATTGTAGACATCGATGTTCCAGAGCTCTTCTATTCTGCGCCGGGTGTCCTCTGAATAGGGCTCGGCCCCGGCAAAGGCTTTGCGCAGGGCAAGCCCTGAAAGGGAAAAGCCCTCTTCTTCCATCTTTGAATGAAGATGGAGGAGAAAACTGGGAGTTGCATGGACCACCGTGGTCCGGTGATCCTTCATCATTTTAAATTGACGACCCGTGTTTCCCGGCCCTGAGGGAATTACCAGCATTCCTACCATTTCAGCCCCATAATGGAGCCCAAGGCCTCCGGTAAAAAGGCCGTAGGTGATCATATTTTGGAATACATCATCCCGGGTACAGCCAGTTCCGTAAATACAGCGGGCCACATAAGAAGCCCAGCGCTCCAAATCTTTTTTAGTAAAATAGATCGTTGTTGGGGTGCCGGTGGTCCCGCTGGATGCATGGAGCCGCACAATCTGGCTTCGGTCTACCGCCAGCATACCATCGGGAAAGGCATCCCGGAGATCCTGCTTGGTGGTAAAGGGAATTTTTTCAAGGTCTCGAAGACTCAGGATATCATTGCCCGCCGAAATACCCGCCTGAAAAAGCCGCTTTTTATAAAAGGGCGTCCGTAAGGCCCGGTCAACCGACTCTCTCAGAAGTTTTAGCTGGAGTTTTTCCAGCTCCTCCCGTGGCAGGGTTTCGGTTTCCTTATCCCAATATTGGTAATTCACTATTTTGCTCATAATCATACCCTATAGGGGAACCCCTAAGCGCGTTAACGTTGAGGGGTCCCTTAGATTTCTATTCCATTAGGTCCTATCCGAGACGTTTCTGCCAAGCCGAAAGGCCCTAATGTTTGCATCGATAACCGCCGGCTCCTTGGTAGCAAAGAGTTCGCAGATGGTCCCCTCCATAGCTTCCGCCGGAATGGGAAGGTAGGGACTAGAGGCACCGATGAGCACCATGTTTGCCGCCCGTGCCAAGCCCGCTTCCCTGGCTAACCCCTGGGTTTCCACAATAAAGGACCGCGGCAGGGACCGAATGAGGGCTTTGATTTTTTCTAGGTCCGGATAATCCTGTATATTGATGAAAGGCTCGGCGGCGCTTACCAAGGTCCCCTCCGGCTTAAGCCATTGCAGATAGCGGAGGCTTTCCAGGGGTTCCATGGATATAATGAGATCCGCGTCCCCCTTTGGAACCAGATCCGAATAGATGGGACCATCAGAAAGCCTGAGATGGGCTAAGACCGCCCCGCCCCGCTGGGACATGCCATGAACCTCGGACTGACGCACATTCAGATGTTGATCCACCGCGGCCTTTGCAATAATAGCGGCCACTGAAAGGATGCCCTGCCCGCCTACTCCGGCCAATATGATATCCCGTTTCATTCCTGGCCTCCCCTATCTTCGCAAACCGGTTTGGCTTTTTTTGCGGCCTCAAGTTTCTGCCGTTTTTTAATCGCTTCGATACATTCCCGCTTAAAGATAACCACCGAAACACCCCGGTATAGTATTTCCTTTCGGAGCAGTTCCGCATTGGCTTCCAGGTTCGAATGTTTGGCCTCCAGCTGTACAAGATGTGCCGGATCAAGCCCTAAACCGAGTATCAACTTTGCAAGCCCTTCGGAGGGAAGCATGGTGTCCTGACACCCCGTCATGGCTACAATGGAGTTATCCAGGATGACGAGGGTCATAGGGGTATTGGAAGCAATAGCATCGATGAGAGGGGTAATTCCTGAATGGAGGAAGGTAGAATCGCCGATGACGCCGATTGCATGCTCTATTCCTGCATCGGCGGCCCCCTTGGCCATATTCACCGATGCTCCCATGCAGACAATTGTTTCTGGAACATCGTAGGGAGGCGTAGCGCCCAGGGCATAACAGCCGATGTCGGAGGTTATCGCCACCGATGCAAGGCCATCCACCGCAAGGCGTATTGTGGAGTAGCTATCCCCATGGGGACAGCCATTGCAGAGCTGGGGCGGCCTGCCAGGTAATGTAAAAGAACCATCTTTTAAGGCAGGAATCTGAATGGCTGGCCTGGGTGAAAGACCCAGGGCTGGCCGCAGGACATCGGGGTCCAATTCGCCCGAAGCAGGAAGGGTTCCATCCATCTTGCCATGAATAACCGGCCTTTGAGGAAGTATGCCCCGAAGCAGTCCTTCTACCAGAGGCTGGCCCTCTTCGAGTATAAGGACTTCCTGAGCATCCTGACAGAGGCGTCGTACCAGATTCTGGGGGATCGGATAGGCTCCAATATGGAGCCGGGCAGGCAATGGTTTGCCCTTATTGTGGAGCAGAGTTTCCAAATCTGCCAGATTTTCTTCATAATAGTTTCCGCCGAGGCCAGTGGTGATGACTACCCGGCTCAGATCCCTGCCTTCCAGCTCCAGACGGTTCACCGGATGGGCTTCGGACCATGCTTTCATGGCGCTTTGCCGTTCCAAGAGAGAAGCATAACGGCGGCGGGCGTACGCAGGAAGAAGCATCCACTCCCGCTTATCGGCCTTGGAAAGGGGGTTTTGACTCCGGCTTGGGGCTAATCGCACGCCGGCGCGGGCATGGGATAAGCGGGTAACAAGCCGTAAAATGACCGGCACATGAAATGTTTCAGATATATCAAAGGCTTCACGGGTGAGGTCGTAGGCTTCCTGCTGGGTACGGGGTTCAAGGCAGGGGACTAGGGCAAAGGCTGCATAAAACCGGGAATCCTGTTCATTCTGAGAACTATGCATACCCGGGTCGTCCGCTACGGCAATCACAAGGCCTCCCTTTATGCCAAGGAGGGCTCCATTCACAAAGGGGTCCGCTGCCACATTCAGCCCCACATGTTTCATGGTAACCATGGCACGGCGGCCCGCAAAGGAAACCCCAAGGGCTGCCTCAAGGGCTGTCTTTTCATTCGCACACCATGCAGCCTTAGGGCCGCCCGCTTCATATTCAGCAATAAGCCGTTCCATAATTTCGGTTGATGGGGTACCGGGATAGCCATAGGCAGCGGTCAATCCCGCATGAATGGCCCCCAGGGCAACCGCTTCATCACCAAGTAATGCTAGATCTTCCATATCAACCACTTTACAAGCCTTTATAGGCTCTGTCGAGCAAAATTTTATCCGGTTTTTGAGTAAAGGTCGAAACAAGGGGCAACACCGCAAAGGGTATGAGCATGGCCAGGCTGGCGGCCAGAGGAGACTGGGCTGGGCCAAGAAGGTAAAAGAGCAGAATCTCTGCCAAAAGCCCGCTGAGCATGCCCGCATAGGCCCCCGCCTTTGTGGCACCCTTCCAGAAAAGGCCGTAGATAAAGGCGGCACCGAAGGAACCGGCCACGGCACCCCATGAAAGGGACATGAGGGTTACAATTACATCAAACTGATATCTAGAAATAAAATAGGATACGATCACAAAGAGGGCTGAAAGGAACCGCATCATTGCAATAGAGCGGTCCTTGCCGGTACCCTCCTCTACTCTGCCGGGGTAGAGGTCTATAGCCACTGAGGATGAAGATACCAATACGAGGGATGAGAGGGTTGACATGGAGGCAGACAAGACCAGGAGCAGGATGACCGCCAGGAGGAGTTCCGGCAAAAGACGAGTTAAAAGCAGGGGAACTATTAAATCGAAATTGATGGCTCCGCTGGCTGTTTTGGGTAACGAATCGGGGGTAAAAAACACATGGGCGCTGGTGCCTACCAGATATGCAGAAAAACCAATTACCGCAGAGAAAATGGTAGTAACCACGGTGGCCCGCTTAATCATCCCCTCATCCTTAATGGCATAGAATTTCTGAACCATCTGCGGAAGCGCCCAGGGACCAAAACTGGTCATGAAAATTACCGAAAGGATGGTCATAAGGGATGGTTGCGCCTGTGGCGGGATATGGGCAGCATAGTTCTGAGAAATTTGCCCAAGAGTAGTTATAAAACTGCCTCCTCGGGAGTACACCACAAGGACCATGGCTATGGCCCCGATAAACATCACCGCCCCTTGTATAAGGTCAGTCATGGCAATGGCGAAATAACCGCCTAAAACAAGATAAATGCCGGTAAAACCTATCATGAGCAGGAGGGCCACATCATAGGAAATATGAAAGACCGCTTCGAAGAGGTGTCCCAGACCCTTAAAAACCGACGCAGAATAGGGCAGCAAGAAGAAAAAGATGATGGCCGCTGCCAGGGGTTTCAGGTGCCGT
>Ga0101944_10003803_pt1 | contig 20113 bp, 19 predicted proteins | sample DewCreD2012metaG_FD_75245 | JGI IMG/M metagenome (GOLD analysis project Ga0101944, IMG submission 75245) | Hot spring sediment bacterial and archeal communities from British Columbia, Canada, to study Microbial Dark Matter (Phase II) - Dewar... ... | reverse complement strand
CTTCTCAATGCTCCTCCCGATAAGGATCTCTGAAGAGCCCCGCTTGGGAGCCCGGCCCGCAGCCACCCTGACCTGAGGCCGGAGCAGGAAGGAGTTCTCAGAGATCCCTCGGATCACGACGTTGGCTCGGCTCCCGCCCTCCCTCTTTTCCATGGTGATCAGGACCACCAGTTCCTTGGCCACAAGCGGCCGACCCCTCGGCCCTGAGGCGGCTTCGGGCACTGTCTCCACGATGGAGGCCTGAACCCGGTCCACCCCGCTCTGGACCTCGGAGCCGGAAGAACGGCGGATCACCACCACGTTGTCGTAGGACCCCGTCTCAACCAGTGTTTTCTGAAGTCCTTCAGCCAGCATGAGAATGGAGGCAAAAACAAAAACCACCAGAGCCATTCCCGAAGCCGTCAGCACCGTGGTGAGCCGGCGGGTGAGGAGGTTCCTCAGGCTGTAAAAGAAAAGCAGGGCCACCTCAACCGACCCTCCCGAGCGCTTGGATGATGGGCACTCGGACCGCTCGCCAGGTAGGCAAAACCGCGGCAGCCACCCCGACCGCCAGCGTCGCCAGACCTTGAAAGAGAACCGTCTGAGGGGTCACCGAGAAAACCGGGAAGTAATCCCCCAGGTAATGCAAGAAGGTTTTCGCTGCTGGGAAGCTCAGCAAGATTCCACCCGTTCCGCCCACCGCCGCAAGAAGCAGGGACTCCCCCAGGATCGTCGCGGCCAGATAGGGACCCCCGAACCCAAGGGTCTTGAAAACCGCGTATTCCCCCAGCCGTTCCCGCACGGACATGCTCATGCTGTTTGCCGCCACGGCCATGATGATGACGATCACCACAAAAGAGACCAACTGGATCACCAGAAGAATCGCCTCGGTCAGGGCCACAAACCCCAACTGAAAAGCCTTCTCCGTTTCGGTCAAGGTCTCTGCATAGGAATTTCTGAAGATCCGGTCCACCCGTTCAGCCGTCTCGGCCGCACGTTCAGGGTTTGCGACGCTCAGGATATAGATCCCCACCTGGTCCGCCATGACGGATTGTCTTTTTTTCAAGGATTCATTGAGGTAGTCCCAGTGAAAGAAGAACTGGCTTTCATCCACGCGGTTGTCCCGGCCCGAATAGATCCCGCGCAGCACAAACTCCCAGTTGCCGGGAAAGATGGTTCCGCGAAGGGTAATGAGGTCCCCGATTTTCCAGTTGAACCGTTTTGCCAGCTTGCGACCCACCATGCAAGCCCGCCGGTCTCTCAGGAAGATTTGTTTCTGATCTTCAGGAAGGAGGAACTCGGAATACAGTTCCAGGTAGGTCCTGGGCTCCACCGCCAAGTTTGCGAAGAAGTTCTTTTCCTCAATGTAGATTCCGCCGAACCAGTTGCCGTAGGAAACCGTCTTGACCCCTTCGACTCCGCGGATCCTTTCCAGGTAGGAAAGGGGAAGGGGAAAAACGAGAGAAATGGAATTTCGGGTGATCAGGCGGTTGGCTGAAGAGGCTTCCACGCCGGCATACCACGCGCTGATGACCGTTCTCAGGAGACCGAAGGAGAGAACGGCCACGCCGATCCCACACAGGGTGAGTCCTGTGCGGAGCTTGTGCCTAAGCACATTGCGAAAAACTAATTTCAGGAGCACCGGCCAGAACCCCCTTCTCCAAGTACTTCATGGAACGAGCCTTTCGCGCGGCCCTTGGATCGTGGGTCACCATGATAATGGTTTTGCCCGCCTCGCGGCTCAACCGGTCCATGAGGTTGAGCACTTCTTCGGCCGAGGCCCGGTCGAGGTCTCCGGTCGGCTCATCGGCCACCAGAATCCTCGGGTCCGTGACCATGGCCCGTGCGATCGCCACCCGCTGCTGCTGCCCTCCTGAAAGCTGCCCTGGATAGTGTTCCATCCGGTCCTCGAGCCTGACGAGGTTCAGCGCAGTGGTGACATGCTCGCGACGTTCGCGCCTTGAGAGGGGCGTGAGGAGGAGCGGCAGTTCCACATTCTCAAACGCCGTGAGAACCGGGACGAGGTTGTAGAACTGGAAAATGAACCCCACATTCGACGCTCGCCATTCGGCCAGCTCGCTTTCAGAGAGCGCGGTAATATCGACACCGGCCACATGGATCGTTCCTGAATCCGCCTGATCGAGCCCTGCCACCAGATTCAGGAGCGTGCTTTTTCCTGACCCTGACGGCCCCATGAGCGCCATGAAGTCCCCTTCACGGATGTCGAGGGTGATGTCGTTGAGAACAGGGAGGACCTGTCCCCCGCGGCGGTAGGACTTGAAAAGGTTTCTGAGTTCCACCATGGCCTTTTTTTCTTCCATCTACATTTCCGGGATGTTGACTCTTGTGCCGCCTTTCAGGTCGCTTCCGGGGTTGAGCACGACCCTGTCTTGCGCTCCAAGTCCTTCCAAAACCTCCACCATCGTGTCCAAGCTCTTTCCGGTGCGAACGGCTCTCTCCACCACCCGGTCTCCCTCCACGAGAAAAACCACACTCCGCCCTTCCCGGGAAATCACTGCGGAAGCAGGAACGGCTTTCAGAGGCTTCTCTTCCTCAGGCCCCGTCTCTCTGGACAGGAAAGCCACCTTGGCGCTCATCTCCGGGAGGACCCGGGGATCCATTTCCCTGAAGGCGACTTTGACGAGCACCGACGCTTTTGTCCGATCCGCGGTGGGAACGATCATGTGGACCGCGCCGCGGAAACGCAGATCCGGAAAGGCGTCCAGGCTGATCTCGCAGGGCTGTCCGACCTTCACCTGGCTGATGTTGGATTCAGAGACATCGACTTCCACCTGAAGGGAGCTCATATCCGCCATGGTCACCACGGCGGCTTTGGCATTGGCTGCGGCCCCCAGGGGAGTGACGATGTCTCCGATGTCCGCATTCTTAGTGAGCACCACGCCGTCAAAGGGAGCGCGGATGGTGGAATACTCCAACAGGACTTTCGCTTCCTCCAGGGCCGCTTCACTGGCACGAATCGCCGCTTCCTGGGCCGCGACCGCCGCCTTGGCCCGCTTGTATCTTGCTTCAGAAGCATCCACGGTGGATTGCGCGACAAAGCCCTTGGCAACCAATTGTTCATTGCGTTGGTGACTGACCTGCGCATCCTCCAGTTCAGCCTTTGCCTGATCCAGCGTGGACCGGGCAAGGGTCACGTTCGCCTGGGCCCTGTTGAGCGCTGCCTTGCTGTCCTCGCTCTCCAGCCTGGCAATCTCTTCTCCCTGCTTGACCCGGCTTCCTTCCTCTACGGACAAGGAAATCAACCGCCCCGTGATTTTTGAAGCCACCGCAGCCTTTCGTTGCGCGACCACATATCCGCTGGCGTTGAGCACGGTGAAGGTCTGGGAGGGGTAAAGGGTCTGCAGGCTCGCCACACGAACGTTCCGGGAAGGAGTGAGCAGGCCTTTCCGATAGAGGAATGCCCCTCCCACCACCAAAACGGTGATGAAGAGGACGAGGAGAACCCGCCTCTTCCTTCCCCTTCTCAGGGTCATCCTGGTCTTGTCGATGTGAAGCTTGGAAAGGTCATCCTCGACCATGGACTGAGCTCCTTCTCGCCCTTGCCGGACCGCACCTAGGGCATGCCCTCCGTCGGGCCATGAGTCAAGCCCTCTTATAGCATGCCCTCTTTTCCAGGAACAGGAATTCCCCTGAAGACTCTGACACCGCGGCCTCAGGCCAGCATGATTCTGGCGTCGGCTACAATGCACTGATCGGCGGAGCACTTGACCGGATTGAGGTCTATGGATTCCACCTCGTCCTGGAGGTCCATGGCCAGTTCCGAAAAGGCAAGAAGAAGACGGGTCAAGTCAGGGAGGTTTACGGGTTCGGCCCCCCGATACCCTTGCAAGAGGGCATGGGCCTTGAGTCCTCTGATCATGGAGGCCGCATCGGCTTCTTTCAGAGGGGCCATCCTCAAGGTGGCATCCTTGTAGATTTCCACTCCTGTTCCGCCCATGCCCAGCAGGATGACCGGCCCGAACTGATAGTCGATCTTCGCGCCCACAATCAGTTCCAGGCCCGAGACCATTTCCTCCACCAGGAGACGGTCAAAGCCGGGAAGCTTTCTGAGACGGTGAAAGACGGAGCGGATTTCCTCATCCCCGGCTATCCCCACCACCACCGCGCCGTACTCGGATTTGTGGATGATTGTTGGGGAAACCGCCTTGGCCACCACCGGGTAGCCGATCTCCCTCGCCCGGCGCACAGCGTCTTCTTCCTCTGTCGCGGTCTGGAACCGCGGCACCCTCAGACCCCGCAAAGAGAGAAGCCTCTTGGCCTCAGGTTCGAGGACCCACCCTGCTAACCTGGAAGCGCGAAGCACTTCAATCATCTCCCCACTCAGCATGGCCGGCACCTCTTCATGGCCTCCGCCATGAGCACGGCTCCGTCAATAGAGGGCGCCACAGGCACATGGTTCAGTTCAAACCCCTCGATGAGCATCCGATACCTTTCGACGTGGGGCACGTAGGCCACAATCGGTTTCCCTTCTTTGCGATACACCTGGCTCAGCCGAGCCCCCAGATCCATGGTGCAGCCCGGGAGATAGGGCAGGAGAAGCATGACAATGCAATCCACCTCCGGCGCTTTGCTGAGCAGGCTCGCAGCCAGAACAAAATCATCGTCCACGGCGCTTCCCGTGAGGTCCACGGGATTTTCCACAGAGGCGATGGATCGGATACTGGGCGAGAGTTTTTCACGGATTTGCCGCTGCACGCTCTCCGAGAGGGACGGGACCTGAAGGCCCTGTCCAAAGCAGAGATCCACCGCCATGGCCCCGTGGCCGCCGCTGCCCGTGACAATACCGATTCTTCCCTCAATGGACCGGGGATAACAGCTCAGGGATTCGCAGAAAGAAACCAGTTCAGATTCGTTTCTGGCTTCAGCCACCCCGAACTGAGCCAGGATCTCGGAGAAGACCCTGTAGTCGCCTCCCAGGGAGGCTGTGTGGCTGGAGACCGCTTTGGCTCCGCCCGGACTCTTCCCCGCCTTGAGCACAATGACCGGTTTGGGCGACCGGCTCGCGATCTGCACAAATTCGCGGCCTTCATTTTTTGCGAATCCTTCGACGTAGAGGGCGATCACCCTGGTGCGGGAATCCGCCATCAAGTAACGCAGAAGATCCGTTTCCCTGACCAGGGCTTTGTTCCCGATGCTCACGGCAAGAGACATGCCCACCCCTTCCAGCGCGAACTTAACCATTTGATCCACCAGGACCCCGCCGCTCTGGCTGACCATGGCCACCCCTCCCGGGTTGGGCCGCACCACCCGCTCGCTGGGGATGAAGAAGGTGTCGACGTAGTCAGGGGAATAAAGACCAAGACAGTTGGGGCCCACGAAGGGGAAATCCGCTTCCCTGGCAATGTCCACCACACGATCCTGCAAATCTTTTCGGCCGCTTTCTGCGAATCCGCCCGAAATGACCGCAGCCCCGCCCACCCCTGCCGCCACGCACTCTTCGATGACGCCCGGGACCTGCTCGGCCCGAACAGCGACCACGGCCAGATCCACCCTTTCCGGGATCTCCCGAAGGTGGGGGTACACCCTTTCCCCCTGGATATCGCCTCCTTGAGGATTCACCGGATAGACCGTCACAGGATAGCGGAGGTGGTTCTTGTAGTAAATGACGTTGGCCGGATGCCTGTCGTTGGCAAGAGACACACCGATCACAGCCATGGTCCTGGGTTCGAAAAGCCTGGTGAAGTCCAAAATCTCCTCCCGCTAACTCTGATGCGTTCGTAAATGGTCATGGCCGACTTATCGACCGCCCCCACGTATGAAAATGTAGGGGAGGGCTTTATGCCCTCCCACAAATGGGCGGGAGTAAATCCCGCCCCTACGAGGGCATTTTCACGGTAAAAAGTCCCATTTTCATGTCATTTCGAGCGAAGCGAGAAATCTTGAAGTGGTATTACACTGGAAAGAGAAGATTTCTCCCTGCGGTCGAAATGACAGATTCACTCCGTGGGACTTTTTACAAAGTCATCAGCTCTCAAGCTTCAAAAAGACGGCTGCCAGAGGCGGCAGGGTGAGGTCGAGGGACCATGGCCTGCCGTGGCAGGGAATCTCCTCGGTGTCCTTGCCCCCGAGATTGCCCACCCCGCTGCCGCCGTACTCCGCTGCATCGCTGTTGAGAACTTCTTTCCAGAACCCGGCCCTGGGAGCTCCGACGCGGTACCCGTGTCTCGGCACCGGGGTGAAATTGAATACGGCGAGAATGCCGTCCCGCCCTGAGGCGGTCTTCCGAAGGAGGCTCACCACGCTGTGCTGGGAGTCATTGCAGTCTATCCACTCAAATCCCGAGGGATCAAAGTCAAGGACGTGGAGGGCCGCCTCTTTCCGGTACAGGCTGTTGAGGTCCGCGACCCAGTGCTGAAGACTCCGGTGCAGGGGATAATCCAGGAGATTCCAGTCCAGGCCCCTCTCATGATACCACTCGTTCCACTGCCCGAATTCTCCTCCCATAAAAAGGAGTTTCTTGCCGGGCTGCGCGTACATGTACCCCAGGAGAAGTCTGAGGTTCGCGAACTTCTGCCAATCGTCGCCCGGCATCTTCCTGAGAAGCGACCCTTTTCCATGAACCACCTCGTCGTGAGACAGGGGCAGGATAAAATTCTCGTGATAGGCATAGAGCAGTCGAAAGGTGAGCCGCTGGTGATGGTAGGCCCTGTGGATCGGATCCTTGGACATGTACTCCAGGGTGTCGTGCATCCACCCCATGTCCCATTTCATGCCGAACCCTAACCCACCGACATAGTTGGGCCTGGAAACCATGGGCCAGTCCGTGGATTCCTCTGCGATGGTTTGGATGTCCGGATGCCGCTTGTAAGCCTCCTCGTTAAAACGCCTCAGAAAGGCGATGGCATCGAGATTCTCCCTTCCCCCATAGGCATTGGGGATCCACTCGCCTTCCTTGCGGGAATAGTCGAGGTAGAGCACAGAGGCCACAGCGTCCACGCGAAGTCCGTCCGCATGGTAGATCCCGAGCCAGAAGAGGCCGCTGCTGACAAGGAAACTTCTCACCTCATTTCTGCCATAGTTGAAGGTGAAACTGTTCCAGTCCGGCTGAATTCTCTGGCGGGGGTCTGAGTGTTCGTAAAGGTGGGTCCCGTCGAAAAACCCCAGACCGTGCTCGTCGCTGGGAAAATGAGAGGGCACCCAGTCCAGGATGACCCCGATCCCATGCCGGTGCAGCGTGTCGATGAGAAACATGAGGTCCTGGGGGGTGCCGTAGCGGCTCGTGGGCGCGAAAAACCCCAGGGATTCATAGCCCCAGGATCCGTAAAAGGGGTGTTCCATGACCGGAAGAAACTCCACGTGAGTGAATCCCATCTGCGCCACGTATTCAGCCAGTCTAGGGGCCAGCTCTCGATAGGAAAGAAATCGGTTTTCTTCTTCAAGAACCCTCCTCCATGACCCCAGGTGCACTTCATAGATGGCCATGGGGGATCGGGCATGGTTGCGGCTGCCGCGCTCCCTCATCCAGATTTCATCCTCCCAGGCATAGTCCAAATCCCACACGATAGAGGCCGTCATAGGGGGCGTTTCCCCGTAAAAGGCGAAGGGGTCTCCCTTCTCCGCCCGGTAGCCGTGGTATCGTGAGCACACATGGAATTTGTACCGCGCCCCCTTTTCCACCCCGGGCAGGAACCCTTCCCAGATGCCTGAGACCTGCCTTGGCCGGAGAGCATGGCTGGTCTTGTTCCAGGCGTTGAAGTCTCCCATGACATAAACCTTTTCAGCATCCGGCGCCCACACCGAAAAATAGGTTCCCCGTATCCCTCCCCTCGTCACCGGGTGCGCCCCCAGCTTCTCGTAAAGGTGGAAATGATTCCCTTCATTGAAGAGATACAGGTCGTCTTCGGTCAGCAGAGTGACGTCATAGTAAACGATTTCGGACATTCGCCGTCCATCCTCTCTCTGGAGTTGTATCTCAGTGACGCCTTTACAAGTCCGTCATTCCGATCCCCTTCCATGAGCGGGAGAGAAATCCAACGTCCAGCGTAGTCCCGGACACGGAGAGGGATTTGTAGCTCAACAAGGGATTCTTCGCTTTCCTCAGGAGCGCTCGCCTAGGCGGGTCAGATCTCTCACCCCGGTCGAGATGGCAAGCCATAGCCCAGAGGTTACACCGGGCCGTAGAATGAAAAAGCGCTGAAAGTTTACCACGAAAACACCCCGGTGGAATATCAAAAACAAAGGCGTTCCACCCCCGTGAAATAGGAAACTCAAGGGCATTTCACAGGGCAGGCAGGGCAGGCGGAAAGAAAAATGGACGAAATTCGCTTAAGGTTCGCGGCTCAGCAGGTCAAGGGCGGCGACGGGCTGCAACCAGGGACCGGTAGAGGTCGAGATATTGCTCGGCCGAACGATTCCATGAGAAATCAGCCCTCATCCCGTTTCTCATGAGGGTCTCCCAGGCTTCCCGGTCGGACCACAGATCCGTCGCCCGCCGGATGGCGTCCAGAAAGGCTCCGGGCTCATAGGGTCCGAATTTGAACCCGTTCCCGGTCCTGGATCCGGGATCGAATTCTTCGACCGTGTCCTGCAATCCTCCGGTAGCACGCACCACCGGAACCGTGCCGTATTTCAGAGCATACATCTGCGTCAATCCGCAGGGCTCATAGAGCGAGGGCACCAAGAAGATGTCCGCTCCGGCCATGATGCGGTGCGCCAGGGCTTCGTCAAAACCGATGGTCACGGTCATGGTTCCCGCATACTTTTCCGCGGCTTTTCTCAGCGCCCCCTCGTAGGCGGGGTCCCCCTCCCCCAGGATCACGATTCCCACCTTCAGGGCTTCAAGCGCGTCAAGGATCCCCAAGAGAAGATCACACCCCTTCTGATGGGAGAGCCTGGCCGTCATGCCCAGCACCGGCCTTTCCAGAAGGCCCGGGTCCAGACCCGCCTCCCTGAGGAGAGCCGCTTTGTTGACGATCTTTTCCTCCGGATGGTCCAAATCATAGCGGGAGCTCAGGTAGGAATCCTTGGCTGGATTCCAGACCGAGTCATCCGCTCCGTTCAGGATCCCATGGAGCACGCTCGATCTCTTTTGCAGAATCCCTTCCATTCCCAACCCGAACTCCGGCGTCCGAATCTCCCGGCTGTAGGTCGGGCTCACGGTTGTTAGGGCATCCGAATAGACAAGGCCGGCCTTGAGCAGGCTGATCGATCCCCAGTACTCTATCCCTTCCGGGTGAAACGTTTCAGGCGGCAGTCCGCACACCGAGAGCTTCTCACGGGGAAAGATCCCCTGGTAGCCGATGTTGTGGATGGTGAACAGGGTGGATGTGGAGGTGAAAAAAGGATCGCTCCGGAACAGGGTGCTCCTGTACGCGGGCACCAGCCCGGTCTGCCAGTCATGGCAGTGAATCACATCAAAGGGCATCCCCGCGCTCCTTGCAAAAAGAAGCGCGGCAAGGCTGAAAAAAGCGAACCGCTCCAGATTGTCGTAGTAGTCCCCTTCCCCTGCACGGTAAAGATTCGGCCGATCGAAAAGGTCTTCCCTCTCGAAGAAATAGACCGGAACCCCCTCCTCCGTTTCCGCAGCCTGGACATTTCCTGCGAGCGTCTGTCCTGCCAGGGGGACTTGGAGTCCTCTGAAGACCGTCTCCCGATCGAAGGCTCCCTCCTTGACGGACCTGTATAAAGGCAAGCCGATGGACACGTCTACGCCGAGTCGCTTGAGCGCGCAGGGAAGAGATCCGGCCACATCGGCCAGTCCCCCGGTCTTGGCAAAGGGGGCCACTTCCGAGGATAGAGAAAAAATCTTCATCCGTTCCTTCTATCACGCCGGGTGTTTCGAATCAACGAGCCATTTCCAAAAGGAAACTCTTTGACCCAATGAATAAAAGGGGTGGACTGGGGCAGAGGCTTTTCGTCCTGACCCCATCTTCGAGAGACTGCCTTGCAAGGACGATGATGTCAACCCTGTCCAAAACCGATCGGAAGAGACCATAAGGACGCAGCCCTCAGAGCCGGCAAGTACCTGAGCGAAGACGTCTAGATCGAAGTGGAACAGGGGATTTCGCCTGAAACAGGCAAGGCCACTCTGAAGTGGGAGCCCACTCCCCGTGTCACGGTGGAAACCGAAGTGGGAGTCCATGCAGAGGCAGGGGTGGGCATCGACTGGCGTTGGGTGACCTAGCGCTCTTTTCTTGACGCTTCGTTGCTCCTGCTTCTATAATCGCCTTATTCCCGGGGCAGGTCAAAATCATGAAAGACACCCTAGCATTTGTCATGGCCGGAGGACGGGGGGAACGGCTCATGCCTCTCACCGCAGACCGCACCAAACCCGCGGTTCCTTTTGGGGGGATCTACCGTCTCGTGGATTTCACCCTCAGCAACTGCGTGAACTCCGGGATTTATAAGATTATCCTTCTTCCTCAGTACAAATCACAATCCCTCACCGACCATATCGAAGAGGGCTGGAACATTTTCAGCAGCAAGCTCGGGCACTTCATGAAGGTGGTCCCTCCCCAGCAAAGAGTCGGTCAGGACTGGTACCGGGGAACCGCCGACTCCATCCGTCAGAACCTCTATCTCATTGAGCGCCACCGGCCCGTCAACATTCTCATCTTGTCCGGCGACCACATTTACAAAATGGATTACAGCCTCTTTGTGCGCTATCACCAGGAAAAGGATGCGGACCTGACCATCTCCCTCCTGGAAGTGGACAAGGACCTTGCCGGCCAGTTCGGTATTGCAGAGGTGGATGACGACTATCGCATCCGGATGTTTCGGGAAAAGCCCAAAGAGAACGTGAAAACCATTCCCGGGGACCCCAATCATGTTCTCGCCTCCATGGGGATCTACGTGTTCCGGGCCGAAACGCTCCTGAAGATCCTCAACGCCGGGGAGGAGGATGATTTCGGCCGCGATATCATCCCGAAGATGCTCGACTCCCACAGGGTCTACGCTTATCCCTACGGCCAGCGGAATCTGATCCAGGACTACATCACCGTAACCACCGAGGAAGGGGAGAGGGAACCGCGGCTGGAAACAAGGGTCAGGGATTCCTCCTACTGGCGCGACGTGGGCACGCTGGATGCCTACTGGAACGCCAACATGGACCTGACCGGGGTGGATCCCTACTTCAATCTCTACGGCGTGAAATGGCCGATCCACACCAACCAGGTCCTGGCGCCTCCGGCCAAATTCATCTTCAGCGTGGAACGGCCTGAGGGTTTCCGCGTGGGCAAAGCCCTCGACTCCCTGGTCGCGCCGGGTTGCATCGTGAGCGGAATCGTGCGAAACTCCGTCCTGTCTTACAGCGTGGTGGTCAGAAGCTGGGCCGTGGTGGACGAATCGGTGATTCTGGATGACGTGGTGGTCGGCCGCCACTGCAAGATCAAGAAGGCCATCATTGACAAGCACAACAACATCCCGCCTTACACGGAGATCGGCTACAACCCGATTGAAGACCGCAAGGTCTTCCCCGTGACCCCCAGGGGCATTGTGGTGGTTCCTAAAGGATACTTCAAGGGCCGCATCCCCTCCGCCGAAGCCAAGACCTGATCCGGGCCTCTGGCCCCAACCAATAAGTCCCGGAGCCCCTCAAGACTCCCCCTGGCCCACGCTCAATACCTCGCAAAGGGGATTTTCTGATTCTCCCTCTTGATCTGCAGAGACCTTTGATTGTAGATTGCCCCTGCTCGGAAACCAATGAAAAGTCGGAGGACATGCAGGTCATGAGGAAGATCGAAAGAGCCATCATCAGCGTTACGGATAAAGCAGGTGTCGTGGAATTCGCGAAATCCCTTTCCCCATTCGGCGTGGAAATCCTCTCCACAGGAGGCACAGCCAAGGCTCTTCGCCAGGGGGGGGTTTCGGTGATGGATATCTCGGACTACACGGGGTTCCCGGAAATGCTCGACGGCCGGGTCAAGACGCTGCACCCCAAGGTGCACGGCGGCCTTCTCGGCATGAGAGACAATCCGGAACATGTCCGGGTCATGAAGGAACACGGAATCAAGAACATTGACATGGTCGTCGTGAACCTCTACCAGTTTGAGAAAACCGTGGCCAAGCCGGGAGTGTCTCTGGAGGAAGCCATCGAGAACATCGACATCGGAGGACCCGCCATGCTTCGGTCCTCGGCCAAGAACTACAGGGACGTGACCGTCCTTGTAGACCCTGCCGACTATGCGCCGGTTCTCAAAGAGATGCAGGAAACAGGAGGAGCGACCTCTCTCAAGACCCGGTTTCGGCTGGCCAAGAAAGTCTTTCGCCTCACCCATCTCTACGACGGAGCCATTACAAAGTATTTAGAGCCCCTAGAGGTTTGAGACGCCTTGTCTGGCCTTGCCGTGCACCGTGGAAGAGCAACCCTCCCGTCTTCTTACTTCATCAACAGATCGGGCAACCAGGTGCAGATCCCCGGAAAGATAAACAGCAGGACAGCAACAACCACAAGACTCAGGAGGAAAGGCAATACCCCCCTGTAAATCACCCCGAAGGGGACCTTCGTGATGTTCTTCACCACAAAGACATTGATGGCTACGGGCGGAACGACCACGCCGATCATCACCGTGATCATAATGATCATGCCGAACCAAATGGGGTTGAACCCGAGCTTCTCAATGACCGGATAGAAGATAGGGGTGGCCAGGACCATGAAGGCGAGGTCGTCAATAAAGGACCCCCCGATGAGGTAGATGAAGCCGATGATGACCATGATGGTGTAGGGGTGCAGAGGCAGGGTGACCACCCAGTCCGCCGTGATCATAGGGATCTTTGTCACCGCCAGGAAGTGCCCCAGAACCGTGGACCCGGCAATAAGCATCAGGACCATGCAGGCGGTGCGCAAGGATTCCACGACCGACTTGATGTACCCCTTGAAATTGAGATCCCGCTTGGCAACGGATAGAATCAAGACGGCAAAAGTTCCCACGCTCCCTGCTTCCGTTGGCGTGAAAAAGCCCTTCATGAGGCCTCCCACGACAAGAAGAAAAATGGCCACGATCCAAAAAAGTTCCGGGAGAGATCGAAACCTCTGGCCCCAGCTGGATTTCCCTCCCTTGGGCCCCAAGGTCGGGTCCATCTTGCACCACCCGTAGATGATGACGACAAAGAAGAAGGCTGCGATCAGCCCCGGTATAAGGCCGGCAAGGAAAAGCTTGCCGATGGATTGCTCCGTGATGATGCCGAACACGATCAGCGTAACGCTCGGCGGGATGAGAATCCCGAGGGTCCCTACGGTGGCGACGATCCCTGTCGAGAGCCTCTTGTCGTATTGATAACGCTCCATCTCCGGAACCGCCACACTCGCAAAGGTGGCTGCCGTGGCAGGAGAAGATCCGCAGATGGCCTTGAACGCCGTGGCTCCGGCCACCGTGGCCATGGCCAGCCCCCCCGGAATGTGGCCGATAAACTTGTAGGATGCGTCGTAGAGTCGCCTGGCGATCCCGGCGTTAAAAGCCACCTGGCCCATGAGGACGAACAGGGGAATCACGGTGAATCCGTAAGAGGAAAAGACGTCAAAGATGTCCTTGGCCAGAAGATTCAGTCCGGCTTTGAAGGTTACCAGGTAACTGAACCCGAGAAACCCGATCAGGGCCATGGCAAAACCAAGCTCGATCCCCGTCAGGAAAAGAACGAGCACAACGACCAGGCCGAGGATGCCTACCATGACCTCATTCATACTGACCCCCGTAGATTTTCAGGATGTCACCGATCAGGACGAGGCACTCCACGAAACAACAGATGCCGATGGCATAGGCGACAGGATAGAAAGGGAGCTGCAAGGTCGGAGAGACTTCTCCTGACTTCTGTAAATCCCACGCCATTTTCAGGAGATTCCATCCAATCAGGTAGAAAAGGGCCGTGCTCACGCATCGTGTCAAGAAATTGAACACGGTCCGAACCAGGCGGGGCATTTTGAGGACAAAGAAATCCACATAAATGTGCCCTCTCACCCAGGAGGTCATGGGAACGGCGAACCCGATGACCACGGCTCCGGTGAACGCCACAAGTTCATAAGTCCCGACGATGGGCTTCCCGAAGATCCTCAGAATGACATCCCCAACGGTCAGGGCCATGACAAAGGTGATGGCAATCCCCGCAATGAGGTTTAGAAACCGGCTGAGTTGTTTCACCAGGTTAAGGTAACTCTCCATGGATCGCTCCTTGCCCTGTCTTGGCCCAAGCAGGAAAATGGGGAAGGCTTGGCACCCGTGCCTTCCCCACGCTGGGCGTTAATTGGTTTTGCCGACTTCGTCCAGATAGAATTTCAGCGCTTCTTCACCCGGGAGACCCTTCTCTTTCATGTTCTTGACATAATCATCGAGAATGGGGCGGACCAGCTTGGCCCATTTCGCATCCTCTTCGGCCGGCAGGGAAATGACCTTGCTGCCCAGCTTCTCTGCAAATTCCCTTCCCGCCTTGTCAATCTCGTCCCACATTCTTCCGGTCTTTTCAATCCACTCTTCATTCACCCTCTCGATCGTTGCCTGGACCTCTTTGGAAAGGGAATTCCACCTGTCCTTGTTCATCACCACGAAGAAGGCGGTGCTGTAAGAGGAGCCGTAGTTCAAGGTCGTGGATTTGACCACTTCCCCCCACTTCCACGTCTTGAGAGCCTCGAAGGGCGCTACGGAGCCGTCCACCACACCTTTGCTCAGGGAATCATAGGTTTCGCCCATCGGCATGGACACCGGAGTCGCCCCCAGGGCGGACACCACCTTTGTGGCCAGTCCGGTGCATCGAATTTTCATGCCCTTGAGCTCCTCAAGATTGCTGACCGGCTTCTTGGCATGGAGAATTCCAGGCCCGTGGCCATGAAAGTACATGATTTTCACATCGCCGAACTCTTTGGGTTGGAACTTCTTCAAGTAAGCATTGATCAATCGGGTAGCCTGCAACCCGGATTTCATCCCGAGGGGAAGATCGGTCACCTCTGACAGAGGGAATCGGCCCCTCGTGTAGGCAGGACAGGACTGGCCAAGGTCCGACAGGCCTTTGACCACTCCGTCGTAACACTTGTCCGCAGGCGTCAGGGTCCCGCCAGGAAAAACAGTGATCTTTACGGCCCCATGGGTCCTTTTTTCGACCTCAGCCGCCCATTCCTGGATCATCACCGTTTGCTGTGCAGGGGCGGGGAAGAAACTGGAGTAATTAAGTTTCACCTGGTCTGCTGCTTGTGCAGGAGCGCCAACCGCGAGCATCAGGGCGAAAATAGACAGGACCATAACCGACGACAACCATCGATCTCTTTTCATTTTGACCCTCCTCTCTTGTGACAACAGGATGTTTGGAGAACAAAGAAACTTTTTCCTCAACCTTGCCGGTATAGCTCAAGCCGTCCTTCAGCCGTCCAACGAGCTTGTAGCTACAAAATAACTATTTTGTATCCTCCGGAATCCTTGTTGTCAAGCAAATTTGGGTCTCCTGATTTCCCTTTGGGGCAGAGAACCGCCATCAAAGCCACGGACATCTAACCCTTTGGAGTCACTTCTTTTTTAAAGAACTCGCCGTTTTTGCCTGAGAAGGAGTCTAAAAAAATAAAAGGCCCGCTCTTTTCCTCACGGGCCGCGTTCCATCTCGCTTGGTCACAGGTTTTCTATTTTCCCCACTCTCTCCATTCCAGCCCTGTCTTCTTTTCCCACTCCGATTCAAAGGCCTGGGTGAAGAAGCCGTGGAGCTTTTCAAAGAGACGCTTCCAACCGGATTGGTAGTCGTATTTCAGAACATCCTCCAGGAAGGGAACCACCTCCCCCAATTTGTTCTTGGGAAGGTAGGCTCTGGCCTTCATCTCGTAGGAACGCTTGAGCGCCTCAGGGGTCAGGGCATGAGCGGTCAACATGGCGACCTTGAGGTTTTTCTTCACGGCGATTTCCAGGAGCTCAAAGCCGCGGACTCCCATAATGTCCAGAACGACGATATCGTAATCCTTCGATTCAAGAAGCTTCTTTGCTTCCTCGTAGGTGGTGGCCTTCTCAAACTGAGCGTTCGGGCACTTATAGGTAATCTCCTCTTCCAGAACCGCGAGCACGTCCGGTTCGTCATCGATCGCCAGAATTCTCTTTCCGTCAAGAATGGATTGGCTCATTGCTGGACTCTCCTTGGTTTTCTGGTTGTATCCATAGGGAACTCGATATTTCTTGTCAAGGCTCTGATCGTTTGGGCGCTATTCGGGGCTTTTTCTTTTTCTCCGAGCAGGGAGCGTTCTTGTGAACCAGGCGGCCTTTTTTCTCGCAGAAAACCGCTTGAAAGGTGCGGCAGCTTCCCGCACCGTCCACGGCTCCGTCTTCCGGCCACCTGGCATAGCGGCAGTTCAGATTACAGAATTCCATTCAGCAATCTTCCCGCTTTATGTTTACCTTTTCCACCCCCTGATGTCCATGGATTTTCAGTTGTCATTTTCTATGCATTCCTATATGAAATACCCCGCCAGGCAATCCCGCTTATGGCGCGTTTGACAAGAGGCGTTATCGTTTCTTGGCTCGCGATTCATTCAGTTGTAACGGTTTAGCTCTTTGAAATGGATGGCTCAGGCCGTGGGGGTCTCTCCAAAAACAGAAAACGAAGAGTGTGCGGTAAAGACTCGGCAAATGAGAGTTAGCAAAGGCGGGCGGCGAGTTTTCAGCGGCACCTCTCCGCCGGGAAGTCGATGGCAGGTTCCCCGGCAGCCTTCCGCCCGCCTCACCCATGGCCTAAAGCTGGACAAGGTGGTGTGGCTTCTTCGTTGTTTTGTTTTTGGAGAGACCCCCACGGCCTTTATGCGCCTCAGGTGCATTTTTCCGTGTTTATTTCAAAGAGCTAAACGGTTATATGTAGTTTTTTTCCTAGAAAGGGGGCACCCATGATATCGCAGCAAAAATACTGGAATCCCGTTATCGAAACCCTTGCTCATGAACGGATCCGCAGGCTTCAGCTGGAGAAATTCAAAAGGATTTTCAACTGGACCTATGAGAGGTCCCGGTTTCACAGGGGTCTTTACGAGAAAGCAGGAGTCACGCCCGGAGACATCCGGTCCTTCGAGGATATCCGGCGTATTCCCACCGTGGAAAAGTCGATGATGCGCGGCATTCAGCGCAAGGACCCCTTTCCCTATGGAGACGCCCTTTGCGTGCCTCTTGAAGAAGTGTCCGAATTCCGCCAGACCAGCGGCACCACGGGCCAGCCTGTGTACCAGGCCGACACCTGGCAGGACTGGGAGTGGTGGGCCGAGTGCTGGGCCTACATCCTCTGGGCCCAGGGCTACCGTCCCAAGGACCGCGTCTTTCTTCCCTTCGGTTACAACGTGTTTGTGGCCTTCTGGGCCGGCCATTATGCGGCGGAGAAGATCGGGGCGGAGGTTGTCCCCGGCGGGGTCCTGGACACGCAGGCCAGGATCCTCAAGATCCAGGAACTCCAGTGCACCGCCATGATGGCCACCCCCACCTATGTGCTCGGCATGGCCGACACGGCGAAAAACAAGATGGGCATTGATCCCCGATCCCTGGCCATCCGGAAGATCACCTGTGCCGGGGAGCCTGGAGCCAGCATTCCCACCACCAAGAAACGCATGGAGGACGCCTGGGGCGCCAAGGTCTACGACCATGCCGGCGCCACGGAGATCGGCGCCTGGTGCTTCGAGTGCGAGGCTCAGTCCGGCGGTCTTCACGTCAATGAAGCCTTTTTCCTCGTGGAGATCCAGGACACGGAGACCGGAGAATACATCGAGGAACCGGGCCGCAGAGGCAAGATGATCATCACGGCCCTGGACCGGCAGGCTCAACCCTGCGTTCGCTTCGACTCCAAGGACATCATTGAGTGGGCTCCCGAGCCCTGCCCGTGCGGAAGAAGTTTCCGGCTGATCAAGGGAGGCGTGGTCGGGAGAGCGGATGACATCACCAAGGTCAAGGGCGTGCTGCTGGCGCCCTCGGCCATTGAAGAAGTGGTGAGGGGTCTCGACGGTCTGGCCGATGAATTTGAGGTCATCGTGGACAAGGAAGGCGACATCGACCGGATCACTCTGAAGGTCGAAATCTTGAAAGGCCGGGAAGGCGAGCGCAAACGGATCGAAACCCAGCTCAAGGATCAGCTGAGGCTCAAGACCAATCTCGGATACAACCTGGAGTTCCACGATTACGGCACTCTTCCGAGATATGACGTCAAAGCAAAGAGGTTCAAGGATCTGAGGGGGAAACACTAACAGGCAAGCTTCATTGCAAAGCTTGCCTCAAATTCGAATTTCGAAATTCGAAATCCGAAACGGCCCTGAAAAATGAACTTCCCCGCGGCGAGCCGCGGGGAATGAAACCCACAGGGATTCAAATGGTTCAATCCAACACATTTTAAAAAGACATATTTTCGGAGCGATTGGAATTTGTTTCGTACTTCGGATCTAGTGCTTCGGATTTCTTTTAGACGAGGAGCAATGATGAAAAAAGTGGACCTCAAAGAACTGGACCGCAAGATTCAGTCCATGAAGAAGACGGCGGAGGAACTCAAGCACATGGGCGAGGAGTTCCCGGCCCTTTACCGAAACATCAGCCGCGTGCTGGCCAGCATCAAGATGCTCGAACTCAACATCTCTGATGTGGCAGGGATGTGAGGGGACTCGCTCAGGCCAGCAGCAGAGGCCATTCTATCGTCTCAAAGGTACGGTGAAGATAGTGGTCGTCGTCTACGGCATGAAAGGTGTGGTTTGAAAAAACCCGGACGGCCACCCGCTGAACTTCCTCTATGGGAATCACGTCATCCTGCCGGCCGTGATAGATATGCACCGGCGTCGAGATGCTCCGTTCCCGATAAGGGCTGAACTCCATCAGGTTGATGGCAGGGGCCAGCAGGATGAGCCTTTTGACCCTGGGCTCGTTATCCATGGCGAAGATCGACGCCATGAGGCCCCCGAAGCTTGATCCCACCAGGATGATATCGCCTTTCCCCGAAAGAAGCGAGCACAGGGTTGCCATTCGGTCTTCGAGCGGTCCGGGGAAATTGGGAGTGAGCATGCCCGGAAAGTTTTCCCTGAAGTAGACGGCCTTGGTCCCCTGATTGTTGCTCTCCAGGCCGTGGATGAAGATCCTCAAGGGTTCCATAGGCTCCTGTCACGCACAGCCGATTCGCCGTTTGAGCTGCGCTTCCCTTGCCGTCTCGATTTCTTCGGGAGAGGCATCCCTGATGCCCGTCACCTCGAATTGCATGGAGACCTCGATCCCGGCAAGAGGATCATTGAAGTCCGCCAGCACCGTGTGGGGGAGAAGTTCAAGCACCTTGAAGGAAATCAGCTTGCCTTTCTTGATTTGCCGATAATACTGCCCCGGCACCAAGCGCTGCTTCAGAAGACCCCTTCTGGGGATTTCGGCGATCAAGCGGGGATCATGGTCTCCATAGATCTCACCGGGTGGGATCGTGACGGCTTTTCGGTCACCCACCCTGCACCCTTCCAAGGCTCTCTCCAGGCTGGGGACCTGCCTCTCGACTCCATACACAAAGGTCATTTCCTCTTCCCGGTGGTCCTTGGCCGTCCCGTCCTTGAGATGGGTTATCATGCGGTACGTCACGGTGACCATCTTCTCTATTTGAACAGAGTCCATGAGAGGCTCCTAGCGGATTTCCAGAATCTCGAATTCCTGAACTCCCCTGGGTGTCCGCACCCTCACTTCGTCCCCCACGCGTGTGCCGATCAAGGCCTGTCCGAGAGGAGAGGTCACGGAGATCCGACCCTTGTCAGGGTCCGACTCATAGGGGCCGAGCAGCTGATACTGGAACTCCTGCTCCGTGCTGATATCATAGAGCTTCACCGTTCTTCCGAAGACAACCCGGTCGGACGGGGAATCATCCGTGGCAATCACCTCTGCCTTTCCAATGATCATCCGGAGTTCATTGATCCGACCATCCAGAAAGGATTGTCTTTCCTTGGCCGCATGATATTCCGCGTTTTCGCTCAGGTCGCCATGGCCTCTGGCTTCTTCGATGGCCCGAATATTCGCGGGCCTCTCCGCTCTCTCCAAGCGAACGAGTTCTTCCTTCAGTTTCTCAAGGCCCTCCTTGGTAATGGGAATCCTGTCCATTGCGAATCACTCCACTCCTCTATGGTGCAATCTAAATCTAGACTTTGTTCCGAGTTTACGTGATGGGTTCTGACCACTGGTAAGTAGCCTCAACCCATCGGAGTCGTATTTTGGATATCTTTCTTGGAGTGCTCTGC
>Ga0101944_10003801_pt1 | contig 20120 bp, 16 predicted proteins | sample DewCreD2012metaG_FD_75245 | JGI IMG/M metagenome (GOLD analysis project Ga0101944, IMG submission 75245) | Hot spring sediment bacterial and archeal communities from British Columbia, Canada, to study Microbial Dark Matter (Phase II) - Dewar... ... | reverse complement strand
CGAGGATCTCGAGGTGGAGCTCATGGTGGTGGGAAGGGGTTAACGGCGGTTTCTGGTTTCTGGTTTAACCCGCCGGTGTTGGAGCATGAGTTCTCAATAGCTAAATGACAGACTCAAATACAGGAATTGGAGACCAGGAATTAGAAACCCGAAACCAGCGCACCACCTTCAACGAGGTTCCAGAGTATGCGCCTCACCGACTGCTTCATCGAGCTCATCGCCTACGCGGCCTATTTCATCAAGAGCGTGGCGCAGAAACAGCCGCCCTACGAGCAGGTCAAGGCGGATATTCTGCGGGCGCTCTCGCAGAGCGACGAGTGCCTAAAGAAGAACCTTTTCCCTCCCGACGAGTATGACATGGCGCGCTTTGCGGTCTGCGCCTGGGTGGACGAGGTGATTCTGAACTCGCCCTGGCAGGAGAAGGACCACTGGAAGCGGGAGCAGCTGCAGCGCCTCTACTATCGAACCACCGACGCCGGGGAGGAGTTTTTCGAGCGGCTGAACATGGTGGGCTACCACCAGAGGGATGTTCGGGAGGTTTATTTCCTCTGCCTCGCGCTGGGATTCATGGGACGCTACTGCCACCCCGGCGACGAGTTCCTGCTGGCCCAGGTGAAGTCCTCCAACCTGAAGCTCCTCATGGGAAGCTCGGTGGGGCCCCCGTCTCTCGATCGGGCGGAGCTCTTCCCGGAAGCCTACCAGATGGGGGATCTCGAGCCCTACGTTCAGAAGCGCGGTCACCCGTTCTCCATCGTCAACCTGATCGGCATCGCCGGACCCGTCGTGCTCTTCGGGCTGCTTTACCTGATCTACAATTTCACCCTGAACAGCATCATGGAGAACTTTTTCAGCAAGGTCGCGTAGATGAAACAGGCTCTGATCAAGATTCTCAAGGTCGTCTTCCTGATTTCGCTTGTTCTGCTGGTGGTTCTCCTCAGTTTCGGGCTGGTCCTGAGCCTCGACTGGCCCTGGTGGGTGGGGGTCTTCCTCCTCCTCGGCTTCATCGGCCTGTACATCGCCTTTCTGTTTTTCCGCAAGCTCTGGCTGAGGCGCCGCGAGCAGCAGTTCGTCCACCAGATCATCGAGCAGGATGAGTCGCAGCTGCGGCAGCTGGCCGAAAAGGACCGCATCCAGGGAAAAGAGCTCCAGGACCGCTGGAAGGAAGCCATCGAGGCCCTGAAGCGCTCCCACCTGAAAAAGCACGGCAACCCCCTCTACGTGCTTCCCTGGTATCTTGTCATCGGGGAGAGCGGTTGCGGAAAGACCACCTCCATTCAGAGCGCCCGGCTGTCGTCGCCCTTCTCTGAAGTGGCGCGCATTTCGGGCATTTCAGGAACCCGGAGTTGCGACTGGTGGTTCTTCGACCAGGCCATCGTCCTGGACACTGCGGGACGATACACCATCCGGGTCGACGAGGAGCGAGACAAGGAGGAATGGCAGCGGTTTCTCACCCTCCTCGCCAAGTACCGCCAGCGGGAGCCTTTGAACGGCCTCATCGTGAGCGTCGCGGCCGACAAGCTCCTTCAGGCGACTCCCGAGGTGCTGGAGGAAGACGCAAGAAACATCCGCCGCCGCATGGATGAGCTCATGCGGGTTCTCGGCACCAAGTTCCCGGTTTACCTGATGGTGAACAAGTGCGACCTCATCCAGGGGATGAACGAGTTTGCGGGTCAGCTCCCCGAAAAGGCGCTGGATCAGGCCATGGGCCACTTGAACCAGCGCCTCAGCACGGACATCGAAGGTTTCCTGGAGGAGTCCGTCGGACGGATCGGCGAGCGACTGAGGGATCTGAGACTTCTTCTGCTGCATCAGCAGGAGTCCCGACAGGTCGACCCGTCCCTGCTGCTTTTTCCCGAGGAATTCGAGAAGCTCAAGCCGGGCCTGCGCGCCCTCATGAAATCCGCCTTCCAGGAAAACCCCTTCCAGGAAACGCCTATTTTCAGGGGCCTTTTCTTCAGCAGCGGCAGGCAGGAGGGAACGCCTTATTCCCATTTTCTCCAGGCCCTGGGGCTCATCGAGGAGAAGGAAGTCCTGCCGGGCACCAACAAGGGCCTGTTCCTGCACGACTTCTTCTCGAAAATCCTTCCCAGGGATCGCGGTCTTTTCGCTCCCACCAGGCGTTCCATGGAGTGGGCCCGGGTCACGCGGAACCTGGGACTGACGGCTTGGATCGCCCTGGGACTGGCCGTTTGCGGGCTCCTGAGCTTCGCCTTCGTGAAGAATTTGAGGGGGCTCCGGATGGCGACCCATGAATTCACGGAACGGGCCCAGTTTCGGGGCGACCTGTTGACGGACATGGGAACCCTGGATCGTTTCCGCCAGGCGATCCTGCTCGTGGAGGAACACAACCGGGGCTGGTGGATTCCGCGATTTGCGCTGAACCAGAGCATCGAAGCCGAGGTTCGACTCAAGGACTACTACTGCAAGCAGTTCAAGACGGCGTTTTTGAACGTGTTCGACGAGCAGCTGACCGGGAGGATGGCCACGTTCCCTCCCAATGTGCCGGATGACCTGCTCGGAAGGCACGTGGCGCACCTCGCCCGTCGCATCAACCTCCTGAAAGTCCGCCTGGCCGGGCAGGGGCTGGACCAGCTGCAGGCCAGGCCGCAGCCGGCCTATGACCCCGCCCTCTCGTTCGTGGAGAAGGGAAAGCCGACCCCTCAGAAAGATCTATTCGGGTTGCTCTATCTCTATTACCTCATCTGGCGAAGCGACTCGAGTGAGCTCAAGGTGGAGGTCACCACCCTCCAGCGATGGCTCGAGCAGATGCTTGCTCTCAAGAACTGGCAGCTCAACTGGATGGCCGGATGGGCCAACGCGCAGCCCGGGCTCGAGCCGGTGACCATCGATCAATTCTGGACCGGAAGCCTGCCGCTCGCGAGCCCCGTCCGCGTGGAGCCCGCATTCACCAAAAAGGGAAAGCAGTTCATCGACGGGTTCATGGCCGAAGTGGAGGCCGCCCTGCCCTCGCCCCAGGCGCTGGTCCGGTCCAAATCGGACTTCAGCCTCTGGTATCCACAGGAGTTCCAGAAGTCCTGGCACGGCTTTTTGAGCGTATTTCCGACGGGCGTCCGGAAGTTGAGCGGCCGTGAGGAATGGCAGCAGGCGGCGGCCAGGATGGCTTCGGACGACGGGCCCTACTTCGCCGTTCTGGGAAGGAGCGCTTCGGAGCTCCAGTCCATCGGTTTTGACAAGGATCTGCCCCCATGGATGAGGCTCATCTTTCAATTCCAGCTGGCCAGGAGCCAGGCGGGGCTGCAGGACGCCTCCCAGGAGAAGGGGATCCTGGGGAAGGCGGCCGAGAAGGGCAGGCAGTGGGTGGACGAAATCGGGAAAACCCTCGGCAGCGTTCCGGGCATATCCCTGGAAGCCCACACCCGGTCCGTTCAGGCGAGCCAGGAGTATCAGAAGGCCCTTGCCGCCATCACGCCGGTCTCGGCATCGCCCAAGCTCGCCTATGACATCACGTCCCAGGTGTTCAGCCAGGACGAGGTCACGGGCCAGTCCCCCTATTTCACGGCCAATCGCGCCGCCTCCAACCTGGAGAGCGCCATGTCGAGCGGAGCCCCGGGGGAGGACCCTTTCTGGAAGCTCGTCCGCGGTCCCCTCGATTTCCTCTGGACCTTCATGCGCTTGGAAACGGCCTGCTACGTCCAGAAGCGGTGGGAGGAGGAAGTCCTTGCCGAGACCCTCGTGAGTCAGGACCCCATGGTGATCCAAACGCGGCTCCTGGGTGAAAACGGATTCGTCTGGAAGTTCGTCAGAGGGACTTCGGCCCCGTTCCTCGGCCGAAACGTCCAGCTGGGAGGCTATTACGCCAGGGATGTTCGTGGAGACACCCTCGGGTTCGATCAGGGGTTCATCACCTACCTCAACAAAGGGGCCACCATCCCGACGGCGCTGGCGGCCCAGCAGGCCGCGGCGGCACAGGCTGCCGCACAGGCCGCGGCGGCAGGGGCCGGCGCTCCCAAGCAGCAGTACACGGTTTCGATCCGCGGCCTCCCCACCGACGTCAACCCCGATGCGAAGCTCAAGCCCCAGGCCGTCCGGTTGGAGCTTCGGTGCGATACCGGCGTGCAGCGCCTGGACAATTTCATGTATCCCAACAGCGCAACCTTCAAATGGACTCCGGACGCATGCCAGGATGTGGTGATGCGCATCGAGATCGGCGACCTCGTCCTGACGCGCTACTACGACGGCGCCATGGCCTTCCCGAAGTTTTTGCGCGAGTTCCGGAGCGGACAGTCCACCTACACGCCCAGGTCTTTCCCCGGCAACCGCGCGGGTCTGGACGATCTGGGGATTCGGTACATCACGGTGAAGTATGAATTCGGGGGGGCCGGGCCCGTCATCGACCTCCTTTCCAAACCGGACAGAGGGCCGCCCCAGCCGCCACCAGTCCCGGTTTTACGCGCACCTTCGCGGATTCTCAAATGCTGGGATGGCTGATTCGGAGCCGCGGTTGGGTCTGGTGCGTTCGGGGCAAGCATCCCGGGCTTAAGGACTACATCAGCCTTGGGGCGGACTCCCCGATGCTCACGGCCTTCGCCGACTGGATCGAAAAGGGCTATCGGGGGCTGGCCGAAAGATCGAGCCGGCCTGGAAGCCTGATTTCCTACCGATTCTGGGTTGGAGACCCCCGGGGCGGCTCCATCCTGTGCGGAGTGGTGAAGGACAGCAGCGACAGCGTGGGCCGGCCGTATCCGCTCATCCTCATGGGCCTGGGGCCCCTCAAGGACTGGGAAAATCACTGGCACCAGATCCCGCGGGCCTGCGAACAGGCCTGGGTTCAGCTGGAATCCCTCTCGACCCGCATGTACCGGGACTTCAAGCAGATGGACGGTGATTTGCGGGCCGTAAAGCCGCCGGCACCCGACTGGAAAGTCTTTGAGGCCGAAACCGATGCAATGGTGCGGACCGAAATCGTTGGGGAGGACAGGGCCGCAATCCCTGAGGCTCCGGTGGAGCCTGACGATGCCGCGGTTCTGATCCTGCCGATCACAGGCGATCGCCTCGGAGACGCGACGGATCATCTCGTCCGCGTGCATGGGACATTGAAACGTCGAAGCCCGGATACCCCCAGAGCCGTCTTTATGGGGGGTAGGCCCGACCGGACGCTCCTCGCCGTTTTCAGGCGTCCCCTCCTCGCCGAGGATTTTGGAAGACTCTGGCTTGCACTTTAGAGCCCGCAAGTCTGAACACGGAAATCCACAATGATTTTCGTTGCATCGGCCGATTCGCATGGCTAGAATATTTTAAAAGCTTGAAAGGCGCCGCTCATGGAAGCCAAGGAGCTCATCCGCGCAGGAAAACTCGAGGAAGCCCGCAGCCTTCTCGTGTCTCAGGTTAAGGCACGCCCGGGAGATCCGGGAGTCAGAACGCTCCTGTTCCAAGTCATGGCGCTCACGGGTGAATGGGACAAGGCCGAGCGCCACCTGGATGTGCTGGCAACCCAGGATGTGAAAACGGAGATCGGGGTTCAGACCTACAGGAACATCATGAGCATGGAGCGTCAAAGGTGCGAGACCTTTGAGCTCAAGCGAAGGCCCTCCCTCCTCCCGTCGACGCCTCTTTACCTCGAGACGGTCTTCGCGCTCTGGGAATGTCTGAACCGAAAGGACATTGATGGCGCGAGCGGGCTCCAGGATAAGATCGATGCGGGTCGCCCCCTGATCTCTGGGCGATGCAACGAAAGACCGTTCAACGGCATCTGCGATACCGACGCTTACCTGGCGCCTTTCGTCGAAGCCATGGTTCACGATCGCTACGTCTGGATTCCCGCAGAATACATCCGGGAGCTCATACTGCCGGCCCCCCGGACCCTTCTGGATACCATCTGGGCGCCGGCCCGCATCACAACCTGGGAAGGGCTCACGTTGCAGTGCATTCTGCCCGTGCTCTACCCTCGATCCTTCGAGCACGATTCCGACCAGATCAAAATGGGGCGCATGACTGAGTGGGCTCACCTTGGAGGCCGATTCTCAAGGGGCGTCGGACAGCATGTCTTTCAAGTGGGCGATGAGGAAATGGGCCTCCTGGAAATCAGGGAGATGCAGTTTACGCTCATGGAGAGCCAATGACCGTAGCCGTCGACGTGGAAGCAATCCTGAAGCCATTTCCGGGGGAGAGTCCCGCCGGGGAGGACCTTCGTTACACCGCTGTCTACGAAGAGATCAAGGAGGCGCGCCGGGCCGACGACCCCTTCGATCGCGGGGACTGGCAGCGGGAGGTCAAGAAGTCCGACTGGAACCGGGTCATCGAGCTGGCATCGCAAGTCCTGACCCAGCGGAGCAAGGATCTGCAGATCGCTGTGTGGCTCACCGAGGGGTTGATCCATACATCGGGCTTCGGCGGGCTGCTGGCAGGGCTGCGTATTCTGAACGGTTTACTGACCGACTTCTGGGAGAGCGTCTACCCGCGCATCGAGGATGACGACCTGGAGTTCCGGGCAGCGCCTCTGGAGTTCTTGAACGAGAAGATCTGGGTTGCGGTGAAGGAGGTCCCGCTGACCGACGCGGCTTCGACGGCCGGTTATTCCTGGTTCAAGTGGAAGGAATCGCGGGAGGTCGGCTACGAAGCCGACACGAAGAACCGTTACGGCGACATCGACGAGGGAAAGAAGAGGGTTCGGGAGGAGCATCTGGCCGACGGAAAGTTGAGCGCCGAGGATTTTGATGCGGCCGTCGGTCAGTCGTCCCTGGCTTTCTACACGCGGCTTGCCGCCGATGTGACCCAATGCCGTGAAGAATTCCGGAACCTGGATGCAACGGTGGATGAACGGTTCGGCAGGGCGGCTCCACGGCTGGCAGAGCTCAAGGGCGCCATCGGGGACTGCGAGGAGCTGGTTCTGAGGATCTTCAGGGACAAGGGCGGCTCGGAGTCCGCTGCCGAGTCGAAGGCCGATGAGAGCTCTCGGTACTCCGAAAGCGAGCCGTCCTTGGAAAAGGTGGCCGTCCGGGGGGGGGTGAGTCAGCCTTCGACCCATATCGAGCCTTCGAGTGCGGCTGCCTTCCAGCCGTCGGCGTTTCCCGGAAGCCCCGACTCTGAATCGATCCTGTGGGAGTCGGCCCTGGCCGCCATGAACGCCTCGGGCATCAGGACCGCCCTCGGACAGCTCCTGGCGGCGGCGTGCGGTGCGCCGTCGGTGCGCGAAGCGAACCGTCTCAAGCTGCTCATGGCCAGGCTCTGCCTCAAGGCCGGGCGTCCCGATCTGGCCAGGCCCATCGTGGAAGAGCTCCACGCCCTCATCGAGGAGCTTCACCTGGAGCGATGGGAATCGCCCGTCTGGATCGCGGAGGTGCTCGACGCCCTGTACCAGTGCCTCACTGTCGGGGAGCCCTCGGACGATGACATGAGCAGAGCCAGGAGTCTTTTTCAGAAGCTTTGCACGACGGATGTGACCAGAGCCATTCCGTATAAGCCTTAGTCGCAGCAGGAAAGGATTTCGAAATGCCCAAAACAGAGAGTCTTCAGCACAAGATTGACCGGGTGCGCGCTCCGCGGGTTCACATCACCTATGACGTGGAAATCGGAGATGCCATTGAGATGAAGGAGATTCCCTTCGTCGTCGGCGTCCTGGCGGACCTGTCGGGAAAGCCCGATGAACCCCTGCCGAAGGTCAAAGACCGCAAGTTCATCGAAATCGACCGGGACAACTTCGACAAGGTCCTGGAGGGCATGAAGCCGCGGGTGGCCTTTCGCGTCGACAACAAGCTCACCGACGACGATACCAAGCTGGCCGTCGACCTCCGGTTCAGGTCCATGGATGACTTTCATCCCGAGGCCGTGGTGCAGCAGGTCGAGCCCCTGCGCAAGCTGCTCGAGGCCCGCCGGAGGCTCTCGGACCTGCTGAACAAGCTGGACGGCAACGATCGCCTCGACGAGCTGCTCCAGAATGTCATCGCCAGCACCGATGCCCTGCAGCAGCTGGGCAGGGAGGCCGGCGTCGCTGAATCGGCGGAAACCCCGAGCAAAGAGTAAAGGAGGCGCCCTATGGCAGAAAATGAGCAACAGGTTCAGGCGCAGCCCGCTCAGGCGGAGGCGGCCGAACAGGAGCCGTCGCTGCTGGACCGGATCATGGAAGAGGGCCGCCTGGCCCGCGACGAATCCCAGAAGGAATACGCCAGGGATCTGGTGAGCGAATTCGTGAAGCAGATCATGGAAGGCGCCATGGTCGTGTCCAAGGACACGGAGGCCATGATCAACGCCCGAATCGCCCAGATCGACAAGCTGCTTTCCCTCCAGCTCAATGAGATCATGCACCACCCGGATTTCCAGAAACTGGAGGGCTCGTGGCGCGGATTGCACTACCTGGTGATGAACAGCGAAACCGGCGACCGCCTGAAGATCCGGGTCCTGAACGTGTCCAAGAAGGACATGCTCAAGGACATGGAAAAAGCCAGCGAATTCGACCAGTCGACTCTGTTCAAGAAGATTTATGAAGAGGAGTTCGGAACCTTTGGCGGGGCCTCCTACGGCACGCTCATCGGGGACTACGAGTTCGGCAACCACCCCCAGGACCTGGCGCTTCTCGAAAAGATCTCCCAGGTGGCCGCGGCGGCCCACGCTCCTTTCATCGCGGCGGCGGCGCCCCAGATGTTCAACTGGGAGAGCTTCACCGAGCTCGGCGGCCCCAGGGATCTGGCCAAGATATTTCAGGGGGTGGACTACGCCAAGTGGAAGTCCTTCCGCGAGTCGGAGGATTCCCGTTACGCAGCCCTGGCTCTGCCTCACATCCTCATGCGGCTGCCCTACGGTCGGGAGAACCAGCCCATAGAAGCCTTTGACTACGAGGAGGGCGTGGACGGGACGGATCACAGCAAGTATCTGTGGGGAAATGCGGCATACGCGCTGGGAAGCCGCATCACGGACGCTTTCGCCAAGTACGGCTGGTGCGCGGCCATCCGTGGCGTCGAGGGAGGCGGACTGGTGCAGGGGCTTCCGGTCCACACCTTCAAGACCGACGAGGGGGAAGTGGCGCTCAAATGCCCGACGGAGATCGCCATCACCGACCGGCGCGAGAAGGAATTCGCGGACCTGGGCTTCATTCCCCTGGTGCACTGCAAGGGAACCGATTACGCGGCTTTCTTCAGCACCCAGACGACCAACAAACCCAGGAAATTCGATACCGATGCCGCCAACGCCAACGCGCGCCTGTCGTCCCAGCTTCAATACATCCTGGCTGTTTCGCGGTTCGCCCACTATCTCAAATCCATTATGCGGGACAAAATCGGGAGCTTCATGACCCGCAAGAACTGCCAGGATTTCCTCAACCGCTGGATCAGCAACTACGTCCTCCTGGACGACGATGCGGGCCAGGAGGCCAAGGCCAGGTTCCCCCTCAGGGAAGCAAGGGTGGATGTGATGGAGATTCCCGGAAAGCCCGGGGCTTATCGGGCCGTGGCCTACCTGCGGCCCCATTACCAGCTCGACGAGCTGACCATCTCACTGAGGCTGGTGGCCAACCTGCCTCCTCCGGCCAAGGCTTGAGGGGAGGAGAGGTCCGGTTTCCAGTTTAAGGATTTGCGTTTTGGAATCAGCGCCATATGAAAGGAGGGAAACCGCGTATCGTCATTCCGGCGGTCATTTTGAATGAAGATACGGCTCGACGGTATGCAGCATTTTCATGGTTCGTTGTGCCCGGCAGGGCATGGGGAGAGCCGGAATCCGGCTTTTGACGGGGGCCTCAACTGGGTCCAGGCCTTCGCCGGGATGACGTTAAGCCAAAAGCATTGAGATGTGGAGTTCAGGTGCCCGCGGCCTGAAACCGGCGGTTGCAGGCGCGGGTTTCGAGTCGAGGAGCATGCAGGCTCGGGAAGGATCAGGGTAGCCGCCGTCCCATCCGCTGGGCACGGGGTTTGAGTGTAAAAAACCAGCACAGAGAGGTTCCAAGCCATGGCATTCGATGCATTTCTGAAGATCGACGGGATCCCCGGAGAGAGCACCGACGACAAGCACAAGGACTGGATCGAGATCCTGTCCTACAGCTGGGGTGTGTCGCAGCCCGGCTCGGGTGCGGCCAGCACCTCGGGCGGGGCGTCGTCGCAGCGGGCGGACTTCCAGGACTTCTCCATCGTCAAGCAGTTGGACAAGTCGTCGCCGAAGCTCGCGCTCGCCTGCGCCAAGGGCGATCACATCAAGGAGGTGAAAGTGGAGCTCTGCCGCGCCGGCGGAGACAAGGTCAAGTACATGGAATACAAGATGAGCAACGTCATGATCTCCTCGGTGCGCCGCGGCGGCTCCGCCCAGGGCGGAGAGAACGTTCCCCTCGAGGAGATAGGCTTCGATTACGGCAAGATCGAATGGACCTATACCCAGCAGAAGCGATCGGACGGCACCGGCGGAGGCTCGGTCACGGCACACTGGGATCTTCAGGCGAACAAGGGCGGTTGATTCGGGTAGAAGTTCATGACTCCTCAGAACGACGTGCTGAAGCACTCTCTTCTGGACAGGCTCCTGGACGACGAGCCTGGTGTCTCCCATGAGCCTGTCCATCATCGTTTCGCGAGCCTGGCCCAGATCAAGGCGGCTGTGATCCGCGACCTGGAGAATCTTATGAACACGCGGCGGAGCATCCTGGTCCCCGCCGAGGGCCACCAGGAAGTGAGCAGCTCCGTCTTCGTCTACGGCTTGAGGGACTACACGGCCCAGAGCCCCAAGAGTCCGAGCGCCAGGCAGCAATTGAGGCTCGACGTGGAGCGAACCATTGCCCTTTTCGAGCCGAGGTTGAGAAACGTAACAGTCCGCCTGGATTCACCCGATCCCAGCGAGCGGAACCTGAGGTTCCGGATCACGGCCCTGCTCGTGGCGGACCCGGTCACCGAGCCCGTCGCCTTCGACACCTATTTCGACGCCAACCGCGGCGAGTATTTCATCACCAAGTGAGCGACCGCGGGCTCCTTCCGCAGTCCCCTGAGTTTGAAGCTCTTTTGGATTGCTGGGTCGGACTTGTTGCCATATCACTAGTGATAAAGTGCAAAAGGTCACTATTCTGGCTGCCATACACGGTAAGCGTCTCCTTGATCCACTGTTTGAGCGAATCAACTGCGGCTGAATGTGACCCACCCCACATTAGACTCGAACGCCCGTGCATTCCCCTTTAAAGGGAATCCATCGGCAAGGCCGGAACGGTTTGCGGATGACCGCCCATGGACGATAGACTGCTTGACTACTACGAAAGGGAGCTCACCTTCATCCGATCCCTCGGGGCGGAGTTCGCCAGGAAGTATCCCAAGATTGCCGGGCGCCTGCTGCTCGAGCCCGACAAGTGCGAAGACCCTCACACCGAGAGGCTCATCGAGGCCTTCGCCCTCATCAGCGGGCGCATCCATCGGAAGATCGACGACGGCTTTCCCGAGATCACCGAATCCATCCTGAATATCCTGTACCCGCATTATGTTCAGCCGGTCCCGTCCTTTTCGGTGGTGCGGTTCGATCCTGACGCCAAGACGCTTTCTCCGGCCGGATACGTCATCGAAAAGAATACTCCCCTTTACTCCAAACCTGTTCAGTCCATTCCCTGCCAGTTCACTACGGCGTACCCGGTGACCTTGTGGCCCGTCGAGGTGACCGAGGCCGAGCTCTGCGAACCCAGGAAGATGATGCGGCGTGCTCAGCAGGCCATCCGAATCCGCCTCAGGACTTTCAACGGCCTGAGCTTTTCCGAACTGGCATGGACCGGGCTCCGCTTCTTCCTGAGCGGCCCACCCCAGCACGTTTTCCACCTCTATGAGCTGCTTTTCAACCACGTTTCGCATATTGAAATCGAGCGGGAGCGACCGGACCGGCCGTCGGAGGTTTTGGCGCTCTCTCCCGAAGACATCCACCCCGTCGGGTTCGGCGACGAAGAGCACCTGGTTCCCTACCCGCGACGGTCCTTCCCGGGTTACCAGCTGCTTTTCGAGTATTTCTGCTTCCCCGAGAAGTTTCTCTTTTTTGATTTGCTTGGGCTCAATCGGCTCAAGGGCCGCCAGTGGGGTGACACGTTCAATATCTGGGTTTACCTGGATCGCATCGCAAAAGCGAACCTGGTGGTCAACGCGGAGACGTTCTGTCTCAACAGCGCACCGGTAACCAACCTTTTCAAGCGCATCGCCGAACCGATCCGCGTCGAACATCGCAAGACCGAGTACCATGTCATCCCGGACGTGCGCCGCCAGGAGGCCACGGAGGTCTTCAGCATCGACCGGGTCACCGCCGTCCCGGCGGCGACGCCCGAGAGAACGGTGGAGTTTCGCCCCTTCTATTCCGTGAGGCATCGCCGGGAGCAGGACGAGGGAGATGGTCGCCTGGCCTTCTGGCACCACCAGCGACGCCCCTCGGGAAGGAAGGGTGACGAGGGGACCGAGGTGTTTCTGTCCTTCGCCGACGTCCATTTCAAACCCGTGGATCCCGACGCGGAGACCCTGACCATCCATGTGACGTGCACCAACCGGGATCTGCCGGCCCGACTGCCTTTCGGCGATCCCGCAGGCGACTTCGACATGGAGGTGGCTGCTCCCGTGCACAGGGTGACCTGCCTCATGAAGCCCACACCCTGCCGCCGCCCGACCCTGGGCGGCGCCCTCCAGTGGCACCTCATCTCGCACCTTTCGCTGAATTACCTTTCCCTGACCAGCGGAGGAGAAGAACCGCTCAAGGAGATCCTCAACCTCTACAATTTCGACCGCTCACCCGGAGTAAGGCAGCAGATCGACGGCATTGTGTCTCTCTATTCGGAACACGTGACCCGACGCATCGGCCGATCCTTCTGCCGCGGAATCGAGGTGACGGTCACCCTCGACGAACAGAAATTCGTCGGGGCGGGTTTGTACCTTTTCGCCAGCGTTCTCGATCACTTTCTTGGACAGTACGTCTCGGTGAACTCCTTTTCACAGCTGGTGGCGAGAACCCTTCAACAGAAGGAGATTGTGAAGAAGTGGCCCCCGAGGTCCGGCAATCGAATTCTCCTTTGAGGGAGAGCCTTTTCAAAGATTTTTACGAGTTTTCCTTCTTCAAGGCGGTTCACCTCCTCGAGACGCTCTTTCCAGACAAGCAGCGGCTTGGGCAGGCGTTGGCCTGCGGGAAGGAGCCTGTCCGGTTCACGGCGAAGCCCGGTTTCGTTTTCCCCGCCAGCGACATTTCCGGGCTGACGCCGGGGCATGAAGAGGGGCCCGCAGCCATGGAAGTGGCTTTCCTGGGGCTTTATGGGCCTTCGGGCGTTTTGCCTCACTGGTACAACGAACTGGTGGTGGAACGCATTCGGCGGAAGGATCACAGCCTGGCCTCATTTCTGGACCTCTTTCACCACCGCCTGATTTCCCTGTTTTACCTGGCGTGGAAGAAGCACCGCTTTCCCGAGAACTATCGTTATGGAGCGCGGGATCCCCTTTCCCGCCACATGCTCTCGCTGCTCGGTCTCGGAACACCGCGGCTTGCAGACCGCATCCCCATCGAGCCCGAATCGCTCATCTTCTACGGGGGACTGCTCTCGAGACCCGTACCCAGTGCCGTGGCCATCGAAGCCGCCGTCGAGTATTTCGCAGAGGCCCGGGTGGAGGTCGACCAGTTCATCGATCGGCTGATTCCCGTGGCGCCCGAGGACCGGACGCGACTTGGAGCGGCCAACGCCCGGCTGGGCGTCGACGCGGCATGCGGCAGCCTGGCATGGGAGAGCCAGACCAAATTTCGAGCCCGCATCGGCCCTGTGGGCTATGACCATTTCCTGAGACTCATGCCTTCGGGTGATCTTCTGAACCCGGTGTTCTCCCTGGTGCGCTTCATGGTCGGCATTGAATACGAGTTTGAGGTGGGGGTGGTCCTGAAACGGGAGGAGGTGCCGTCCTGCGTCCTGGGGCGAACGGATCCCAGGGCGCCGCGCCTGGGCTGGTCCACCTGGGTCAAATCGCCCGCGCAAACCCACCGGGAGGATCCCATGGTCGTGTTCCAGGAGCCGCGCCCGGGAATGCCATAGTTCCTGAAGGTTCTTCACAGTGTCTCCGCGTCTCCGCACATGAATGACTTTGACGGAATTTCGAGTCTCGAAGGAGTCCCATCCATGCCCAGAACGAACTTGAAAGCCCTGATCGGGAAGCTGAACGGGTCGTGTCGCGGTGCGCTGGAGGGTGCCGCCGGATTGTGCCTCTCCCAGACCCACTACGAGGTCGACCTCGAGCACTTTTTCATCAAGCTGCTGGAGATGCAGAACACGGACCTCCACAGGATTCTGCGCTATTTCGAGGTGAACGAAGCGCGCCTCATGACCGACCTCACGCGCACCATGGAAACCTTCAAGACGGGGAACGCCAGGACGCCGGCGCTCTCGCCGCGCATCCCGCGCATGATCCAGGAGAGCTGGCTGGTGGCTTCGGTGGACTTCCAGGCGCCGTCCATTCGATCGGGGCACATTCTCCTGGCTTTGCTCGGAAGCGAGGAAATGGCGCGGATGCTCGTGGGGACCTCCGAAGGTTTCAAGAAGATTTCGCTGGAGACTTTGGAAAAGAATCTGGCCGACCTCGTGGCGGGATCCCGGGAGGACGCGGAAACGGCGCCGGCGGGCAGGCCCGTCGAGGCCGCCGCGCCCACGGCGGCTCCGCCGGGCACCAAGGCCCTCGACCAGTTCACCATCAATCTGACGGAGCGGGCCCGCAAGGGCGAGATCGATCCCGTCCTGGGTCGGGAATTCGAGATCCGCCAGATGGTGGACATCCTCATCCGGCGGCGCCAGAACAACCCCATCCTCACCGGCGAGGCGGGCGTGGGGAAGACGGCCGTGGTGGAGGGATTCGCCCTCAAGATCGTGGAGGGGGACGTGCCGCCGCCACTGCGCAACGTGGCCATTCACACCCTGGACCTGGGGCTTCTCCAGGCGGGGGCCGGCATCAAGGGCGAGTTCGAAAACCGCCTCAAGTCCGTCATCAATGAAGTGAAGGCGTCGCCCATCCCCATCATCCTGTTCATCGACGAGGCCCACACGCTGATCGGGGCCGGCGGGGCGGCGGGCTCCGGCGATGCTGCCAATCTGCTCAAGCCCGCCCTCGCCCGGGGAGAGCTCCGCACTATCGCGGCCACCACCTGGTCCGAATACAAAAAGTATTTCGAGAAGGACGCCGCCCTGGCCCGCCGCTTCCAGGTGGTGAAGATCGAGGAGCCCGACGAGCCCAGCGCCCTCGTCATGATGCGCGGAGTCGCCCCTTTCCTCGAGAAGCACCACCAGGTCATGGTCACCGATGACGCCTTGCTGGACTCCGTGCGACTCTCCCACCGTTACATCACGGCACGTCAGCTGCCGGACAAGGCCGTGAGTGTTCTCGACACGGCCTGCGCCCGCGTGGCCATTGGGCTCAACACGAGCCCGCCCGCCGTGGAGGAGGCATCGAGACGCATTGGGCAGATTGAGCGCGAAGTGAGAATACTCGAGCGCGAAACGCTCATGGGACGCGAGCACGCCGAACGGCTCGAGCGCCTCAAGGCCGAGAAGCAATCCGTCCAGCAGGAGCTCGAATCCCTCACGGCCCGTTGGCGGAAGGAAATGGAGATCGCATCGGGGATCGTCGCCCTGCGCCGAGAGATTCAGGAGATCTATGACAGGGAGCCCGGAAATCTCGAGGCCATGGCTGAAAAACAGACCCGTCTCAGGGAGATGGAAAGCGAGCTGGCGACGGTACAGCAGGACCGTCCCCTGGTCCAGATCTCGGTCGACTCACAGACGGTGAGCGAGGTCATCTCCGGCTGGACGGGCATCCCGACGGGCCGCATGCTGACGGACGAGGTCCAGACGGTGCTGCGGCTCGAGGAGCTGCTCGGAAAGCGCATCATCGGCCAGGACCATGCCCTCGCGGCCATCGCCCAGCGCATCCGGACGGCCCACGCCGGCATCGAGGATCCCTCGAAACCGACGGGCGTGTTTCTGCTGGTGGGGCCCAGCGGCGTCGGAAAGACCGAAACCGCCCTGGCCCTCTCGGAGCTCATGTACGGCGGCGAGGAGAACGTCATCACCATCAACATGTCCGAGTACCAGGAGGCCCACACGGTGTCGGGGCTCAAGGGATCGCCCCCCGGCTACGTGGGCTACGGCGAGGGCGGAGTGCTCACCGAGGCGGTGCGGCGGCGTCCCTACAGCGTTGTGCTGCTCGACGAGGTAGAAAAGGCCCATCCGGACGTCATGGAGCTCTTTTACCAGGTCTTCGACAAGGGCATGCTGGAAGACGGCGAGGGACGGCGCATCGATTTCAAGAACACCCTCATCCTGCTCACATCGAACCTCGGTACGGACCTCATCATGAAGGTGTGCGCCGACGAGGAGACGGCCCCGGCGGCGGAATCGCTCCGGGAGATGCTCAGGCCGGAGCTGGTCAAGCATTTCAAGCCCGCCTTCCTGGGGCGCCTCATCGTGGTGCCTTACTTCCCCATCGGCGACAAGAACATGCGCCTCATCGTGAAGCTCAAGCTCGACCGCATCGGGAGGCGCATGCGGGAAAACCGGAACGTGGCCTTCACCTACGATGAGCCGGTCATCGAGGCCGTGGCCAGACGCTGCACGGAGGTTGACAGCGGCGCCCGCAACGTGGACCACATCCTCACCAACACCCTGCTCCCCGAGCTCTCCCGGGAGATCCTTTCCCGCATGGCGCGAGGAGAGCAGGTCCGCACGGTCCACGTGGGTGTGAACGAGGAAGGCTTCCTTTACGACATCCAGTAGGCCGTGATGCGTTTTGACGGGTTCACGCGCGATCCATCCGGGCTTGGCGGTCGAGCAGCTCGAAAACGCAGGCTTCTGAATTTTTAGTCGTACTGAGAACTGATGTGGTCAGCCGTTTCCACCCAAGGATAGGGTAAGGAGTCGTCATCATGGGATGGAGCTACTCGGTACGGCTCAGGGATTATGACATGGCGCCACGGGAGCCTGGGATCTACGAGATCGGGTTCATCCGGGAGAACGTCTTCAACCCTGTTTACATCGGCAAGGCCGACAGTTCCATCCATGAACGGCTGAGCAAGCACTACCGGGGCAGGGGAAGCCGCGAAGTCAAGGACTATCTCCTGGTCAGGGAAAGAGACAACCTCTGGTGCCACTGGATGCAGGTGTCGGATCCCGGCTACACCGAGGCCAACCTGCTGAACAGATTTCGGATCGGCCGGGACGGCGGACTGTATCGCTACAACCTGCGCTACGAATGACGATGAGGCCGACAGCGTGGGCAGGGCAGAAGGCGTTTTCAAAGAGCGTCGGGAGAAACGTCGCGGTTCCAGCTCATGAGCCCGGCAATGTCTGCAAAACCCGGCCTTTGAGTCCTCCTTTCCCCGACCGTCGATCCTCCGGACTGAACGGTTGGCACGGGCGAAGCTAAGCTTGCCCGTGGCGGCATGAGCATGCATCGGCAAGCTCCGCCTGGCCGACGGCACCGTTCTGGGTGCGGGTCGGAGACTTTGAATCAGCAGCATTGTCCTGGGAAACCGGCCTGGTTTCGGGACTGTGAGCTCAGTGAAGCCTATGCGATACGGAATCTGGCAAGCAGGTCGGACAGCGGCCATGGGCCTGGCGATGATTGTGGTCTTGGCCTTTCCCATCCCCTGCATCCCGTGCGGAGAGCATGTCGAAGCCATGGGACAGCGCATCCGGTTTGAACACGGCAGCCGAACGTCCGAGGTGGGAGGCGCGGTCTCGGCCGGCTCCCCGGCCGTCTGGCTCGTCGGAGCCAAGGCCGGCCAAATGCTGATGGTGGAGCTCCTCGATGCCGAGCCCTCCGTGTGGTTCAGCGTCGAATCCCCTCCTGGACGTGACGGAGCTTCCGAAGTCCTGGCGACGAAGAAGAAGCAATGGGGAGGCCGGCTCTCGGCCAGCGGCGACCACACGATTCGGGTGTCGACGGACCTGCAGCACTCGTCCTACAAGCTCAGGGTGACCCTCTCCAACATCAAGACGCTCCGGCCCTGAACCCGAACACAGCACCTCGCTTCGGAGACGCCATACTGGCATTGTGGGGTTTCACCCGCCGATACCTCCGGCAAGCCTCTCCCAAATGACTCGAGCTGCCGCGTCGGCCAAGGGAGGCAGCAGCTCCTTTTCGTCTATAAGCTTGGTGCGGATGCGATGACTCGCTTATACTTGGGTTGCCTGCATCGACGAATACGTGATGAGTTCCGAGATGCCGTTTGGACAACGATATAGTGCATAAGCAGCGCAGCATAAGCTTATAGCGAAGTGCCGAGAGCATGTGCGCGTCAGATTCATGCGCTTGGGCACGCAAAGTCATACAATTGGTCATCATACGTGGCTCATGCCTATCGGGAGGCAGACGATGCAAGTCGGGACTACACTCATGGGCAAAGAGTTCAAATACGAGGGATCTCTGGCTTCAGGACTCAAGATCTACTTCGACCATAGCATCTTGCGGGTCAAACCGGAGACGATTCAGGTCATCCGCGAGCAGATAGACAGGCGGAGTCCGGTCCTGATGGGCGCGAACCGTTCGCCGCTGGTCCGCAACTCGGTCGGTGAGACGCTCGCTTTGGAGTACAAAATCAGTCCGCAAGTCATGAGCTGCGTGTTGCCGCTGCTGGTTGAAGAGGGCTTCTGCTCTGTGAGCCGACGACGCCCGTTCGAAATCCTGCGCATCAGGTAGTGGAGCTGTCCAAGCTTTGGCCAACATGGAATTGACACGAATGATAGTCTGGACAGACTATCTGACTCACCCAGTGCCAACCGGGTTGCTGCTGGCTCCCGGGGGAGCGCTCACGACTGTCCAGCAGATTTTTCGAGGTGGATCGATCATGCCCCATGAGAGTCTTTTTGACGTCACGACCTTGTTGCCGGGATCCGGTGAGTCCCTTTTTTACCATCGACTGAAGGCCCTCGAGGAGGCCGGGCTGGGAGAGCTTTCCCGGCTCCCCTATTCGATTCGAGTGCTGCTGGAGACCCTGCTGAGGCAGGTGGACGGCGTCGTGGTCACGCGGGAAGATGTGGAGCGGCTGGCCGCCTGGGACCCTTCCGGCGCTGCTCAGTTCGATGTTCCCTTCAAACCGGCCCGCGTCGTCCTTCAGGACTTCACCGGTGTGCCGGCCGTGGTGGATCTCGCGGCCATGCGCTCGGCCATGGACCGTGCCGGCGGCGACCCCAAGCGCGTCAACCCGCTCATCCCGGTGGATCTCGTCATCGACCATTCGGTCCAGGTGGATGAGTTCGGGACGAGGGAGGCCCTCCGCATCAACGCGGAGCGGGAATTCGAGCGCAACCGCGAGCGCTACGAGCTCCTCAAATGGGCGCAGGAAGCTTTTTCAAACTTCCGCGTCGTCCCCCCCTCCACGGGCATCGTGCACCAGGTGAACCTGGAAACCCTGGCCGGCGTTGTGCTCACACGGAACGAAGGGGGTCGCCGAGTCGTCTTCTCCGACACGCTGGTGGGAACCGACAGCCACACCACCATGATCAACGGTCTCGGTGTTCTGGGCTGGGGTGTCGGCGGCATCGAGGCCGAGGCCGTGATGCTGGGGCAGCCTCTCTACCTTCTGACTCCGCGGGTGGTGGGCTTCGAGCTCACGGGGCGGCTCCCCGGCGGCGCGACCGCCACCGACCTGGTGCTCACCGTGACCCAGATGCTGCGGGCCCGGGGCGTGGTGGACAAGTTCGTGGAGTTCTTCGGACCGGGAGTGTCGAGCCTCAGCCTTCCCGATCGGGCCACCCTGGCCAACATGGCTCCCGAATACGGAGCGACGGTCGGTTTTTTCCCCGTCGACGAGGAGACGCTGCGCTACCTGTCCCTTTCGGGTCGGAGCCGGGAGCAGGTGGATTTGGTGGAGCGCTACACCAGGGCGCAGGGCCTTTTCCGTTCGGACGATTCGCCGGTCCCCGTCTACAGCGACATCCTGACCCTCGACATGGGAACCGTGGAGCCCAGCCTGGCCGGGCCGAAACGCCCCCAGGACCGCGTGGCCCTGGGCGGGGCGGCCCGGAGCTTCGCCGAGGCTTTTCCCCAGGCACCGCCCGCACCGGGCTCGGAGCTCGGCCACGGCTCCGTGGTCATCGCCGCCATCACCTCATGCACCAACACCAGCAACCCGAGCGTCATGATCGGCGCCGGGATCCTCGCCAAAAAAGCCGATCATGACGCTCGGGTTGCTGGTGTTGGTGCATGAGGTGATGG
>Ga0101944_10003800_pt1 | contig 20126 bp, 20 predicted proteins | sample DewCreD2012metaG_FD_75245 | JGI IMG/M metagenome (GOLD analysis project Ga0101944, IMG submission 75245) | Hot spring sediment bacterial and archeal communities from British Columbia, Canada, to study Microbial Dark Matter (Phase II) - Dewar... ... | reverse complement strand
AGCAGTTCGACGTCACGCGCGGGCGCATCCGGCAGATCGAAGCCAAGGCGCTGCGGCAGTTGCGCTCCCCCGAGCGGGCGCGCCACCTGCGGGCGCTGCTCGCCGCGCGCTGACCTTCTGCTTGTGAACCCTGGCCCGCCTCCGCATGGCGCGGGGGCGGGCCGATATGTTTTTACGCCCCCGCGATCACTTCCCGGTAGAACGCCTCGTATTGCGGGATGATCAGCGACGTGCAGAACCGCTCCTCCGCCGTCGCACGCGCCGCCCGGCGCAGGCGGTTGTACAGATCGCGGTCTTCGAGCAGCTCCACCACGCGCGCCGCCTGCGCGTCCGTGTCCCCCGCTTCCTCCAGAAACCCGTCCTCCCCGTGCGTGATCAGTTCGGGCAGTCCGCCCACCCGCGTCGCCACCGGCACCACTCCGCAGGCCATCGCCTCCAGCGCCGCCAGCCCGAACGACTCCAGCCGCGACGGCAGCAGCAGCACGTCGCACTGCGGAATCAGCCGCTCGATGTGGTCCTGCTTGCCCAGGAAGCGCACATGCTCGTGCACGCCCAGTTCGAACGACAGCCGTTCCGCCGCGCCGCGGTCCGGTCCGTCGCCCGCCATCCACAGCTCGCAATCCACTGCCTCGCGCGCCCGCGCCAGAATGCGCACGCAGTCCGGCGCCCGCTTCACCGGCCGGAAATTGGAAATGTGCAGCAGCCTCGGCCGCCCTTCGTGCGGCTGCTTCGCCATCCGGTACAGGTCGCAGTTGACGAAGTTGTAGATCACGCGGATCTCCTTGCGCGCGCCGACGGCTTCGTACGTCTGCTGCTTCAGATACCCGCTGATCGCCGTCACGCCGTCGGACTCCTCAATGGAAAAGCGCGTCACCGGCAGATACGACTTGTCGCTTCCCACCAGCGTGATGTCCGTGCCGTGCAGCGTCGTCACAAACGGCAGCCGCCGCTTCTTCTGGAGCATCGACCGCGCCAGAAACGCCGCCGTGGCATGCGGGATCGCGTAGTGGACGTGCAGCAGGTCAAGCATCTGCCACTCCGCGATCTCCGCCATCCTCGACGCCAGCGCCAGATCGTAGGGCGGATACTGAAACAGCGGATAGGACGCGACTTCCACCTCGTGGTAATGGATCCGCGGCAGCCCCGGATCCAGCCGGATCGGGTTCGAGTATGTGATGAAGTGGACTTCGTGGCCCCGCGCGGCCAGCTCCATGCCCAGTTCCGTGGCGACGATCCCTGAGCCCCCGTATGTGGGGTAGCAGGTGATGCCGATCCGCAGCGGGCGGGCGGAAGGCGCGCTCATCAGAACTTCTTCTTGGCGAATTCGGCGAACTGTTTCGCGATCCCGGCCGATTCCGTGTCGCCCGGATGGATGATCACGCGGTAGATGAACCGGATGCTCTGCCCCGGCTCCAGCGTGTGGCTGCCGTCCTTCGTCTTGTCATTGAAGAAATCATGCAGCCCGAAGGCGTTGGCCGCAAACAGGCCGTAGTCGCGCGCATGCCAGTACGTCGGATGCCGGAAGCTCTGCGGGTGATCGAGAATCGCCACGCCCAGCGCCTCGCCGTCGAGCGTGCCGCTGTAGTCCACCCACGGCGACGCCTTGCCCCACACGTCCTTCATGCCCGTCTTGCCCTCGGCGTTGATCATGCGGCCCGTGCCGCCGCGCTCCCGCATCGCGTCGCGCAGGCGGATGGCGAAGAAGCCTTCCTTCGTGTCGCCGAACACCGCCTTCTTCACCGCCGTCAGCGTCGCGTCGAAGTCCAGCACCCGTTGGGCAGGATCCGGATAGAACGTCATCGTGCGCGTCTCGCGCACCAGCGGCTCGCCCGCGTCATCCACCCACAGGAAGCTCGCGCGGATCGAGCCCTCCTTCTTGCCGCCTTTCACGGCGAGGATCTTCTCGAGCTTCACTTTCCCCTTCCGCCCCTTGCCGCCAGGCTCGTTGGCCCAGAAATCGACCTGATTCACGTCGCCATGCGTGAACCACAGTCCGCGGTGGTGCGGATGGTCGCGCGTCTCGCCTTCGATCTTCTCCATCGGAAACCGGCGCGTGACAATCGTCCCTGACGCCGCGCGCAGCGGCGACAGATACGGCTTGGGCGCGTCTTCCCCGTAATGAAACGTGGCGAACGGCTTGCCGTCGATCGTGATGTCAATGCGGTCGGCCGACTGCTGGAACTGCACCTGCGCCGCCAGCGGCAGGCAGAGAAGCGTCATCATGAGAACTGCGGATTTCATCGCTTCCAGTTAATCACAACCGCTCCCGCGCGATCGCGGCGGAATCGCCATCCCGGCCCAACCAGCGTCGTCGAGCCCGCATCCAGAATCAGCGCGGGCCCGTCCGTCCATCGCGGGCTCACGGCCTCGCGAGCCAGAGCAGGCATTTCCTGCCAGCGGCCGTTCACAAACACGCTGCGGCGGCCGTCCATGGAGCGCCGCCCTCCCGCAGCGGCGCGGAGCGCGGGCGGCGTCACCGGCGTGACCGCCCGCACCCGCGCCTGCACGATCTCGACGGAGCGCGCGCGGTTCGAATATCCGTACCGCTGCTCGTGCGCGGCGTGAAACACGCTCTCCGGGGCGCGCCCGCGCCAGGGAACCGTGAGCTCGTAGCTCTGCCCCCGGTAGCGCATGTCGGCGGAGCGCTCCAGGCGCGCTCCCGGCGAGTCCTGCCGCGCGCGCTGCTCGAGTTGGCGGAACACGGCCTCGATGTCCTCGCACTGCAGCGCGCTGGCCGAATAGTCGCGCACGCGGTCCGCCATCAGCATCCCAAGCGCCGAGAGCGCGCCCGCGAACTCCGGCACAATCACGGTTTCCATTCCCAGCTCCGCCGCCAGTTCGCACGCATGCAGCCCGCCGCAGCCTCCGAACGCCACCAGCGCGAAGCCGCGCGGATCCACGCCGCGCTCCACGCTCACGACTCGGATGGCCCGCGTCATCGTCGCATTCGCCACGCGCAGGATGCCCGCCGCCGCGTCCTCCATCGACACGCCGAGCGCGCGCGCAATCGCAGAAACCGCCTGCCGCGACCGTTCCGGATCGATCGCCACCGTGCCTCCGGCTAGCTGCGTGGCGCTGATGCGGCCCAGCGCCACATGAGCATCCGTCACCGTCGGCAGCATCGCCTTCCCGTAGCACGCCGGGCCGGGATCGGCGCCCGCGCTCTCCGGCCCCACCCGCAGCAGCCCCCCCGCATCCACGCGAGCGATCGACCCGCCCCCTGCGCCCACCGTGTGGATCTCCAGCATCGGCACGCGGATCGGAAATCCCCCCAGCGTCGCCTCCACCGTCTCCCGCGGCGCCCCGTCGCACAGGCTCACGTCCGTGGATGTGCCGCCCATGTCGAAGCCGATGATCCTCGTGAAACCCGACTCGCGCGCCGCCCCTGCCGCCCCGCGCACGCCTCCCGCCGGACCGGACAGAATCGTGCGCACGGCCTGCCGCCCCGCTTCCGCGGCCGTCAGCAGGCCCCCGTTCGACTGCATGATCCACAGCCGCGCGCCGGCGCGCCGTTCCAGCGCCTCCAGATACCGGTGCATCAGCGGGCCGACATACGCGTTGAGCGCCGTCGTCGACGCCCGCTCGTATTCGCGGAATTCGGGCGACACTTCGCTCGAGACGGAGAGGAAAAACCGTCGCCCCAGCGCACGGGCGATCTGCTGCTCGTTGGCAGGATTCCGGTAGGCGTGCAGACAGCAGATGGCCACGCTCTCCACGCCCGCGCGCTCCAGCCTCCGCTTCAGTTCCAGCAGCTCTTCGCGCCGCGGCGCCCTTTCCGCTGTGCCATCCGGAAGCATGCGCTCGTGCACGCCGAAGCACAGCCTCCGCGGAATCAGCAGCGGCTTCGGTCCGGGCGTCAGGTTGTACAGCTGCGCCCGGTTCTGCCGGCCGATTTCCAGCAGATCCTCGAAGCCCGCGGTTGTGACGAACGCCGTGCGCGCGCCTTTGCGCTCCAGAAACGCATTGGTGGCCACGGTCGAGCCATGGATCACCTCGGCCTCGGCCGCCCCGGCGATGCGTTCCAGTCCCGCGAGAATCACCTCGTGCGGCCCGGCGGGATTCGAACGCAGCTTGAACGATTCGAGCGAGCCGTCTTCGCGCAGGATGACAAAATCCGTAAACGTGCCGCCCGTGTCAACGCCAATGCGCATCTTCGATCGAGCTTAACCAAAAAATTCCGGCATCAGACAGCCCGACGTCAGGCCTTACTCGTACCGCAGGCTCACCACCGGGTCCAGCCGCGCGGCCCGGTCGGCCGGCCAGTAGCCGAACACGATCCCCGTGAGCGCCGACAGCGTCACCCCCAGCACCGTCCACAGCACGCTCACATACGCCGGAATCATCGGAATCGCCGAGCGCACCGCCAGCGCGATCCCGTATCCTGCCGCCAGCCCGATCAGCCCGCCCAGCATCGTCAGCGTCACCGCCTCCAGCAGGAACTGCACCCGGATGTCGGACGCCCGAGCCCCGATCGCCTTCCGGATTCCGATTTCCCGCGTCCGTTCCGTCACCGAAATGAGCATGATATTCATCACGCCGACGCCGCCAATCAGCAGCCCGATCGACGAAATCACAGTGGTCAGAATGACGATCGCGCCCGTCAGCTGATTCCATAAATTCGTCAGAAAATCCGAGCTGAACAGCTCGAAATCGTTCTCCGCATTGTGGGGGACCTTCCGGATCCTCCGCAGCGCCTCCGTCACCTGATCCATCGCCGCCTGCGGCGGAACATCCCGGTGGACCGTGAACGCCAGGAACACTTCCTTCATGTCCGGGTTGTGCTTGCGGAACGTGTTCAGAGGCACCAGCACGAACTGATCCACCCCGGGTCCTCCGAGGAAACCCTCGTCCGGCGCGAAGACCCCGATCACCTCGTAGGGAGCGCCGTTCACCAGGATCGTCTTGCCGATCGGATCCGCTCTGCCGAACAGCGAATTCGCCAGCCCCGATCCGATCACCGCCACCGGAGCCGACCGCGCATCTTCAGCCGGCGTGAACATCCGTCCCTGCTCGATCGAAAACAGCGGGATGATCTCGCAGTAGTCGGCGTTCGCTCCGCGCAGAATGACATTTTCCACCCTCTGGCCGCCGTACCGCGCCTCGTTCGCAGCCCCGAAGAAGAACGCCCGCGTGCCCATCGCCGTGATCTTCTCCACCGCCGGCGCCAGCTCTTTCACTCTTTCCGCGTAATCGTATTCCAGATATTTCCGCTTCCGCACGTACTCCGGCGGTCTTCCGGGATCGATGCCGAAGCCCATGCGCCCGACGAAATAGCTCCGCGAGCCGAGCTGCTCGATCCGGTCCGAGATGTACTTGTTCAGCCCGTTGATGATCGCCGCCACGCTGATCACCGACGTCACGCCGATGATGATGCCCAGCAGCGTCAGCGACGAACGCACCTTGTGCGCCCGCAGCGTATCGAGCGCCACCAGCAGGTTCTCCTGAAACTCGGCGCGCGTCATCTCACTCCGCCCTCAGCGCCTCCACCGGATCCAGCCGCGCCGCCCGCGTCGCCGGATAGATGCCGAAAAACAGCCCGATCGATGAAGCCAGCACGATGCCCATCACCGCCACCCAGCCCTGCACCGCCGCCGGAAACGACGTGAATCGGTCCAGCAGTTCCGCGCACAGGAACCCGAGCCCGATCCCGAACAGCCCGCCTGCCAGGCATTGCAGCACGCTCTCGGTGAGGAATTGCCGCAGGATGTCGCCCGCCGAGGCGCCCACGGCCCGGCGCACCCCGATTTCGCTCGTCCGTTGCGTCACGCTCACCAGCATCACGTTCATGATCACGATCCCGCCCACCACCGCGCTGATCGAGCTCACCAGGATGAACACGGCGAAAAACGCCCCGGAAATCTGGTTCCACAGCCGGATGTAGGAGTCCTTCGTGCCGACAAAGAAATCCTCTTCCTGGTTCGGACCGATGTGCCGCCGCGCCCGCAGGATCAGGCGCGCCTGGTCCATCGCCCGCTCGAACCGCGCCGGATCGCCGGGCACCTTCACGTTGATCGTCAGCGACGCCCGGCGCCCGCGGATATCGAGAAACGCATTCAGCGGAATCACCGCGAAATTGTCCGCGTCCTGTCCCAGAACCGCGCCGTTTCTTTCGTACAGTCCGATCACCGTGAATTCCTGCCCCGCCAGCTTGATCACCCGCCCCAGCGGATCCTGCCCCGGGAAGAACCGGTCCTTCAGCGTGTATCCGATCAGGCAGACGCGCCGCCCCAGATTGTTTTCCACCTCGGTGAAATAACGGCCCGACTCCACCGCGGACGAGTCGATCCGCTCCATCGACGGCGTATGGCCGGTCAGCGTCACGTCCGGCACTTCAAGGTCCCGGTATTGCGCCTTCGTGGTCATGCGCCCGGCGGCGCCAGTGATCGCGCACTCGGAACAGAGGTCCCGCACGGCCGCATAGTCTTCCCAATAGATCCGCTTGTACCGCTGCGCCTTCCGGATCACCTCGAAATCCGTCACGGCGAACGGCATCCGCGACAGCTGAAACACGTCGCTGCCCAGGTTGGCGATCTTCGTCTCCACGTACACGTTGGCGCCCTGCACGATCGTCACCACCGTGATCAGCGTGCCCACGCCCATCATCAGCCCCAGGATCGTCAGGGCGCTCCTCAGCCGGTGGGCGCGCAACGCGTCCACCGCCAGCGCCAGCGTGTCCTGCGGCCGCAACATGGGTCTCTCTGATCAGACGCGCGTCAGCGCGGCTCTGTTCTTCTTCTCCTCCGCGCTCCGCAGCGCACAGCCCTTACACCCGCACCCGCGCCCATTTCTTCCCGGCGCGGATCACGTGCTCGCCCGGCGCAAGCCGTTCCGCCGGAGATTTGACCACCACCCCGTCCACTTCCACCGCGCCCGCCTTGGCCAGCCGGTCCGCCTCGGTTCCCGACGGCGCGAGCTTCGCCGCCAGCAGGCACTGCCGCAGCCGCGCATCCGCGCACTCCACCACCGGAAGATCCTCCGGAACCTGCCCCTGGCTCACATCGTGAATCCACTTCTCCCGCGCCGCCCGCGCTTCTTCAGCCGGGTGGAAATCGGCCGCAATCCGCTCCGCGAGGTCCAGCTTCAGATCCCGCGGATTCCGCCCGCTGCGCTTCAGGGCCGCGATTTCATCCGTCGTCAGGTCCGTCAGCAGCTCGTAATACCGCCACATCAGGTCGTCGGAGATCGACATCAGCTTCTTCACCATCACATCCGGCGGCTCCGTGATGCCGACGTAGTTGCCCTTCGACTTCGACATCTTCTCGACGCCGTCGAGCCCTTCCAGCAGCGGCGTCGTCGCGATGATCTGCGGCCGCTGCCCGTACTCGCGCTGAATGTCGCGCCCCACCAGCAGGTTGAATTTCTGGTCCGACCCGCCCAGCTCCACGTCCGCCTCCAGCGCCACCGAATCGTACGCCTGCGCCAGCGGATACAGAAACTCGTGAATCGCAATCGGCACGCCCGCCTGAAACCGCTTCGTGAAATCGTCCCGCTCCAGCATCCGCGCCACTGTATACCGCGACGCAAGCCGGATCATGCCCTCGAATCCCAGCCTGCCCAGCCACTCGGAGTTGAACCGGACCTCCGTCTTCGCCGGGTCCAGAATCTTGAACACCTGCTGCTTGTACGTCTCCGCGTTGCGGTCGATCTCTTCGCGCGTCATCGGCGGGCGCAGCGCATTGCGTCCCGTCGGATCGCCGATCAGCCCCGTGGCGTCGCCGATGACGAAGATGACGCGGTGCCCCATGTCCTCGAAGTGTTTCATCTTCCGGATCAGCACCGTGTGCCCCAGATGCAGATCCGGCGCCGTCGGATCGAAGCCCACCTTCACGCGCAGCGGGCGGTTGTCCCGGCGGCTTTCCTCCAGCCGCTCCTTCATTTCCTCTTCGCGGATGATCTCCTCGAAGCCCTTGCGCAGGTAGGCCAGCTGCTCTTCAACAGGGAGAAATGCCACGAAAACCATTGTATCGGGCCGCCCCGCCGCACCCCCTCGCGCCCGCCCGTCCGGACGTCTAAGATAATCGGGGGCTTGCAGTCATGGCCGCCCGCGCCCGCCGCTTCGGCCCGTTCACCTTCGATCCCGAGAAGCGGCTTCTGTACCGCAACGGCGAACTTGTGGCCCTCATGCCCAAGACCGCCGATCTCCTGCACGCGCTCCTCGAGCGCCGCGGGCAGGTCGTCAGCAAAGAGGAGCTGATGAGGCGCGTCTGGCCGGACACGCGCGTGGAAGAGATCGGACTCGCCCGCAACATCTCCCTTCTGCGGAAAGCTCTCGGCGACGAGGATGGCCAAAGCCGCTTTATCGAAACCATCCCGAAGCGCGGTTACCGCTTCCTGCCGGAGGAACAGCCCGCTGACCCGCTCGAGGTGCGCCGCTCCGCCCGGCGTCTCGTCCTTGCCGCGGTTCTTCTGCTGGGCCTCGGCTTCTTTGTCTACTGGCAGTTTTACCGTTCGTCACGCTACGTTCCGCCTTGCCCGCCCGGCGCGCCCCGGGTTGCGGTCATCCCCTTCTCCTGCTCGGGCGGCCCGCTCTGCGCTTCCGCCTTCGCCCGCCCCTTCGAAGACCTCCTCGCGGCCGGACTCGCGCGCGGCGGCATTCGCCTCGTTTCGCCGTCCACCGTGCACCGCTACGTGGACAACGGCATTCCCGCGGCGCTCATGGGCCGCCTCCTGGGACTGGATGTTGTGCTGGAAGGGTCGGTCGCCGTGCTGGGCGCCGACGTCCGTGTCGTGGCCCGCCTCTCTGACGTCCATTCGGGACGGCTGGTCTGCTCCGAGAGCTTCGACCTGCCGGCGGCCGATCCCGCCCTGGCCCAGCGCGAGGCTGCCCGCCTCGCCGCCTCATCCTCGCTCGCCTGCCTCAGCAAGGGCTCCTCCGAATGAGCCCTCTTTTGCCACCCCATTGCCCCTCAATGGGGGATGTGTCATCATAACCGCGGCCATGGCCGCGACACCGCCGCCGCGCCGTCAACTGTTTTCCTGGAAAGAGATCGCACGCTATTTTGGCGTCACCGAGCGCACGGTGCAGAATTGGGAGCGCGACCATGGCCTTCCTGTTCACCGCCTGCCCGGTGAGAAGAGCCGCGTCACAGCCTGGACGGATGAGCTGGACCGCTGGCGTGCCTCTGCCATCGACAGACCTTCCTGGTGGATCAGCCTCCGGTTCTGGCGCACGCTCGGAGCGCTGGCCGGACTGACCCTGGCCGCATTGCTTGCCGCCTCCGGCTTCGCCTGGCTGCGGGCGCGCCCCGGCGCGCCCGTGCAATTCTCCATGGAACAGCGGACCCTGATTGTCCGGGACGCAGCGGGCCGCGAAGTGTGGCGGAAGGTCTTCGACGAGCCGTTCCTTCCCGCCGTCACCCCCTCTGACCTGCTGGCCCAACGCCTGGCGGAATTCGCCGACCTCGATGGAGACGGCCAGAACGAATTCCTGTTCGTCTACCGCCCCGTTTCCGAACCCGTGCGCGGCGATACCCTTTTCTGTTTCTCCAGCCGCGGCCGCCTGCTCTGGCAATACAGGACGGACAGGACGGTCTCGGCGCCGAAGGAATCGTTCGGGCCGCCTTACCTGGCCGGCTTCTTCCTGGCCCTCCCCGCGGGACCGGATGGCGCAAGGCGGATCGTTTACGTCTCGCACCATGTCAGCTACTACCCGGCGCAGGTGGCGACGCTTTCTCCGCACGGACGCGTGTTGGGCGAATACTGGCATTCGGGTCACTTCCTTTTCGGCGAAGCCGCAAGGCTGGAAGGGCGGGACGGCGCCGACGTCCTCCTGGCGGGCATCAGCAACTCCTTCAGGACCTCAACGCTCGTCGCTCTGGATCCGGACAATCTGCGGTGCGCTTCCGATGAGCGCGAGCACCCGGACTATCAGCTGGACTTCCCGGGAAGGGATTGCGAGGTGGCGCGGATCGTGCTGCCCCGCACCTGCATCAGCCGCTTGTTCGATCCTTACAGCCGTCCGCTCGGGCTGAGAGTGCATCCCGGCCATGTCGAGATGGGAACCGCAGAGCATTCCGCGCGGAAAGACTGCGCGACGATTTTCCGTTTCGACCGGCAGCTGAGACTGCAGACCGCCGAAGTCATCGACTCCTTCCTTGCGCATCACCGGGAACTGGAGGCTGAGGGGCAGCTCGACCATCCGTTCACCGAGGCCGAAGCAAAGACTCTCTATCAGATCCGCGTGCTCCGCCATTGGATGCCCTCCAAAGCCCTCTCCTCCGCGGTGTCCGGCCGTTCCATCCCCTGAGCCTTCCCGGTGAAGAACGGCCCGAATGCCCCGGAAGGGAATTCGAAACAATTCCGAAGCTCCTTTCGCGCCTCTCCGCGGGCACACTGGGCATGGAGACAACGGAATGTGCATGCGCACGGCAACTCTCTGCACCCTGATCCTGGCCGCCCGCCAGCCCGCTGAGCGCGTGGGCGTGTTCCACCGCCCCTCGGTCGTCGTCGCCTATTACCGCTCCGAACTCTGGCTCCGGCAGGTGCGCGAGCGGAAAGAGGCGATGGACGCCGCGAAAAAGGCGGGCGACCGGACCAGGGCCGCCGAACTGGACCGCTGGGGGCGCGACTCCCAGCGGCTTGCCCACCGCCAGCTCGCCGGCAAGGCCCCCATCGGCAACGTCTGGGAGGCCCTTCAACCGTTCCTGCCCGAGGTCGCCGCCCGCGCCGGTGTCAGCCGCATCGTTCTGGAAGCGCCCCCCGGCGCCGAAACCGTCGACGTGACACCGCACCTGTTGGATGTCCTGCAAGCCGGCGAATCCACGCGCAGGATCGCCGATGACCTGCGCCGGCGGGATCAGCGGCGCGGCTCAGCACGAAAATAGGAGGCAACCATGATTGGCATCCGCACCCGTTGGATCGTCTGGACGCCCCGCATCCTGTCGATCCTGTTCATCGGCTTCATCTCGATGTTCGCGCTGGACGTGTTCGAGCAGGGGCGGCCCTGGATGGAAATCCTCGGCGCCCTGCTGATCCACCTCGTTCCAGTTTATGTGTTGGTCCTCATTCTCGCTCTGGCCTGGAAGCGCCCATTGGCCGGCGCGATCGGCTATCTGGCGCTTGCCCTGGCTTACTGCGTCTTCTCTGTGCAGCGCGGGCACTGGGACTGGAGCCTGATCATCGCCGGTCCGCTCCTGGTGGTGGCGGCGCTCTTTCTTCTGTCCTGGCGCACCGCCCGGCGCGCTGCAACATCCGGGTGAACAGCCGCTGCAGGGCAGGAATCCGCCGTTTCAGCCGTCTGTCCGAGGCACGAGCGCGAGAATGCGCCTTTCAATCTGCTCCAGACGCTCGGCCTGTTTCCTCAGCGCCGCGTGCAGCTCGTCGATGTAGCGGTCGCGGATGGCGAGCTCTTCGCGCAGCCTCTGCAGTTCCTGGTCGCGGGCGGCGATCCAGCCGCTCAGCCGCTCGATCTGGTCGAGCAAAGGCTCCTCGGGCACGCGCGCCGGTTGGGCTGCAGACTCGGACCGCACATGAAACAGTGCCCCCGCCGCCCGGATTTTCTCAGGACAACTACTTCTTCAGGCTTTTCAGCGAAGGCGGCGTCCTGCGGGGAGCGCCCACCAGCTGGAAGTTGACTTCAACGTTCGCCGTGGAGGGCACCGCCTTGCCATCCTCGGTAGCGGGCGCAAAACGCCACCCCGCCAGCGACTCGATCGCCTTGCGGTCCAGCCCCGGCTCGAGCGACCGCAGCACGCGCGCCCGCCGCGGCACGCCCTGTTCATCAATGTCCACGGACAGCAGCACGGAACCCTCGATCCCCTGCTGCAAAGCCTCCGGCGTATAGGCAGCCGGGGCGGTCTGGACCGCGCGCGGCGGCGTCCGCACCGGCTCGCGCGCCGGCGCCGCCGCAGGAGCGGGCGGCGGCGCGGGTTCCGGCTGTGCGGCAGCGGCCTTCGGGGTCTCCGGCCTGGCCTCCGGCGCGGCTGGCAAAGCCTTGGGCTGCGTTTGCGGCTCCGCTTTTGCTGAAGACATCAGGGAATCCTTCTGGATTTCCGCCGCCGGCTTCGCGGCGGCAGCGGACGCCGGCTTTGCCGGAGAGGGCGGCGCCGATTGCGGGATCTTCTGCATTGCCGCCGGAGACTTGCCCGGCGGAGATGGCGGCGGGGCAGTGAGACGTGCGGCTGAGGATTCCGTGGCGGGGCGGGCTTCCCGGGCTGGCGCCGTCGGCATCGTCCCGGTCTGTGGCTCCTGCCTGGCCCTGTTTTCCTGAATAGCGGTTTGCGCCGTTGCGGTCAGTTGCGCCTTCGGCGCCGGTTCCCGCAGCGCCACCGCCATCCATCCGATCAGCGCGATCCCGGCGCAGACCGCCCCGGCGGCGCCAAACACTCGGGGCGGAATCCGGACCGCCGGGCGCGGCCCCGGGACGTGCGCCTTTGGCATCCCCGTCTGCGGTGTTGCCGCAGTTCGCGCAACCGCAGGGATGGGCGCGCGCAGCCCCGCCTCCAGCGCCTCGACGAACTCCATGCAGGTTGCGAAGCGCTCCGCCGGCTCTTTCGCCAGTGCCCGGAACAGCACGGGACCAATCCGCGCCCCCAGATGCGGAGGAACCGTCTCCAGCGGAGGCGGCGGCTGCTGCGCGATCTTGTACACCAGCGACGACAGCGTCTCGGCTTCAAACGGCTTCCTGCCGCTGAACAGTTCATAGGCGACCACCGCCAGCGAATACTGGTCCGTCCGGCCGTCGATCCGCTCGGCCTTGATCTGCTCCGGCGACATATAGGCCGGCGAGCCCAGCACCGTGCCCGTCATCGTCACCGTCTGCGTGACGATCTTGGCCACCCCGAAATCAGTGATCTTCAGCACGCCTTCCGGCGTCACCAGCAGGTTGGCGGGCTTGACGTCCCGGTGAATCACGCCGCGGCTGTGCGCATAGTCCAGCGCCGCCGCCGCCTGCTTCAGGTAGGCCACGATCGTTTCCGGAGGGCCCGCGCGGAGTGTGTCCAGCAGCGCCGCCAGATTCGGACCCGGCACGAACTCCATGGCCAGAAAAGCCGTCGTCTGCCCCGGATGCAGCTCCGCGTAGCCAATCTGATAAATGGTCACGATGTTGGGATGCGACAGCCGCCCGGCCGACTGCGCCTCGCGCTGCAGCCGCTCCTGCATCTCCTGCCGCTCGCGCGGATCGGCGATCGCGTACAGGTGGATGGTCTTCAGCGCGACCTCGCGGCCGATCAGCGGGTCGTAGCCACGGTAGACGACCCCCATCCCGCCGCGGCCGATCTCTTCCCAGACCTGGTACTGCCCCAGCTGCATCCCGGTGGAATCAGTCTAACCGAATTCCCTCCGCCCTCGAATACGGAATTCCTGCGTCAGGCTGATGCGGATTTCCGCCGTCGGCCGTAAACCCGGGCCTCAACCCGCCGTCATTGGGAAGTGAGAGGCAGAGGAAAAGAAGGACAACGGAAAAAGGAGAAACAGCCATGAGGGAATCATCGATCTGGATCGCCGTTTGGAGCCTGCTGTTCGCGCTGGCCGCGCCGGCGGCGGCGCAGCCGTTCGGTCCGGGCCCTGGCGCAGGATCTGCCGGCCCGGGCGTCATGGCGGGGCCGGGCATGGGCGCGGCGTGGGCCGCCCGGCCGGAAGCGCTGGCGCCCCTGAAGGAGGCCCTGGGACTGAGTGACGCCCAGGTGCAGCAGCTCATCGAGATGCGCAGGAAAGCCGCCGAAGATAACCGGGCCGTGGCCGGACAGATCCGGGCCAAACGGCAGGAAATCGCCAACCTGATGAAGTCCGCCAACCCGGATCCGGCCAGAATCGGCCAGCTCCATCTCGACATCCAGAAGCTGCACCAGCAGAGGCTCGCCCGGCTGGAGCAGCTCCGCACCCAGACGCAGACCGTCCTGACGGCCCAGCAGCGCACGAAGCTGGCTGATCTGGAGAAGGCCCTGTCTCTCGCCCGGGCCGCACGGCAGGCCGCAGGCCTCGGCCTCATCGCTCCCCCGGAGCGTCCGGATCAGCCCCGGCTCGGCCTGCGCCCCGGAATGCCCATGATGCGGCCCGGCCGCGCGGGCGGCTGGATCTGACCCCCTGATTCCACCACCGTGCAAACTCCGTCGACGCTGGCCGGCGGCCGCGAGCCGCCGGCTTTCTTTCGCCCCGGCCCGGCCTTTGCCCCGTCCGTTGCCGGGACGTAGAATGCTGGACGGGATCCTCATGCCGCCTCTCCGCCGTTCGCGCCTGTCCCGGGCATGGCTCGCTCTGACGCTCGTTCTCACGCTCCACATCATTGAAGGAGCGCTGCGCGACTATCTCAGCTTCTACAACCCCCTCGCCATGTCTTTGCGCGACACGCTGCTGTGGACCTGGATGCCCACCTTCACTCTCGCGGCGTGGCTGGGCGGCTGGATTGTCATCCTCGGCGTGCTCTACGGAATGACATGGTTCGCGGTGTACAATGCCCGCTGGATCGTCTGGGCGGCCATCGCCTACGCCGAGGTGATGTTCCTGTATGCCGCCGCCAAACTCGGCTTCGCCATCTATCTCGAGAAGGCCATCCCCGGCGTATTCACAGCCCCGCTGCTCGTGATCGCCGCCTCTTGGCTTACGGTCGAGGCCCTTCTGTCTCTCCGCCGCCCTTCAGCATGACGAGCGTCGCCCCCCAGCCGCCCGCTTCCGCCGGCGCGTCGCCGAACCACTCGACGAACGGGCAACGGCCCAGCACCTTCCGCACCATCTCCCGCTGCACGCCGGCGCCCCGCCCGTGAATCACCCGCACGTGCCGGAACCCCCGCGCCCGCACTTCCTCAAGCCACGCCTCCAGAGCCGCTTTCGCGTCCCGGGGAGCGAACGCGTGCAGGTCGAGCACGTCCGTGATTTCCAGCGGCACGGCTTCCCCGAAGGGCGAATCGTCATCGGCTGAATTCATGGATCTCGAAAATCGGCACGCCGTGCCGGTCCGCGATCAACGCCACGGACCGCCGCCTGTATCCGCGCGCCTCCGCAAACGCAATCAGCTTCCTGCGCGTGTCCGGGAACACGTCCCTGCCTTCGGTAAAGGTGATGAACAGCTGCTTCGGATCGGCGAGCGCCGCTTCCAGTTCTTTTGCTGCGTTCGGGTCCTCGTCCACGCGCATGACGATCCCGTCCGCGTGGCCGATCATCGGAATGCGGTTCCTGCCGTAGAAAATGATCTCGTGCAGGATGCCCCAGTCCGCGGCGAACGCCGCCCGCCCCGGCTGCGCTTCCAGAAACTGCACCAGTGTCCGCGAAGCGTCCGTCCACACCGGCTGCGGCCCGTAGGCGATGAAGTGCGCCGCGTAGGTGGCGAGCACGGCGCCATTGGACAGCGCGCAGAATCCGAACACGGCCAGAACCGCCACGGCGGCCTTCCGCCGCACGCGCTCCAGCACGGCCGCCGCCGCCAGCGCCGCCTGCACGTGAAAGAGCGGCCACAGCAGAATCGCGTGGTGCACGCTTCCTCCCGCCTCCCTCGTGCCAGCCATCTGCGCCCACGCCACCACGATGGCCAGACTCGCGAGCAGCGCCACGCGCCTCCGCGGCGTGCGCCAGTTCAGCACCGGAGCGGCAGCCAGCGCCAGCACCAGCAGCAGCGCCTGCCAGCTCTGCCGTGGCATCCCCAGCCGCTGCGCAACCGCCAGAATCGTCTTCTCCTGTTCCGTCAGGTCTGCGGGCTGGCCCTCGGGCGACTCCCGCACCAGGTAGCCCAGCAGCCCGCCGCCGTCGAGCGTCCGGTCCAGCACCACCGTTTTCTGGAACAGCGCGCTCCAGCTGTCGCGCCGAGCCGTCCCCTGGAACGTCCGCCACCCGGTCGAGAAGTTGTAGTGCAGGAACGGCGCCGCGCCGATCGCAAACCCCAGCACCGCCAGCCCCGCCAACTGCCACTGCCGCGCCACCCTCCACGTTTCCCGCGGAAACACCAGCAGCACGCCCAGCCCCATCCCGCCCAGCACCCAGAGAAACAGCGCCTTGTCCCACAGTCCGAGACCCGCAAAAAAAGCGCCCGCAAACAGCCACCCCCCCCGCTTCTCCTGCGCGAACCGCACCATGGTATACAGCCCCGCCGTCAGGCAGAAATGCTGGATCGCCACCGGCCCCCAGTCGAACACCGATGTCAGCAGGTAGCAGGCGTCCGTCGCCAGCAGCGCCGTAGCCGCTACCGCCGCCTTCGCTCCGCCCAGCCTCCGCACAGTCAGAAAGAAGAGCCACACCGACGCTGCGCCCAGCAGCAGCACCGGCGCGCGCAGCGTCCAGTCGCTGAAACCCCACGCACGGAACACCGGACGGTACACGAGAGCCTTCAGCGTGCCCAGGTAGCTCATCTGCATCGTCGGCACGCGCCCCGCCCAGGGCAGCTCCATCCAGAACTCCGCTACCTCGGGCCGCACCACGCCGTTCAGGAAAAGCAGCTCGTCGTATTGCGCTCCGGGGTAGGGAAGAAACCACAGACCCGCCATCACGAAGAGGGCGCACAGCAGCAACGCGGCGGCCCACGGCAGGCGCTTGCGCAACGGCGTCAACCTCCAATCGCGTACATCGGCCGCGGCGGCGGTACGAACCCTGGCTGCTGAATCTCGTGCCCCAGCCACTTCGCCGCCACCGTCCGCCGGATCGCCTCGCGGATCTGTTCGTCCCCCGCTCCGCTCCGCATCAGCCCCCGGATGTCGGTCTCCTCGAGGGCGAACAGGCAGTAGCGCAGATGTCCGTCCGCCGTCAGCCGGATGCGGTTGCAGTTCAGGCAGAACGGACGGCTGACGCTGGCGATGAAGCCCACCGAGCCCCGCCCGTCGGGAAACCGGTACTCCAGCGCCGGCGCCCTCGGGTCAGGATCCGGCACCGGCTCCAGCGGTCCGAACTCCTGGGCGAGCCGTTGAAGAATCTCTTCCATCCGGAGCACCCGGCCCGTGTCCCAGATGCCTTGCGCGTCCAGCGGCATGAACTCGATGTACCGGATCTGGAAACCGTTCTCGCGGCCGAAATGCGCCAGCGGCGCCACGTCGCTCTCGCACAGCCCTTTCACCGCCACCGCATTGATCTTGATCGAATCGAACCCCGCCCGCCGCGCCGCTTCGATTCCCGCCAGCACGCGCGGCAGCTCGTCGCGCCGGGTGATCTCGAAAAACTTCGCCCGGTCCAGCGTGTCCAGATGCACGTTCAGCCGCTTCAGCCCCGCCTGCCGCAGGGCTTCCGCCTGATCCGCCAGCAGCACGCCGTTGGTGGTCAGCGCCAGATCCTCGATGCCCGGAATCGTGGCCAGCCTGCGCACCAGCCTGTCCAGGTTGCGCCGCACCAGCGGCTCGCCTCCCGTGAGCCGCACTTTCCGCACCCCCAGGGAGGCGGCGATCCGGACGAACCGCTCAATCTCTTCGAAAGTCAGGATCTCCGCCCGCGGCACGTACTCGACGTCCCGCTCCGGCATGCAGTAAAAGCACCGGATGTTGCAGCGGTCCGTGACGCTGACCCGGAGATTGTCGTGAAGCCTGCCGTAGCCGTCGATCAGGGATGTGCGGTGGCTTTCCATGGAGGCGCTGCGCCAGGGTCAAACCAAAGTTTACCGCAGCGCCAGCATTCGCTCGAGCGGCGCCCGGGCCCGTTCGATCAGCTCCTGGCTGAGTTCCACGCGCGGCGAAAGGCTCGCCAGCGCGTCGCGCAGCTTTTCCAGCGTGTTCCGCTTCATGTACGGGCACTCGCTGCAGTTGCACTGCTCGTTGGGCACGAAGTAGAACCGCTTCTCCGGCGCCCGCCGCTTCAGCGTGTGCTGCACGCCGCTTTCGGTCATGACGATGAACTCGCGCGCCGGGTGCGCCACGATCCAGTCGATGATGGCCGAAGTCGAGCCGATGAAGTCCGCCATCCGCAGCACTTCGGGCGGGCACTCGGGGTGCGCGGTCACCACGGCTTCCGGAAGTTCCATCTTCGCCGCGGTCAGCCGCCGCGCGGCGAACGTGGCATGGACGATGCAGGTTCCCTGCCAGAGCGTCAGATTCGCGCGCCCCGTCTGTTGCTGCACCCAACGGCCCAGGTTCACGTCCGGCACGAACAGCACCGGACGGTCCGCCGGAATCGACTCCACCACCTGCACCGCGTTGCGCGACGTGCAGATGATGTCGCTCTCCGCTTTCACCTCCGCCGAGGTGTTGATGTAGCTCACCACGGCGTGATCCGGGTGCTTCCGCTTCCACGCCCGCAGCTGTTCCGCCGGGCACGAATCCACGAGGCTGCAGCCGGCTTCGGCGTCGGGTACGATCACTGTCTTCGAAGGGTTCAGGATCTTCGCCGTCTCCGCCATGAACCACACGCCGCAGAAGGCGATCACCTCGCCGTCGAAGCTCTGCGCGCGGCGCGCCAGCTCCAGGCTGTCGCCGACCGAATCGGCCAGCTCCTGGATCTCGCTCTCCTGATAGTGATGCGCCAGCAGGATCGCGTTGCGCTGCTTCTTCAGCTCCAGGATCTCTTCGGCAATGGTGGTAACGGCAGGCATCTCCCGCTCGGGCCCTGTCTTTTCATTGTAACAACCGGGTGAAACGCGCCCGGCGTCTCACTCTTTTTCGATGTCGCGATGGGCCGTCCGGACGGAATAGCCTGCTTTTTTCAGCCGCCGCGCCACCTCTCCGGCGATCATCACGGAGCGGTGCCGCCCGCCCGTGCAGCCGAACGCGATCGTCAGGTAGCTCTTCCCTTCGGCCACATAGTGAGGCATCAGGTAGAGAAGCAGGCCCGTGATCCGGTCCAGAAACTCCTGCGTCTGCGGGAAGCTGCGCACGTAGCGCGCCACTCCCGCATGCTTCCCGGTGAGCCGCCGGAGTTCGGGGATGTAGTTCGGGTTGGGCAGGAACCGGACGTCGAACACAAGATCGCTTTCCGGCGGCAGCCCGTGCTTGTAGCCGAAGCTCATGACGTGGACCTGCAGCCCTGCGTCATCCGGCGCGCCGAAGATCTCGCCCACGCGCTTGCGCAGCTGGTGGACGTTCAGCTCGCTCGTGTTGAGCACGAAATCGGCCAGCGCGCGGATCCCGGCAAGCTGCTTGCGCTCCAGCTGCACGCTGCGCAGCACGCTGCGGTGCCCGCCCAGCGGATGCGGACGGCGCGTCTCGCTGTAGCGCCGCACCAGCGCTTCGTCGTCGGCGTCGAGAAACAGCAGCCGCGTCCGCAGCTTCTTGCGCAGCTTGGCGACGATGTCCGGCAGCCGCTGCAGCTGCTCGCGCTCGCGGATGTCCACCACCAGAGCCGCCCGGCGGATGTTGGGCGAATCCTGGGTCAGCTCCGCGAAGGTCTCAATCAGCCCCAGCGGCAGGTTGTCGACGGCGTAGTAGCCGTGATCCTCGAGCGTTCTGAGCACCGTGCCCTTGCCCGAGCCGCTCAGGCCAGTGATGATGACCAGCTCGGGCGAAGGGCTGGCGGCGGTCATGGTCAGGCTTCCACGAGATCCACCGCCCCGTCGCTGCGACGGATCAGAATGTGCGGCCGGTCCGTGTCCGCGTCGCGGTACAGCAGATAGTCCCGCCCGTCTTCCATGGCCAGCATCGCTTCCTCCAGCGTCATCGGCTTGCCGTTGGCGCGGGACGAGGCCCGGACCACGCGCGCCGGCCGCGCCGGCTCGGCCTCTTCCATTTCTGCGGCCGCCTGCCGCTTCCCCTTCTTCGCCTTCCGCGGGGCGGCGGCTTCCGCGGCGAACTCTTCGACGGACTCGGCCGCGGCCAGCGCCGCTTCCTTGCGGGGCGACGTCGAGCGCTTCTTCTCGCGCTTCTTCTCCAGCAGCCGCTGCGCCTGCTTCTCCACCTTCTCGACAGCATCCATGACCGCCGTGAACTGGTCCGGCGCCGATCCCTTGCCGAACAGCGCGTGATCGTAGAAGTTCACCCGCACCTCCGCGTGGCGGAGGTGCCGCTCTTCAGTCAAGACGACCTGGGCTCCCTTCTCGCCCCGCCGCTCGAGCAGCTTCGAGAGGCGCGCGAACGCCATGGCGAGCTTCCGCTCCTGCGAAGGAGTCAGCTTGTCCTGCTTTCCGGTGAATGTGATTTTCATGGACTTGCCTTTCCATTCCCGGCGCGAATGGGGCCGCGCCGCGGACTGCTCTTCAGTCCCTGGCGCGGCGGTGGTGCGTCGAGGGAATCTTCATGTCCTCCCGGTACTTGGCCACCGTCCTGCGGGTCACCTGGATGCCCTGCTTC